>WNFO01004427.1_pt1 | contig 12123 bp, 10 predicted proteins | sample 5400251 | NCBI WGS metagenome assembly WNFO01 (sample SAMN13153354, study PRJNA577476) | soil metagenome | isolation source: 100 cm saprolite under Madrone tree | place: USA:California | collected 2016-06-14
GTCGAATAAAGGCGCTTGACCGTGGAGGGGTCGGTGCGGATGGTGTCTTCCGTGACGTACATCGAAGGGAGGTTGTGCTCGACGGCGAACTTCACGGCTTTTTCCGTGGTGCGCTCGAGATACTCCACGCTCCAATCCTCGACCAGGCGGCGGATCGGGCTGGAGCCGAGGAAAGTGGCTGCTTCGATGGCGATTCCTACGCGCTGAGAGATTTCGGCGATGGGGCGGATGTCGGCTTCGACGGTGCGCGCCGCAGCGTTCGGGCGAATCTTCATGCGATTGGTGGCGATTTCCCGGGCGAGCGCCTCGGTGTGCTCGACCGCGCGTGCCCCCGCGCCGGGCAGCCCGATATTCAAGGAATCGATGCCGAGCGATTCCATCAGGTGCAGGATTTCGATTTTTTCTTCGATACTGGGATCGTAGACGGAAGGATTTTGCAGGCCGTCGCGCAGGGTTTCGTCGTTCAGGAGAACGCGCGTGCCCGGCGGAATCAAGGGAGTCGAGGCTTGGTTCCAATCGTGGATCCATTCATTGTTGGTCGGAGCGGTCATTTACCTGATCCTCAGTGCCCTGCTACCGATTAAAGCTCCGCGCTCATTTCAAACCGTGGTTACGAAACATAGTTTTTAGGGCGCCGCGGGCGTTGCGGAGGCGGGCCATGATTCCGCCGCCGTATTCAAACTGTAAGAAAGCGTCTGCGGCGCGCTCGAGATCGGCGCCGTAGCGATACCACCAAGGCTTTTCGCGCCCCGGCAGGCGCTCGATGTCGATGTATTTCGTTTGCACCATTTCGAGGAGGCCGGCTTTGCCGTGAGTGCGTCCCCAACCACTGGCGGCGCAACCGCCGTGGGGCGCTTCGGCAATGGCGAAATAGCTGATGGCGTCGTTGACCATCACCGCGCCAGCGCGCAGGCGCTTGGCGATGGCTTCGCCGCGGGCGGCATCGCGCGTCCAGACGCTGGCGGACAAGGCGAAGGGCGAATCGTTGGCGCGGACGATGGCCTCTTCGGAATCGCGTACGGATTGGATCGCGAGGATAGGGCCAAAAGTTTCTTCCTGAAAAAGCCTCATTGTGGAATCGACGTCAGCAATGACCGCGGGCTCGAAGAAGTTGGGCCCGAGATCGACGCGTGGATGGCCGCCGCAGAGAACGCGTGCGCCACGGCTGACGGCATCTTCGATGAGGTCGATCATGCGCTGCACATGCTGCGGGCGAATCATGGGGCCGACATCGGTGCTGGGTTCGTTGCCGGGACCGAGACGCAGCTTTTTAGTTTTCGCCACGCAGCGCGCGGCGAACTCATCGCTGACAGATTGCTCGACGAAGAGGCGCTCGACGGAGAGGCAGACTTGCCCGCAATTGGTGTAGCTGCCCCAAACGGCGGCGCTCGCGGCAATGTCAAGATTCGCATCGGCCAAAACAAGCATGGCGTCTTTGCCGCCGAGCTCGAGGACGGTGGGGATCAGGCGCTTTGCACAGGCTTCCGCGACGCGACGCCCTGTCGCCACGCTTCCGGTAAACAGGATTTTGTCAGGATCGGCGTCGATCAACGCCTGGCCCACTTCCCCGCCGCCTTGGACGATGGTGACTAAATCTTTCGGAAAGCCGGCGTCGGCAAAGAGTTTCTCGATCAGCGCGCCGCAGTGCGGAGTGAACTCGCTGGTTTTGCAGACCACGGCATTGCTCGCAGCCAGCGCGGGAATGATCTGGCTCAGCGGAATCGCCAGCGGATAATTCCAGGAACTGATGATGCCGATAACGCCGAGCGGCTCGTAGGTGAGCCGGCCGGATTTCGCTTTTGCGGCCAAGCTATGATGCGGGACGCGTTCGGGCGCGAGCAGGCGCTCCGCATTTTTTGCGAAGTAGGCCGCGGTATCCACAGACACGAAGATGTCCGCGAACAATGCCTCGACGCGAGGCTTGCCGGATTCCGCGACGATGGCATTGGCCAGCGCATCGCGGCACGACATGATGACGTCGCGCAACTCGCGCAGCCGCGCACAGCGCTCGCTTATCGGAACGCGTCCCCATAGGGTCTGCGCCGCGCGTGCGCGCGCCACAATTTGCGGCAGCGCGGCGCCAGGCGTTTTCTCAAAATGTCCAAAGGTCTCGCCAGTCGCGGGATTAATCGAAGCAAGAGCGTCCACGGAAATGGCGGTCGCGGCCATATCTGCGATTCTATCTGAAATCGCGACGTACCAGCAGTCCGCACACAGATAAGCTCGACGAACCCGGCTACGGCAAATCTACGTCCAGTGCGTAAATTTCTTCCGTGCTGGCATCGCGGGTGAACAGAGGGGTACCGTCAGGGGCTAAGCCGCTCCATGTGCCAACGGCATTGCTGAAAAAAAGCGGCATCGCCTTCAAAGAAAAAAGCGATTCTGATTTGGCGCCGCCAACTTTGAGACGGCGATATGAGGGCTCGAGGCCACCTTCGTCAAAGTAGAGGTACTTGCTTTCTCGAGACCAAGTCGGAAAACCGATGTTACCGTTCTCGGCGATTGGCTCGGACCACGTGTGTGTCTTGAAGTCGAAAAACAAAATCTTAAGTGAATCCTGCGAGAGAACTGCCAAGTACCGGCCATCGGGCGACCAACGAGGACTGAACAAACCTTCCGAGCCCGGAATTGATGAGACCTGGCGTGTTTTCACATCTGCAATGTCGATCGCACGAGGTTCGGACGTTCCCGACACCACGCCGCCAAAGGCAATTTGCGTACCATCCGGAGACCAGGTGGGATCCTCTTCGTCACGGCCCCTTTCTGGAAACATTTCCTGTGGGGTTCCCGCCTGCGAAGAGATTATGAAAATCTTCCATTTGTTATCGCGAGTGGCAAGAAACATGACCTGCTTCCCGTCGGGGGACCAACGCGGCAAATGTGTCTGCGTGGGAGAATAGGTAAGTTGCAAGCGGTCAGTGCCGTCAACGCGGCTCCGCCAGAGCGTAGTGTCAGGGTAGCGCACGTATGTGATCCACTGGGCGTCTTGGGAGAAATCCAGTTCTCCGGCCGACATTCCTGAAAGAAACGGGAGAAACTGGCGCGAGTGGGCGTCATAGCGAACGAGTTCACTGCGGGGCTGCGTGGCAGTAACGAAGAGTTTGCTCGCATCCCGGCCGGGCAGCACGTACGAAAAATTCAGGGGTCCAGTTGTCAGCGGAAGCGGTGCACGCGACCGCCTTTCAAGAAGGCTCGTATGGTCAGGTAAAACCCAGACATTCGCGCCTTTATTGTTCCTGCTGATGAAGACAAAATAGCGGCCATCCGGAGTCCACGTCCCACAGCATTCCCGGGAAGGATTGTTCCAGCCGGGAAGCAGCGCATGCGGACCAGTTCCGTCGGCGCGGACTTCCCACAGGGACGTGTTGCCATAGAAGGCCACCCCTAACGTGAACCGAATTCGGCGGCCATCGGGAGAGAAGGTTAGGTAAGTTGCGCGACCGGGTAGGCTCGCCAGCTTTTGTGGAGTGGTTCCGTCGTGATTGGCAATGTAGAGGTCCGAGCCATTGGCATAAATGAGTTGCTGTCCGTCAGGTGACCAAGCTGCGCTATGCCCGATGACATCCCCAAGCCTGCGGCGGGGCCCAACGGGTAGCGGCACGATCCAATAGGGGTCCTCTAATTCGGTGCCTATCTGATCTCTGGCCAAAAGTTCAGAGTGATCGAAAGAAATATCGTAGATCAAAATGTTACCAAACGCTGTGGGAAGGATTCCCGTGTCGCCGCCCGTCGTCGACACCTGGGCCAGCATCTGACCTTTATTCGCGTTGGCTTCTCCGAAATAGATGCGAGCTCCGTCCGTTAGCATCCCTGATTTCGGGAGGCCATCATGTGTTAACTGGGTTACGGCCAAAATCCTCGGGGTGGGCAGCGGCGAGCGCAGCCACGCAACTATCGCCGTAATGGCCGAGACGGCGACCGCAACTCCCACAACCCCCATCCAAAACGATCTGCGCGAACCTGGCTGCGTGAGGTCTCCCGTAGCAGCCGGCGTCTTTCCGGTGCTGGTGTCCCGCCTCAGGCGCTTCAAGTCCGCGCGCAATTCGGCGGCGCTCTGGTAACGAAGCTCGCGGTCTTTTTCCAGGCATTTGCGGATAATTCGTTCCAGTTCCGCGGGAAGATCGGGGTTTAGGCGCAGCGGCGGGACAGGTTCCTTGCTCAGCAGGCAATTGAATACCGCAGCGGATGTTTCTCCCCGGAAGGGGAGCGCACCTGTAGCCATTTCGTAAAGAACCGCGCCGAAGGAAAACAGATCCGTGCGCGCATCGAGCTCTTTCCCCAAAGCCTGCTCGGGCGACATATAGGCCACGGTCCCCAGAGCGGTGCCGGGGCTGGTCAGGTGCTCCTCATCGATTTCGTCCGTGGCCAGCGTTCGCGTTTGCCCGGCCGGCGCACTGGGCGCAGCCAGTTTTGCGAGTCCGAAGTCGAGGATTTTTGTGTGGCCGCGCTTGGTGACGAAAAGATTGGCGGGTTTGATGTCGCGATGAATGATTCCCTGGGAATGCGCGGCGTCGAGTGCGTCTGCCACCTCTACGGAAATATCCAGGAGGCGTTCGAGTTCGAGAGGGCGTCCGGTGATCACGTATTTCAGAGTTGCGCCGTCCAGAAACTCCATCGCGATGTAAGCGATGCCGCCTTCTTCGCCGATGTCGTATATCGTGCAAATGTTAGGATGATTCAGCGCGGAAGCGCGCCAGTGCCTGCGGATCCTTGGCGACTTCATCCGGAAGAAACTTCAACGCCACAAAGCGGTGCAGGCGGGTGTCTTCGGCCTTGTAGACGACGCCCATGCCGCCGCCGCCCAGTTTTTCAACGATCCGATAGTGAGAGACGCTTTGGCCAATCATGTGCGGCCGCGCTTTGGTGTTTGCGCGGCATGATAGATGGTATCTAAAGCCGAGTCAAAGCACTTGCGCCGGATTGAATGAAGAGCAAGCGTGCAGTGGTGCAGAGTCACCACAGACGGGACACACCATAGTCATCGAAACATTTGTCAGTACTGATGACTGCTACACCTTCAGCGCGCGCCTGGGCGATCAGCACGCGATCGAACGGATCCTTGTGCGGCCCCTTGAGAAGCCCTGCATCTATCGCATGACGAACGGAAATCGGCAGTTCCACGAAGTTCTCTGCTTCGATAACCGACTGGAAGCGGGCCATCAAGGCGCTAGCAGCATCAAGCTTACCGGCCCTGTACTTAATACTAATTTCCCAAGCAGAAGCGGCGGAGACGAGCACTTGACCGCGGCTCTGCATGATCGTTCGAGCTGTTGGCGAGAGTTTGCTGCCACCTTGTAGCCACCACAACAGGACGTGGGTGTCGAGCAAAACCGCGTTCATTCAATGCCCCAGTCCGCCAATTCTTCTCTGGTCATCGGGTCAAAAAAACTCGGATGGATGCGAATTTTGCCCTTCAATCTTCCCGGCACGCGCTTCTTGCGGCGCTTCTCCAAGGCGACAATCTTCGCCACCGGCTTCTTACCCCTTGCAATAATGACCGACTGGCCGTTTTCCGCTTCGCGGATGAGCTTGGAAAGGTTGGTCTTCGCCTGATGCACGGTATACATGATTAGCTAAGTATATTAGCTAAGCTGCGGTTGGGCAAGCATGGGACGCGGACCTAAGGCGCACCGGTCACGGGGTGATTCCCGACACGGAAGGCTTCTTCAAGGTCGACGCTGACCATGCACAGGCCCTGCGGCGGCACGGTCGGACCCGATTTGGAGCGATCCCTTAGCTCGTACAGGCGGTCGATGTCGCTGGGCTGGAGCTTGCCGCGGCCGACGTCGAGCAGCGTGCCGACCATTTTTCGCACCATGTAGCGCAGGAAGGAACGGCCGCGCACGGTGAACACAAGTTCTTCGCCCTCCGGCGAGCGCGCCAGCTCTGTCGAGAAAATCTCGCGTTCTGTGGAGCGCTCCTTGTCGTCCTCTTCCGAGCCGGTGGAGGCCGCGAAGGACGCAAAATCGTGCGTCCCGGCAAAGCGCGACGCCGCGTCGCCCATGGCGTCTTCGTCCAGCGGAAACGGATAATGCAAGACGTAGCGCCATAGCATCGGTGGAACAACTTTGCCGCGATACAAACGGTAGCGATACGTCTTGCCGCGTGCGGACCAGCGCGCGTTGAAATCCGGGCCGACTTCTTCCGCGGCCGCGATGCGAATCGTAGGCGGCAGCAGCGCATTCAGCGCGCGCTGAAATTCGGCGGACGAAAGAGTGGATTGCGTGCGAAAGCTGCCCACCTGCCCCATGGCGTGCACGCCGGCATCGGTGCGCCCAGCTCCGTGCAGTTGGACATTTTCCTGCGTAATGCGCCGAAGGACATTCACGATTTCGCCTTGAATGGTCGGTTTATTGGCTTGAATCTGCCAGCCGTGGAAATCCGTGCCGTCGTAGGCGATGATGAGCTTGAAATAGCGCAAAGCGAGAAATTATCGGCTATGGGTGGACGGGAGTCCAGCGCGCAGCCTCGCAGTTAGCTGACGTGCCAGTGTCACTTCAGGAGGCGGAGCGGACGAAGCGGCTGCCAGGCTTGACGGCGGCGCTGCCTTCGCGGCACAGAGGGCAATCTTCCGGATCATAGCTGGCAATCGGCAAATCGAGCAGAGCGCTTGCCTCCACGGGAAATTCAATCTTGCCGCCGCTGCGGTCGATCAGTGCGCCCGCGGCAATCACCCGCCCGCCCGCTTCCTCCACAACCTGAATCGTTTCGAGAGTTGAGCCGCCGGTGGTCCACACATCTTCGATCACTAACACGTGCTGGTCGGGTCGCAGCATAAAGCCTCGCCGGAGGCACATCATGCCGCCGGAGTCGCGTTCCGCAAAAATCGCAGGAACGCCGCCGCCGCTTCCACCCTTAGGCTCCGGAAGCGCGCGGGCCACTTCCTGGCCGATCACAATGCCGCCGAGCGCGGGAGAAACAACCGCTTCGACGGTCGCGTCGGAGAAAAGCGCCGCCAACGCGCGACCTAGCTTTTCCGCGTAATGCGGATATTGCAGAACCAGCGCGCACTGCACGTAGGCGCCGCTGTGCAGGCCGCTGGACAGCTCAAAATGTCCGTGGCGGATGGCTCCCGAGGCCTCGAACATGCGCAACAACTCTTCGTCTTGCAGCATAAGTCCCCGGACGCGCGCGCAGCCGACAGGCTAAGCGCGCGGGCCTGTAAGGCTCGAACGGTCAGCAGCCTAGCCGCGGCGTGGCTCGTTGTCAACCGGCGCGGACGCCTGCTAGACTGCCAGATTCGCGCGAGTCGGTTGCCGCTTCCAAAACGCCCTGCTTTTCGTCGGCTTTCGTGAAACAAATTGTGTCTGCCGGACGTTGTACAGAGTTGAGCCTAAAACACATAGGTTGGTCGAAACCACAAATCGAGGGGAACAGAACATCATGACTGTGAAACGGATGACCGCACAGCGGTCTACGGCCTGGGCATCTGCGATTCGAAGGGCCCTGCGAACGGCGGCAAAGTGTTCGGCGCAACTGGCGCGCCCGGTTCTCGCAGCGGCTATGGCGTTGCTTCTTGCGGGTGCGCCCATTCTGGCGCAGGACCAGCAGCAACAAAATCCGAGCCAGGATAAGCCGCTTCCCACGCCGCAATCGCCGGCGCAATCCGCTTATGAACCGAAGCCGACCACGCCGCCGATTCCGGTTTCGCTGGGCACTACCAAGTACGACTACAGCAAAGCACCGCGGGCGTTCCCGAACCTGATCGCGCCCTATCGCCCGGTGCATATCCCCGCGCCGGTGCTGACCAACTCTCCGAAGATCGATCAATTGATCCATGACGGCAAGCTGGAGCTGACGCTGCAAGACGCCGTGGAGCTGGCCCTCGAAAACAACATGGACATCGCGGTGCAGCGGTACTACGTGTGGTTCGCGGAAACGGACCTTCTGCGCACCAAGGCCGGCGGCTTTGCGCAAGGAATCCCCGCGGCCGAGGTGCGCTTCTCCAACGCCAACATTCCGTTCCTGAATTTCGATCCCACGATTGTTTCCAGCGTCACCTACGATGACCGCACCACGCCCGTCAACAACCCGTTCATTTCCGGTACGGGCACAACCGCGACGGCAGCGTCCCTGGTTTCGCACGCCGCACAGTACAACAACAGCGTGACGCAAGGATTCGCCACGGGTACGACCGCGACCGTGGCGTGGAACAACACGCGCTCTTCTTCCGGGTCGGCATTCAACTTTTTCAACCCCGATGTTTCGTCGGCTTTGGTGGTAACGCTGCAACAGCAATTGCTGAATGGATTCGGCACGTTCGTGAATCGCCGCAACATCGTCATTGCCAAAAACAACCGCAAGCTCGCGGACTATGCGTTCTCGCAGCAAGCCATCACCACGGTAACGAGCACCATCACCGCCTATTGGGAATTGGCTTTCGCGCGGGAGAACGTCAACGTGCAGCAGCAAGCGGTGACGGTGGCGCAAAAGCTGTACAACGACAACAAGAAGCAACTGGAAATCGGGACCATGGCACCGCTCGACGTCACGCGCGCAGAATCCGAGCTGGCCACCAACCGCCAGAACCTCATCGTGGCGCAAACACTCAAGCTTCAAGACGAGCAGATTTTGAAGAATGCCATCAGCAAGGATCCACTTGCGCCCACTTTGATCAATGTGGAGCTGGTGCCCACGGACAAACCCACACCGCCGGAGACGGTGGAGGCGGCGACCTTCGAGGAGGCCGTGAAGGAAGCATTTCAGAAACGCCCTGAGCTGTTGGAGCAGCAAATCAACATAACCAATGCCGGGATCGACGCGCGTGCTACGGGCATCGCGCTGCGCCCCACGGCCACCCTGTTTGCGCAATACACCAGCCAAGGACTGGCTGGCGTTTCGCCGACCCTCGGGCTTCCGACGACTGCGGCCGGGGCTCACATCGTGGATGCCAATGGCAATCCGATCGCCGGCTTCTTCGAGCCGGCCGTCAACTCGCCCGTCACCGGTGTCAACCAGCAAGGCTTTACGACCGCGCAGAACCAAATCTTTCACAATCAATTTCCGGATTACCTGATCGGCGTCAGCCTGAACATTCCGTTGCGCAATCGCCTGGCACAAGCCGACAGCCAGCGCGCCATCTTGCAGCAGCGGCAAATTGAAGCGCAGATGCGGCAACTGCAGAACGCCGCGCTGCTCGACGTTCGCAATACTTACATCGCGCTCCAGCAGGATCGCGCGCGCGTGGATGCCGCGCGCAAAGCGCGCGAACTGCAACAGCAGACGTTTGACGCTGAGCAGAAGAAATACCAGCTTGGCGCATCGACCGTATACCAGGTGATTTTGACGCAACGCGACTTGATCAACGCGCAAGCCACGGAACTGCGCGCCCTTTCGGATCTGGCGGAGGCCAAAGCCAACTACGAACGCGCCGTCGGCCGCACCTTGGAGGTCAATCGCGTCACCATCGCCGACGCCAAGCACGGCGAGGTGGAACGCGACACCCTCATCCCCGGCACCCTGCACGGCAAGGTGGTAGGCACGGAGGACCTGTTCACAGAAAGCAACGGGCAGAAATAGGCGTGCTTTTCGTGTGGCGCCGCGGGATGGCCTGCGCGCCTGAGAGTATGGCCGTGCTTGCCCGGCCGCTATGTTTCGCATAGCATGAAAGTAGCGGCCTTTTGGGCCGCCGGAGCGCTTGGCCATGAGTGATCCTTCCAAGGCGTCGACGCAAACCGCAACTCCCGCGGAGCCTGTGTCGCCGCACCGCAAGCCTTCCGCAAAAGAAAAATCCTGGGAAGAAAATACCTTGCGGCCCACCCTGGAGAAAAATCCCGAGCGCCAGGCTGAGTTCACCACGGTATCCGGCTTCCCTATTCAGCGGCTGTACACTCCGGCCGACCTTCCCGGCTGGGATCCTGACCGCGACCTCGGTCATCCCGGCGAGCCGCCCTACACCCGGGGCATTCATTCGACCATGCACCGCGGCCGGTTGTGGACCATGCGGCAATTCGCCGGCTTTGGCGCCGCGGAAGACACCAACCAACGCTTTCGCTATTTACTTTCGCAGGGGCAAACCGGCCTATCCACCGCTTTCGACTTGCCGACGTTGATGGGCTACGACTCCGATCATCCGCTCTCGGAAGGCGAAGTCGGGAAATGCGGTGTGGCCATTAGTTCGCTGGCGGACATGGAAGTGCTCTTCGACAAAATTCCGCTCGCCAACGTCACGACATCCATGACCATCAATTCGCCCGCGGCCGTCATCTGGGCCATGTACCTGGCCGTTGCGGAAAAGCAGGGCGCCGACTGGAAGAAAATTTCCGGCACGTTGCAGAACGACATCCTGAAGGAATACATCGCGCAGAAGGAATACATCTACCCGCCTGAGCCTTCGATGCGGCTGGTGATCGACACCTTTGAGTTCGGCGTGAAAAACACGCCCAAGTTCAACACCATTTCCATCAGTGGCTATCATATTCGCGAGGCCGGCTCCACGGCAATTCAGGAATTGGCGTTCACGCTACGCGATGGGCTCGAGTACGTAGAGTGGGGCATGCGCCGCGGCCTCGAGCTCGATGAATTTGTGCCGCAGCTTTCGTTTTTCTTCAATGCGCACAATGATTTCTTCGAGGAAATCGCCAAGTATCGCGCGGCGCGGCGCATCTGGCACAAAGCCATGGTGGAGCGCTATAAATCGCAGAATCCGCGCTCCTGGGCGCTGCGCTTCCATACCCAGACCGCCGGTTGTTCGCTGACCGCGCAGCAGCCGTACAACAACGTGGTGCGGACAGCAATTCAAGCGCTGGCCGCGGTGCTCGGTGGCACGCAGTCGCTGCACACCAATTCGCTGGATGAAGCCTGGGCCCTGCCGACGGAATTTGCGGCGACGATAGCGCTGCGTACGCAGCAGATCATCGCGCACGAGACAGGCGTCACCAACACCGTCGACCCGCTTGGCGGCTCCTATTTCGTCGAGGCGCTGACCAACGAAATGGAACGCGGCGCCTGGGATTACATCGAGAAAATTGATGCGCTCGGCGGAATGGTGGCGGCTATCGAGCGTGGGTACCCGCAGCGGGAAATCTCCGAAGCTTCCTATCGTTATCAGGTGGCTGTCGACAAGAAAGAGAAAATCATTGTCGGCGTAAATGACTTTGTTACGAAGGAAAAGCCACTGGACACTTTGCAAATCGATGAGACCGTGGCGCAACGGCAGGCGGAGCGGTTACGCAAGCTGCGCGCCGAACGCTCGAGCGATGAAGTTGCGCGGCGCCTGGGAGCGCTGCGCAAAGCGGCGCAAGGCACCGAGAATCTGATGCCGTACATTTTCGACGCGGTAAAGTCCTACGCCACCCTCGGCGAAATCTGCGACGCCATGCGCGAAGTCTTCGGCACCTACGAAGAAATCGCCATCACCTGACTCCTCTTCTTCTCTGTGCTCTCTGTGTCTTATCTCCGTGAACTCTGTGTTAAATTCCGTCTTTCATGACGAACAACGAGATCACACATGAAATTATCGGTGCAGCCATTGAGGTCCACCGGCTGCTCGGTCCTGGCCTCTTGGAATGCGCATACGAGGAATGCTTGGAGAAGGAACTAGCGTTGCGTAAATTGAATGTGGAACGGCAAAAGCCTGTGCCAGTCGTCTATAAGGATGTAAAGCTCGAATGCGGATACAGAATTGACCTGCTGGTCGAGAATCGAGTCGTGGTTGAGCTAAAATCAATAGAGAGTCTCGCTGCCATTCATGAGGCCATTATCCTCACCTACCTACGTCTTTCTGGCCGACGGTTGGGCCTATTGATCAACTTCAATGTGAACGTGCTGAAGGACGGCATCAAGCGGTATATCATTTGACTGAAGAAAAGACTTAACACAGAGCTCACTGAGAACTGCCACAGAGGACACGGAGAAGAATGGCGGAGAAGAAGATACGGGTTTTGATTGCGAAGCCGGGCCTGGACGGGCATGACCGCGGCGCCAAGATCATTGCGCGGGCGTTGCGCGATGCCGGCATGGAAGTCATCTACACCGGTTTGCGGCAGACCCCGGAGATGATTGCCTCGGCGGCCGTGCAGGAAGACGTCGACGTCATCGGGCTTTCTATCCTTTCCGGCGCGCACAACACGCTTTGCCCGCAACTCATGAGCTTGCTGCACGAAAAGGGCATGGACGACGTCA
>WNFO01034092.1_pt1 | contig 12123 bp, 9 predicted proteins | sample 5400251 | NCBI WGS metagenome assembly WNFO01 (sample SAMN13153354, study PRJNA577476) | soil metagenome | isolation source: 100 cm saprolite under Madrone tree | place: USA:California | collected 2016-06-14
GTTCGCGGCAAAGAACTCGATGCTGGTGGTGTTTGCGAGATCGACATCCGTGAACACCGAGCCGAAGCCGCGCGTCAGCGCCGGCGTGGCGCTGCCGGGCACAAAGAAGTTCACGTCGAGCGAATTGCTGCCGAGCGCGCTAAACAGTCGCTGCGCAGAGAAGGTCTGGAACAGGTTGGGATACGTGGCATTGATATTGCCAAATCGGACCGCTGTGCCGCTTGCCGCGGTGGCGCTTACCTCAAATCCGGTGCCCGCTGTCGTGAACACAACGCCACGTGGCGAGTTCACGTTGAAGAAGTTGGCGGGCAGGAAGTTTGGAGCCGACAACGCGTCCGGCACCCCATCCCAGTTGATCTCGCGCCGGCCGCTGCCGAAGGAGCCCGCCACGTTTGGATTCAACCCGCCAAGGTCGGCACGATAGGCGTCGACCAGGGCTTGAATGCCGGCCGGCGAGCTACCCGACCCCGAGACCGTGATCGGCGCCGCCGCCGCCGTCGCAACATTGAGAACGAGCATGAGTGACGCAGCCGCAACTCCAGAGGCGATGATGTGCATTGTCTTCTACCCCCGGTCTCTGCGTAAAGAGGATACGTCGGCCATGTTTACAGGTACCCCGCAAAAATGGCTCTTCGATAGCCTGGCGCAACAATCACGCCAAGTGTGACTTTCGGCAAAGGAAAAGGGATTCGTGGGGGCGGAAAATATTACACTTAGGAGATTCGTAAAGCATTTCGACAGAGCGTGGCAACTCTGTGGGATGAGATGCCGGCGAGCCACACGGGATGAAGCGGCAGATCCACTGGCAGCGCACTATTTCCGCTGCGCGGGTCGCGGGTCGCGCAGTGGCGCAAACGTCGCCCATTGGCCTCGATCTCGCCGTCATCGTCTAGGCGGCGCTACGATCCAGCCTGCCGCAAGGAGGTGGACATTGAGGCGCGCTCTCTTGGTGCTGTGGGCCGTGGCGACCGTCGCGCTGACGAGCAGCGCGGCGGGGGCTGCATCCGAAGTCTGGTTGCCGAACGGAAACGCAGCCGACCCGTTGACGTCCGCTCCGCAGAAGCGGCGCCCCGTGCTCTTTGTCCACGGCCACAACCCGGACGACGCGAACGACGCCGATTTCAACTACCGGAAGAACTGGGTCCAGGCGGTCGACGGGCTCCCCTCCTTCCAGCAGACCCTCGATGATCCGGCGAATACCGCCACGCTCGACATCGAGGCGTACTTCATCCGCTTCGTCGATCAGCACCGGTCCATCGTGGAGGACGCGCGGGACATCGGCGACGCCGTCGAGCGCATCCTGGCGCGGCACGATTCGTCCTACACGCCGTTCATGGCCAACCCGTCGACCGCGGTGAGGGTGGCGATCATCTCCTTCAGCAAGGGCACCGTCAGCGCGCGGTTGTATCTCAAGAGCCTCGAGACGCAGCAGTTCGACCTCCCCGCGCCCCGCGGGGGCTTCAACCCGGTGTCGGAATTCGTGGCCCTCTCGCCGCCCAACCACGGCATCGCCCTCTCGCCGTTGCTGACGCTCAACCTGGCGGTCCGGCAGCTCAACAACGGCTACACGGACAGCTGCCAGGCGTTCGTCGTGGGCGCAACCGGGCGCGACTTCATTCAGAACCTCAACGGGCACCCGATCACCGATTCGCAGTCAGCCCCACTCGGGTCGTTCGGCGCCGAGGCCCCGCTGAGCCGTCACCCCACCGACGACCCGGTGGGCGTGGGCACGCTGTACGTGACGATCTACGCGGATGGCAACCGTGACGCGGTGGGTGGCGGCACGCCTTCCAGCGACTGTCAGGGTCGACTGCTCGCGAAGAACCTCGCGCCGCACGCGCGGAACATCGAGGTGCTCGAGGTCCCGGACATGCCGCGCACCAACGTCGGGTTCGGCGCGGATCCCATCCCGCTGTCCGTCCACCGCAACACCCCGCACACGCCGGCGGTGATCTGCCTCACGCTGGTCACGGTCGTGCACCAGAAGGCGCCCGCTGACGACTTCCGATGCGCCAGCGCGGGCAACCTGCCGCGCATACCCCCGCGAGCGGCGGTGGTGCAGGTTCTCGACATCTCGGGCAGCATGCTCGATCCCGCGTGTCCAAGCTGCGCATCAAAGCTTGAAGTCCTGAAGGACTCGGCGGAGCTGTTCATCCAGCTCTGGGGCGTGCTCGCCGGCCCCGGCGATCGGCTCGGCGCCACCTACTTCGGGAGCCAGGTCGGCTCGTTCGCCACGGGCAATCAACAGCTCGTCGACGTATCATCGGGGAACCTGACCGCGCTCATCGGCGACCTCAACCAGCGCACCAGCGTCCCGGCCAACCGCACGGCGATGGGGGGCGGAATCCAGCGCGCCATCGAGGCGCTCGAGACGGCCGACGTCATCGCCATCCCGCAGCGCCACATCATCGTGTTCACGGACGGCATGCAGAACCAGAACCCGATGGTCGTCCCCGGCGCCACCGGCCTCGAGATCAGGAACGACGGAAGCTTTCCCCATTCCAACGTGACGCCGTCCCAGCCTCCGCGCGTACTGGATGCCGCGCTCGGCGTGCGGATCCACACCGTTGGAGTCGGCGCCACTCCCCAGTTCGTCGGGCTCCTCGCCGACATCGCGCAGGGCACGGGCGCGCAGAGCTGGATCACCACGGCGCCGGACGCCGACCTGCGGCAATTCTTCGTGGAGAGCGTGATCGCCGCCCTGCAGGGGAACACGCCCCAGCTCGTCGCCTACCGCCGCGGCACGGTGGTGGGCGCGGGCAGTGAGCGCTTCCGGCTCGAGAAGGGCGTCACGCGGGCAGTCTTCACGGTGAGCTGGAAGCGCGGGAACACGCTTGACGTCCGGATCGAGCGGAACGGCCTCGATGCCTCGTCGCGTCCGACGGCACCTGGACGGTGAAGCTGACGGGCCGGCGCGGCGTCGCGTACGAGGTCGCGGCCATCGTGGACGAGCACTCGGTCCGTTCCACGGTCACGCTCGGACGCCCCATCGTCCTCGTCGGCGATCCGCTCGCCATGCGTGTGAAGGTGCTGGTGGGCGGGCGCCCGCTCACGCGCACGAGCCGCGTGGTCGTCACCGTTCTCAAGCCGGGAGAAAGCGCCGCCAAGAGCGCGCCGCGCGTGGTGCGGCTCGACTACCGGGGCGACGGAGTCTTCGCGGGCACGTTCCGGGATACCAAGACGCCCGGGCCGTATCGGCTCGTGGTCACGATCGACGGGGGTGACGCGAAGATCGGCGACTTCCAGCGATCGAAGAGCACGACCGCGGTGGTGCGGTCGGGAGGGCGGACACGACCGGTAGCCGGCGCGTCGAAGGAGGCGGGCGAGTGACCCGAGTGCAGGTTCCCCACCGAAACACGAACGTGAAAGTCGAAGCGGGCCCGTGACCGGGGCCGCGACTGTGCTACACTCCGCGCCAGTTGGACGGTCACCGCCGACCCGCAGCAGATCCAATCGACCCCTGGAGGAGGACCCTCGTGATAGGACGCCCGATCGGAGTGCTCTCCCTTGCGCTGGCCGCCGCGCTCGCGGCTACCCCCGCCTCTCATGCCCAGGCGCCGAAGGAGATCGTCATCGGCGTCATCTACCCGATGACCGGCCAGCTGGCGCAGCTGGGTATCGATTCGGTCACCGCCATGAAGATGGCGACCGAGCTCTACAACGGCAAATCGGACCTCAACCTGCCCTCGATGAAGAAGACGACTGAGGGGCTGCCGGGGCTGGGAGGCGCCAAGATCAGGCTGGTGATCGTGGACCACCAGGGCAAGCCGGACGTCGGCCAGTCCGAGACCGAGCGCCTGATCACGCAGGAGAAGGTGCATGCCATCATCGGCGCCGTGCACTCGAGCGTGACGGCGACGGCGAGCCAGGTCGCCGAGCGCTACGGCGTGCCGTACATGAACGGCGAGTCGTCCTCGCCCACCCTCACCGAGCGCGGCTTCAAGTGGTTCTTCCGCACCTCGCCCCACGACGGCCATTTCTCGCTCGCGATGTTCGAGTTCATGAAGGAGTTCGAGAAGAAGAAGGGCGTCAAGTTCAGGTCGGTCGGCATCATGCACGAGGACACGCTCTTCGGCGCGGACTCGGCCAAGGTGCAGGAGGAGCTGGCGAAGAAGTACGGGTACGAGGTCGTCGTGAACATGGCCTACCGCAACAAGACCACGAGCCTCGACGCCGAGATCGGCAAGCTCAAGGCCGCCAGCCCCGACGTCTTCCTGCCGACCTCCTACACGTCAGACGCGGTGCTCTACGTCAAGACGGCCAAGACGCTCGACTACGTCCCCCGGATGCTCATCTCGCAGGACGCGGGCTGGGTCGACCCCGCCTTCGTCCAGGAGATGAAGAGCGAGATCGAGGGGCACATCACGCGCTCGCCCTTCGCGCTCGACCTCCAGGCCAAGAAGCCGTTGATCCGTCCCGTCAACGAGCTGTTCAAGAAGCAGAGGGACAACCCGGGCGGGCGGGACATCTCCGAGGCGCCGGCCCGATCGCTGACCGCCTTCACCGTGCTGGTGGACGCCATCAACCGCGCCAAGTCCACGAACCCCGAGGAGATCCGCAAGGCACTCGTGGCGTCGAACATCCCGCCCGACCAGCTCGTGATGCCCTGGACGGGCGTGCGGTTCGACGAGAAGGGGCAGAACGCCGGCATCCGGGCCATTCTCCAGCAGATGCAGAAGGGCGCGTACGCGACGATCTGGCCCTTCGACCTGGCCGCGGCCGACGTGATCTATCCCCTGCCCGGCTTCAAGGAGAAGAAGTAGCGGCCGGATGCCCGACGTCACCGGCTGGCGGGCCAAGTTCGGGGTCATCGTCCCCTCGACCAATACCGTGGTCGAGCACGATTTCAACCGCATGGCGCCGCCAGGGGTGACGTTTCACACGGGACGCATGTACATCGAGCGGCCGGCGCTCGACTCGGACGCGGCCTTCGAGGCGCTTCTGGGCGAAATTCGCGCCTCGATCACGACCGCGATCCGCGACGTCATGACCTGTGAGCCCGACTACCTCGTCATGGGCATGTCCGCCGAGACCTTCTGGGGCGGTGTCGCGGGCAATGCGGCCTTCATCGAGCGCGTGCGCGCGCAGTCGGGGCTCGCGGTCTCCACGGGCGCCTCGGCGTGCCGCGCCGCGCTCGAGGCTCTGGGCGTCCGGCGCATCGCCGCGTTCAGTCCCTACCAGCCTGTCGCCGACACTCAGGTGGCGCGCTTCTTCGAGGAGGCCGGCTTCGACGTCGTGCGGGTGACGGGGCTCCGCTGCGCGACGGCAACCGCGATCGCTCGGGTCGGCGAGGACATGCTCCGGACTGTCCTCCGGGAGCTGGACGGGCCCGACGTGGACGCCATCGTCCAGGCCGGCACCAACCTCTCCATGGTGCGGCTGGCTGACGAAGCCGAGCGGTGGCTCGGCAAACCCGTCGTCGCCATCAACGCCGCGACGCTCTGGCACGCGCTGCGCGCCAACGGCATCCGCGACCGGCTGGCCGGCTTCGGCTCCCTCCTGCGCGAGCACTAGCCGTGAGCGTCGAGACCCTGCTGCAAGGGCTGGTCAGCGGGCTCCTGATGGGCTTCGTCTACGCGCTCATCGCCGCCGGGCTGTCGCTGATCTTCGGCCTCATGGAGATCGTCAACTTCGCCCACGGCGAGTTCCTGATGATCGCCATGTTCGCGACCTTCTGGGCGTGGGCCCTCGCCACGCTCGACCCGCTCCTCTCGCTGCCGTTGACGGTCGTTCTCCTGTTCCTTGTCGGGGTCGCCGTCTACCATGGTCTGATCCGCTGGATTCTGGGCGCGCCCATGCTCGCCCAGATCTTCGCCACGTTCGGTCTCGCCATCTTCTTGCGCGCGGCGGCGCAGGCGCTCTGGGGCGTGGACTTCCGCATCGTGAAGAACCCGCTCGTGGATGGTCGGCTCGCAGTGGGCGGGCTCTTCATCGGACTGCCGCAGCTCGCGGCCAGCCTGGGGTCACTCCTGGCCTTCGGCTTCCTGTACTGGTTCATCACGAGGACGGAGACGGGGCTGGCGCTCCAGGCGACGGCCCAGGACCGCCAGGCGGCCGCGCTCATGGGCATCGACACCCAGCGCATGTTCGCGCTCGGCTGGGGCGTCGGCGCCGCCTGCGTGGGCGCGGCGGGGGCGCTCCTCGCCATGTTCTTCTACGTCTTCCCCGACGTGGGCGCGAGCTTCGCCCTGCTCGCCTACGTCACCGTGGCCCTCGGCGGCTTTGGCAATGTGCCGGCGACCCTCGTCGCGGGGGTGGTGGTCGGCGTCGTCGAGGTGCTGGCGGGGCTCCTGATCGCGCCCGCCCTCAAGTACGCGGTGGTCTTCGCCCTCTATCTCGTGGTCGTCCTGTGGCGGCCGCAGGGGCTCTTCGGGCGCTTCTGATGAAGGTCCGCGGGCTCCGCTGGGCGATCGCCGCCGCCGTCCTGACCCTCCTCGTCATCTTTCCGCAGGTCGTCACCAAACCCTTCCCGCGTCATGTGATGATCACCATCTTCCTCTACGCCATGCTGGCCCAGGCCTGGAATATCCTCGCCGGGTACTGTGGCCAGATCTCGCTCGGCCACGCGGTCTTCTTCGGCACGGGAGCCTACACGTCCACGCTGCTCGCCAGGCAGCTGGGGTTCTCGCCGTGGGGCGGTATGCTGGCCGGCGCGGTGGCGGCCGTTCTGCTGTCCCAGTGCATCGGCTATCCGGTATTCAGGCTGCGCGGGCACTACTTCGCGATCGCGACCATTGCGGTGGGCGAGATCATCGGCACGATCATGATCAACTGGGACTGGGCGGGCGGGGCGCGCGGGATTTTCGTCCCCATCAAGCGCACGGACTCCTGGCTGAACTTCCAATTCCACGACAGCAAGCAGAACTACTACTACATTTCGCTTGCGTTGCTCCTCTTGGCGCTCTGGGTGACGCGCAGCGTGGAGCGCTCCCGGCTCGGCTACTACCTGCGCGCGATCCGGGAGGACCAGGACGCGGCGGCGAGCCTGGGCGTCCCCGTGGCGCGCTACAAGCAGCGCGCGATGGCGGTCTCGGCCGGTCTCACGGCTCTCGGGGGGACTTTCTACGCCCAGTACATCCTCTTCATCGACCCGGAGTCCGTGCTGCCGCTCTCGCTCTCGATCCTGATCTGCCTCATCGCCGTCCTCGGCGGGGTGGGCACGCTCTGGGGGCCGCTCATCGGCGCGGCCATCCTGGTGCCGCTGGGCGAGGCAACGCGCATCTACCTGGGCGGGACGGGCAAGGCAATCGACCTGCTGGTCTATGGCTTTCTCATCATGGTCATCTCGGTGGTCCAGCCGGGCGGCATCATGGCACTCGCCCAGCGCGGCCGGCGGCGGACGGACTAGTGGCCACCCCCCCTCCCCCCACCCTCGCCAACAACGACATCTCCTTCCAAGTCGGCGCGGGCGAGCTCGTGGGCGTGATTGGTCCCAACGGTGCTGGCAAGTCCACGCTCTTCGACGTCCTGACGGGATTCCAGACCGCCGACACCGGCGAGGTGCTTCTGGACGGCCGTGCCGTCACGCGCCTCCGGCCCGATCAGATCAGCCGGCTCGGCGTGGCGCGCACCTTCCAGAAGCTCAAGCCCTTCACCCACATGACGGTGCTCGAGAACGTGATGGTGGGCGCCTTCCAGAAGACGGCCGATCCCGCGCGCGCCCGGCGCGAGGCGCTCGAGGCCCTCGAGCGGGTCGGGCTCGCCGACAAGGCGGAGGCGCACGCGCGCGTCCTCTCCACGGGCCAGCGCAAGCGCCTCGAGCTGGCCCGGGCGCTCGCGACCAGGCCGCGGCTCCTGCTCCTCGACGAGGTGACGGGCGGCGTGGACCTTCGGAGCATCCCGGGTCTCGTCGCGCTTGTGCGCGAGCTGAACACCGCGGGCACGGCGCTGGTCGTCATCGAGCACAACATGGGCGTGATCATGGACATCTCGCGGCGCATCGTGGCGCTCCACCTGGGCGAGGTCATCGCCGATGGTCCACCGGCCGCCGTCGGGCGCGACCCGCGCGTGGTCGAAGCCTACCTGGGCCGGGCCTATGTCCGCTGACAGGGCGAGCGGCGCCGCCCTCGAGGCCCGCGGTCTCGACGTGCTCTACGGCGACTACCAGGTCCTCTGGGACGTCTCGTTCAGCGCCCCCCTCGGCGAGGTCGTGGCCATTCTGGGACCGAACGGCTCCGGCAAGTCCACGCTCATGAACGCGCTGTCCGGGCTCGTGCGGGCGCGGTCGGGAGAGATCCGACTCGGAGAGCAGCGCATCGATGGCCTGCCGCCGCATCGGATCGTGCGAATGGGGCTCGCCCACGTACTCGAGCGCCGCAGGCTTTTCCCCCACCTCACCGTGCGCCAGAATCTGCTGCTCGGCGCCTACAACCCCGCCGCGAGGGCGCGCCGCGCAGAGACTCTGGCCGACGTCGAGACCCTCTTCCCGCGCTTGCGGGAGAGGTACACGCAGATGGCGGGGACACTCTCGGGCGGCGAGCAGCAGATGGTCGCCATAGGCCGCGGCCTCATGGCCCGCCCCGCGCTGCTCATGGTGGACGAACCCTTCCTGGGGCTGGCGCCGCGCGTGATCGAGCAGATCGCCGAGGTCCTGACCGCGATCAACCGGGAGCGCGGGATCACGGTGGTCTTCATCGAGCAGAACGTGGAGCTGGCGCTCAGAATGGCCCACCGCGCGTACATCCTCGAGTCGGGCCGCGCCATTCTCGAGGGCCTCTCGGCCGAGCTCCTGGCTTCCAGCGAGGTGAAGCGGATCTTTCTCGGGCACTAGTCCGCCCGCCGTCAGCGTGAATCGAACGACTCGGGCACCTTGATACCAAGCGCACTCACGAGAAAGGCGAGGGCGTCGGCCGATTCCTCGATGATCTTGCTCGTCGGCCTGCCCGCGCCGTGCCCCGCCCTCGTTTCGATCCGGATCAGGATCGGCGCCGGCCCGCCTTGAGCGCGCTGCAGCGTCGCGGCGTATTTGAAGCTGTGGGCGGGGACAACCCGGTCATCGTGATCGGCGGTGGTGATGAGGGTGGCGGGATACTTGGCCCCCGGCTTGATGTTGTGCAGCGGAGAATACGCGCGGAGCGCCGCGAACTCGTCCGGCTTGTCCGACGAGCCGTACTCAGAGGCCCACGCCCACCCGATGGTGAAGCGGTGGAAGCGCAGCATGTCCATGACTCCCACGTCCGGCAGCGCGGCCCCGAACAAGTCGGGCCGCTCATTGAGCACCGCGCCCACGAGCAGGCCACCGTTGCTGCCGCCGGCAATCGCCAGTGTTGCCTGCGACGTATATTTCTCGGCGACCAGCCAGTCGGCGGCGGCGATGAAGTCATCGAAGACCTTCTGCTTGTTCAGCTTTGTTCCCGCCAGGTGCCACTCCTCGCCGTACTCACCGCCGCCGCGAAGATTGGCGACCGCATACACTCCGCCCATCTCCATCCAGACCAGCCTGCTCACCGAGAACCACGGCGTGACGCTGATCTTGAACCCGCCGTACCCGAAGAGATACGTCGGATTCCGTCCGTCCAGCTTCACCCCTTTCCTGAAGGTGAGGAACATCGGCACGCGCGTGCCGTCCTTGCTCGCGTAGAAGACCTGCCGCGTTTCGTAGAGGTCCGGATCGAAGTCGACCTTCGGCCGGCGGAACACCTCGCTCCGCCCGCGGGCGGCCTCGTACCGGTAGATCGTGCCGGGCTGCGTGAAGCTGGTGAACGAATAGAAGGTCTCCGTGTCCGTACGCTTGCCCCAGAAGCCGCCGACCGTGCCGATTCCCGGCAGGACCAGCTCCCGGAGCGGCGAGCCGTCCAGCGCGAATACTCTGACCCGGCTCTGCGCGTCCTTCAGATACGAGGCGATGAACGTGTCGTTGACGGCGCCGACGGAGACGAGCGCGTCTTTTGCCTCGGGTATGATCTCCTTCCACTGGGAGCGCTCCGGCCTCGTGATGTCGATGGCGATGACCCGGCCCCGCGGAGCGCCCAGGTCCGTCTTGAACCAGAACCGCGGGCCGTCGTTGTCGATGAACGAGTATTCCGCGTCGAACTCCATGAGCAGCTCGACCACGGGCGCGCCGGGTGACCGTAGATCCTGGTACAGCACGCGGTTCTTCCGGGCGCTGCCCTGCGAGGCGGCGATGACCAGGTATCGGCCGTCGTCGGTGACGGTCCCGTAGAAGTTCCAGTCCTTGTGATCCGGCCGTTCATAGACGAGCCTGTCGTCCGACTGCGGCGTCCCGAGACGGTGGTGGTACAGCTTGTGGAAGTAGTTCGTCCTGGTGAGCCGCGCCGCCTCGGTCGGCTCGTCGTAGCGCGAATAGAAAAAGCCCCTGCCGTCCTTCGTCCAGGACGCGCGTGAGAACTTCACCCACTTGATGTGGTCCGACAGGTCCTGCCCGGTTCTCACGTCCCGCACTTTCCATTCCTGCCAGTCCGATCCGGCGGTGGCGAGTCCATAGGCCATCAGATTCCCGTCATCGCTGACCTCGTAAGCGGTGAGGGCCACCGTCCCGTCCGCAGACAGCGTGTTGGGATCCAGCAGGACGGCGGGCGTGGCATCGAGCGACGTCAGGGTGTAGAGCACCGCCTGATTCTGGAGCCCGTCGTTTTTCGTGAAGAAATAGCGCCCGCCCTGCTTGACCGGCACCCCGTAGCGCTCGTAGTTCCACAGCTTCGTCAGGCGGGCCCGGATCGCTCCCCGCTCCGGAATCCGGCGAAGGTAACCGAACGTGACGGCGTTCTCTGCGTCCACCCAGGCCTTCGTTTCAGGCGAATTGTCATCCTCCAGCCAGCGATACGGGTCGGCAACCGTCACACCGTGATATTCGTCGACGACATCGGCCCGACGGGTCGACGGGTACACCCACCGCGGCACCGGGGAGTCCGGCGCGGGGCTCGAGGAGACACAGGCGGAGAGGAACACGAGGCCGAGCAGCGACGCAAAAATGAGAGTCGAGCAACGGCGCCTCGACACGCCAGGGCGAAAAGACACGCAGGGCATCCCGCGGATCGTGCCAGATCACCCGCGACAGGTCAAACGGGGCCCGCGCTCGCCGTCCCTCCGGCGCCCGTCCGCCCGGACAATGCAGTAGCGCCGTCCGAGCCCTCGCTGGGGCTTCGACCGCCTCCCGGGCGCGCCGATGGCTCGCTCCGTGCCGTGGGGGCCCCTCCGTCCCTCTGTGCTATGCTTGCCGCAAGTTTCAGTGGGGTGGCCGCGCCCCTGGGTGACGTGGGTGGCGGCTTCACGAGCGAGGGGGATTCAAGGCACGTGGGCTTGCTGAGGCTCCTGTCGCGCATCTGGGACGCGATCACCAGCTTCACCCGTCCGCCCAACGCCGCCACGCTTTTCCGGCGCGCCAATCTCTATCGTCAGGAAGGGCGCTTCGAAGAGGCCGCCGAGCTGGTCTCCCAGGGGTTGCGACTGGCCCCGAACAATGGCGTTGGCCATCTCCTCTCGGCCTACCTCCACCTGGCCTTCCGCCAGATCGGCCCGGCCAAGAGCGAGTTCCAGGCGGTCCTCGACCTCGATCCCTATCACCCGAGGGCGCTCCTCGGACTCGCCAAGATCGCGCTCGAGGAGCGGGACATCGCCCAGTGCCGTCCCTTCCTCGACAAGGCACTCCAGTACTACCCGGACTTCCCCGAGGCGAGGGCCCTGCAGGAGATGGTGGCGAGCTGGTCCATGACGCCGGCGGCCCAGGGCCAGCGGCAGGTCTACGCGGGTCCGCCGATCCTGGTGGAGAAGCTCAAGCCGCCGGCGGGCGGGCGCGAGTTCGTACTCACGCAGGCCGACGGTACTCTCGTCTTCTCGCAGCAGGGCGACAAGGACGCCGAGGACCTGGCCGGCCACGTCACCCAGGTGTATCGGATCGCGTCGGCGACGCTTCAGCGGGCCGGGCTCGGAGCATTTCGGCGCGGCATCATCCAGGCCGTGACCGAGACGACCTTCTTTCGAAGCAACGACAAGCTGATCCTCGCTCTCAGCTTCCCCCAGGACGTCAAGGTCGGCTTTGGGCTGCTCGAGACCGACAAGCTCTGGACCAACTCGCTGCGTGAACTGGGCATCCGCGCGTGAGCCCCGAACCCACGCCCCTCGGAAGGCCGGCTTCGGCGCGCGCGCGCGAGTTCCGGCGCATCC
>WNFO01004429.1_pt1 | contig 12122 bp, 9 predicted proteins | sample 5400251 | NCBI WGS metagenome assembly WNFO01 (sample SAMN13153354, study PRJNA577476) | soil metagenome | isolation source: 100 cm saprolite under Madrone tree | place: USA:California | collected 2016-06-14
CGCATGGAAAGAACGATTGCAGCGGGCGCTTTCGCGTTTAAGGTGCGCTCTCCAATTCTTAGCATGCTCCAGACGATTCTCGCTCAGGCTCAAACCGCGGCGCCTCAACAAGTCCCCGGCGGCGGCATCGGCTCGTTTTTTGTGCCGTTGATTTTCATTTTCATCATCATGTACTTTGTGATGATCCGGCCGCAAAAAAAACGACAGCAACAACAGCAGCAACTGACCTCAAGTCTAAAGACCGGCGACCGCGTGGTCACGAACGCCGGGATTCACGGCCTGATTTCAAACGTGAAAGAGAACACCGTTCTGGTGAAGGTGGCCGATAACGTAAAGATCGAGATGGACAAAGCGGCCATTACAAACGTGCTGAAAGAGAGTTAAGTAGTTGAACCGATAAATCGGAATGACCCCGGCGCTTACATTTTTTATCGGGCTTGCGATGCTCGTCCTTTTCGGATGGTACTTTGCCACCGATCAAGGGCCGCGGAAACGCCTGCTGGCCATGACACTGATGCTGTTGCTTGTCGTCTTCAGCATCGCCACGATCTGGCCGCCACAGAAAAAGATCGCGCTCGGCCTCGATATTCAAGGCGGCACATCATTCCTGATCCGGCTCGTGCCCGGCGACAAGCCGATCACTAAAGGAATGCTTGATCAGGCCGTGGAGGTGATTCGGAAGCGTGTCGACGTTTTTGGAGTCAGCGAACCGATCATCAGCCCGGTGGGCGGCGATCGAATTCTGGTTCAGATTCCCGGCCTGGATACTGCGAAGATTCACGAAGCGCGGGATCAGCTCTCGCGCGTGGCGAAACTCGAGTTCCGCCTGGTTTATCCCGATAATGGCGAGCGATTGCGCGAGATCGACGAAGGAAAGCAAGTCATTCCGCCGGAGTTCCGCATCGAGACGTATAAAATGCAGCGTGAAGGCGAAAAACCGGTAGAGGAACGGTTGCTCGTAAAAAAGAAAGCTGATTTATCCGGCGAACATGTTTCGAGCGCGGGCGCTTCCTATGAAAAAGACGGCTGGGTAGTCCATTTGCGATTCGACGCTGAAGGCGCCAAGCAATTCGGCAACATCACTGCGGCAAACGTTCATCATCGCTTTGCGATTGTGCTTGATGGAATCATCCAATCTGCGCCTGTTATTCAAGACGCAATTTATGGCGGCGACGCACAAATCACGGGAAGATTTGCTGAGGAAGAAGCGCGCGGATTAGCGAGCGTGCTCGAGAACCCGCTACAAACGCCAGTAAGCATCGAGGAAGAGCGCAGCGTATCGCCGACTCTGGGGCTGGACTCCATCCGTGCGAGCATTCTGGCCGGTTTGATCGGACTGGCGATCACGCTCGTCTGCGTTGCAATTTACTACAAAATTCCCGGTCTCGTCGCGAATGTCGCGCTGATCATCAACCTCATCCTGCTCGTCGGCGCGATGACGATGTTTCATTTCGTCCTAACGTTGCCCGGTATTGCAGGCATCATTTTGACGATCGGTCTTTCGGTGGATGCGAACGTGCTCATTTATGAGCGATTGCGCGAAGAAATGGCGCTGGGGAAATCACTCAAGATCGCGCTAAACACCGCGTACGAGAAAGCATTTAGCTCCATTTTTGACGCTAACGTAACAACTCTGATTACCGCTGCGATTCTGTTTTGGCAAGCGACCGGTCCGGTGAGAGGCTTCGCGATCGCACTTACGCTTGGCATTCTGGCCTCGCTGTTCACGGCGCTCATCGTGGGGCGGAACTTTCTCGGCTGGTTTGTCGATACAGGAAAACTGAAGCGCATCTCGATGTTGCATTTGATCTCAGCGCAAAACATCAATTTCCTAGGAAAAGGCTTTATCGCCTGCATGTGTTCGCTCGCGTTGCTGCTGGCCGGCGCGACCGCGTTTTATCTCCGTGGCGACAAAAATTTTGGCGTCGATTTTCGCGGCGGCGACCTGATTACATTAAGCGCGCCCAGCAAAATCGATATCGGGCAGGTCCGCCACGCGCTGCAACCAATTGGACTTGCCGATGCGTCGATTCAGGAATCCACGCAGGTCGGCAAGAGTTATATCACCATTCGCACCCCCTTGAACACCAGCGACAAAGTGGAACAACAAATCATGCAGACGCTCCCGAACGCCGGATTCCATGTGGAAGGTTCCGAGCGAGTCGGCGCGCTCGTGGGCGGTGAGCTGGCAAAGAGTTCGTTGATCGCGCTCGGCCTCGGCATCCTGGGCATTTTAATTTTCGTAACGTTCCGCTTCGAACTTTCTTTTGCCGTAGGCGCCATTGTCGCGTTGCTGCACGATGTGCTTATGACAGTCGGCGTATTCGCGCTTCTCGGCCGCGAACTGACTCTTACAATGGTCGGCGCGGTGCTGACTATCGCCGGTTATTCCATTAACGACACCATCGTCGTTTACGACCGGATACGCGAAGGCCTGGCGGGCGGGCGGCGAGGCACGATCGAGGAGATAATGAACTCCAGCATTAACCAGACGCTCAGCCGCACCATTCTTACGAGCACAGTGACGCTCATTCCGATTCTTTGTCTGTTTTTCTTTGGCGGCGCGGTGTTACGCGACTTTTCCCTCGCCATCATCATCGGCGTGGTCGTCGGCACTTACTCGTCGATCTTTATCGCCTCGCCCATTGTCCTGTGGTGGACGCGCGCCCGCGGCGGCAGAGAATCCGCCTTGCGCCGCGAAATCACCGAAAAAGCAGCGACCGCGGTAAATCCTCTTGCCCAGCGCTGAGCAGTTCTTAAAGCCGCGCTCTAGCGCAATTCCTTCGGTCCAGACGGGTGCTTGGCTAGGCTTTTCCGCGCTTTCCCGATGAGATTTGACGAGCTTGCCGGCCCCGAGTAGGCTCCGGCTCGCCAGTTTAAGAGCAGATTCTAAATGTCCAGGAGTGATGATTGATGCCAGAAGTGATTGTTCGTAAAGGTGAACCTGTCGATCGCGCGTTGAAGCGACTGAAGAACAAGCTGGATGCCGAAGGGATTCTCGAGGAGGTCCGCCGTTTGCGCGCCTTCGAGACGCCCTCGCAAAAGCATCGTCGCAAAGCCAAAGCCAACGCCAAGCGCGGCCGAATGAAGTTTCGATTTAATTCATAAAGAGGTTACAAAAGTAAAAGAGTTACAAACGATGTAACTTTTTTAACTCCGAAGGCTTTCGCGAGCAGGCGATTTAACTTTTCTCGAACAGCTCCATAACCGCCTGTACCAGACCGTCAATATCGTGACGGCGTGCCTCGACGTCGACTTTGAGACCCTGATCGCGAGCGGTTTTTGACGTGATTGGGCCGATGCTGGCGATTCGCATTCCCTTTGGCCACGGCAATCCAAGCGCGAGAAAGTTTTCTATGGTTGAAGAACTGGTAAACGTGATCAAATCGGCGCCATCCTGCGCCAATTGACGCCGCGCGCCGCTGGTATCGCGCGTCTCCGGCACCGTCCGATAGGCGAACGCCTCGTCCACAATCGCGCCTGCGGCCGAGAGTTCTCTGGGCAGAACGTCCCGCGCCTTTTCTGCGCGCACCAAAAGAATCCGCAAATTTTCGATGCTTTCCTGCTTTTTGAACTCCCGCGCCACCGCCTCGGCCACAAATTCGTCCGGCTGAAGATCGACGTGCAGATGAAAATCTTTAACCCGTTGGGCGGTGGCGGGCCCGATGGCGGCAATGCGCACGCCGCCGATCTCACGGGCGTCGTCATACAGCTTGAAGAAAACATTAAAAAACGCTTCGACGCCGTTTGCGCTCGTGAACACGATCCAGTCATAGGTGTGTGCGTCCTGCACGATTTCCGCGAATTCGCGTAAATCGCTCGGCGGCTCAATGCGGATGGTGGGCATTTCGATCACGTGCGCGCCGAGCGCCCGCAGTTTGTCGCTTAACACGCTCGCCTGTTTTCGTGTTCGCGTAACGACAATCCTTTTTCCCAGGAGCGGCCGCTTTTCGTACCAATTGAGACTGTCGCGCAGCCCAACGACTTCACCAAATACGGCCACCGCCGGCGCTTTGAAATCGCTGGCCATAGTTTTTTGCGCGATATCTGCCAGAGTACCGGTGAGCGTTTCCTGTTGCCCGGTAGTAGCCGAGCGCACCAGCGCCACCGGCAAGTCGCTGCGTACGCCTTGCTTGAGCATTTCGCTCGTAATGGATCCGAGACGTTCCACCCCCATTAGCATTACCTGTGTGCCGCCGAGTTTTGCCAGGGCCGCGTAATCGATTGCACTCTCTGCTTTTGCTGGGTCTTCGTGGCCTGTAAAGAATGTCACGTGCGAATTATGCGCTCGATGCGTCATGGGAATACCGGCATAAGCCGGCCCGGCAATCGCCGAGGTGATTCCAGGCACAACTTCAAATGGGACTCCCACATCGGCGATCGCCTTCGCTTCTTCGGCACCTCGGCCGAACACAAATGGGTCCCCGCCCTTTAATCGAACGACCTGCTTTCCTTCGCGCGCTTTCTCGATCAGCAGCGCGTTGATTTCCTGCTGACTTAACTGCGATCCGCCTGGTTCCTTCCCAGCATAAATAATTTCTGCATCGTCTCGCGCCCAACGAAGCGTCTCCGGATTCGCCAAATGATCGTAAACAATCACGTCCGCGTTCTCAATGCACTCCTTTGCGCGCAAGGTCACCAATCCGAGATCACCCGGCCCAGCGCCAACCAGACAAACTGTTCCGTTCTGTTTTGTACTCTTCGTCATGCTCTTACTCTTGCGTGATCCTTCGCAACAATTCGCCGGCCAACTTCCCGCCTTCGTCGCAAACGCCTTCCACTTCGGCCTCCCGTGGCGTCGCCGATTCACCCAGGAAAACTTGCGCGCGCATTTTCATCTTGCCGTTGTCAATCTTTGCAAGCACGCCGACCGGACAATTGCAATCACCCTGCAACCCACGCAGAAATTCTCGCTCCGCCTGCAAACAAAGCAACGTTTCGCGATCGTTTACGACAGCTAGGAGTGCCTTTGTGCTTTGGTCATCGATGCGAACTTGGAGCGCGATTATTCCCTGGCCACCTGCGGGCAAAAAGGTTGCGCACGGAAGAATCTCAAGAAAAAATTGCCTGCCTTCAAAGCTGATTTCGGCGCCACTTGGCGATAGGCCCAGCCGTTGTAGTCCGGCGCGCGCCAAAACGATGGCGTCCCATTGATTTTCCGCCAGTTTTCGCAGCCGCGTAGGTACGTTGCCGCGGAGATCGACAACGTCGAGGGCCGCACGCTTCCAGAGCAGCTGATGTTTCCTTCGCACGCTGCCGGTTGCGACCGTGGCGCCCTCAGGAAGGCAAGCGAGACCGCCCAGGTGTTTGGAAACCAGCACGTCCTCCATCGGCGCCCGGGAAAGAACTGCCGCGATTTCTGCGTCCGGGCTCGTTTCACTCGGCAGATCCTTCGCACTATGAACTGCAACGTCCACCTCTCCGGCGAGAAGCGCGCGCTCTATTTCTGCGGTGAACACTCCTTTTCGTCCTGCCCGAGGATCGACAACTCTGGCTTTGTCGCCTTGTGTCGCAATAATTTTGGTCTCGATTGTTACGTCCGGATGCGCGCCTTGAATTGCGTTCTCAACCAACCGACTCTGAGCGCGGGCCAGCTCGCTGCCGCGTGCCCCCAGGACAATCTTTCGATTTTCGGCGGTCATAGACCGCCGCTACAGTTCGGACGCCCGTAGCGGATTTTCGCCTAGCGACGGATGCTCCGCAGTTTGTGAGGGGCGATCTAGTCCTCGAGAGATCGAATCGACAAAATCCGCGACATGTTCCGCAATGATCGCCTCTGCGGTGGCAACCTGCTGGCGTCGGAGGGCGAGTGATTGCTCGGCCACGGATCGTATTGAATCGATGTCGTAAAGATAAACCCCTTCCATTTCGTTTACGCTGGGATCGACGTCGCGAGGCACGGCGATGTCGATAATGAAGAGGGGACGATCCAGTCGTTCGCGCACCATCGGTGCCAGTGTGGCTGGCGTCAGTAACGGTGTTTCCGACGCTGTCGATGTAATCAGAATATCGATCTCACGGCATTGAGCCGTCCACTCGTCAAACGGCACGGCGCGGCCGCCGACCGCCTGCGCCAGCTCGCAAGCGCGATCCATCGAGCGATTGCTTACGCGAAGATCGCTGACGCCGCGCGAAATAAGCGCACGCGCGGTGCGTTCGCTGGTTTCGCCTGCGCCCAGCACGAGCACCTTGCAATCGCTTAATTTGCCAAAAATTCTTTGCGCTAAGTCGACAGCGACTGAGCCAACCGACACCGCGCCACGCGCAATGTCCGTGTGCGTGCGCACTTGCTTCGCCACGCGAAAGGCACGCTGAAACAAACGATGTAAATACGGGCCGACTGCTCCGGATGTTCTGGCGGACTCGTAGGCTTTTTTTGCCTGTCCGAGTATCTCGCTCTCGCCAACAACCATCGAATCGAGCCCGGAGGCGACCCGGAAAAGATGCTGCACGCACTTCTCAGCCTCGTACCGATAAAAAGGGGGCGCGTAATCGTGAGGATCGATGTCGATTCTTCGCGTAAGGCAACGCGCAATTTCATCCGTGGAAACGCGTTTTTGCGAAACCGCATAAACCTCCACCCGATTGCACGTCGTCAGTAACAACGCTTCGGCGCAACCCGTTTGGCCTAAGATCGATTCAGCCGTCGCGCTACCGGTCAGCTGCTCCCGCGTCGCGACGTCCGCGGTATGATGACTTAATCCGAGACAGAAAAGATTCATGGCAGCGGACTCATTTCCGCGGTGAATTCGATTCCCCACAGAAGCGCCAATGCCACGCTAAATCCAATAATGCATAACGTGGCCACCCATCTCGGCGCGAACCACCGAAGGTGACGACCTTGTAAAATCGTCGCGTAAAGCAGCCAGACCCCAATAGCGGCCACAACTTGCACGCGCGGCAATGGGTGGCCCGTAAAGAAACCGCTCACAATGCCCAGCGTGTAAAGCGCAAAGCCCCACCACAGCAGCCGGGTGATGGTTGCATAAAGATCTGTCAGCGGCGGCAGATGATAAAAAACAGAATGCAACTGATGCGTTTTAAGCTGCCGTTCCTGGATCAGATACATGACGCCAGCAATGCAAGCGAGAGCGAACGCCCCGTAGGCCACGGTCGAAATCGAAGCGTGAAATTCCAGCCACGGATTGGCTGGCACTTTCACCGGGTGACGAATGTCGATTGGCGCTACGAGCGCAAAACCTTGCAGCAAAACCACCAGCGGTGCGGTGAACGCGCCCATCAACGAGAGGCGATACAACGGGCCCACCAGCATGTACATCAGCGCCACCGACCACGCCAGAAAAACGAAAACCTCAAACAGGTTCGTCAACGGACAGCGACCCAGCGCATGACCACGGACCGACAAGAACGCCGTCTGAAAGACAAATCCCAAGCCGACCGCAAAAAAATTGAATCGCATCGGACGAAACACTCCACCACGCAACTCAACAATCGTGTGCACGACTGCTGCGAGAAAACAAACTGTCGAAACGATGAGAAGATAGCGATCCACCGGGACAGGTTATTCTAGATTGCCGTCCCGACTTGGCAATCCTCTGTAAAATCACCGCGTGATTGCCAATTTGCTCCGCCGACGCATCTGTCGCGGATAAGCCTGATTGACCTTTCAGTTTAGCCCGCTAGCGTTCGCGCCGATGGCGTTGGACATACTTGGAAAACTCCGCGCTGCTGTTCGCGACGTGCCCGATTTCCCAAAGAAAGGAATCGTGTTCAAAGACATCACGCCGGTCTTGAATGATCCCGCGTTGTTCCGTGCGTCGATTGATCTTTTTTTGGAGCGCTGCCGCGGGAGAAAGATTGAAAAAATCGTCGGGATCGACGCACGCGGTTTCGTTTTTGGATCGGCGGTGGCGTATGAACTTGGTGTTGGTTTCGTGCCGGTCCGGAAGCGCGGCAAGCTTCCGTACCGGACGGAGGTCGCGAAATACTCGCTCGAGTATGGTGAAGCGGAAATAGAGATGCACGTCGATGCTGTGACCGTGGGCGAGCGGGTTGTGTTGGTAGATGATTTACTCGCGACCGGCGGGACTTCTGCTGCCGCGGCTGTGCTTATCCGTAAAGCTGGCGGAAACCTGATCGAAGCGCAGTTTCTAATTGAGTTAGAATTCCTTCATGGCCGCAAGCAACTCGAACCGACACCGGTCACGTCGTTTCTGAAATACTGAATTTTTTCAGGGCGGTAAAACGCACGTAGTGCGGACGCTACGAATCCTATTCTTCTGCGATGGTGGGGGGATTTGGATTTTGGATTTCCAACTTTAGATTAACCGCGATCTAAACTGGCGATGAGAATGTCCCGACATCTGGAACAAGTTCTGGCCCACGCCGAAAACCGTCTTGCGAACACAGGGACCAGACGACCAACGGAGGTTCTCCCGCTTTACAAAAAATTTCTCAAAGTTGAAGAGCACCGGCTGCGACTGAAGCATCAGGCCGGCGGGGGTGGCCGCGAAATTTGCGCGCGGCGCGCTGAGCTCGTCGATATTCTGTTGCAATACGTTTTCAGTGCTGCTACCGCGGCTGCTCGCGAAAATGGCCGGGCGGAGGTTCGGCTGGCGTTGATTGCTCTCGGCGGATATGGCCGGGGCGAGCTCAATCCTTTCAGTGACATTGACGTCATGCTGTTGCATCGGCAACGAGACGAGATTTCGCCGCACCTGGAGGAAATGGTGAATCAAGTCCTCTACCTGCTGTGGGATAGCGGTTTCAAGGTTGGCCACTCCACGCGTTCCATTAAAGAAGCGATTGCCCAGGCCAACCGTGATATGCGCACAAAGACCGCCATGCTGGAGTCGCGGTTTCTCGCTGGCGACGAAGAGCTGGCGGGCGAATTTCGGGAGCAATTTCGTTCAAAATGTGTCGAGAGGTATGAACGCGAATATGTCGAAATGCGCATGCAAGACCAGGTCGCCCGGCACAAAAAATTCGGCGACAGCGTTTATCTGCAGGAGCCCAATCTCAAGAGCGGCTGCGGCGGGCTGCGCGACTATCAAAATTTGCTTTGGATAACCTACTTCAAGGAAGGCTCGCTGAGCACGAACCAGTTGGTGGGGAAAGATTGGCTGAGCGAAAGCGACCAGCGACGGATCGAGAGGGCCTACGATTTTCTCCTTCGCTTGCGCACGGACTTACATTACGCGACCGGGCGTGCCACCGACGTATTGCACATCAACCTGCAGGAGCAAATCGCCAAACGGCTCCATTATTCTCCCCGAAACGGCCAGCTCCGGAGCGACGCGCTTATGCGGGACTACTACGACAACACGCGAAATATCTTGCGGGTGACCGAACGCATCACTGAGCAATTTGTGCGCGGATACGTCACAAACAAGACCCGTTCTCTTTTTAGTTTTCTCCCGTTAATTAGAGCTGACAAAACTCCAATCGGGGACTCTTTCTTTATTCGTAATAAACAATTGCATCCGGCGCTGCGGGATATTTTTCGCAAAGATCCTGAACAGATGATGCGGGCCTTTGAGTTGGCGCTGGAGCGCGCCTTGGATCTTAGCCCGGAACTGGCGGATTTATTGAGCAGAAACCTCGGCCAGGTTACCCGCACCTATCAGTATGCACGCGGGCCGCGCACGATCTTCAAATCGATTCTTTCGCAAAAAGGGAAAGTGGGACGCATCCTGCGGATCATGCATCGGGTGGATTTTCTCGGCCGCTACATCCCCGAATTCGGCCAGCTCACCTGCCTGGTGCAGCATGAGTTTTTGCATCGTTACACAGCCGACGAGCATACTTTGGTATGTATCGACAAACTCGACGCGCTGGCGGAGACGAATGATCCCAAGCTGATTGCTTATCGCAAAATTTTTGAGGAGCTTGAGGACCCGCTGGTCCTCTATCTCGCGCTTCTTTTGCACGACAGCGGCAAAGCTGTTGGCGCACGGCCGCACTCTGAAGCAAGCGCGCTCTTTGCCCAGCGCGTCGCCACCCGTCTGCAGTTGTCCTCCGAGGAGCGCAAGTCGCTTATTCTGCTGGTTGATCATCATCTTACCCTCTCCAGGATCGCGCAGCAGAGAAACCTGGATGACCCAGCCACAGTGACAGAGTTGGCGCACATTGTGAAACACCAGAAAAACCTGAACGCGCTCATGCTGCTGACTCTGGCAGACGGCCAGGGCACAAGCGCCGAAGCGTGGTCGGATTGGAAGGAGTCCCTCGTCTGGCAGTTGTTTCACCAGACCTCGCGTTATCTGGCCGACCGGAAATCTTATGACGAACAAACAAGAATCGAGCGCCAAAGCTTGCAGGCTGCTGTGTCCGAGAAACTTTCGCCGGACTACGCAGAGGAAATTGAAGCGCACTTTGAGTTCATGCCGGATCATTACTTCCGCGCGAGCGATCTCCCGGGGATCGTCGAGCACCTGAAATTATTCCGGTCGTTCCTTGAGAACGTCTCTACCGGACGAGAGCTTCCGCTGGCGCCAGCAATCAAATGGAAGGTTGTGCCGGAGCAGGGGCACACTGTTATGACCTTCTGCACGTGGGAGCGCGAACGGTTGCTGGCAAAAGTTGCCGGATCATTTTCCGTTGTGCCGTTGAACATTTTGAGCGCCGACGTTTTTCCGCGCGGCGACAACGTGGTGCTCGGAGTTTTCCGCGTGTGCGACATGAACGCCCGCCCGGCCACCGACCCGCGAGATTTCACGCTGGTAGAGCAAACTTTGCGACGAGCCCTCGAAGACGAAAGCTTCCATTTTCTGCCACTAATCGAAAAGGCGAAGCGCCAAAGCCGTCGTCTCGCGCCGGCAATTGAATTTCCGACGCGCATTGCCATCGATAACAGAACACACCCAAGCTACACGCTCATTGAGATTCAAGCTCCGGACCGGATCGGATTGCTCTACGACGTGGTGAACTGTCTTGATCGCGAAAATATTTTAATCCCGCTGTCTCGTATTAATACGCAGGCCGGCGCTGCAATTGATACGCTGTATGTGGTGGACGGCGCCAACCACGCCAAGATCACCGATTCGCACCGGATCCGGATGATCCAGCAGCATTTAAACAACTCGATCTTAAGTGGAGGCGCTGCGAAATCGCAGTAGAAAACACAAGCGCGTTTCAGTTTGCTACGAACTGTTTCGGTCTCATGAATGTTCTTATTCTCGCAGCCGGGTACGCAACGCGCCTCTATCCGTTAACGCTCAAGAAGGCGAAGCCGCTTCTCGTGGTCGGAGGCAAACCGATTATCGAGTGGGTGGTGGATAACCTCGCAGGGGTTCCTGATCTGGGAACGATCTACGTAGTAACAAACGACAAATTTGCGGCTGACTTCCAAGCTTGGAGCGAGCGCTATCGGAGCCAGCAACCGGAATTCAAATTCCAAATCATCAACGACGGTTCCACGAGCGATGAAGATAAGTTGGGTGCAATTGGCGACATCAATCTTGTCGTCTCGCGCGAGAACCTGAGCCAAAGCAGCTTGTTAATCGTCGCTGGCGACAACCTGTTAACTGAATCGCTGGCGAATTTTGTGGAATGTGCCAGAGGAACTGACGCGACGGTTGCGGTCTATGATGTCGGCGACGCTGAAGCCATCAAACAATACGGCAACATCAGCGTTGATGGGGATGGAATCATTACCCGCTTCGAGGAAAAACCGAAAAACCCCCAGGGAACCCTGGCTGCAGTCGCTGTTTACTATTATTCGCCTGCGGCTCTCTCTCTTTTAACGACGTATCTGGCTGCCGGCAACAATCCCGATCAGCCAGGCCGCTTTGTGCAATGGCTCTATACGCGCAAACCGGTAAAAACGTTTCAGATCAAAGGCAAATGGCTCGATATCGGGAGCAAGGAAACGCTGGAGAACGCAGATAAGATTCTCGCGAAGCTCAAAACGTGAGAATGACGAAGCACGAATGACGAATGAAGCTCGAATGACAAATGACCGAAGAACAAGCGCTCCTTCTTCGTCATTTGGACTTTGTCATTCCTTCGTCATTCGGCATTTGTCATTTTAACCGCCCTTCATCAAACTCGATCAGATCAAAATAAGTCTGAATATCTTTGCGCCCTTCGCCGCCCGCCTCTTTGAGAAAATGCATGAAGCGCGCCTTTTTGGCAGCAGTGTCGGGATGCCGCGAAATCAT
>WNFO01006854.1_pt1 | contig 12116 bp, 9 predicted proteins | sample 5400251 | NCBI WGS metagenome assembly WNFO01 (sample SAMN13153354, study PRJNA577476) | soil metagenome | isolation source: 100 cm saprolite under Madrone tree | place: USA:California | collected 2016-06-14
GCCGCCGCCGCGCATCATGCCGATGAAGCGTCGGCCGCTCCTGCGCCGGTGGGATTCGAATTTCTGAATGCCGCTGACGCCGCCGATGTCGAAGCGATCTCGGCGCAGATCGTCCCGAGCGGGGCAACGCCGGGAGCCCGCGAGGCGCACGCCGTGCATTTCATCGACCGTGCCCTGGCCACGTTTTTCTCGGACCGGTCCCAGGATTTTCGCGCGAGACTCGCGCAATTCCAGTCGGCGTACCGCGCCTCGAAACCGGCGTCGTCGAGCTTCGCCCAGGCGGGGTCGGATGCGCAGATCGCGTATCTTAAAACGGTGGACGGCACGCCGTTCTTCGACGCCGTCCGCACGCTCACGTTGCTGGGCATGTTCTCCTCGCCGAAGTACGGCGGCAACTTCGGCGGTGCCGGCTGGACGCTGATGGGTTTCGTCGACCAGCATGCGTTCACGCCGCCGTTCGGCTACTACGATCGTGAATACACCGGGTTCGTGCCCTATCCCACCGAGAAGCACTCTTGACCGCTCGCCGATTCAAACCCAACGACACCGTGGATTTCGCCGTGGTCGGGTCGGGCGCCGCCGGCGGGATCATGGCGCGCGAGTTGTCCCAAGCAGGTTTCAGCGTGCTGGTCTTCGAGCAGGGACCGCGTTTCTCGCCTGCCGATTTCGAACACGACGAGTTGAAGTACTTCTTTCTGAGCGGGATCACGGTCGACCCCCGGTTGAGTCCGCAAACCTTCCGCAAGACTCCCGACGCCACCGCGAAACCGCAGATCGTGCAGCCGGCCTTGTATGCGCGTCTCGTCGGCGGCAGCACCAATCACTTCACCGCGAATTTCTGGCGCTTTCACGAGATCGACTTCAATGAGCGAAGTGTTCTCGGCGCCATCCCCGGTACGGGGTTCGCCGATTGGCCGATTACCTACCAGGAGCTGGAGCCGTACTACACCAAGGTGGAATGGGAGGTAGGGGTGTCGGGGCTGGCCTATGCGAGTCCGTTCGATCCGCCGCGCACCAAGCCCTATCCCATGCCGCCCTTGCCGGTGAAGTCTTCGGGCGTGTTGCTCGAGCGCGGCGCGCGAAAGTTGGGGCTGCATCCCTTTCCGGCACCCATGGCCATTACGTCGCAGCCGTACCGCGGCCGCCCTGGGTGCGTGCACTGCGGATTCTGCATGGGGTTCGGCTGCGAGGCGAGAGCGAAGTCCTCCTCGCTGTACACGATGATTCCGGAGGCAGAGGCGACGGGACACTGCGAGGTGCGGGCGAACAGCTACGTATTCCGCGTGGCCACCGATTCGACGGGACGCTCCACCGGCGTGCACTATTTCGACCAACATAAGCGCGAGCACTTCCAGAAGGCCCGCGCGGTGGTCGTGTCCGCCAACGGTGCGGAGACGGCACGCTTGCTGCTCAACTCCGAGAACAGCCGCTTTCCCCAGGGTCTCGCGAATTCGAGCGGCCTGGTGGGCAAGTATCTCATGTTCAATCAAGGCGCCTCGGCGCACGCGGTCTTCGAACATGAACTCAACGAATATAAGAGCGTGCAAGTGACGCGCATCTTGCATGATTTCTACGACTCCGACCCGAAGCGGGGATTCTATGGCGGCGGCGGCATCGACGCGCGCATCAATCCGCAGCCGGCGCTATGGGCGATGTCCGCCGGAGGTGAATTACCGCGCTGGGGCGCCGACCTCAAGGCGCGCATCGAGGCGTTTCCGCGCTCCATGGTGTCGACCGGGCACACCACCTCGCTGCCCGTGGAAACCAACAGCGTCAGCATCGATCCGACGCTCAAGGACGCCTGGGGTATCCCCGCCATCCGGGTCACCTACAAGGATCATCCCGACGATCTTGCCTTCGCGCGATTTCTCCAGGACCGCCAGGTCGAGATCATGCAGGCGGCCGGCGCTCAGAAGGTCTGGCGCGACGAGGTGCAGGAAGTCGAATCGGGAGTACATCTGTTGGGCACCTGCCGCATGGGCAACGATCCCGCCGCGTCGGTGATCGACAAATACCACCGCACGCACGATGTGCCGAATCTATTTCTCTGCGATGGGTCGAGCTTCGTCACCTCCGGGCGCGGCCAGCCGACCATGACCATTGAGGCGTTGGCTTTCCGCGCGGCGGATCATATCGGCCAGTTCGCCAAGCGCAACGAGATCTGACGGGCGGGCGAGACGCATGCGTCTCGCGGGTGACCAGGGGCGCAACGCATGCGTTGCGCGGGTGGCCATGGGCGGGACGCATGCGTCCCGCGGGTGACCATGGAAGGTCACCCAGGGCTTGCGCGGAGCAGGGACTGCGCAGCGCAATGGACACCCAGGGCTTCGTCGAAGTCGCTCATGAGTTCGGCGGTGCGCCGCTCTTCCATGACGCGTTCCAGGCGGCGCCATGCGGGTTCCGCACCCTTGGGCGCGCGCCGGCGCTGCGACTCGACGTCGCGCATGATGTGGTCGACGTCGACCTCATCGCCGCCGGGCGCCACATCTTCGGCGTCCTCTTCCTCGAACTCGTCCGATTCGGGCTTTTCGCTCATGCTACCGAAGCCAAGGCTCTTCGCCGGTGAACTGACACGCGCGCGTTATAAACGGAAAGGCAGTCTAGGCGCAATACCCTGCCGCACAGTCCTTTATTTGACAAGGTCGTTGAGCTGAAAAATCGGCAACAGGAGCGCAATGACGATGAACATCACCACCGCGCCCATGAACACCACCATGAAGGGCCCCAAAAGATTGGTCATGGTCGAGAGCAGGCCGTCCATCTCGCGTTCCTGATTGCTGGCCGCCCGCTCCAGCATCTTTTCGAGCTCACCGCTGCTCTCGCCGCTGCTGATGAGGTGAATCATCATCGGGGGGAAGAGCTTGCGCGCAGCGAGCGACTTGCCGATGGGCGCTCCCTCGCGAACGCGCAAGGCCGCGTCCTCGACGGCCCTTTTCATGGGCAGGTTGTTGACGACCTCGGCGGAAATTCGCAGCGCCTCGAGCACGGGTACCGCACTCGCGGTCAGAATGCTGAATGTGCGCGAAAATCGGGCGGTATTGAGGCCGCGAATGAGCTTTCCCGCCAGCGGCACCCGCAGCAGGAACCGGTCGAACTTGAGGCGCGCCTCCGGTGCCTTGAGCCAGCGCAAAAATCCCCAGGTGCCGGCGGCGATCACGATCAGGGCGTAGAACCAATAGTGACGGATGAGGTCGCTCATGCCGATGAGAATACGCGTGGCGATCGGCAATTCTTGGTGGCCGGACTCGAAGACCGCGACGACTTGCGGCACCACGTATGCCAGCAAAAAGGACACTATGGCGAAGGACAGGACCATCAGCACGATGGGATACACCAGCGCGTTGCTGACTTGCTGCCCCATGACCTGGCGCGATTCGGTGTAGTCCGACAGCCGTTCCAGCACCGAATCGAGTTTGCCGGACTGCTCGCCGGCGGACACTGTCGCGCGGTAGATTTCGGGGAACGCTTGCGGGAAGTCCCGTAGGCCGTCGGCCAGCGGGTGACCCTCCACGACTTTGCTGCGAACGCCCAATATGATGCGCTGTACGCGGGGTTTCTCGGTTTGTTCGGCCACCGCCTGCAACGATTCCTCGAGCGGCAGCCCGGAGCGCAGCAAGGTGGCCAGCTGGCGCGTCAGCATGGCCAGATCGAGGGTCGACAGGCCGCGGCGCATGAAGCCGCGGGCGCGGCGCTGCTTCAGCTCGCGCTGCGCCGTCTCCTGGATGTCCATCGGCAGCAGCTGTTTGTCGCGCAGCAGCTGGCGGACGTGCTTGGGCGTGTCGCCCTCGATGAGACCCTTGCGTTCCCGACCCTGAGCATCGAGAGCCGTGTATTCGAAGGCGCCCATCAATCCTCGCGCGTGACGCGCAAGACTTCTTCGAGCGTCGTTTCGCCCGCCATCACCTTTCTGCGGCCGTCGTCGCGAATGCCGGGGCTCGCGGTGCGCGCGTAGCGCTCCAAGTCCTGTTCGGAGGAGCCGTCGTGAATCATCGTCCGCATATGATCGTCGACCGCGATGAGCTCGTAGATGCCGGTTCGTCCCCGGTAGCCGCTTCCGGGCTCGCTGCTCGGGCGGTATAGCTGGACCGCGCTGCCTTTCGAATCGAGGTTCAACAGGCGGCGCTCATATTCGCCGGCCATGAACGGCTCGCGTGTCTCGGGATTGAGCACGCGCACCAGGCGCTGCGCGAGCACCCCGATCAAGCTCGACGACAGCAGGAACGGCTCGATTCCCATGTCGCGCAATCGCGTGACCGCGCCCACGGCGGTGTTGGTGTGCAGCGTGGACAGCACCAAGTGTCCCGTCAAACTCGCCTGAACGGCGATTTGCGCGGTCTCCAGGTCGCGAATTTCGCCGACCATCACCACATCGGGATCTTGCCTCAAGATGGCCCGCAGGCCGCGCGCGAAGGTCATTTCGACCTTGGTATTGACCTGAGTCTGGCCGATGCCGTCGATGTAATACTCGATGGGGTCTTCGACGGTCATGACATTGCGGGTATTGTCGTTGATGCGCTCGAGTGCGGCGTACAGCGTGGTGGTTTTGCCCGAACCGGTGGGTCCGGTCACTAAAATGATGCCGTGCGGCTTGTGGATGATCTCATCCATCGTGTCCTGGGTGCGCGGGTCCATCCCCAACGAGGTCAGTTCGATGCGCCCGGCTTGCTTGTCCAGCAAGCGCAGCACCACCCGCTCACCGTGTCCCGAGGGCAGGGTGGAGACTCGCACGTCGACCGCGCGTCCGGCGATGCGCAGCGAAATTCTGCCGTCCTGCGGCAGACGGCGTTCGGCAATATCAAGCTTGGACATGACCTTGATGCGCGAAACCACCAGCGGCGCGACGGCTCGCTTGGTCTGCAGCACCTCGCGCAGCACCCCGTCGACGCGAAAACGGATCACCAGGCGGTTTTCGTAGGGCTCGATGTGAATATCCGAGGCGTTTTCCTTGACCGCCTGCGTGAGCAGCGCGTTGATCAAGCGGATGATCGGCGCTTCGTCATCGCTTTCCAGGAGGTCGGAGGACTCGGGAATGTCCTCGGCCAGATGCGCAAGGTCGGTATTGTCTTCCAAGCCCTCCAGCATCTGCATTGCGGCGCCGGAGCCCGCTTCGTAGGCGATGCGCAGCATGGAATCGAAGGACTCGACCGGCACGCGCTCGAGTTTCAAGGGAACGCCCACGAAACGGCGCACTTCCGCCAAGGTCTGCGGCGTCACGCCCGGACGGCACACGGTGTCCGCCACGCCATTGGCGATCCCTCGGATCAAGACCCCGTGCCGCTTGGCAAAAGGAAACGACAGTTTCCTCTGCTCGCCCGGATCGTTGAGTTCAGCGTTCATGGCTTGGGCGGCGCGGGCGCCGGCTGCGGCGCGGCGTCATCCGGCGGCGGGAGGATTGAGGGCGGCGGCAGCGGCGCCGATTGGAGCGGTGTCGATTGCGGCGGCGGTGCGTTGGGCGTAGCACCTTGGGCATTGGTGCCGGCCGGCGGCGGCGCCGGCAGTCCCGCCCCCGGCGGCATGGGCGGTACGACGGGCTGTTTTTGACCCGGCAACAGCGTGATGTGTCCCTTGTTCAAGGATCTCTGTTGCTGGCGCAAGTCATTGTATTGCAATTCGCTGGTGCTTTCGGTTGCGTCCGCATCGCGCAATATTTTCGGACGTATGAACACCAGCAGGTTTTTCTTCTGGCGTGAACCGCTGCGCGACTTGAAGAGGTTGCCGAGCAGAGGAATGGCCCCCAATCCCGGTACGCGATCTTCGCTCTCTTGGACGGTATCGGACATGAGGCCGCCGAGTACGATGACTCCCCCGTCCTCGATCAGTACGGTGGTCTTGATGGAGCGCTTATTGGTCGAGATATCGGCCGAATTCGCGAGCTTTGCGCCCGGCGAGGAGTCTTCCTGCTCGATTTTGAGCTGCACCGAATTGCCTTCGTTGATGTGCGGCGTGACCTTTAGAATCGTGCCCACTTCCTCGCGCTGAATCGTGGTGAACGGACTGGTCGTGCCCGAGACGCTCGCGGTCGAGTTGCTGTAGGAGCCGGTGATCAACGGAATCTCCTGCGTGACCTTCACCTCGGCTTCCTCATTGTTCATCGTGATCAGCGAGGGCGTGGAGATGATGTTGCTGCTGCCGTCGCTCCGTATTGCCTGAATCAGCGCGGCGAAACCCTTTTTGGTGTTCGCGTTGTATCTGCCGAGAGCAAAGGTGGCTCCCGTGCCGACCGTTGAACTGCTGATGCCGCCCGTTCCGGAGATCCCGGTGGTGCCGGTGGTGGGGAGGGTCGTGGTCGTGCCCGTGGCGCCCAGCACGGCTGAGGCCAGGTCGACGATGCTCGTGCCGCCGGTGGTGGGCAGATTCGTCACGCCGTAGCCATAGTTGTTGCCTCCGTCGAGGAGCCATTGCACGCCGAGACTGGAGCTCTTGTTGACGTCAATCTCGACGATGATGGCTTCGACCTGGACTTGCGCGCGGCGGATATCGAGCTTGTCGATCACTGCCATCAGCGACTTCATGATTTTGGGCGGGGCCGTGATGATCAGTGCATTGGTCGAGACATCCGCCCAGATGGTGACGCTGGCATCGACGTTGGGCGTGCCGCCGCCGGTACCTGCCGTGGGGGGGCCGCCTTGCGCCTTGGCTGTGGCGGTGGCCTGGCCCTTGAGCTTATCGGCGATCTTTTCGGCATCGGCATAGCGCAGGTATCTGACCTGCGTGTCCCCGCCGGTCGCCAGGGGCGTGTCCATATTGATGATCAGGGCCTTGAGCTTCAGGCGCTGCGACTTCTCGCCGGTCAGCAAGATGCTGTTGGTGCGGTCGTCGGCGACGATTTTAGCGGCCGCACCGGCTGCTTCGGCGCCTTGGCCTCCCTGGTTGAGCGAATTGACGATGCGCACCACGTCGGCGGCGCTGGCGTTGTGCAGCGCGATCACCTCGATGGGTTCGTCGCCGCTCTCATCCATGCGCTGGATGATGCGCACGATGCGGCTCACATTGCTGGCGCGATCGGAGATGATCAGCATATTGCCGGCGGCATAGGCGGCCAGCTGCCCGTATTGGGGGATGAGCGGCCGCAGAATCGGCACCAGCTGCGCTGCGCTGACATTCTTCATGCTGATGATCTGCGTCACGATTTCGTCCGACGTCCTGCTCACGTCATTCGGCAGATCATTGGCCGGCAATTGGCGGGCATCGGTGTTCGGAACGATCTTGATGACCTTGCCGGCGGGCACCGCCACGTATCCATACACCTGCAGCACCGACAGAAACGCCTCATAAAACGCCGCGGGGGACATAGGCGTCGCCGACAGCATGGTGACCTTGGCGTTGACGCGCGGATCGATGATGAAATTCTTGCCGGTGACTTCGCTCACGGCCTGGATGATCTGGCTGAGATCGGCATCCTTGTAGTTGGGGGTGATGGTCGGGCCGTCCTGAGATTTCACCTGCGCCGCGGCCGGCAAGGTCAATGACGCCAACAACGCTGCGATCGCGAGGACAGCTGCGATGCGGGCCTTGGGCTGCGGTTTGGGTGAATTCGGCATCATGGGTACTCGTGTGTTGAACGCATTCGACCTTCGCTCTCGCTATTCGTTTGGATTCGCATTGCCGCTGTTAGGGTTCGGGTTTCCCCCCGGTTGAGGCGGGCCATTGGGAGGGCCTCCTGCAGAGGAATTCGCGTCGCCCTCCAGGTCTCTGGTTGCCTGTGCGGCGACCTGGGCGATGTTCAGCGTGATGTCCTGCTTTTGACCGCCTCGTTCGATGGTCACCGTCGCGTGGTCCGATGTCTGAATGGTGTTGAAGACGTCCTGACTACGCTGTGGATCATCGAGCGGGGTGCCGTTGATTGCTGTGACCAAATCGCCAGGTTTCAGCCCCAGTTTGTTGAATATCTGCCGATTTCGGCCCGGATAGGCACGAAAGCCGCGAAGCTTGCCGGCGGTGTTGTCGTACGAAGGCACGGTTCGCATGACTTGATCGAGAATACTGGGATCCTGCTGCACCAGACGACGGATGTTGTCGACCGCCGCCACCGTGCGCGGGTCGCCGCCCGCGCGGCGCACCACCGGGGGCGCGTTCATGCCGGGGCCCAACAACCTCGGCAGCAACAAGGTTTCCAGCACACCGCCTCGATCGAGAATGACATGGTCGAGATACACTGAATGCAGGGTCGCGCCGCCGACATTGTCGCCCACCGAATACACCTTCGCCGGGCCGCCGTCGCTGATGATGGCCACGCCGCGCTTCGGGTCCTGGGTTGCAATTGTCCCGGCAAGCACCAGATTGGCGGTTGACTGCGGCGCATTGGCAGGGTCCTGGGCGCTGGGATCGGGGGCGGCGATCCCGAACAGGTGGGCCGAGACCACGCCTTGAATGTCGAGTCCGGTGTGCTGCGCGCGCGGGGCGACTCCGGCCACGGCCGGCTGGGGCGATTTCACCGGACCGCCGCCGAGCAGTGAAATGGCGATCCGCGCCAGTTCCACGGCGATTAGGGCCGCTAAGCCTAACGATGCCAACCGAGGGCCGTTGCCTTGCAAACGGGACAGCCATTCATGTGTGCGCGAATCGAGCATGGTGTTGGGGATGTTTACCGTGACCGGCAATCATACGGGCTACTCGCTTGGCCGCTCAAGCATTTGTTTTTTAAAGTAAAGTGACAGCGATTGGCGACAGGGCAATTCCGGAGGGTTTAGTCTACATGTCTTGTAAACGGCGGGCACGCACCCTATAAACTAATTACTCATGAGTGACACCGAACGTGGGCGGGATGGGACGGGCTTGGTCGTCGAAGAAGCGGCGCCGAAGCTCAAGCGCCCCCCACTCTATCAAGTTGTGCTGATCAATGACGACTACACTCCTATGGAGTTCGTGGTCGATATCCTGCAGCGTTTCTTTGCGATGGACCGCACCAAAGCAACTCGCGTTATGCTGGAGGTGCATACCAAGGGTAAAGGAGTGTGTGGGGTATTTACTTATGAGATTGCGGAGACCAAGGTGGCTCAAGTGATCGCGTACGCGCGACAACATCAGCATCCGCTGATGGCAACGCTAGAAGAGGCGTAACGTAAAGTGCTAAGTCAAGAACTCGAATTTTGCCTGAATGATGCGTTTGCCGGTGCGCGCGAGGCGCGGCATGAATTCATGACCGTCGAGCATTTGCTGCTCGCCATCGTGGATACCCCCAAAGTCAGGGAGGTCCTGAAGTCCTGCGGCGCGGATACCGCAAAGCTCAAGACCGAGCTGAAGCAGTTCATCGACCAGACCACGCCGCGATTGCCGGCCGGCGAGGACCGTGACGTGCAGCCGACCCTGGGGTTCCAGCGAGTGCTGCAGCGGGCCGTGTTTCACGTCCAATCGAGCGGCAAGAAAGAGGTCACCGTGGCCAATGTGCTGGTGGCGATATTCAGCGAGAAGCAATCGCACGCCGCATACCTCCTCAGCATGCAGGACGTGTCGCGTCTGGATGTGGTCAATTTCATCGCGCACGGCCTCTCGAAGGCCGGCGGCGAGGAGCGCGGCGAGCGCGAGGAAGGCAGCGCCTCCCCCGACGCCGAGCGCGAGGGCGACGGCGGCGGCAATGCCCTGGAGAAATATGCGACGAATCTCAATGAATCGGCGCGCAAGGGCAAGATCGACCCCCTGATCGGGCGCAAGCTCGAGGTCGAGCGCACCATCGAGATCCTGTGCCGCAGACGCAAGAACAATCCGCTGTACGTGGGCGAAGCCGGCGTCGGCAAGACGGCGATCGCCGAGGGCCTCGCCCGCATGATCGTCGAAAACCAGGTGCCCGACGTGCTTCTGGATGCGACCATCTATTCCCTCGACATGGGCTCGCTCGTCGCCGGCACCAAGTACCGGGGCGATTTCGAGAAGCGCCTGAAGGCCGTGCTCGCGGAGGTCAAGAAGCAGCCGGGCGCGATCCTCTTCATCGACGAAATTCACACCGTCATCGGCGCCGGCGCAGCGTCGGGCGGCGTGATGGATGCCTCGAACTTGATCAAGCCTGCCTTGGCCAACGGCGACTTGCGCTGCATCGGTTCGACCACCTACAACGAATACCGCGGAATCTTCGAAAAGGATCATGCGCTGGCGCGCCGTTTCCAGAAGATCGACATCAGCGAACCGTCCGTACAGGACACCGTGGACATCCTGCGCGGCCTCAAATCCCGCTACGAGGAGCATCACGGCATCAAGTACGAGGACGACGCGCTGCGCGCGGCCGCGGAGCTTGCGGCCCGGCATATCAACGACCGGCACATGCCGGACAAGGCGATCGACGTGGTGGACGAGGCGGGGGCCAATCTACGCCTGCAACCGGTGGAGAACCGCGCCGCGAGCGTCACCGTCACACAGATAGAAAACGTGGTGGCGCGCATCGCGCGCATCCCGCCGAAGAATGTGTCGCTGTCGGATCGCGATGTGCTCAAGAACCTCGAACGCAATTTGAAACTGACCATCTTCGGTCAGGACAAGGCGATCGAGGCATTGTCGGCCGCCATCAAGATGTCGCGGTCGGGGCTGGGCGATCAACGCAGGCCGGTGGGCTCGTTCCTGTTCTCAGGCCCCACGGGCGTCGGCAAGACCGAGGTGACCCGGCAGCTCGCCATCGCCATGGGCGTGGAATTCGTGCGCTTCGACATGTCGGAATACATGGAGAGGCACACGGTGTCGCGCCTCATCGGCGCGCCGCCCGGCTATGTCGGATTCGATCAGGGCGGATTATTGACCGAGGCGATCGCCAAGCACCCTCACTGCGTGCTGCTGCTCGATGAAATCGAAAAAGCGCATCCCGATGTGTTCAATCTGCTGCTGCAGGTCATGGATCACGGCACGCTGACCGACAACAACGGCCGCAAGGCGGATTTCCGCCACGTCATTATCGTGATGACCACCAACGCGGGGGCATTCGAAATGAGCCGGCCAAGCATCGGATTCACCCAGTCGGACACGACTTCGGATGGAATGGAGGCAATCAGGCGCTTGTTCTCACCGGAATTTCGCAATCGTCTGGATGCCGTCATTCAATTCGGCAGCCTGGACCAGGACACGATCGAGCGGGTCGTCGACAAGCTGCTGGTCGAGGCGGAGGCGCAACTCGAGCAGAAGCGCGTCTCGATTTCGGTCAGCGATCAGGCGCGGCGTTGGATCGCCAAGCGGGGCTACGATCCGAAGATGGGTGCGCGGCCGATGGCGCGAGTCATTCAGGAGCACATCAAACGGCCGCTCGCCGAGGAGCTATTGTTCGGCAAGCTCGTCAACGGCGGACACGTGGAAGTGACCTTGAGCGAGGACGGCGAGAAACTCAAGCTCGACACCCGGGCTACGGACGAGCCGGCGCTGCTATCGAGTTCGACTAGTTAGTTCGGCGCATTGAATTCGACCGGCTGACGGGGCCTGGTGGGAGGGAGAGCCTGACGACAACGGTAAGGCAGCAGTTGTCGTCAGGCTCTCCCTCCCGCCAGGCCCTTCGCGTTGGACCGCTCAGCAAATTGGCGCAGAAGAACTAAGATCCGAGGAACACTCTTCGGGCGTGCGACCTGAGTCGCACCCGTTAATCGGAAGTCGGAGCGTTGCTTGGGTTTTAACGGCCGCGGTAGACGATGCGGCCCTTGGTCAAGTCGTACGGGGTCATTTCGACGGTGACCTGGTCCCCGGTCAGAATACGAATGTAGTTTTTACGCATCTTGCCCGAAATATGCGCAGTGACGACGTGGCCGGTCTTGAGTTTGACGCGAAACGTCGTATTGGGCAGGGTCTCGACGACCTCGCCCTCGAATTGAATGGCCTCTTCTTTTGACATGCGTCCTTGTGGTGCGTGGTTAACAAGCCGCGCGCATTGTGCATAAAGCCCTGTGCTAATGCAATTTACACAGCGGATTCCGCCCATCTGGCGATAGGGCTGCGCCGTGCATAACGCCGCAACAACGCGACGAACTGATTGCGGGAGACCTCGCGGGCACCCAGGGAAGCCAGGTGAGCGCTCGCCACCTGACAGTCGATGAGCTGGATGTCGCGCGCGCGGCACTCGTCGATCAGACGCGCCAGCGCCACTTTGGAGGCATCTCGTCCAAGGCTGAACATCGATTCGCCGAAAAATACCTGGCCGAGCTGTATGCCGT
>WNFO01004441.1_pt1 | contig 12114 bp, 9 predicted proteins | sample 5400251 | NCBI WGS metagenome assembly WNFO01 (sample SAMN13153354, study PRJNA577476) | soil metagenome | isolation source: 100 cm saprolite under Madrone tree | place: USA:California | collected 2016-06-14
GGCGGCTGAAGAAACAAAAGCAGCACACCGCTAGAGAAAGGGACGCTAAGAAATAAGGACAGGCAAGAATGCCTATCCCACAAAAGAATCTCGCAGGAAGTTTTTAGGCTTTAGCGGTTTTCAGGCCGTTGTATGCCAAAGAGAGGCGGGACTTGTAGCGGTTGCCAGTGTTTTCGTGGAGCACGCCCTTGGTGATGGCGCGGTCGATGGCCGACATGGCGGGTTGAAGAAGATTGCCCGCGGCGGTGGCGTCGCCCGCGGTGATTGCGGTGCGCAGACGCCTCATCAGCGTGCGGACCCGGGTGCGGTTCGCGCGGTTGACATCGGCGCGTTGACGAGCTTGCGCCGCCCGCTTCAAAACCGACTTTTTCTTCTTCTTAACTTTGGTAGCCTGTCCCTGGGCCATCTATCGCTCCTTTTGGGTGTCGCTCAAACTCCTAACGTTAAACGAGGCAGAAATCTTTGTCAAACGAGCCGAAGGGTCAAAATCCAGCGCCAGTGCTGCCTGCGACGTCGCCGCGAATTGCAGTGCAAGAGGCAGGGGGCGGAACCTCGGGTCTCTCGTCGGCGCGAGGCGCATCGGCGACGATCAACAAGCAAGATGAGCTGCGCCTCCTGGTGAATTCTCGGCATCCGATCATCACTGTGGAGACTCCAGAAGAAGAGCGCCTCGAAGCAGTTCTCTTCGACGTGGCGACGGAGATGAGTGTGCCGCTGTATGAGTGGAGCGTCACCACCGGATTGGCGAAGGCTCACGGGGCGCCAATCTACAACACGGATCAACCGGAGATGGCACTGGCCAACATCGGGTTGATTCAAGGCGACGCGATTTTCTTACTGAAAGATTTTGCGCGTTACTGTGATAACGACCGCATTTGCCGACGGCTCCGGGAGCTGGCGGAGAAATTTCGGACGACGCGGCGGTCCATCGTGGTCGCGGCCGCATCCATAGAGTTGCCACCGGATCTCGCTGGAGACGCGGCGCCGTTTCAACTGGGTTTGCCGTCTGCGGAGGATCTGCTAATCGGTGTGAAGGCCGTTTTGGCCGAGGTGAATCGCGAGCAGCAGATTCCGATTACGCTGGATGCGAGTGGGGTGGGAACGCTCGCCCGAAACCTCGTCGGACTGACTCAAGAAGAGGCTTTACGAACGCTGCGGATGTGCCTCCTGGCACGGCGACGCGCGGATGCCGGGCTGCCCGACGCGGTGCTGGATGCCAAGCGGCAGGCGATGCGCAGCGAGGGATTGCTCGAGGCGGTTCGACGAGATACAACGTTTGACGACGTGGCTGGATTGCGGCGGCTGCGAGACTGGATCGATAAGCGGCGGAGCGCGCTCACACCGGAGGGAAAGCGTTTTGGGCTCGAGCCTCCCAAGGGGTTGCTGATCACCGGCGTGCAAGGATGCGGGAAAAGCCTGGCGGCGCGCGCCGTGGCGGGAGAATGGGGTTTCGATCTGGCGAGGCTTGAAGCGGGCGCACTTTACGACAAGTACGTCGGCGAAAGCGAGAAGAAGCTGCACAAGGCGCTAGAGTTGGCGCAGAAGATGTCGCCGCTCGTGCTGTGGATCGACGAAATCGAAAAAGCGTTCGCATCTGCCGGAGCAAGCGGCGATGCAGACGCGGGATTGTCGCAGCGCATACTGGCAACGCTTCTCACGTGGATGCAGGACCGCGAAAGCGGCGTCTTTCTCGCGGCGACATCGAACAATATTTCCGCGCTACCGCCGGAAATGCTGCGCAAGGGGCGATTCGACGAAATTTTCTTTGTGGACTTGCCCAACGCCGAGGTTCGCACGTTACTGTTTGCGTTGCATCTAAAAAAACGCGGCAGGGACGGCGCAGCTTTTGACCTGCCCAAATTGGCCGTGGCGAGCGAGGGTTTTTCTGGCGCGGAAATTGAACAGGCCATCGTCGCGGGTTTGTTTACGGCATTTGGACAAAAGCAGCAGTTGACTACGGAAATCCTGCTCGCGGAACTGAAAGGAACGCAACCGCTCAGCGTGACGCGGGCGGAAGACATTCAGGGCATCCGTGAATGGGCAAAGACGCGGGCGGTTTCAGCCGATTGAGAGGCCTGGCGCGGCCGGCTTCGACGATTGCGTGGTGTCTTTTAAGACCGTAACGAGGCTGTAACTTGACCGTGAAGCAGGGGTGGCGTAGGGTGGAAGAAGCTTCCTTTTAAGCTGTCCGCTTCAAGGTAGTGCGTTAGCAGGAGGAATCTACTATCGGCCACTCAGTACCGTTAGCAGAAAAACCTTCCACTTGGATGCGACGTACCGTTCACATTTCCGGGAAAATTGAACCCTTCTTTGGCACGCTGGATGAAAATGTGCGGCTGCTCGAGGATTCGCTGCGTGTGCGCACGCACCTGAGCGATACGCGGCTAACGATTGAGGGCGATCAGGACAGCGTCGACCAGGCCGTGAAAATCATTGAAGAGTACAACCACCTGACGCGCCATGGGCGCACGCTTTCGACCGCCGAAGTGAAATCCTTGTTGCGGGTGGCGACCGAAGAGCCGCAGCAATCACCGCGGGCCATGTTCGAGCACGGACGGACGCGCTCCTTTGGAAAGAAGAGCGTCACGCCGAAAAACGCGAGCCAGCGGCGCTACATGGAAGAGATCGAAAAGCACGACATGATGTTCGGCATCGGGCCGGGAGGAACCGGGAAGACCTACATCGCGGTGGCCATGGCTGTCAGCGCGCTACTGACGAAGCAGGTGAACCGCATCATTCTGGCGCGGCCGGCGGTGGAAGCCGGAGAGCGGCTGGGTTTCCTGCCGGGAACGTTGCAACAAAAGATCGATCCTTATATGCGGCCGCTCTACGACGCCCTGTACGACATGCTGGATGCCGACAAGCTGGAGCGATTTCTGGAGAAGGGCATCATCGAAGTTGCGCCGCTGGCGTTTATGCGCGGCCGGACCTTAAACGATTCCTTCGTGATTCTGGACGAAGCGCAGAATACCACCAGCGAACAGATGAAGATGTTTCTAACGCGGCTAGGTTTCAATTCCAAGGCGGTCATTACCGGCGACGTGACGCAGATCGATCTGCCGGCGGGGAGGAAGTCCGGATTGATCGAGGCGCTGGAGGTTTGCGGAAAGATCGAAGGGATCGGCGTTGTGCAGTTCAGCGAGAAGGACGTGGTGCGGCACAACCTCGTGCAGCAGATCATCCGCGCGTACGAAGAGTTTGAGGCGGCGTATCCGCAGAATCGCGCGGCGGGCGAGAATGGCAAGGCCAATGGCCGCGGAAAAGAATCCGAAAAACAACCGACGAAGGATCGGACCAAAGAAATTCAGCAAGGATGATCCTCAACCGCCAGAGGACGGCGCGCCTGACGCGGCGGCCACTTGAATTATTTCTGCGCCATGTCTGGGATGAACTCGGTCTCGAAGGCGCTGAGGTTACGATCTGTCTGGTGAGCGATGCGGAGATCGCGCGGATGAATGCGTGCTTTCGCGGAAAGAAAGGGCCGACGGACGTGCTGTCGTTTCCGGCCGCGGAGAATCGACGGTCGTTACGAATCAAGCGCGGAAGACGCGGTCCCACCAGGAAAAGATATTTAGGAGATGTCGCGATCTCTCCCGCGACGGCAGGCCGCAACGCCAAAACCTACGGACGAACGCTCGGCAACGAAATCCGAATTTTGATGCTCCACGGCGTCCTCCACCTGTTAGGCTATGATCACGAAACCGACCGTGGCGCGATGGACAGACTAGAACGGAAGCTGAGGCTGCGCCTCGGACTGGCCTGACAATGTTTTCCTGGATCTACGCGCTGGGTGTTCTCCTTCTAGCCCTCGGACTGCCCATTTTTTCCTACCTGACGCTGATCTATCGCGAACTAGGCCGGATGACCACCGGCCGTGTCCACGAACATCTGGACATTTTCGAAGCAGAGATTGAACCCAAGCTGCATATCAATCGGCGCAGCGGCGGGCGGACATTCCGTATCCTGGGACATTTCTGGCTGGCGTTTCTCGTGCTGGAGACGACTCGCGGAGTGGTTTATTTCGTGCCCGGCACGTGGGAGTCGTTCGTCGAGTTTTGTGTGTTTTTGACGCTCGAAGTCGTGATGGCCATGCATTTTATTCCTGACATGCTCCTGTACAGGACAACGGGGCGTTGGTTGCTGCCTTTGTTGCCGCTGATTCGCGCGGCGATGTGGCTGGTCTGGCCGGTGCGCGTGTTTCTGGAGGGCGCGGAATCCCTGGCGCGGATTTCCGAACACGAACCGGAGAAGACGGAAGAGCAACGCACCGAAGAAGGCATCGAGGCGCTTGTCGAGGCAGCGGAAGAAGAGGGCATCATCGAGCCTGAACAGGCGGATCTGATCGAGCAGGTGATGGAATTCAGCGACAAACGAGTGCGCGAAGTTATGACGCCGAGGCCCGACATTGTGGCCATCGCCGCGGACGCGTCGCTCGAAGAATTACACGGGAAATTCATGGAGACTAGATTTGCGCGCATGCCGGTCTATGAAAAATCTCTTGACGATATTTGTGGAGTGGTGAATGCGCGGGACATGCTGCAAGTCGCGGACCAGGACCTGCCGAATCGCAAAGTTCGCGAGCTAGCGAAGCCCGCGCTTTTCATGCCGGAGACAAAAGCTGGATCGGACCTTTTGCGGGAAATGCGGCAGAAAGGTCAAGAGATGGCAGTGGTCATCGACGAGCATGGATTGGTTGCGGGGATTGCCACGGTGGAAGATCTGGTGGAAGAGATCGTCGGCGAGAGCGGGTACGACGGAAGACAGCCAGCCCCGGACGTTGTGCGTGAAGCCGACGGGGGATTGCTGATGCGCGGGAGCATGGCGATCCGGGACCTCGAGGAATTGCTGGGTGTGCGATTCGGCGAGAATGCGGACGAGACGGTTACGACGATTGCCGGATTGTTGAGTCACGTATCCGGCAAGGTGCCGGCTCCGGGTGAAAAAATTGATTTGGAGGGCTATCGCTTCGAAGTGGTGGAAGCCAATCAGCGCAAAGTGCTGCGTCTTCGCATCCGGAAACAAGCTGCCAGGAGTGCCGCTAAGCGGGAAGCATGATGTCGAGCAAAACAAATGAGGAGGAGAAAAAAGGAATTAGGCAACGCGCGGGTTTCGTTGCGATTGTGGGCAGGCCGAATGCCGGAAAATCCACGCTGCTGAACCGGCTGGTCGGACAAAAGATCGCGATTGTAACTTCGAAGCCGCAAACGACGCGGAACCGAATACAGGGGATCCTGACACGTCCAGAAGGACAGATCGTTTTTATCGATACGCCCGGACTGCATGAAGCGAAATCGGCACTGGGCCGGCAGATGATGCAGGAAGTGGCGGCGGCACTGGAAGGAATTGACATCTTGCTCCTGATGGTGGATGCCAGCAGCGCGCTTCCCCAAGCAGATGAACTCCTGCTGGAGCGCGCCAAGCGTTTTCGAGGAAAGACAATCCTCGCACTGAATAAGGTCGACCGCGTGCCCAAGCCGAAGCTGCTCCCGTTGATCGATGCATTTCAGAAGGCGTTTCCTTTTTCCGCGATCGTGCCGATCTCCGCTCTGAAGGGTAGTGGATGTGATGAGCTTTTGAAGGAGATCTTGGGGCTGCTGCCCGAGGGAGATCCCTACTTCCCCGAAGACCAAGTGACGGACCAGCCGGAACGCTTCCTTGCGGCGGAAATCGTGCGCGAAAAAGCGATTCAGGTGATGTACCACGAAGTGCCATACGCGCTGGGTGTCATCGTCGAAAAATTCGAAGAGTCAGCCCGGCTGTTGCGAATTGAGGCGACCATGAACGTGGAGCGAGACACGCAGAAGAAGATTTTGATTGGACACAAAGGGGAAATGTTGAAAAAAATCGGCACGGAAGCGCGGAGGGAATTGGAAGAAATCTTCGGCGTGAAGGTTTACCTGGGATTGTTTGTGAAAGTGGCGCCGGACTGGCGGGAGAATCCACAGAAGGTACGGGAACTCGACTGGCATTTTCAGCTAGAAGGGCTCGCCGGAGATCAAAAAGAGTAGACCCGCTAATCGGGCGCGGTGATTCCGAGAGATTTCATTTTTCGGTAGAGGTGGCTGCGTTCGAGGCCCAGCGCGGATGCGGTTTGCGTCATGTTCCACCGGTGTTCCTGTAATTTCCGCAAAATAAATTCACGTTCGTAAGCGCTGCGAGCCTCGTGCAGCGTGGAATAGGGCTGCTGCGGGCTCTCTGCGACGCCCCGGAAGAGCTCGGGCGGGAGATGGTGTGGCTCGATGCGCTCATGCGGACAGACGATGACCAGGCGTTCGACTAGATTGCGCAGCTCGCGGACATTCCCGGGCCAGGGGTAGCGCAGAAGAATATCCATGGCCGTGCCGCTGAGTTCCCTGGTCCTCTTTCCGTAGGCGGAGCTGAATTCATTGAGGAAATGGCGCGCCAGAATCGCAATGTCCTCCTTGCGATCGCGCAGAGGAGGCACGTAGAAAGGGATGACGTTGAGGCGATAGAAAAGATCCTGGCGGAAAGCGCCCCGCGCGATCTCCTGTTCGAGATTCTTGTTGGTGGCGGCGATCACGCGAACGTCTGCACTCACGGTTTGGTTGGACCCCACCGGCTCGAAGCGTTGCTCTTCGAGGACGCGCAGAACTTTGGATTGAGTGCGGAGGCTCATGTCGCCGATCTCATCGAGGAAGAGCGTGCCGCCGTCGGCCTTTTGAAATTTGCCGATCTTGTCTTCCGTTGCCCCGGTGAAACTGCCTTTGACGTGGCCGAAGAGTTCCGATTCGATCAATTCTTCCGGAATCGCGGCGCAGTTCACTTCCACAAATAGCCCACTGCTGCGCAGGCTGGCGGCGTGGAGGGAGCGCGCCACAAGCTCCTTGCCTGTACCGCTTTCTCCGTAGATAAGCACGCGGCCATTCGTTGGCGCAGTCACCGCAATCTGCTGGCGCATTGCCTTCATAGGAACGCTGTTGCCGATCACTTGATACCTTTGACCGAGTTCGCCGCGCAAAAGCTGATTCTCTTCCGCAAGACGCTTCTGCTGCACAGCATTGCGCACGAGAACAACAATTTTTTCGAGCGACAGCGGCTTCTCAATAAAATCGAACGCACCGAGTTTCGTGGCGCGCACGGCAGTTTCAATGGTGCTATGACCGGAAATCATGATCACTGCGGGAGGCCGCTGCATCGCCTGAATGCGACTGAGGGTCTGGAGGCCGTCGATGCCGGGGAGCCAGACGTCCAGAAGAACAACATCGAAATCGCCCGAAGTTGCACGGGCCAGCGCTTCTTCTCCGGAGGCGACGGCATCAACCTGGTACCCCTCGTCCTTGAGAATGGAAGAGAGCGATTCGCGGATGCCGGCTTCGTCATCGACAACAAGGAGATAAGAGCGGCTGGTCATCAAGAGTTTTCGGCCCCGTTACGCTCGGTGACGGAAGAAGGCGCCAATTCCGTTGCGGGCAATTCGACAAGAAAACGCGAGCCGACGGGATAGTTATCTTCTACGTGGATGGTGCCGCCGTGCTCGGCGACAATGCGTGCGGCAATCGCGAGACCGAGTCCCGTACCGCGATCTTTGGTCGAGAACTGGGGAAGGAAGAGTTTGTCTTTGTCCTGGGGAGAAATCCCGTGGCCGGTGTCTTCGACGCAAATTTCAATCGTCTCTGCGTCGGGATTGGCGTGCGTCGAAACACGAATCTCCCGCACAGGGGCGTCTTCCAAGGCTTCGGCCGCGTTATCAATGAGGTTCACGACGACGCTGCGCAGTAATCCGCCGTCGGCGCGCACTGCGGGGAGGTTTTCGGCAAGGGAGATTTTCAAGGTGACGCCATCCAGTCGCCCGGAGAAAACTTCAACGGCCTCGTGCACGATGGTGTTTGCATTGGTGGAGGTGAGCCTGGCCGTTGGGAAACGGACAAATTGCGAGAACTCGTTGACGAGGGCCGCCATGGTGGAAACCTCACGCTCGATGAGCCGGGAGCACTCCTGGACAAGATTCACAAGCTCTGGGTCACGCGCCGTGGAGACTTCGGAGGGATCGCGGCGATCCAGGAAACGCGACAGCCGCTGCGCCGAGAGCTGAATGGGTGTGAGCGGATTCTTGATTTCGTGCGCGATGCGGCGAGCGACTTCCTGCCAGGCTGCGGACTTCTGCGCGCGCAACATTTCGGTTAAATCGTCGAGAACGACGACGTAACCTATGTTCGCGCGCCGGGGGCCCAAAGAACTTACGGTGACGGCAACATGAAGGACGCGGCCGGCGACGATCATCTCGATTTCTCGAGATACGACCCCCATGCGCAGGGAACGCCTCATGAGCTGTTGAACGGTGCGAGCCGAGTCGTCTCCAATCAGTTCTTCCAACGATCGCGTTTCGCGGGCTGCCCCGCCGAACAAGCGTGAAATCGCCGTGTTGGCGCGAAGAATTGCGCCACTCGAGTCAAGAGAGATCACTCCGGTGGGAATGTTCTCCAGGACGGTTTCCATGAGCTGGCGGCGGCGCTCGAGCTCCTGGACAGCTTGCTGCAGATTGCGGGTGAACTGGTCGATCTGTGAGCGGCTGTCCCGCAGCTGGGTGGTCATTGTATTGAAGGAGCGAATCAGAACCCCCAGCTCATCTTGGGCCTGCTCGGGAACTTGATATTCGAAATTTCCGGCGGACACCTCGTGCGTGCCCTCGGCGAGGGCCTGGATCGGGACGGTGACCTGCTTCGCAAGGAACAGCGCCAGCCACATCACTGCGAATAGCAGGAGCATCGTGAAGAGGAGCAATATCAGAAGCATTTGCCTCTTAAGGGCTCTGAGGTTTTGTTTTTGCTGCTCATAGTTGCGTGTTTGGGTTTCGATCTCCATGAAGCGCTTATAGAAATCGGGGCTTGTCTTGTACCCCGCGACGATGGAGCCGGCAGATTGTGCCGGGCCTGCCGCCGGGATGCGAGCGGCGAGATAATTCTTTCCCTCCGCAGCCCAGAGTTCAATGCCGCTGGGCAAAACACGAACTTGGGCGCCTAATACATTTGCTTTAAAGCAGAGCGGCCCCGTACGGTCCTCCGGCTGATTGTCGCAGATCACGCCCCCCCTTACTGCTTTGCCGTCCTTGTCGAGAATCCAGACCGCATCCGCGCCGGCCGCGAGAGGCCGTTGAAGAAATTTGTCAACCGGCCGGGATGGAATCGCCTGTGCGCGGCGCGCGAGTGCCCTCAGGCGTGGAATCTGCGACTTGCCGAAATCGGTCAGGAGATGCTGCGTTTGCTCTGAAGCGATTTCAAGCGGCCGCGGAAACCAACGGCCGAGCGTGCGATTCAGCAGGGAATAACTCACGAAGAACATGAAAACGACCGGAAGGAGAGACAGAGCCATGGCGCCGACGACCATTTTAGTTTTGAAGCGTGCGCCGAGCTGCTCCTTACTCCGCTCGGCCCAAAGTCGGACTAGCGTACGCAAGAAGGTGAGGCCAAAAACGAGAAGAGCGGCGATGATAAAACTTGAAACGGCGTAGAGGGCCATGACCTCTCGCCAATCTTTTGGCTCGAATGGTACGTCGAGGGACCCAAACGTGAAAACGGCAGCGAGGAGAAGCGTGAGGAGGACGCCTCCGACCGCCAGACTCCATCGCTGCTTGGATTCGAGAGGACTCACGCTGTGGCCACCGCGCAGGGCCGAGCAATATACTGCGAAAGCGTGACGCGACGCTGCGCTACTCGGCGGACACTCTTTGTCAGCTTGTGCCGAGCGTGGACAAATTGTGGCAAACTAGTAGGAGAGAGCATCTCTCACGCAAGATAGCCAGCGTAGCGCGGCAAGTCAAGGTGGTGCCTGTACCGAGAAGGATGAACCTGTCCCTGAGGGCAGGTATTAGCCATTTCAGAACGGTACGCGATTTTCTGTCTCACTGAACCCGCGCTATTTGCTATGGTGAGCGCTGGGTGCCAATCGGCACGGAGTACCGCGGATGTCTGTCCGGCTAGGCGAAATTCTAATTAAGGAAAGCCTGATTACCCAGGACCAGCTCCAGAAGGCGCTGGATTTCCAGCGAGCCAATGGCGGCAAACTGGGAAGTTGCCTGACAAAAATGGGCTTCATCACGGACGACGACATTACCGGCGTGCTCTCCCGGCAGTACGGTGTCCCCTCCATAAATCTGAAGTATTACGAGATTGACCCCACCGTCATCAAGCTCATCCCTGTAGACACCGCCGTGCGTTATCAAGTCGTTCCGCTTTCGCGTGTCGGCTCCGTCCTTACGATTGCGATGACCGACCCGACGAATGTGTTCGCAATGGACGACATCAAGTTCATGACGGGCTTCAATGTCGAGCCGGTAGTGGCCTCCGAATCGGCGATTGGCGAAGCTATTACCCGCTTCTACGGTGGAGCAAATTCGAATGGCGAAGAACTGAGCAATTTAATGAAGGACCTGGTCGAAGATGACCAGGAGTTGGAGCTGGCCGGCGAAGAAGCGGAGACGGACGCCGCGACGCTTGAGAAGGCCGCGGAAGAAGCTCCGATCATCAAATTGGTCAATTTGATTCTGACGGATTCGGTCAAGCGGGGCGCAAGCGACATTCACATCGAGCCGTATGAGCTGGAAATGCGCGTAAGGTTCCGCGTTGACGGCATTCTCCAGACGGTAATGAGTCCGCCGCTGCGATTGAAGGATGCCATTACCAGCCGCCTGAAGATCATGGCCAAGCTGGACATCGCGGAAAAGCGATTACCGCAAGACGGCCGCATCATGATCAAGTACAAGTCGGAAGGAAAGAGAAAGGAGCTGGACTTCCGCGTTTCGACGGTGCCGACGCTTTATGGCGAAAAAGTCGTAATGCGTTTGCTGGACAAAGAAAATTTGCGGCTGGACATGACCAAGCTAGGTTTCGAGCCGGAATCGCTCAGGAAATTCGAGCGCAATATCTCGAAGCCCTATGGGATGGTGCTAGTCACGGGACCGACGGGATCCGGCAAGACAAATACACTCTACTCTTCCGTGGCAACGCTGAACAAAGTTGAGACCAACATTATGACCGCCGAGGACCCGGTGGAGTTTCAGCTTGGCGGCATCAATCAGGTCCAAATGAAGGAGCAGATCGGCCTGAACTTCGCGGCCGCGCTGCGCGCCTTCCTGCGGCAGGACCCCAACATTATTCTGGTCGGCGAGATTCGCGATTTCGAAACCGCGGAAATCGGGGTGAAGGCGGCACTGACGGGACACCTGGTCCTTTCCACCCTGCACACCAACGACGCGCCGTCGACGATCAGCCGATTGATGAACATGGGTATTGAACCTTTTCTGGTGGCCACGTCGGTAAACCTTATCTGCGCTCAACGGCTGGTACGGCGCATCTGCACGAATTGCAAGGAAGAATTGGAAGTCCCGCAACAAGCGCTGATTGACGCTGGGTACTCTCCGGAAGAAGTGAAAACAACGAAGATCTACCACGGCAAGGGATGTTCGACCTGCAACAAGGGCGGGTACAAGGGGCGGACGGGTCTTTACGAAGTGATGGAGATCAACGACGAGCTTCGCGAGCTGATCCTCGTCGGTGCTTCCGCGCTGGAATTGAAAAAGAAAGCAATCGAACAGGGAATGATAACGCTGCGGCGGAGCGGACTGATCAAGGTGGCAGCAGGCCAGACAACGATGGAAGAAGTCTTGCGCGAGACGGTTCTCTAAGACCGAGAAGGTGAACGATGGCCGGAATTACGCTGAGTGAGCTGCTCAAGAAGATGATCGAAATGGGTGGCAGCGACCTCCACATCACGACGAACAGTGCGCCCCGGGTGCGCGTCCACGGCCGGCTGCGCCCCCTCGATATGCCGCCTTTGACGGCTGCGGACACGAAATCGCTGGCTTACAGCGTGCTGACGGACGCCCAGAAGCATCGTTTCGAAGAAAACTTGGAGCTGGACTTTTCCTTTGGCTTGAAGAACCTGGCGCGTTTCCGCGGCAACGTGTTCAACCAGCGCGGGGCAGTGGGCTCCGTTTTTCGCACGATTCCATGGGAGATCAAAGGCTTCGATGCCCTGGGTCTTCCGCAGGTCGTCAAAGGATTGTGCGACAAACCGCGCGGGCTTGTCCTGGTCACCGGGCCAACGGGGTCCGGGAAATCGACCACGCTCGCGGCGATGCTCGACAAGATCAACAGC
>WNFO01010418.1_pt2 | contig 12113 bp, 15 predicted proteins | sample 5400251 | NCBI WGS metagenome assembly WNFO01 (sample SAMN13153354, study PRJNA577476) | soil metagenome | isolation source: 100 cm saprolite under Madrone tree | place: USA:California | collected 2016-06-14
ATCGCCGTGTGACTGCGGGACTCGGACGATGCCCATGTTCAATGAGTCTCAAGTCTTCGGCTTCGCGCTGCACCACTGGCAGATCGAAGTACGGGAATCTGATGCAGACTGATTCTCGTCTCCACCCGACCGCATGGAAACGCGGTGGACAAGAAGCAGTGGAGAAGGCGCGTTGCGATACGAGTTGTGCCTTCTGACAGAAGCTGCCAACTCGGGTTACTCTCTGTCCTCGAACATTTCGCCTCGTGCAAAACTTCGCCACAGGAGCAGCAAACTCAGGCTATACACGTGAGATGTCAATGCAAATGTTCGAAACTGTGGGTATTATCCATTTACCAATAACAGTATACGTAGACGCAGCGTATTTGACCAAATAATCACGGGACCCAAGTCATAAAAATAATATCCAATGTCCAATGTCAGGCAAGCCAACGCACGCATGGTTGATCACATCAAACCGCCACCGCCTTCCATTGCACTCGCTTCTGCGACACTCTCCTCCTTGTCGGTGGCGACATTCACCTGGTCACCTAGGTTATCCCTTCGCTTCTTCTCCATGACGACAAAAGTCAACACGAGAATGTCGGTATCGAGCTTGCAGGACGGGTGGATGCGGAGACACGATTTGAACTGGCCTTTGAATACGCCCCTGGCGACGTGAGAAGGACTGTGCTCGTATATGGCTTTGACACTTCCAGTACGGACGTGAAGGAGCTAGAGAGGCGTTCGATAACAGTCAGCCCAGCAATGCAAAAGAGAGACATACCTGGAATCCAGTGCTCTTGCAGAATTTCCACACGTACTCTTCCTCGTCGTTCCCAATGAAACATCTCGAGCTAGACACGGGACCTGGGTTAGTGTATTATCTCGAGGCAAGAAAATAGAGCACAACTTACGTGCCGAATGTGTTGATCTTCCACAGGAGGTCTTTCACCTTGACCGCCTTACCGCCCGCAACATCCGCACGTCCCTTGAAAAGATCACTGTGAACAACAGAGTGTCTGCCGAGGCCGCCCCAGGTAATTTCCCCAATACTCTCATGTTCGTTCTTGTCGCGAACCGATGGTCGCTGGATGATGGAGCTGCACGCCCTAAGTGACGATAGGGGCTGACTTGTACGGACCGAATAGCGGAGATACCCCTCGGAGGATATGAGCGTGGTATTAACCGGATCGTTGGGAACGAGATAAAGCTCCATAGCGCCTCGCCTATGGCCTAGTGAAAGGTGGGGAAGAGGAATTGCGGCGCACGCGATTGTCGTAAGGGTGTGGGACGTATGGCGGGGGAGATCCGCAAGGCGGTATAACCATCTTGACTGGTGGAGAGATATACACTTCTGATTTTTGATTTGACTGATTTGCCTACTCGAGAAAGCTGATCGTGGTCACGGTGTCTTTTTGCCCCGCGTGAGACATTGACACAGCATCGGATATAACTTCCCAAAGAGCGTTCAAGATGAGGCATTGGAGTGTTTGGCACATGATACGACCACTGGGCCACAAGCCTGAGGGGTCGGTGAACCGAGGAGCTGTTGCCGGAAAGTAACAATTAGGACAGCAAAAGTAAGTGGTCTCCTGGGCACCAGAGTAAATCGCTATTGTTTTCGAAACAACCAAACGGCAAGATGGTGGCTCAAAAGGAGGATGGTGTCATGTCATTGAAGCCATTACTCACCAATGTTTCACACTGAAGCTGTTCAAGAATGGCTTCAGTCCATCAACCCCACCATTTAGTGGTGAGTCGGTGACTTCAATGATGGGGTTGATGGACTGAAGCCATTCTCAGAGCACGCCACAACGTTTCCGACGAGTCCGGAGTGCCCATTTACGGGCCAACTTTGTTTAGACTTGCACTTTCTTTCCTTGTGGTTGTGTGAAAAAAAAAAAGAGGCCACCTGGGCCCTTATCAAGCTCTTCACAATCTCGATGGCTCACCTCCGAACGCACAATTTTCCTTCTCTCCTTGTCCTGTGGCCCCCGAGACTCGGATTTCTGCCACGCTCTACCCACGCGGTTTCTTAATTTTGTCAATGCTACAAGGCAAGCACATACTGGGTGACGTTCTTGACGTTTGACATTCTCGCGCTCTCGATAAAATGTGGTTGTCTGAGCCCTTTAAGAAACGTTCAACCACTGCATCATTGTCCCAGGTGCTACTACGCCAAAACCTACGAACCTGCGCTTTCTATTGACCACTCGACTCTGAACATGCTGATATCTGCCTCTTAACTGACGTGTCCGTTACACAGACGCTGGTGCCGCTTCAGCGCATCGTGCCTAGAGAACGGAGCGCCGCAGTTGCAAACGACTGCCTTGCCATTATGCCTGGCAGTCGTCTGCAGGTGTCGCACAGCGTCACCTTTCCTATGAAATGTCTTGTTACACCCTCCGATCCGACACTTCCACAACTTCATGTGGATCTTCTCTATTCCCTCTCCCTGCCAGCTCTCTCTCTTGCTGCTGTTCCTGCTGCTGCTGATTGGTTCAGGGTCCGGACGACGTCCCATTTGCGATATGCGAGCGGATGATGGGCCGGAGGGAGGAGCAGTGCCGACGTCTCCCTTTGTGCGGCACTTCCATTTCGTGTGGGTCTTGTCCGGGCCCTTGACCATCGCTTTAGTGTTTCTGGCTGCGGCAGCAGTAGCGCGAGTAGTGACCTGCGTCCCCTCGATCATCGTATCATCTGGCTCGTCAGTGGGGCTGCTACGCAATGCGCAATACGAAAGATACGTACCAGGGACACGTGCGCGCGGCGATTCATGGTCCCATTCATCGAAGGCGGTCCAGCCGTCATCTACAGATGCAGATGACTCTTCTTCGCTGGGTGACGCAGGCGGAGAAGGCCACAGCACAGTCAGTCTTGGGTCGATGCAGGCGATCGATGGGCTGGGCGTCCGATGTCCTCCATCCGGAAGCGCATCCAAACACGCTACGTCCACGCGGGCGGCGTCAGCTAACAAAATTTTTCAACTCTTAAGGCCAGTAGGGACACACATTCCGTCACACGTGCATCTGGGGCCTCCTCCCAGGAACTCTCGGCACGGCTGGCCAGTGAAACCTGTGGGTGTGATTGACGTGGGTAACTGTTATCCGGCGTGATCACACTCGGAACAAACCCCAAAGATGTCCTCAGTAAGGTCACGGATGGCCCATGGACTCGCCTCGCTTCGGAAATCCATTGTCGGGTACTACTCGGATATTTGATTATCTCTGTAGATCGGACGGCGGTGATACTTCATGTTCCCTGGGCATCATTTGACAAACTGAACACTCACTTGCTAGGGATTTACAGTGCAGAAAACTTGTAGAGACAAGAGGGGAGTAGCGTGCTAGCCGCACGCCTCTGCGTGCTCCCTCTCATTTATAACATGAAAAGCAGAATGTCTTACAACCCTCTTCTTCCAAACAAGTTTCAGGTTTGTAAACTTGACAACCCTTTCCAATCGGCAAAAGAAACATGGGTGACGGCGGTGGTTCAACAGAGTTCTTCAACTTCCGCATTTGGCCAGTCAGGAGCCGCCAAACTTATCGCTGCCTCCTAATGTTTACGTAGACGGCATGTTACGATCGCTGTTGACTGCAGCGAGGCAGCCTTCTGTAGAAGATTCGTTAGGAGGGATACAGGCCAGGCTCCTGCATGCAGGTAGTAGATGGGACGGCCCTCCGTCAGTTCGCCCTCTGGCTCCTCGCAACCACTAGTAGGCGTTATGATCTGCATCGCAAGTTGATTATTAGTAAACTTTCGACAGGCTATGCTATGATGAAAGGCCGTTGGCAGAGGATCGCCAACTGACCATCGATAACGGAGCGACGAGATGCGTCGCAACTAGTCAATTAGTATCTATCGTTGTAGGCCTAGAACTAGGATTCTCGAGTTACGATCCTGTTATAGTAGCCATCGCGAAAATCAATCGGTGATTATTGTAAGCCGTCATGTTAAACATAGAATAGACGTACCGTCTAGCCCGTGGGGCGGATCAGACACAATCGCGCTGTGAGCGTCTCTTGCGCTTCCTCTGAAATTATATTCTACCAGCAGTGGGACAATGCCACTTCCGACTGGCTTGTCGTAAAAGTCCATAAATGTCCAAGCGCACAGCGTCGTATTCTCTTTGAGTCCAGTAAGCAAGAAGCGGGCAATGCGCGAATTGACACCTTCAATCCCTAATCCAATGCTTGGCCACCCAAATCCTGTCGCGACAACTGAGGGTGTTGCTAAGGGGAAGGAAGCAGCAGAGCAGTACGTGATAGAGAGAACTGGTTGAGTGATACTGGCGGGTGGGGGCAGGAAAGGTGTCATGGCAAGTTGCGTCTTCTCGGGTATGGATAGGAAGGAAGTAATGTTATACCTGCGGAACCACAAGTCAGGGATCTGTTGCGGTATATGAGACAGGCGCAACGCACCAGTCCTGTGTCCGTACCAGGACGTCCTTACATGTCCATGAAAATATTTCCCTCGAACTGTCTGGCCAACTTGTTGGATGAATCCCCATACCCTCTAGCCCACCTTCCCAGCCTGCACCATCACCGCCAAAACGGCTAAGCAAGATCGCCTTCCCGCGCACCTCGCTCAGAGTCGGCACGTGATTCGCTAAGAACCACATGCTCTTACCTCCAGGGCCAGCCTCGATCTCTTGACGTACTAGAGCAGAGAATTTTACGGGGCTTTGGGAAGCAAAATCTTCCTGCTTTATTGTAACAACAACAGTCTCTCGTGCGGATGAAGGAGCGGTGAGGAAGGCATGGAGGTCGCTTAGAATAGACTGAAAGGCCGTGCGTTGTGGAAACTGACCGTGGTAGGCGAAGAGATGCTCATTTTTGATGCCAAGGCGGATATCAACGATGCGTATACCATCGGCGAGCTGTACAGAGAGCGGAGTAGTCGCGGACTGGCACTGAGAGATCGGCCACCCATAAAAGGCCATGCTACGAAGTTTTAGCGAAAGATGCTTCGAGATAATGGAGCACATACGTATCATGGGTGCCTACAGTAAACAGTCAGACTACACAGTGCAGCAGGAGCCATGAGGAGGTCTTGCCTGGTAAACAGATGGAATAGAGAGGGGTGGTATCTGGCAGGTCAGAAAGGAAAGACCCCAAGTTTCGCTTAGGCAGGACCAGGATATCCACGCGCTTCCCAGATGTCTACAGTATTCTTTTATTGGAATTTAACAGACAAGCGCAATAGAATCAACGACGTCACCTGATCGCGATAAATACGCCATGGGCAGTCTTCGGGCATAGAAACATGACTCCATCCGAAGCTGGAACACTCCTTCGGGTTGACAAGATACTGCCGCTCTACCTCGGGGCCAAGCAATACCTTCTCTGATGTGATTTCTGGATTCGCTTTGGCTGATGATAGTCCGAATTTGTCCTTGCCTACGGGAAGTTCAGCAAAGTCATTCGGAATGACACTGAGCTCGATGGCATTCTCAGAGCGTTCAGGCTTGGACTTGACAAAGAAGGTCTTGTCTGTGAGGTTGAAGAGGTAGAGTTTCATGGCAGTTGGGAAGCAACCTAGCTGGGGCACCTGGCTTAGCTGGCCGTTGCCGTTACCCTAGTACTGTTGTATTGAGTACTGAGAGGTTCTGTATTGTGGCCTGCGGCCTGAGGTTTCTCAGAAGGAGTCGCTGCGCAACTGTTTCCTTGCCTTCCGAATCACGTGACGGGGGTCACGTTTTGACGCATTTGAGCGCGTTTGGGTCGCTGTGAGTTGACGCAGTGTAGACAACCTAACTTAACTCTTGCATTCTTTGACAGCTCAGGTCATGCCAGCTGCGAACCACGATGGGCAGCGGACGCCAGCAGTGAGTATTCCGTAAATCCTTTTTTTCGTCGGTAGTCATCAACTGTTCGAAATGAGATTCTGGTGGCATCTATGCATGATCTCCGTCATTTCAGTAGCCTGCTGAAAGGTGTGAACTTTGTCGAAGTGAGCCAGTAGATGTCCTGACTTCGGTAAACTCAGGGGACTAACTTACGGACTAGTTTGCGGCAATGATGGTCACCAGCGGTGGTTTGACCGTATTCGTTGAAGAGTCTTCCTTGGTGGCGGGTATGTGGCTCTCTACGCATACACACGATTTCTCATCAACGTTCAAATAGCTGCAGCATACATTCCTGCGCAAATATTCGATGAGTTTACTTACAGTCCGATTAAGCCACCATCTGCCTCCCCGACACCGCCAGAGTCGTCACGGACGGAAGAAACGACGGTGTTAGAGATCCCTTTGCGTACATTTTTAGATTCTCTGTCTATCTTCTCCACCGGTTCAGTGCCCACTGTCCCGGAAGGTCGAACACAGAATCGAAGATGGGTACGTGATCGCGAGCCCGGCGGGGACGATGACGTGCCGCGAGGGAGAATCGAGTCATATTTCGGCGCATCGGCGGGAAAGACGGTCGGAATGCGGTTGTCGTACGCTGGTGAAGGACATCCCTTGTCCTTACTCATGTGCGTGTCCTCTCACCCTATGCAAGTGGGACACGTCATCAATGATGGTTCGCAGAGCAGAAGGTTCGGCAGAACCAGATGCCAAGTTCGAGATCACGACATATGCTGCCGAGAACCAACCTGACGTGTCTTTTGACATTGAACAAACGTAAGCACCACCCAGTTGGGAGATGGCATTCACACCGGACCTCTGCTCATTGTATGATAGTGTTCTCCAACTCATTTTAAAGGTGAGGGGAAGCATTGTTGATGCAAGATCCAAATTAACCATGCACATAGTCATCCTGGCTTCGCGATGCTCTTTCTGAGATCGATTCGTCGTGCGAGAAAATCACCCTCATTGGTAACCCTCCAGAGCAGGGCGAGTCGGCGCGGAGGCCGCGTGCGACTGCACCACCGCCAGTTTTTCGAATTCACGCTGAAGGTGCCTTTGGAAGCACTGAGGTCCGCATCTCTTTTCGCCTCTTCACCTCCTAGAAGCTTACTGTCGCATTTAAGATGGACTATCCGAATGACCGTGAAGTACTCGAGACTGTACACTGCGCGGACCCAGTTTCTTTTAGGTTTGGATACCTGTCCGATGACATGACACCGGAATGATGGACCGATATATAGTTACCGATTCGCGCACATCGCACGGGCCCAGCAGGCACTACAGAGCTCGAGCAAAACATCACTACGGATAGGTAGTGACGGAACCATGAATATGCAATTTCTTGTGTCGTCACCACTCGCCCGGGGTGGGACTAGCGAGGCCTTTATTTCGTTTCGGGTAAATCCGTCTATCAATCCTTGACTTCAATTGACACATGAATTTTCAGTTTCTGCCACTTGATGAAGTTGAATAACTTGACCAGTGTATCACTCGTGAAGGCGTCACCACACAAACTTTCAATGACACGGCAGAAGAGCAGTTCCACGCGTCTAGTATTATGCGATGTTCTATAGAAGAATAACCAGCATCGCTAGGCTTTATACGAGGCCATCAAGGAAGTCACCCGACGTCCCTTTTGAAGGTAGGATAGGCGGTGTCGTTTTGACTGGGGAAGCGCGAGCTGGAGGGAGGTAATCTGCAATGACCGAGTCGAAGTCGGCCACAATCTGGGGAACTGCACGAAGTCAGATTTGGGGTACGCTGCTGAGTTACTGGATGGTTGCGCTCACCTGTTGCAGCGCGCGCCCTGACTGTCGTCTGATACATGTTTTGTACAATGAGCTGACGGATTGCTAGTCCATCCAATGGCTAACGTCATGGCACATTATATGTCAGAAAGTAATAGCACATAAATTAATTGCACGTGCCTTTTCTACCTTCGCATCTACCGCCTTGGGAGCCCCAGACTCTGGGTTGGGTTGGGCTGGTTTGAATGTGCCAGTTGGACTCGAAGCCTTGCCAAGGAAGGTGAGGACGTCGCCCTTGGTCAACATCCCGCGAACACCGGTGCCTTCGATTTTCTCGGGGTCCTGAACACCATACTCATGAAGCAAACGTGCTACAGACGGGAAAAGCGGCCGTGAGTGTGCTACGCGGTGTGTCGGTTTCGGAGTTGGAGCCTGGGTTGGAGTAGTTTGGGGTGTTGAGGGTGCCTGTTCTAGCTTAGAAGCAGATACAGACTCAGAGGGCTCAGGTCCGTCCTCAGGAATCTCAATGTTGGAGATGTCATCACCCTCTTCAGCTAGAAGTGCAATGGCCTTCCCAACCGGAATGTTCTTCTGCCCGTCCTGAACCTGTCATGTGTACATCGCGTCGGAATGCAGCCAATCACGCTTGTGGGCAAAAAGCAAACCAGAATCTTGGCCATGATCCCATCATCCTGCGCTTCCACATCAATAGCCGCCTTGTCCGTTTCCTGTTCGGCCGGGGAGAGGTCATCGGAGATATTCTACCGCGAGTCGCGGTCGTTCGTGACATACAATTTCGAGCAGCACGTCACCAGCAGTAAAACTGTCACCCTCCCTTTTCTTCCATGACGCGATTCCTCCCTCTGTCATGGTCGGGGACATAGCGGGCATCTTGAACTTGGTAATGGCGCGGGACACAGATGTTGCGTGAAGCCCTGGAATTAAAATGTCAGCTTTGGTTGAAGATGGAGAACTTTGGACACAGAAACGTGCATCTTCGTGGCTGGCAAAGGGCTGATCTGAGCGATGGTGAGGAGGCCATGATGGCAGAGAGAAGGGAAACTCCGTTTGTTCAGCCGATTTGAGCGGCCCGAAAGCAGGCCTGACGCCGGCGGTGGCCTTTGACACGCGCATCCATATTTGCCGTCTTGCGTTCTGTTCTTTCATTCTTCCCTCTTCACCCTCTTCATGACTTGTCAACGGACCCACGTATCAACACCGTCAACCTGAACCCTCTCTCATGGTTCGAGCGCGTGCACAGCATCTTTATTAACATTTATATCATCCGTTTACTGCATCGGGCCTTCTCAACTGGCGTCTAATTTCGCAGCATCGCGCTGTGATAACCAGGACTCTCAATCGTGCCATTTTGAAATCAGCCCACCAACTTCGCGTAGTATCTCGCTATAGCCTTCATGGACTCCCTGGGTCCGCTCCTACTGTTTCGTGTTCGCACAATCGGGCACAGGCTCTTCCATCGCTTCGGACTGTACGTTACTGTATTTTCTCTCTTACCTCACGCTCAATAGGATCATGATTTACTGCCATCAAGACATTGCGCAACACATCAAATTCGCGTCATTCTCATCTCTGCCGTCGTCATTACCTCTCTGTTCTACCCAGCCCTTGCCATCTATTCATCCTCCCAACCCCGCTTCCTCGCCCACTTTTCCTCTCAAATTCTTGACCCTTTTCTTGCCGTTGATGCCATCTCCAGCTATGATGCTCAACACCACCTCCGCGACATATGGGCAGCGCACGACAGCTTCCATGTTCGTGAGGACCCTGTCGTCCGCGCACGTTGTGGCGTCGAACAGACATTACGCGTCGAACGTGTGCTTGTGCACAGCTCCGCCTCCACTGATTCCGTGGCGCTAAGCCAACGGCTTCTGCTCGCAACTCTACGCCTCGAGCGTAAAATTTCAGACACCCTCGCCGCGCGGATGGTACCTTGCCTCAAGCGACTTGACGGACAATGCCTTGTAGTCTCCCCCCTGATGTTCTGGGGTCATGACGAAAGTACGCTTATGAGCGACGCAAACGTGCTACATACCCTTGCGCCTTCAAATAATGTTTCTGTCGCTGGTGTCCCAGTCGAATCAGAAATGGTTGTTGCTTGGGACGACAGGAGCAAATATTCAAGCATAGACGCAGGTTCCACTGTGTTCTTGGCTCTTACATACTTCTTTCCAGAGAGAGATTGCCTTGGGAAGACGGGACACGTGTCATGGCTCAATATACTAGAGGACGCATCAAAGGACAGCGCCACATTAATCACCGAGACCCAACAGCCGAAGCTCATCGCTTTTGAGGTGTGTCGCGCTATTCTGCATCACGAGTTGCCCTCACTGCTTTTTACAGTACACAACACGCAAATCTTCCTCTGCAGATTCATCCGTGCTAACTGTGTTTATCTACCTCGCATACTTAGCGTTCGCCATTATCTCCAGCCAGTATATGCGAAAAGGGCTTCCAGTGCATAATGGAATAGGTCTGATCTTCACTGGCGCGATTGAGATGCTTGTTAGTACTATCACTAGCCTGAGCGTCTGTGCTCTCGTGGGATTCCGGGTCACTATGATACCTTGGTGTGTTCTCTATCAGTATGAGTGATTTACTTTTTCTAACTATACGTCACAGGGGAATCTTCCCTCTGGTCATCATGTTTATTGGCGCAGAGAATATGTTCAGTCTGGTCCGTGTCATGCCCGCCGTTGAGTTTTTGTTTGTTTCTTACAACCTTCTAGGTTGAGGCTGTTGTTAAGACGCCCATAACCCTTCCCGTCAAAGAGCGCATTGCCGAGGGTCTGTCACGAGCTGGAACTTCCAACTCGCTCAAGGTACTCACGTACAACGTCATTCTCGGGATAATCGCCTTTTTTGCAAGTGGTGCGACGTGCCAATTCTGCGCTTTTGCTGTTGTCGTGCTTGTTGCGCATTGGTTTCTTGTCCATACATTCTTCGTGGCTGTTCTGTCCATCGACCTTCAGCGGTTGGAACTCGAGGAGCTGTTGCAGCAAAACGCGAACTTCACACCACCAATCCCACCTGTGGACCCGGGGCAGACCGCCCAGCCCAACGGGAGGGGTCGTAAACTTATGACGGCACTCCGAGGACTATTCCGTGGACGTGCTAACAAAAATATCAGCCTATTTTTGGTACGAGTCAGACGATTGAGGTATTACGAGTACTGATCATAAATGTTTTCGTAGCTTCTCGCGACGACTGGGACGCTCTACTTTGTAACATCCCCTGCCACTCGCCTTTCTGATGCTCCGATCATCCCGACTTCGATACCTCTTGCTCAACAACGTAAATTGGACATCCTTTCTGGCACACGGGACCCCGCATGGCACACCTGGCAATTGCTGAACCCGGGACATGCACTCTTCTCATGTTCTCCTCCATAGACGTCACCCAGCCCGCCAGACTTTCTCCACCATCTCACCGCGCTCGCCTATCATTATCTTATACCTGCATCATGCATATCTCTGCCCGGATGGCACGCATCGTCGTACTTCCCATCGCGGCTACGGTTTCCGCGCTCTACGCTCTCCTTCTATATCTGCTCAAAGACGCCGAGCGCCTTGAAGCGCAGCGCCATCGTGCCGAGGCTGAGCCACTATCACTGACGAGCACGGACCCCCCAAAGGCCTCTCTCGCTTTCGCCTCACTGTCCCGTGCTCATTCGACGGATATTGAACTGCTGGCGGCGAGCGGAGATGGGCGAACGATCGCCGCCGCGAGTATTGGAAACGAGCTCGTCCTGTGGAATGATGGGTCCGCATCGCCGACTGTGCTTGGTACGGCGGATGTGTTCGATGTGGGTCCGTCAACGTTAAGTGCTGCTATTACCGCGATTACGCTGGACGATGTAGGCTCTTTTTGCGCGGCAGGTACTGGGGCGGGCGTCGTGGCTATTTGGGCCTTACCAGCACCCGCGGGTGGACTGCCTCAACGTGTATTCCGTGGCGCATCGTCGGCAGTTACTGGGCTGCACTTTGTGAATACCCGGATATCGGGGAGGTCAACCTCCACATCCCCAGCTCGCCCGGATCAATTACCGACTGTCTTCGCAACACATGTAAATGGGGAGATTATCAAGTGCGACGGTGCAGAGTCTGACTACCCCGTCGCGATGTCCGCACGTCACGGACGTCGCATTTGGTCCACCATCCTATCTATCCCGGATAGCAATCGTCTCATAGGAGGCTTCTCTAACGAAGACGGGTCCCTTGATATCGTAGACCTTGTTCCTGGCTTTGAACCCCCAATTTCTTCTGAATGTTACATACAACCAGGCAACCCGGCAGATACTGTCGCCAGCTTTCATGCTTGTACAGTGGAACTGGGCGGTGTACGTACGTTCATCATCGCTGCTGCAACAGAAGCAGGTATCATCTCGCTATGGGACGGTAAAACCGGCTCCTGTATCGCGCTCTTGGATGAGCCCTATGGAACACTGAAGGTCCTGCGCATCTGTGCCGCCCCGTGCAAGCCATGCACTCGCTGCGGCGTGCCGCCATCAAATGCCT
>WNFO01011632.1_pt1 | contig 12112 bp, 15 predicted proteins | sample 5400251 | NCBI WGS metagenome assembly WNFO01 (sample SAMN13153354, study PRJNA577476) | soil metagenome | isolation source: 100 cm saprolite under Madrone tree | place: USA:California | collected 2016-06-14
GCCGTGGGGCTGTTCGGTAAAGTCGATGAGGGACATGCCGGTCTCCGCCCTGGAAGTGGGATGCGCACGCGCACAGCTCGCCGCTCGCTCACGCGGTCGCCGGTGGAGCTGATCGAACGCTCCGGGCGAATCACTTGGCGACTCGAATATAACCCCATCGATTCCAGCGGCTGAAGCACAATCGGGCGGGGTCGCGATGATCGCTTGGTGGATATCTCGCCGGCGGAGTCGTTTCTCCACAGGTTCCGTCGCGGCCGGGGCCGCGGTTGCCTCGTCCCGACTCCGATTCTTGATTCCCGTCAGTCGAATAGGCTCGACACCGACTCTTCGGCGGCGGTGCGGCCGATGGCCTCGCCGATCAGGCTGGCGACCGAGAGCGTGCGGATATTGCGGGCGACCTTGACCGCCTGGGTGGGCTGGATCGAGTCGGTGATGACCAGCTCCTTGAGCCGCGAGGCGGTGATGCGGGCGACCGCGCCGCCGGAAAGCACGCCGTGAGTGATATAGGCGGAGACCTCGGTCGCGCCCTTCTCCAACAGCGCATCGGCGGCGTTGACCACGGTGCCGCCGGAATCGATGATGTCGTCGACCAGAAGGCAGGTATAGCCTTCGACCTCGCCGATCACGTTCATCACTTCGGATTCGCCGGCGCGCTCGCGCCGCTTGTCGACGATGGCAAGCGGCGCATTGATGCGCTTGGCGAGGCCGCGGGCGCGGCCGACGCCGCCGACGTCGGGCGAAACCACCATCACCTTGCCGATATCGAAGCGCTCCTTGATGTCGCGCACCATCATCGGCGCGGCGTACAAATTGTCGGTCGGGATGTCGAAGAAGCCCTGGATCTGCCCGGCGTGCAGATCGAGCGTCATCACCCGGTCGGCGCCGGCGCGGGTGATCAGGTTGGACACGAGCTTGGCCGAGATCGGCGTGCGCGGCGCCGGTTTGCGGTCCTGCCGCGCGTAGCCGAAATAGGGGATGACCGCGGTGACGCGCCGCCCCGACGCGCGGCGCAGCGCGTCGATGATGATGAGCAATTCCATCAGGTTGTCGTTGGCCGGATACGACGTCGACTGGATGACGAACACGTCGGTGCCGCGCACGTTTTCCTGAATCTCGACGAAGATTTCCATGTCGGCGAAGCGCCGCACCACCGCCTTGGTCAGCGGGGTCGCGAGGTAGGCGGCGATGGCGTCGGCAAGCGGAGGATTGGAGTTGCCGGCGACAATCTTGATCGCTCCGTTATTGGGCCGCATCCTGTCTCCTGGCGAGAAGCTCCTCTGCCGCGCGCCCTGATAACAAGGAGGCGGCAAGGCTGGCAATATGACGCGCCACGAGAAGCGGGCTTTGTCCCCGCGGATTCACGCCATTTTCCGCCGAATCGGAGCTACCCTACGAGCGCGATGGCGTTGATGTGGCGCCCGTAGTCGCGCTCCTTGCGGTGGGTCGAGCGCCGGTAACTGAAGAACCGCGCCCCATCCGCGTAGGTGCAGTGCCCGAGGTCCTCGATCCGGCGCATGCCGGCGGCGGCGAGGCGTGCGGCGATATAGCCGGGAAGATCGAACAGGGCGTGCTGCGGTCTCGAAGACGCGCGGAAGAACCGTTCGTTGGCCCCGTCCTCGGCCTTGAAGCGGGCGACGAGTTCGGGCCCGACCTCGTAATTCGGCTGGCGGATGGTCGGCCCGAGCGCGACGGAAATACGGGCCCGGGTGGCCCCGCAGCGCTCCATGGCGGCGATGGTCGCTTCGAGGACGCCGGTGGCGGCGCCGCGCCAGCCGGCATGGGCCACGCCGATCACGCCGGCGGTGTCGTCGGCGAACAGGACGGGGCCGCAGTCGGCGGTGGTGACGCCGATGGCAAGCCCCGGGACGGCGGTCACGATCGCGTCGGCGCGCGGCCGCTCGTGCGGCGGCCACGGCCGGTCGATGGTCACCACGTCGGGGGAATGGACCTGGTAGGCGGTAAGCAGGTGATCCGGCGCGACCCCGAGCGTCGCCGCCATGCGCGCGCGGTTCTCCGCCACCTTGGCGGGCGCGTCGTCGGAGCCCGCCCCACCGTTGAGGCTCGCGTAGACGCCGTCGGAGACGCCGCCCTCGCGGGTGAAGAAGGCGTGGCGGACGCGGGCGAGGGCGCGGAGGGAGGCGGCCTGGAGCATCGCTGCCATTGTGTCATGCCGGGCTTGCTCGTGGCGCGGATTTGTTGCCGGCATCGTCGCGCCTGCGCTCACGTTTCGAAGCCGGGGAGGATATCGAGCTTGGGGTTGGCCACGGCGATGGCCTTGAACAGGCGGCCCATGCCGGTGCGATCCTCGCTGGTGAGGCGCACGCGCGCGGCGTCGATGGTGGCGGCATAGTCGGGCGGCGCCGCCGCCTTGAGCGCCGCCGCGCGCTGCTCGATGCCGAGCCGGCGCAGGAACTCGCCCTGCGGCAGCGGCCCGTGCACCCGCGCGCCCATGCCCTCGGCCGCCTGCGCCAGCGCCTGAAAGTCCACGTGCGCGGTGAGATCGAGCAGGCCCGGCGCCAGCAGCGGCTCGGCGAATTCGTGCCCGCCGACGGCCTGCAGCGTCTCGCCGATGGCGCTCTCGCGGTGGCCGTAATCGATGATCAGCGCGGCGCCGCCCGAGCGCACCACGCGCCGGCCGATCTCGAGCGCGATGTTGTCGGTGCGCCACTCGAAAATCTCTCCGATCTTCGCCGCGCGCAGCGTGCGCGGCAACAGCTTGTCGAACAGCGGGATCGGATCGCGATCGATGCTGAAATGAAACTTGTCGTCGTCGCCGATCTTGATCACGCGCTCGTGCCAGCCGTCGGCGCACATGACCGCCTGACGGATCGGCAACGCGTCGAAGAACTCGTTGGCGAGCACGATCAGCGCGCCGCCCTCGGGAACCTCCTCGATCGATCGATGCCACGACACCGGCACGTCGACGCCGCTCAGGGCCGACCGCTGCAGGCCCACGAGCGCGCCGCTGATCTCGATCAAATGAACGCCGATGGCGGCGCGGAAGTCCGGCATCACCCGCGCCGCCCGCAGCACGTCGACCATCATGGTGCCGCGGCCGGGCCCGAGCTCGACCAGATTGACTTGGGCGGGCGATTCCATGGCGCGCCAGGTCGCCGCCGCCCACAGGCCGATCAGCTCGCCGAACATCTGGCTGATCTCGGGCGAGGTGATGAAGTCGCCCGCGACGCCGAACGGGTCGCGCCGGGCGTAATAACCGCGCTCGGGGTCGGTGAGGCAAAGCTCCATATAGTGCGCAACCGGCATCGGACCGCCGACCGCGATGCGCCGCCGAATCTCCGCCTCGAGCGGGCCAATCTCCGTCATGTCCGCCGCGCCGTCTCCTTTCGCATGGCCGCCGCCATGAGCGCGATGCCCGCGAGCATCAACGGCAGCGACAGCAGGGTTCCCATCGTCAGCCCGCCCCACAGGAAGCCGAGCTGCGGATCGGGCTCGCGAAAATGTTCGCCGATCGTGCGCGCGACCGCGTAGCCGAAGCTGAACGCGCCCAGGATGAAACCGGGCCGCTTGAGCGCGCCGGCGCGGATCAACGCGGTGAGCACCACGAACAGCAGCAGCCCTTCGAGCACCGCCTCGTAGAGCTGGCTCGGGTGGCGCGGCAGCGGCCCGCCGGTCGGAAATACCATCCCCCAGGGTACGTCGGTCGGGCGGCCCCAAAGCTCGCCGTTGATGAAATTGGCGATGCGGCCGAGGAAGATCCCGATCGTTCCGGCCGCGCAGGTGATGTCGCCGAGCGAGAGGATGGACAGGCCGCGATGGCGCGCGAACAAGACCACGGCGAGCACGCAGCCGAGAAAGCCGCCGTGAAACGACATGCCGCCCTTCCACAGCTGGAAGCTCTCCAGCGGATGCGCGGCGAAATAGCTCGGATTGTAGAAGAGGACATAGCCGATCCGGCCCCCGAGGATGATGCCGAGCGTCACCCACAGCACGAAGTCGTCGTAATCGGTGACGGTCATGGGCACCGGAGAGCCCCAGAACTGCTCGCGGCGGATGATCGCGCGCGCATAGAGCCAACCCAGCAGGATGCCGACGATGTAGGCGAGAGCATACCAGCGGATCGCGAACGGCCCGAAACTGATGAGCACGGGGTCGAAGGCGGGGAAGGGGAGGGCGTAAAGCGGCATCGGGCGATTCGCGCGCTATGTGCCGGGGTGATGGGGGCAGCGAGGCTGCGAAGTCAAGCTGCCGGGCGCGCCACGGTGCGGGGTCTTTCGGATTTCCGGTCGCGGGTCGTCCTATCGGTTTCGGCCGGCACCAAATTCGCCAAGCGGTCGATCGCCGCAAGATCGAGATGGTCTGCTATAAGGCAGGGGCCCGGCCGGCCTTGCGGGCGGGGCCAACCATCACCATTGTTCCGGCCAACGCGTTGAATTCGAACCGAGGCTAGTCATGACCCAAACCACCAACCGTTTATTCGACGAGATGGCGCGGCTGATGAACGACGCCGCCGGCGTCGCCTCGGGCGTGCGGCGCGAATTCGAAACCGTATTCCGCAACCAGGCCGACCGCGTCCTGCGCGACCTCGACGTGGTCAAGCGCGAGGAATTCGAGGCGGTCAAGGAGATGGCGCGGCTGGCGCGCGAGGAGACCGAGGCCTTGAAGGCGCGCGTCGCCGCGCTCGAAGCCAAGCTCGGATCCGGCGGCAACCGCTAACTGCTTGCCTCGCCGTCGTTTTCCTTCCCGGCCGGCACCGGCGCGCATTCTTGTCTTTCCCCATCGCGCTCGCTATAAGCGCGCCGAACCGCCGGCACGGCGCGCCTGCGCCGAGATGGGCCGCACCGATCTCGGCGGCCGTTTTGTTGCAAGAGGATTCTCAAGATGGCGACGACCGTCAAGCAGATGAAGGCGGCGGCGCGGTCGCGGGCCGGCAAGGGCGCCGCCCGCGCCGAGCGCCGCGCCGGCCGCGTGCCGGGCGTGATCTACGGCGACGGCAAGCCGCCGCTCAATGTCTCGGTCGACCACGCCGATCTCAAGCAACGCATCTATGCCGGGCGCTTTCTCACCACCATCTACGAGCTCGACGTCGACGGCACCAAGGAGCGCGTCATCCCGCGCGACTTCCAGCTCGATCCGGTGAAGGACCTGCCGGTGCACGTGGATTTCCTGCGGCTGGGCGAAGGCGCGCAGATCCGAGTGCGCATTCCGGTCCACATCATCAACGCGGACCAGGCGCCGGGCGTCAAGCGCGGCGGCACCGTCAACACCGTCACCCACGCGGTCGAGGTGATTTGTTCGCCCGAGAACATCCCGGAATCGATCGACGTCGATATCTCGGGCCTCGAGATCAATTACTCCAAGCACCTGAGCGAGGTCACGCTGCCGCCGAACGTGCGCGTCGTGGGTAAGTTCGATCACACCCTCGTCACCATCGTGCCGCCGTCGGGCTACGCGGAAGAGATGAAGGCGGCGGCCGAAGCCGCCGCTGCTGCCGCCGCCGCTGCGGCCGCGGCCGCGGAAGCCGGCGTTCCCCCCGAGGGCGCGGCTCCGGGCGCCGCGCCTGGTGCGGCTCCGGCCGCGGGCGCTCCGGGCGCCGCCGCCGGCGCTCCCGCCGCTGCCGCCCCCGCTGCGGCGGAGAAGAAGCCGCCGGCCGCGGAGAAGAAGTAAGTGCGGCCAATTGAGAATCGTCATTGCCGGGCTTGACACCGCAAGTCGGGTTTACCCGACTTGCGGCGCATAAATGATGCGCAACTCGGGCAAGCCCGAGTTGCGGTGCAATCCCTCCATCGCGTAGGAATTTTTCCAAGAAGATGGATGCGCGGGTCATAAGCGCGTTTACGCGCGTCTTCAACGCGCTTCTGCCCGCGCATGACCGCGATGGGTGACCACTCGCAGCTGCTCCTCGTCGGGCTCGGCAATCCCGGTTCGCGCTACGCCGGCAACCGACACAATATCGGCTTCATGGCGGTGGACGCGATCGCCAAGCGCCACGGCATCGGTCCGTGGCGGCGGCGCTTTCAGGGCGTGTCGGCGGAGGGGCCGCTCGGCGGCGAGCGCGCGCTGCTGCTGCTGCCCGGCACCTACATGAACGAGTCGGGCCGCGCGGTCGCGGAGGCCGCGCATTTCTACAAGCTCGGGCTCTCCGACATCGTGGTGGTGCACGACGAGATCGACCTTGCGCCCGGCAAGGTGCGGGTCAAGACCGGCGGCGGCGTCGCCGGCCACAACGGGCTGCGCTCGATCTCGGCGCATATCGGTAACGACTATCGGCGCGTGCGCATCGGCGTCGGGCATCCCGGCCTGAAGCACCTGGTCGAGTCCTACGTGCTCAATGACTTCGCCAAGGACGAGCGGCCGTGGGTCGAAGCGCTGTGCGCCATCATCGCGGACAACGCCGAGCTGCTGGCGAAAGGCCAGGACGCGAGCTTTCAGAACAAGGTGCACCTCGCCATGCAGGCCAAGGGATTCTTCGTTTCCAAGGAGCCGGAAGGGTCCGACGAGTAAAATGCGATCCGCCCGATCGGCTCCGCCCGTCGTCCCCGCGCAAGCGGGGACCCATATTCCAGAGACCGTGGTTATGGGTCCCCGCTTTCGCGGGGACGACACATATGGGCCAATGATCCCGATGACACGCGCGGCGTAAATCGATCAGAGCAACCTCATGGGCTTCAAATGCGGCATCCTCGGCCTCTCCAACGTCGGCAAGTCGACGCTCTTCAACGCGCTGACGGCAACCGCCGCGGCGCAGGCGTCGAACTATCCCTTCAGCACCATCGAGCCGAACGTGGGCGAGGTGATGGTGCCGGATCCGCGCCTCGACGTGCTGGCGAAGCTCGCGAAGTCGGCGCGGATCAAGCCGACGCGGCTCAGCTTCGTCGATATCGCGGGCCTCGTGAGCGGCGCCTCCAAGGGCGAAGGTCTCGGCAACCAATTTCTCGCCCACATCCGTGAGGTCGACGCCATCGCGCATGTGGTGCGCTGCTTCGTCGATCCCAATGTTGCGCATGTCAGCGGCGCGATCGATCCGATCGCCGACATCGAGACCATCGAGACCGAGCTGATGCTCGCCGACCTCGACAGCCTGGAGCGGCGCGTCGACGGCCTCACCAAGAAGGCGAAAGGAAACGACAAGGACGCCGTCGAGGCCAGGGAGACGCTCGACCTCGTCAACCGCGCGCTCGCCCTGCTGCGCGCGGGCAAGCCGGCGCGACTGGTCGAGCGCAAGCCCGAGGAGGAGAAGACTTTTCGCATGCTCGGCCTCTTGACCTCGATACCGGTGCTCTATGTGAGCAACGTCGACGAGGCCGCCGCCGCGAGCGGCAACGAGTTCTCGCGCCGGGTCGAGGCGCGCGCGCGCGAGGAAGGCGCGGCGTGCGTCATCATCGCGGCGAAGATCGAAGCGGAGATCGCGGTGCTGCCGGCGCCCGAGCGCGCCGAATATCTGGCTGCGATCGGGCTCGAGGAGCCGGGCCTCGACCGGTTGATTCGCGCCGGCTACGCGCTGCTCAACCTGATCACCTATTTCACCGCCGGCCCCAAGGAGGCGGCGGCCTGGACGATCACGCGCGGCACCAGGGCGCCGCAGGCGGCCGCCGTCATCCATTCCGACTTCGAGCGCGGCTTCATCCGCGCCGAGACCATCGCCTACGACGATTACGTGGCGCTCGGCGGCGAGACCGGCGCGCAACAGGCGGGCAAGATGCGGCTCGAGGGCAAGTCTTACGTCGTCGCCGACGGCGACGTCATGCATTTCAGGTTTGCGACGTAACGCCCAGGCTCGTTTTAATTGTCATGCCCGGGCCTGACCCGGGCATCCATCTTCTTCGCAAAAAGTTCTTCCTAAGATGATGGATTGCCGGGTCAAGCCCGGCAATGACGGGGATACATCAAAGCGAACGGCGCGAGGTCAGAAGTGTTTGCGTCTCACATCTGCTGACCGCGCTGGCGGATCGCGCCGAGATGTTCGTTGATGCGGAACATGATCAGCACGAACTCGGAGATGATGCGCGCGAAGATCACGCCGATCACCACCCCGATCAGGCTGGCGATGATCCAGAACAGCAGAGTCCGAACAAAGCCGAAATGCCGACCGCGAGCCAATAGAAGATCTTGATGATCGAAGGCGTGATGAACCGTTCCCATTGGAACAGGTCGCGAAAATCGAACATGGCTTCCTCCTCCCGACACAAGGAGCGCCGCCAATGACGCAGCTCGCGCAGCCGACTGCGCGCTCCGTGCAAGCCTCGGTCGCTCCGCTCGGAGCTCGCCGCAAGCACACGCAAACACTGCACTGCGGCATCCCGATGGTCAATCGAGGGTTCTCCAACGTCGGTGGTTAACGCCGGCTTAATCGGCGCGCACGCACGGATGTCTCGGTGCCGCCCCGTTGACCTCACCGCAGGCGGCGTCTAGGGAACCACCATCCGCTAGTTTCAAATCCACCACACTAGCGCAGGGATCGCCGTGCCCCGTCTGCATTGGGAAGACTTCAGCCCCGGCCAAGTCACCGAGTGTGGATCGCGGTTCATCACGCGCGCGGAAATCGTCGCCTTTGCCGCCGAATACGATCCGCAGCCCGCGCATCTCGACGAGGCGGCGGCGCGTGCGACCCTGTTCGGCGGTCTGGTGGCCTCGGGGTGGCACACGTGCTGCGTGCTCATGCGCATGCTGAGCGACGACTTTCTCGGCGACGCGAATTTCATGGGCGCGCCGGGTGTGGAAGAAGTGAAGTGGCTTGCACCGATCCGCCCCGGCGAGCGGATCAATGCCCGCGCGACCGTGCTCGAGACCCGTCCCTCGCGCAGCCGGCCCGACATCGGGTTCGTCAAATTCCGGTTCGAACTCATCAACGCCGCCGAGGAGCCGGTGATGACGCTCGTCGTGAGCCCGATGTTCGGGCGGCGCGCTGCCAACGCCGGGCGAGACCGAGCGCCGAACACGGCGAGCAGATCATGAAGTTCTTCGAGGACATTCGCGTCGGCGAGAAGAGCGAGCTCGGCCGCCACACCTTCACCGCCGAGGACATCAAAGCGTTTGCCGCGCGCTTCGATCCGCAGCCCTTTCATCTCGACGAGGCGGCGGCCGCGCGCTCGCATTTCGGCCGGCTCTGCGCCTCGGGCTGGCACACCGCCTGCGTTTGGATGCGGCTGATGATCGACTACCGCCGGCGCGAGGACGAGCAGCGGCGCGCGCGCGGCGAGACGGTCGCCCAGCTCGGGCCGTCGCCCGGCTTTCGCGACCTCGAATGGCTCAAGCCGGTCCATGTCGGCGACACGATCTCGTATGCGACCGAGGTGGTCGAGATGCGGCCGCTGGAGAGCCGCCCCGGCTGGGGCATGATCGTCGTGCGCAACACCGGCGTGAACCAGCGCGGCGAGGCGGTGATCTCGTTCGTCAGCAGTGCTTTCGTCGAGCGCAGGGAGCGGCAATCGCAGGCGTCATGACCGTCACCAGCGAGCCGGTGCGCGAGCCGCACGCGCTGGCGGCCAAGCGTGACGAACGCCGCGCCGCCGGCGTCGCCTGCGGCGCGCATGCGCTGCATGACGGCTACACCGATCTGATCTACGTCATGCTGCCGGTCTGGCAGAAGGAGTTCGGGCTTGGTTACGCCGAGCTCGGGCTGTTGCGCGGGCTGTTCTCCGGCACCATGGCCGGCTTCCAAATTCCCTCCGGGCTCATCGCCGAGCGCGTGGGCACGGCGCCGGTGCTGGCGCTCGGCACGGCGCTCGTCGGCACCGGCTATTGCCTCGCCGGCGCGAGCGCGGGCTTCGGCCTGCTGGTGGTCGCGCTGTTCGTCGGCGGGCTCGGCGCCAGCGCCCAGCATCCGCTCGCCTCCTCGCTGATGGCGCGCGCCTTCGCCGGTCCTCGCTCCATGAAGGCGCTCGGCACGTACAATTTCGCCGGCGACATCGGCAAGATGACGCTGCCGGCCGCGGCCGCGCTGCTGCTGGTCGCGATGTCGTGGCGGCCGGCGCTTGCCCTGCTCGGCGCCCTCGGTCTGCTGGCGGCGGTGGCGATCTTCGTGCTGACGCCGCGCTACGGCGCCGAGATCCCGTCGCAGGCGGCCCACCGCGAGCGCGCGGCCGGCAATGAGGCCGGCATCCGGCACCGCTTCGCCTTCCCGGTGCTGCTCTCGATCGGCATGCTCGACAGCGCCACCCGCGGGGGGTTTCTGGTGTTCCTGCCGTTCGTGCTCACGGCCAAAGGCGCCAGCCTGCCGACCGTCGGGCTTGCGCTCACGCTCGTGTTCACTGGCGGCGCGGTGGGCAAGCTCGTCTGCGCCTTCATCGGCGCGCGCATCGGAGCCATCCCCACCGTGTGGCTCACCGAAGGCGCGACCGCCGTCGGCATCGCGGCGCTGCTGCCGCTCGGCCTCGCGCCCGCCTTGGTGCTGCTGCCCTTTATCGGGGTCGCGCTCAACGGCACGTCCTCGGTGCTCTACGGCTCGGTGCCCGATCTGGCCGCCCCCGCGCGGCGCGCGCGTGCGCTCAGCGTGTTCTACACCGGCACCATCGGTGCGGGCGCGCTGGCGCCTGCGATCTACGGCGTGGCCGGCGATGCGTTCGGCGTGCCGACGGCGTTGATCGGCATCGCCGCGATCGTGCTGCTCACGCTGCCGCTCTCGCTCCTGCTCAAGCCGGCATTGGCGCGGCGTTTGCGCTGAAAGCACGAGACGCAGATCGAGCGGCGCTGCGATCGAAAGCCGCCGGCCGCGCCGCGCAAAATGAAAATGGCCTCCGCTTGGAGGCCATGGGCGCGCGCATCCACCGCGGCTACTTCACGGCGTCTCTCACCAACTTGCTCACGGCGCTCGGCAGCACGTCGAGATAGGGGCCCATGAAGAACGCTTCGCCCTCGCCCTCCTCGCCCTCGCCGAAATAGCGATCGTAAGCTTCGATCATGGCGCGCACCTGCGCAGCGCAATGGGGCATGGAATCGACGATCAGATCCCCGAGATCGGCGTTGCGCTGGCTCAAGCGCGGGTCGGCGCTGACGGTGCGCGCGATGCATTCGGTCGTGGAATGCATCAGCGACTGCATCACGGCGCTCTTCTGATGCACGGACAAGGTCGGAAAGGCCCGCGGATCGGCATTCGGGGCGGTCGCAACGCTGACGACGAGCGCTGCCACGGCAAGCGGTGCAAGAAACATCGATTCTCCCCCCGACGCTGGAATCTTAAACCGAGTTTGAAAAGAACGACACAGCCAAATGCATTTTGCGCGCACCGGCGTCGCGAATATCCGCCGGCTGTGGTGTCCAGGTAACATCTCTCGGGCGGAGCGAAGCTTTGGCGGTCGGCGCTCGATGGCCGGCGGGAGGAACGTTGCTGCCGCGTGCGGCGTTAACCAGCGCTTCACCCAATTGGCAAAGGAGGTCGCCATGACGTCGTATGTCCGCCCCGCATGCCTGGCGCTCGCGTTCGTTGCCACGGCGGTGCCGGCGAGCGCGCAGACCTGGATTTATGAGCCGGATAGCCCCCGCGCCCGCGTCTATGAGCCGCGTTATGAGCCGCGTTATGAGCCGCGCTACTACGAGCCGAGGGCCTACGAGCCGCCGACCTACGAGTCGCGCGCCTATGAGCCGGCGGTGAGCGCGCCGCCGCTTGCACTCACGCCCGCCCAGCGCACCACGATCTATCGCACGATCATACCGCAGGGGCGCGGACGCGAGCCGATCGTGCGCGAGCGAATCGTGACCGAATCGGTGGCGCCGGTGGCGCGCGAGCGCATCGTCAATCCGCCCGCCGCCTCCGCCTATGCCTATACCGTCGGCTCGCGGGTCGGCGATGCTTATGCGCTCGCCCCGATGCCGCGGGCGGTGGCCGCCACGGTGCCGGCCGTGCGCTCCTACCGATACATGGTCATCAACAACCGCCTGCTGCTGGTCGATCCCGCGACCGGCATCGTCGTCGCCGAGGTCAACGATTAGCGCGGCGCCGCCCGCGGCACGAAACCAAACATCGGCTCCGGCGGTTATGCCTGCGGACCGGCCGCCGGAGACGAGGCACAGGGGGAGGGCCGGATAGCGCCCGCGCGGAGCGGACGAGAAGGAGACTGCCAAGCGATATGCTCTCTTGCACACCAGCGCGCTCGCGCTGGCGTTTGTGGCCGGCACCGGCCTTGCCGCCGCTCAACAGCAACCGCCGACCGCCGAC
>WNFO01004447.1_pt1 | contig 12110 bp, 10 predicted proteins | sample 5400251 | NCBI WGS metagenome assembly WNFO01 (sample SAMN13153354, study PRJNA577476) | soil metagenome | isolation source: 100 cm saprolite under Madrone tree | place: USA:California | collected 2016-06-14
GGCCGTGAACTCGACCTTGCTGACTGGATGATCGCCGCTTACTCCGGCTAGCGAGCTGATCTCGAATTTCTCTCGCTCTACCGCCACGAGGTCGAAGTCGTTTAAGTAAACGGCGTCGCGGGTGTAAGCGACGATTGCGCTGACGTCACTGGCCAGAAAATGTTCGTCCTTCCCCACACCCAGGATAAGCGGACTCCCACGCCGTGCGCCGATCATGAAATCCGGAACGTCCGCATGGAGCAGGGCAATGCCATAGGTCCCGATCACCCGCTGAAGCGCAGCGCGAACAGAACCAAGAAGTCGCGCCTTTTTTTGATGAACGTCTACCGTGCTGGCACATGATTCGTCGTAGAGTTTCCCAATCAGATGCGCGAGCATTTCGGTGTCGGTCTCCGAGCGAAAATTGGTGTCGCCGCCGCGGACGAGATCCTCTTTAAGCGCCTGATAATTTTCGATCACGCCGTTGTGCACGAGCGCGAGTTTACCACTGGCGTCGAAGTGCGGGTGCGCATTTTCATCGGTCACTTTGCCGTGCGTGGCCCAGCGCGTGTGACTGACCCCAAACGAACCCGAAAGCGGTCGCTTCGTGATCAACTTGGCAAGTGCCGCGATGCGGCCCGCACATTTGCGGGTCTCGAGGTGCCCTCGATCCACGACTGCAACGCCAGCGGAATCGTAGCCGCGATATTCAAGACGCCGTAGCCCGTCGAGCAAAATGGGCACTGCTTCGGCGCGGCCAACGTAGCCAACAATTCCGCACATGTTTGGAGTCTAGTGGCGGCTGTCTTGAGCCGCAACATTCCCTGCGTGTGGACAAAGAGCCCGTCGATCGACTCAAAAAAGTTGCCGGAAAGCGAAGACGCTGGGTTATTGATCAGTGGCAATGCAAAACCGGCCGCAGCGCGGTTCCATTTTGAAGAATCCATCAGTAGCCGTCCCCGCGCTACCACCCGGCACAATCCAGCGAACGCTTGCAGTCATTATGGGTGGCGGCGCCGGCACGCGTTTGTTCCCGCTAACGAAAGATCGTGCCAAGCCTGCTGTGCCCCTCGGGGGAAAATATCGCATCGTCGATATTCCCATCAGTAATTGCCTGAACTCCGGGCTTCGCTCGATCTATGTGCTCACGCAATTCAACAGCATGTCGTTACATCGACATATTCAAGCGAGCTATAAGTTCGATAATTTCTCGCGCAGCTTCGTGGATATTCTGGCGGCTCAACAAACACCCGCAGGGTCGCAATGGTACCAGGGAACGGCCGACGCCGTGCGACAAAACATGCGCTACTTGCTCGAGCGCCCGTTTGATTATTACCTGATCTTAAGCGGCGATCAGCTTTACCGCATGGATTTTCGCGCGCTGTTGGATCAACACATCCGCTCTGGCGCAGACATCACACTGACCACCAAACCGGTCCATCGACATCAGGTTTCCGAATTCGGCATTATGGGAAGCGGAGTCGATCGCCGAATTACGCGCTTTGTCGAGAAACCGACCGAGGACGCTGTCCTTCACGAGATGAGAATCAGCCGGGAATTGCTCGGATCGATCGGGTCGAATGAAGGAGAGGAGTTATACCAGGCTTCAATGGGAATCTACGTCTTCAATCGAAAGGTGCTCATCGAATGTTTGGAAAACGATCTGGTCGATTTCGGAAAGGATGTCATTCCACATTCAATCAAAGATCGACACGTGAGCGCCTTTATCTACCAAGGATATTGGGAAGACATCGGAACAATTCGGGCCTTTTATGAGGCAAATCTCGATCTGACCGATCTGGTGCCGGAATACAGTTTCTTCGATACCGAAGCGCCGATTTACACGCATCCGCGCTTTCTGCCTGGCAGCAAAATTAATGGAGCCACGCTGCGGCAAGCGATCATTTCAGACGGATGCATTATTTCGGATGCTCACCTGGAGCGCTGCGTCGTCGGCGTACGCAGCATTATTCAAAGCGGCGCGACCATCCGAAACAGCATTGTGATGGGGGCAGATTACTTCGAGCAAGACCGGGACGGGAGCTCAAGGCAACCGCCAATCGGGATCGGGCGCAATTGCGTGATCGACCGTACCATCATCGACAAGAACGCACGCATTGCCGACGGAGTCGTAATCACTCCGGAAGGAAAACCGGCGAACTACGACGCAGACAATTACTTCATCCGCGATGGCCTGGTCGTGATCCCAAAAAACGCAGTGATTCCAGCCGGTTTCTGGATCTAATCGGCTCGCTATCGTGTATCGCTCGACCCCCCATTGGGCATGGAGGAGGTGATCGGACTCGCGGTCTCCCATTTTTCCTGTTTATTCCAAGGGATGGCTGACTCGCGGTGATCGTCCGGATCACTGACCAAACGGGGTGGGTCCTTCTGCGTCGCGCACGAGACGAACGTGATCGTGGTGGCGAACAACAGAGCGGAGGTGATGTTTTTCCGAAGTTTAGGAATTAGTGCCAGCATAAACTACAATATCTCCAGGTTGCACTTGGACGCCGCGCGCCAAACTGCTGGTGATGATATCGCCGATAGCGGTCGCGGGTTCAACTGAAGAGATGCGAATTTTTCCAATCAAAGTGCCCTCCCGCAAAACAAGCATTTCCGAGTTGGGTTCGACGCCTTGGCGAGCACCAAGATTTAGGACCACAAAATTGTACGCCTGATTGACGGCAAGAACATTGCCGCGCACGCCTGGTTTTCGAGCGCCCGATTCGCGGCGCTTTTTCTCTTCCTGGGGCTGCGTGGAGCGCTCCAGAGGCGTCTGGAGTTTTTCGGATAAGAAGGCTTTCTCTTTTTCGGCACTATCAAGTTGATGCCGAGCATCGTCGAGTTGCGCCTGTAACTCCGGTGTGGAGGCGGCAACTGGATTTGCCACAGGTTTAGCCATTTTCTCGGCTTCTTCGATTCGCTTTTGTAAGGAAGCGATCTCGTTCTGGCTGGCGCCTACTTTGCTTTGCAGATCGCTTTTCTCCTTCTGCGATTGCGCGAGTTCTGCTTCAGCTTTTGCGGCCTTATTTTCTGCTTCCGCGATTTTCGCTTCTCCTTCGCCAGCAGTCGTTTCATGGGTCTCGAGATTCCGTCCCTGAGTTGCGCGCCGATGCTCAGCCATATCGCGGATCGCTGCCGCATTCGCTGCATTCGTGCGCAACATTTTTACTTTGTGACTGTTGAACAGACCGAAAATCGCCGCCAAGATTAAAAATAGAACGGAAACGCCGATCACGTTTTTCGGCGTGACCGCGGAAGTCGCGGCATTCGAACGCAGCATGGAGCGTGCTCTTTAACAACGGATCACGCTAAAATGCAACCTCCGATTTGGATTTTCAGGCTTGATTCGCATTGAACGAAACTCGAATTCAGATTGCGTGTCTTGATCTTTCGACCTATAGAGGCGCCATGGGGCAACAACACCGGGTGCGCACGAAACGCAAGCGACGAAGAGCCTATCTGCAGCGCAAGAAAGCGGCGCTTCGCGCGAGCCACCGCGAGCCAGCCAAATCGAGGGCCAAGAAACAACCCCTCGCTGTGGAGTAGTCTGGCACCTCGTTCGTGTGAGACTCAACGCGATCCGCGGCGCGAAAACATTTAGTAATGGCGCAGCGTTTGCGTTACCTGATTGTCGATGGGCACAGCATCATTTTTGCGTGGCCTGAATTGCGCAGACTGCACGAGCGGCGCTCCTCGCTGGCGCGTGAAGCATTAAGCAAACGGCTGCGCAATTATCAAGATCGGACCGACGTACAAGTAGTCATCGTCTTCGATGGGAAAGGCGCAACAGTCAGCGCGACCTCAAACCCGGGAGACGTGCAGGTCTTTTATTCGCGCAGCGGGCAAACAGCCGACGCGATCATCGAGCGGCTCGCAACCAAATACGCAGCTAGGTTCGATTTGACGGTGGCCACTTCCGATTCCATGGAACGGCAGACAGTGCACGCTTCCGGCGCGGAGTGCATTTCTCCCGAGGCACTACGCAGGCTTGTGGACGAAGCAGGCGGGTGACAACTGGCGCATCCTCGGATTATAGTCCGAGCTTTTTCTCGATCTCTTTTACTCGCGCAAAGAGTTTCTCGAGCCGGCGAACCCAGGCAATCTGCTGCTTTGCTTCCGCAAGCGGCACAGCGGGCGTCGCCCACCAAGCCCCGCCACTGATGTTCTTGGAAATGCCACTTTGCGCTCCGATGGCGGTGTTATCGCCAATCTCAATGTGCCCAATGATACCAGCCTGACCGCCAATCAATACACGCTGACCGATCCGCACACTGCCGGCAATTCCGGTCTGCGCTGCGATGACGGTATTCTTGCCGATCACAACGTTGTGCGCGACCTGCACGAGATTGTCGATCTTTGCTCCTTCCTGGATCCAGGTTCGGCCAAAACGGGCGCGATCGATAGTCGTGTTGGCGCCGATCTCCACATCATCGTCGATCTGCACAATTCCGAGCTGCTGAATTTTTTCCTGCCGGCCGTCGACCACCTCAAATCCAAATCCGTCCGCGCCAATGACCGCACCGCCATGGATGATTACACCCGAGCCGATACGGGTGCGTTCACGAATCGTCACTTTGGGATAAATCAAGCACGCAGGTCCAATCATCGTTTCGTGACCAATGTAGGTCCCTGCACCGATGACTGTGCCGTCACCGATCCTGGCGCCGGCTTCGATCACAGCGTGCGGCTGGATCGAGACGCGCTGTCCGAGTTGGACGCTTGGATCGACAATCGCGCTTGGATGAACGCCCGCCGCGAACGTGATCGGTTTCGGAGCAAGTTTGAGCACGACTTGCTCGAAGGCTTTCGTTGGGTTTGAGACGCGGATTTGCGCAGCAGCAGTCGCCTCGGCAAAATCACGCGCAACGAAAATGGCGGAGGCGCGCGTTTTACGCAGGGCGCCAAGGTATTTTCGATTCGCAAAAAAGCTGATTTCTCCGGCGGTTGCTTCCGCGAGCGACGCAGCACCAGTGATTTTTAGCGCGGGATCACCAACCACCTCACCGTCGCAAATCGTGGCTAATTCTTGAAGAGTAAAAGTCACTGGTTTCAATTCCGAGCAGAGTAGCACAAACGCGCCGCATGTGATCTTCAATTCGCTCGTCCGCCGCGAGCGCTACTTTTCGAACTGGCGCGGACCGTATCAAGCTGCCAAGCCGAGCCTTCCGCCAACGCCGATCGTGATACATGGTTCATCATTGGACTTTGTAGAGCTGAGCAGTGATACCAATCATCGGCTTGAAAGAAGATGTCGATCTGATCCTCGGATAGCGGCCGAGTACAAAATCTACTCCCAAAGTTCTAAATCGGAAATTCGAAAAATTTAGTTTCCGTTTGACCCGCCCGGCAACATCATCTGGCGATCTTGGTTGTCATGAGAATCGTTGCGCTTGCGAACCAGAAAGGTGGCGTCGGGAAAACCACCACAGCTGTCAATCTCGGCGCCGCGCTGGCGGAACTTGGCCACAGCATTCTACTAATCGACCTTGATCCCCAGGCGAACGCGACGAGCTCGTTTGGGCTGCAAGGAACGGATGGAATCAGTCTTTACGACCCGCTGCTTGGCGGAGCGTCCATCACGGAAAAAATCCTGCCTACCCGGCGCGACGGTCTGTTCATCGTACCGGCCGATATCGATTTAGCCGGGGCCGAAGTTGAGATTGCTCGAATGCCGAATCATCTTACCCGGCTGGCGGAAACGCTTAAGCCATTACAGTCGGATGACACCTTTGATTTCGTCCTACTTGATTGTCCGCCGTCGCTCGGAATTCTCATGAGCAACGCCCTCGCCGCCGCCGATGAACTTTTGACGCCGATCCAGTGTGAGTACTTCGCGCTCGAAGGTTTGGTAAAAATTGTTCGATTAGTCGAGCAGGTGCGTGACTCCGGTGCGAACGACCGGCTTGAGATTGGTGGCATTGTTATGACAATGTTCGATAGTCGAACCAACCTCAGCGCACAGGTAGTGGCGGACGTGCGCGAGCATTTTGCTGAGCGTGTTTATGAAACCGTCATTCCGCGCAGCGTTCGTTTGAGCGAGGCTCCGAGCTTCGGCAAATCGATCCTGGAATATGCCCCAAATGGAGCGGCCGCCAGCGCGTATCGCGCCCTCGCGCGCGAGTTTATCCGGCGGCATCTCTCGTGAGGCACTCCTCCCGAATCAGGGCGAACACTTGAGTCGGAAAACCTCTGAAGAGGGTTTCCTTTTCGAAAGTCATCCCGATCTTTTCGGCGACGCGGCGCGACGGAGCGTTGTCGTAATGAATGAGTGAAATCACGCGCGGCAGTTCCAGATCGTTAAAGGCGTGATCACGCACTTTTCTCGCCGCCTCGGTGGCGATGCCTCGGTTCCAGTAACCAGGATCAAGCCGATATCCAATTTCGATTTCTTTCGCACCGTCAACTTCCTGATACAGAAATCCGCAGTAGCCGACAAGCACGCCGTCAGATCGGATAACTACCGCAAACAGTGATGGCAATCCGGCGCGATGCCAGCCGATGACAGTTTCAAGAAACGCGGCGGTTTGTTCATGCGTCTTCGGGCCAAGGGAGAAGCGCATGAAATCCGGGTTCGCCATCAGCTTGCTCATCCGAGCGACATCTTTTTCGTCGAACGGACGCAGGATCAAACGCGGTGTCTCAAGAATGGCCATTAGTTACCCAAGCACAAACAGTGCGCCAGGTTCGATTTATAATTGGAAACATGCCAGCAATTGAGAAGGAATATGTCCGGCCGGCAACGCCGCCGGCGACATCGAGTTTGAGCGCAGTGCGTGAAGCTGCGCGGAGTTGCACAGCATGCCATCTTTACAAGCGCGCCACGCAAACTGTCTTTGGCGAAGGACCTAAAACCGCGCCAATCATGTTGGTTGGAGAACAACCGGGAGATTACGAGGATCTCGCCGGCAAACCGTTCGTCGGACCGGCGGGAAAAATCATGGATCGCGCACTCGAAGAAGCGGGAATCGATCGCAGCCATGTTTACGTGACGAATGCGGTAAAGCACTTTAAATGGGAACCGCAAGGTAAGCGTCGCATCCACAAGAAACCAAACTCGCGCGAAATCGCAGCTTGCTGGCTCGAAGCGGAGCTGCGTCTGGTGAAACCGAAGTTGTTGGTTTGTCTCGGCGCAACCGCCGCACAAGCGGTCTTTGGGCCGTTGTTCCGCGTTACGCGCGAGCGCGGCAAAGTGTTGTCGTCGAGGTTTGCGCCAAAAGTTCTGGCTACAGTTCACCCATCCTCGCTGCTTCGACAGTCTGACGAGGAATCGCGCCAACGCGAATACAAACGCTTCGTTCTCGATCTCCGCGCCGTTGTGAAAGCAGCGACCGAATAACGGACCCTGCGGGCAGCATCCCTTCCGCAGGGCGTGGGTACTAAGCCATCCCGAATTTAGTCCTTTGCCGGTGAAGCAGTCGCAGAAGCAGCTGGCGACGCCGAATTCTTCGTCTTCTTTGTGTCTTCCTTCGTTTTTTCCGCTGCGCTCATCGGTCCCAGTTTGACCGTCTTGGCTTGGAAGGTGCCGTCAGGATTTTTCCAATAGGAACCGCTGGCTTCTTCGTTCTCCACGATGTCTTGCATGCTGACAACGTTTCCGCCCTTGGTGATGCTCGTCTTGTCTGTGAGCTGGAAAGCGCGGGACGCCTTTTTACCGGCAATTGTGAATGTTTTGGTCCTTCGATCTACCGACAAGATCATCCCGTGAAACGGGATTGGACGGGTACTCTGCTTGCTGGGCGAAGCGGCTGGGGACGCTGTTGCACGTGGGGAAGACGAAGGTGAACTCGGCGTCCTGGGCATGGTTTGCGCCGCTAGCGGCAGATAAAAAGCTATGGTCACGACACAGACGCCGCCAATGAGATAGGCTTTGTTTTTCATGATTGTTTGTTCTTGTTCAATTTGAAGGATCACCATGAATCTCGCTGAACGGAGGAGATCGCGTCCATTTTCTTCGACGGATCTAGCGATTTGACCCGCAAGGGCAAGGCGCTTCTCATGCGAAAATTTGTGGAGGTAAGGGGATTCGAACCCCTGGCCTTCTCATTGCGAACGAGACGCTCTACCAACTGAGCTATACCCCCTCAAAATCTTTCCCCGCCAAGTTTTACCGATCAATTGCGAACAAGAACTATCGAGATGGAGCTGGATTCAGCAAGCGAAAAGACCTGCTGCGGTCTGGAATGCACCACGGTTCGCTCCAAGATAACAGATCAAGCACAACCTTAGAATCCACTATCCTTCTATCCCGGATTTTCAATTTTGAAATTGAAGGGTGACAATCGGAAGGAGCTTCCGGATTACCCGCATCCGTTACCTCATAAGAGCGGCATTCCGACTCTTGCTGACATGGAAACGCATATGAGACCAAAGTCCTATTGTGGTGACCCGTCCTGACGAGGCAGTCTTCTGGTATGAAGAATTACAACTGGTACGGCTGTGGGCTGTCAATTGTTGTGCTTGCCTGCACGACCCTCACAGGATGCGAAACGAGTGGCACTGGGGCTTCGAGTACGGCATCCGCGTCAACGTCGTCCATGCCTGCATCGAGTAGCAAGAATGCTGGTCGCTTGATCATCGAAAGAGTGGCTAACCTGGGAACCGCCCTGATGTTGCAGATATCGATAGATGGTAAGCAAGCAGCTATGCTTCCAAGAGGTCAAACCTACAACGGCTCCCTTTCGCCCGGGCAACACGTTGTATCCGTCTTGGCCGTCCCAAATCAATTGCACCTGCGTCCAACGCAAAAGCGTTTGAGCGTGCAGGCGGGCCAGACTTACAGCCTCACTGCGATGTGGCAAGGAGACCATTTGGTTTTGATGTGATCCAGCAAAGGATAGCTTTGTAGCAGCCGCGCCACGTTTCGGATTGCTGCAAGGACGCTGTTCGCGGGCTAACTGCCCGCCTCACCTGCACAGCGTGAGCGTCACGGTAGCAGATGGAATTGTCTGGAAGTGAAGCGCCGAGACCAGGCGCTTCTTGACCCACTGCTCGATCAACGCCTCAGCTTGAACTGAACGCGTCGTGATTTAAGGCGACCTTCGTTGGCGGCGTTGGGATTGCCTGCTGGCCTTTGGCCTTGAGCGACTCGTTTAGGGTCGGCAGGTCCTGTGTGAGCAATTGCTCGAATTCTTTGGTCGCGTCATCCAGTTCCCGCTTCAATGTGTCGATGTACTCAAGCTGGTAACCGCCCGGCTTTCCTTCGTAACTAAGAATCGCTCCATAAAGCTGGTCGGTGTGCTCACGCAACCGCTCTTCGCCCGTGATCGCCCCACCCTCCGTAGTAGCGACGATTTTTTTTCGCACCGCATCCACCTTCCCGTCGAAATCGGAGATGTTCTTGCGAAGCGGATCGCCTTCCGGCAGCATTGCGCCGCTCTGGGTCAATGCCTTTCGCAAAGAAAGAATCCGATCCATCAGCGCACTCTCATCGCCAAATAGAGCGTGGACTCGCATTGCAGCATCAAACTGTGCCTTGCGGTCAGCTTCGCTAAACTTTGCCCGGCGATCCAGACCCACTGTCAACTTCGTTTCGGAAACTTTTCCGGCTTTCGTCAGTCGCACGGTATATACGCCAGGAACGAGCCGTGGTCCGCGCGTTCCGGCGAAGGCAATCTGCGCAGCCGGTGGTACCTGCGGTGGTTTTGCACGCATCGTCCAGGTCACCCGATTCAGGCCGGGACGTTTGCTAGCCGGCAATTCGTCGATGACGCGGCCAGAAGCATCTAGGACTTCCAGTTTTAATTTTCCAAAGAGATGACGCTCGCGCTGATAGTAGTTGATTACGGCCGCATCCGGTGGGTTCTCGCCAACAAAAACGGCGTCCCCATTCGGCCATCCGCCACTTCCTTCAATCCGTTGTTGGACCGGGCGCGCCGAAATGAAAGCGACTTCTTGCGTCAAAAGATCGGGCGTGAGAGCGCGCAGTGGCGTGATGTCGTCCACGATCCAAATGCCGCGGCCATGCGTTGCCAGAACGAGGTCGTTGTCCCGCGGTTGGACTGCCAGATCACGAACGGCAACAGCAGGAAAATGGTTGCCTTTGAATTGCGCCCAGTTTTTTCCGCCGTCGATCGAGACCCAAAGTCCAAACTCGGTGCCGAGGAAGAGGAGGTCCGGTTTGACCAGGTCTTCCTTGATCACGTGAGCATATCCGCGAACGCCTTTGAGGGCCTGTGCGCTCACCAGCGGCGTCCAGGTCTTACCGTAATCGCTAGTTTTGAAAACGTACGGTGCCATGTCTCCAAAGGTGTGGCGGTCGAACGCAGCGTAAGCGGTTGCCGCATCGAAGTTGCTTGCCTGGACCCAACTGACCCATGAATTTTTCGGCAATCCAGGAACGTTGCCAATGACGTTTGTCCACGTTTTGCCCCCGTCACGGGTCAGTTGAAGGTTACCATCATCGGTGCCTACCCAAATCAGCGATCTGTCTTTAGGCGATTCACTGATGGAATAGATCGTGGTGTGCATCTCCGCTGACGAATTGTCCACGGTGACGCCGCCAGATTGCTCCTGCTTCTGCTTTTGCGGATCGTTCGTTGTCAGATCCGGTGAAATCCGTTCCCAAGTTTGGCCGTGATCGCGAGAACGGAAGAGAAACTGCGCGCCGATATAAATCGTCCCTTTTTCGTTAGGCGAGAGCGCGATTGGAGTATTCCAGTTGAACCGAAGCTTTTCTTTGTAATTTGGTCTCGGCTTGATATTGCGAGCTTCGTGCGTGTGGCGATTTACCCGCCCGATCTCGCCACCTTGATACTCAGCATAGATGTAATCCGGATCAGCGGGATCGGGAAACATCCAAAACCCGTCACCGTTGTACATATTCTCCCACTGCGCGTTGGTAATACCGCCGGGATACTCCGATTCGCCTACAAAAGAGCTGTTATCCTGCAAACCGCCGTAAACACGGTAGGGATCGTTGTCATCCACGCTAACATGATAGAACTGCGAGACCGGCAGGTTTTCACCCTTCCACCACTTGCTGCCGCCGTTATAGGAATACCACATCCCGCCATCATCTCCCACGAACACGACTTGCGTGTTAGTTGGATCGATCCATACATCATGCGCGTCGCCGTGCGTTCCTTGAAAACCGCCCACTACCGCAAAGCTTTTACCCGCATCCTCGCTAACAATCAGCGAGCCATCGGGCTTAAACAAACGATCTGGATTTTTGGGATCGACAATCAAGTTGGCGAAGTAGAACGGACGCCACACCATCCATTGGCTTTTATCCCGCTTGTCCCAGGTCGCGCCGCCATCGTCGGAAACAAAGAGCGCGCTCTCAGGTGATTCGACAAAAGCGTAAACGCGTTTCGCATTCGAAGGCGCGATCGCGACTGCAATGCGGCCATATGGTTTCTTCGGGAAGCCTTTGTTGGTATCAGGCGTAACCTCAGTCCATGTATCGCCACCATCAGCGGAACGAAATAGTCCACTGTCCGAAGGCGCGGTGGGACTTTCGCCTCCGGAGCGGTACTCCCATCCTTTGCGCCGAAAATCCCACATCGAGGCAAACATCACATCCGGGCTTGTCGGATCGATCGCAATATCGGTGCAACCGGTCGAAACATTCGGACCTTTGAGAACCTGTTTCCATGTTTTGCCACCATCGGTCGTTTTGTAGAGACCGCGATTCGGGGAATCGCTCCACAACGCGCCGGGTACGCACGCAAAAACTGTGTTGCTGTCTTTTGAACTGACAGCGATTTTTGCGATCCGCTCGGATTTCTCTAAACCGGCATGTGTCCACGTTTCGCCGCCGTCGGTTGACTTGTAAATTCCGTCGCCAATCGAAACGCTGTTGCGTGTCCACGATTCGCCTGTTCCCACCCAGACATTTTTCCAATCCTTCGGATCGAGCGCGATCGCACCGATCGATTGGACGGGCTGCTCGTCAAACACCGGGCGATATCGCGTCCCGCCATCGTCAGACTTCCAAACGCCCCCACTGGCTGCACCAACAAACAGCGTAATCTTGCCCGAGGGTTCGCGCGTTCCCGCAATGGCCGAGATGCGCCCGCTCATCCTCGCAGAACCGATATTGCGCGCGCCAAGCCCGGAGATTGTTGCCGAGCCATAGGGTGTCTCCTGCGCTTGCAAGAGGATGCCACACAGAGATAGCGCCG
>WNFO01004450.1_pt1 | contig 12106 bp, 9 predicted proteins | sample 5400251 | NCBI WGS metagenome assembly WNFO01 (sample SAMN13153354, study PRJNA577476) | soil metagenome | isolation source: 100 cm saprolite under Madrone tree | place: USA:California | collected 2016-06-14
TGGCGCGCGGCAAATATGAAAATGGCTCCAACCGTTGTGTAAAGCAGTGGAAAAAAAGAAAATAGTGCCGCCAAGCCAGCGACAACGTAATGAAAAATCGCAAGCAATCGTAGATGCTCCTTATCCTGGTTCATTCGCTAAACATTTGGCTTTGGATTGGCCTTTTCACGAAGTGATATAGCCTTCTTCGCCGTGCTGATTGATATCGAGGCCTTGCCGCTCGATGTCCGGCGCGATGCGCAAACCGATCAGCCCCTTGACAATTGCGCCGATAATTGCGCTTCCCACAACCGCAAACAAAATCGTGACTCCGATTGCTTTTGATTGCTCCAGCCAGAGGGTATGCCCCACAATTCTCGCAAGACCGTTTTGCGTCGCAGGATTAAGGGGCGCGCTAGCGCTCAATGAAAGATTTGGATTCACACTGGCTGTCGCGAGTACACCGGTAAGAAATGCGCCGAGCGTCCCGCCCACCGCGTGGACGCCAAAAGTATCAAGCGCATCGTCATAGCCGAGCCAGGATTTTAATTTTGTGCAGGCGAAAAATGGAACGATGCCCGCGCCGACGCCGATCATGACCGCGCCAGTCGGATCGACATATCCGCACGCCGGTGTGATAACGACCAGCCCGCCAACCGCGCCGGAACAAAATCCGAGCACACTCGGTTTGCCGCGCAACGCATACTCGAGCATGGCCCAGGTGAACGAAGCAACAGCGGTGGCGAGTGTCGTGGCCATAAATGCATTCGCGGCAATGCCATCGGGCGCGAGCGCGCTTCCCGCGTTGAAGCCGTACCAGCCCACCCAGAGCAACCCGGTCCCAACCATGCAAAGCACCATGCTATGCGGCGCCATGACTTCTTTCCTAAATCCGATGCGATGCCCGAGGAGGATGCAAAGCACGAGCGCCGACCAGCCGGACGACATGTGCACGACCGTGCCACCGGCGAAATCGATGGCGGTAATCTTTGCATTGGGATTCCAAACGCCATTCATCCAGCCATCGATTCCCCAGACCATGTGCGCGATCGGGAAGTAAACTGCGAACATCCAGACTGCGACAAACACAAGCACGGCCGCAAATTTCATACGCTCCGCAACCGCGCCAATGATCAATGCGGGCGTGATGATCGCAAACATGAGTTGATACATCGCGAAGACATTTTGCGAGACCCAGTAGGAATAATCGCCGTTCGGGTGCGCATCGACACCGCGGAGAAAAGCGAATTTCAATCCGCCGATAAAGGGCGAGCCGTGAGAAAAAACGAGCGAATAACCCACCGCCCACCAAATGATCGTAACCAAGCCGGCGATGCCGAGACACTGCGCCAGGATCGACAAGACGTTTTTTGCGCGGACGAGGCCGCCGTAAAACAGGGCGAGGCCGGGAAGGGTCATGAAGAGCACGAGCGCGGCGCAGGTCATCATCCAGGCGTTGTGCGCGGGACCCGGTCCGGAAATGTTTGAAATGGCCTGCCCATTCGCGGCATCAGCGCCGCGCGCAGAGTTGTTCACGTAGGCCTCAAGATCGGCGACGCGCTGCTCAAGCGATGGCGAAGCAGAAGGCGAAGATGCCGATGTTTGCGCGGACGAGAGTTGTCCGAGAGCAAAAAACAAACAGAAAAGAGAAACGCGAATAAGCATGCCTGCCTTCACCCGCAGCGTTTATAGAGCCGTGCGGCGAAGATCAGCAAGGAAAACTCCGCCGAGCGGCTGGCCAGGCCAGGTTAAGGTGCTCGGCGGAGTCTCTCTGCCTCAATAGATTTTCCCAGCGTTACAAAGCAACTATTGAGACCTCTTCCATCGACTCGCTGTCCTCATCATCGCCATCGTCCGCATCGCCCGACTCGTCATCATCGAAATCGGCTCGCGGCGCGACTGCCGGCAAATCGTGTTGCTGTAATTTTTCGTAACGCTCACGAACCTCTGCCGGTATTTTATCGAGATCCGCTTTTGTTTCGACTGGACCGCTGAAGAGCAGCGTGCCTCGCGGATCCTTGGCCGTGAGCAGTTTTTTTCCGTCCACCGTTTCCACTTTCATCTCGCCTTTATCATCCGAAAAAACGATCTGCGCTTTGCCGATGTCGATCTTGGTGGCCCTGAGCGCGCCGTGATCGCTGCTCAAAATGCGGATTTCTCGCGCGGCACGACCAGCGTCCTCGCGCGCGCGCCTCGCTGCCTCGCGAGCTTTCATCACGGCTTCCCGGATTACGCCGTGTTGCGCGCCCCCCAATTGTTCTTGCAATTGTTTCTTCAAATCTTGCATCTGCTCGCCGGGATCGCCTACATCATCGAAATCCCAGTGCGGTTCGGGTTTGCCCCCCGGAATCCAGGAACGACGCTGCGGCACTTCTTTTTTGGTGAGCTTCACGGTGATCTTTTGCTCCTGTCCCTTGCGCAGAATCGTGAGTGTTACCTCGGTGCCTTCAGAGAAATTCTGCAGGAGCTTTCGTAATTGGCTGGGCTCGATCAAAATCTGATCGTTCAACATCTTGAGGATGTCGTTCTGTTGAATGCCGGCCGCGGCGGATGGACTATCTGGCACCACGTAATCGACAACCAGCCCAAAACCTTTGGGGAGGCCAAGTTGTTCGCTCACAACACTTGGGACTTGCGATGTCTCCACACCGAGAAACGTCATCGGAACCTTCGGCGCCTTTTCATGTTCATGTTTATGACCCGGCTGACCCGGCGGCGCCTGCGGAGCGGGCGGAGGTGGCCCTGGCGGTGCAGGTGGTGTTTGCGCAAATCCTGCGATCGGCAGGAAAGCGATGGCTACGATTGTAGCGATAGATTTTATTTTCATGGTTTTGTTTGGTTAATCATTGACCCGAAATTGGAATGAGGACGATTTCATCGCTTGGGTAAGAGACGCGGAGCGATGCGCCGGTGACGGGATTACGCCATTGCCATGTCTGGTGCGTCTGATAACGAAGGCGCCGTAGCGGTTGCTCCGAACCACCAGGGAACTGCAATCCCTCGTTACGCGTGTTGTAAACGACCTGCGTGGCTCCGGCCGGAACGAATTCGCTGGATGATATCGCTCCTCCGGATCCGGCCAGCATGGGCCTTGTTTCCGGCGCAGGTGAAATCTGCGCAATACTATCGCCCTGTTTTGGCGTGCGATCCGTGCTGATTTGCGCGAGTACAATAAACAGTGCTGCGGCGGCGAGGCCGAAACCGATCGCGACCCAGTTAACGCGAAAACGATTCGGCCGAATAATTTTGCGCTCGCTGATTTCCGGAGCGGCCAACACTTGTTCGATGCGCACGAACAACTCGCGCGATGCCTGCGCCGGCCGCAGCTTCTTCAATTCATTCTCGATCTCGGAAAAGTCGTTCATTGTGGTTGGAACATTCTTTTCAACGCTGCCAGGGCGTAGCGATAACGCGATGCAGCCGTGTTTTGCGAAATACCCATCGCATAGGCGATTTCTGCGAAAGTGAGCTCGTTCCAAATCTTCATAACCAGCACCTCTCGTTGTTCGTGCGGCAAGCGTTGCACCGCTGCAGCGAGCGCAAACTGCGTTTCATCCACCAATTCAAACTGCGGCTCGACCACTTGTTCCGATTCTGAAACAGCTTCCGCTTCGCGTCGTGTACGGCGACTGTCACGGCGAATACGATCCAGCGCGATGGAACGCACGGTCGCGTAAAGCAAGCCGCGATTATCGATCCTGTGATTGCGTCGCCAAAATTTGACGAATGCTTCCTGAACGATGTCTTCCGCGTCAGCGCGCGAGCGCACCCATTGCCTGGCGAAAAGCAGCAAGCCGGGCGCGAGTTCAGAAAAACAACTCCTCCAATCTTCATGAGTGGCGACATTCTCCATGACCTTTCACGGTCTTTTATATTCAAGACGCCGCCAAATGCAGATTTTGTCTACGACGAGGAGGATTTTCTGAATCCTCGTTCTCCCCCATCCGCCGCATGCTGTAGCCGGCATCGGGGATGCCGGTTGCCAAAAACTGGGCACGCCCGACCGGGATCACCGATCCCGGCTACAACCGCGCGCTGTAAAACACGAACGGCAGGTCGCCAGACGGAGGCCAGTGCAGATCACAACGCGATCTGCAGAAGAAGTTTGAACAGATCACGCGAGATTACTTTGATTTTGGCAGCGCTCGCAAAATGAGATCGCCCAGCCAGTAGGGATTAGCAACGCCCTCACGATATGCATTCAATGATTCAACGGAAGAATTGATGCGCAGATTGCTGTAGGATTGGTCGGGATTTTGCCAGCGCTCGTGCCAGTAAACCGCAGCTTTGATGCGCGGATAGCGAGTGCGAAAAAGCTCCAGACCCTGCTTAATCCACTCCGGTTTGCGCATTGCGCCGGGTTCTGCCGTCACGAGCGGGAACTCACCGGTCGCCCATTCGGCAATCATAACTGGCTTATGCGGATCGAGCCTGCACATTTCCTTGTACGGCCAGTTCACGAGTGAAGGAATGTCCGGATTTGGTTCATCCTTATATTGCTGCCCGTAAACGCTCAGGCCAAGCCAATCGACATAATCGGACCCGGGATAGTAAGCAGGCGCGCAGTTCCAAGTTTCGTAGGGATACGGATAATTGTTGGTGTGAAACATCCACTTGATATTTGTTGCACCACGCGCGCGAACGCGATCGACCACATGACGGTAGGCCGTCCGGAATGTTTCCGGACCCTTCCAGTTGTTGTGCTCTTTATCCCAATCGGCGCCGCCGTAATAGCTTCCCGACCACGGGAACCAGGTCCCGTTCATTTCGACACCGAATACAACAATTAATGGGTGACCAAAATCTCGGGCCGCGTCCGCCCACTTGTCGATGTACTCGTCCCACGTCCCGGCAATAATCTCGTTTAAATTAAATTTCCCCGGCCTGCGATCTTCTTCATAGGGTTTGTCCCAGGGCGACCAGAAGACGAGCGGCAACGAGCCGTGTCGCCAAATGACATTTAAATTGTCCGTCGGGAAACTTTGCTCGCCCCAATAGCTCGAGGAAGCGATGATGGCCTGATGTTTGCCGACCATCGTCTCGAAATCCTCGATCATTTCCAGCCTCACGTCGTCTTCCTCGTCGCCGAAATCCATGAACGCGCCGGTGTAGGCGCCATGCTCGGGAATCACAACCTCAACCGGACCATTGGGGTCAGCAGCGGCTGTGGCCGACTCTTTCTTACAGCCTGCTAAGAGGAGTGCGGCGCCAAGCGCGAGAAGAAGTGATTTCAATAGACGTTGAGACGAAGTGAGGTCAACGAGCATGAGGATTTAGCCGAGCTATACTACGGCCTCATAAATAAATCTGCATGTTAAACAGTACAAAGCGACGCGAGGACGCGTGCGCACTCCAAAAGCTTTCGCGAAACGAGACTGATCGCTCGATGAATTTCGCACGGAGTGCTTTCGGGGTGCGATGCGCCCTCGCGTCGCTTTTTTCTGCCACGATAGGTCTTGTCCAACTGGGCTTAGAAACAGAGGCCCGTGCCGATGAGAAGCTGTTCCCCGTCTCGGCCACTGTTGTTGCAGACCGTCCTGTAAACGAGTGTGTGCCAACTAAAGCATTGGGCGCGGGCGTGGACGGCCACGAGCAAGGCGAAGGCGCCCGGATGTTCACGGACACGAACATTCCCGAAATGCGGTCAGCCGGACTCGGGCCGTTGACCTATCGGCTGCGCACCGAGCTTGCCGGCGAAGTTTGGCACTGGAATCCGCGCGGCACATGGAGCGATGGATCCCATCACTGTGGCTATTGGACCTCGGACGACTCCATTGGCGAGCCGATCAATATCTCATACGGCTATCGTTTGCCTCGGCGTGGAAACACAATCGATCAAGCAAACGATGACGGCTACTCGCGTATCACAGACGGTAACGAAGATTCGTTTTGGAAAAGTAATCCATACCTTGATTCTCCCTTCACCGGCGAATCCGACGACGCGCATCCGCAATGGGTCGTGATCGATTTGGACGCCGCCAAGCCGGTAAACTCTATCCGTATTCATTGGTGCACGCCGTACGCTGAACAGTATCGCGTCGAGTACTGGATAGGGAATGATCCGATGCACCTACAGGTTGACCACGCGGACGAATGGCGCGCGTTTCCGCGCGGAGTTGTCGATCACAGCGCGGGCGGAGACGAACCTATCAGGCTGAGCAAGCAGCCGATTTCCGTTCAGTTCGTGCGGATCGTGATGAAGCGGAGCTCGCGAAAGACGACTGAACTTTCGAACGATATTCGCGATCGTCTCGGGTTTGCCATTCGCGAGGTGGACATAGGCAGGATCGATAGCGACGGTCGCTTTCATGATTACGTCCGCCACGCGGCGGATCGATATAAGCAAACGATCGTCTACGTGTCGTCGACCGATCCGTGGCACCGAGCCGAGGACATCGACTATAACATCGAACAGCCCGGTCTCGATTTCATTCTGACAAGCGAACTCACCAATCAGTTGCCCATCCTTGTGCCGGTCGGCGTTTTGTACGGCACGCCCGAAAATGCGGTCGCGGAGATCAAATATTTATTACAGCGAGGATATGACCTCGAAGGAATCGAACTGGGTGAAGAACCTGACGGACAATGGGTTTCTCCGGAAGATTATGCCGCGCTTTACGTCGGGGCTGCGCGCCGGATTCGGGGATTCAGTCCTCGACTGAAACTTGGCGGACCGAGCTTGCAAAATTTCGAATCACATCTGCTCACCTGGCCGGACGCGTCGGGAAATCGTTTTTGGGTGAACCGATTTCTGGGGTACATCCGCGCTCGCGAAGCTCCATTCGATTTCTTTTCTTTCGAATACTATCCGTTCGACAACGTCTGCGACGATGCGGCGCCGCAGTTGTTGAAAATTCCAATACGCCTTAGTGCGATGATGGCGAGTCTTCGGCAAGATGGCGTTCCGTCTGAGATACCGTGGCTGCTTACTGAGTACGGGTATTCCGTTTTTGCCGGTCAGCCGGAAGTCGATATCGAGGGCGCGCTCTTTCAAGCGGACGTAGTCGGATCGTTTCTGACGCAGGGCGGCGCCAAAGGCTACTTGTACGGCTATGAACCAAACTATCTGGTCGATGAACTGAAATGTTCCTGGGGCAATCTTATGATGCTCCAGCTGAACCCGAAGAGTGAAAAGCTGAACCGCTTATCCACGTACTACGGCGCTCGCCTCATCACAAAGGAATGGATGCAGCCCACGAATGGTCCGCATGAAATTTTCTTGGTGGCAGTCGATCAGGGTAACTCGGCGTCGCCCCTGGTCACAGCATACGCCGTGCAGCGACCGGACAAGCAGTGGTCGATTCTCGCGATCAACAAGGATCCAAAGCATCCGGCACAGCTAAGTGTGCGCTTCAAATTCTCGGATACGCAGCCGCCAGTCACATTTTCCGGGAAGATCGACATCATTCAGTTTTCACGACAACAGTATGTGTGGCGAGACGATGGCCCTAATGGTCGACCGACCCGAAGTTTGCCGCCAGCGTATTTTCGACGCGATGCTTCTTCATCGTACAGATTGCCACCCTATTCGTTAACAGTTTTACGCGGAACACTCCCGAGTCCGTGACGCTGCGAGTTCAATAGACGCTAACGCCTTTCAGGCCAAAATGCGGCGCAGCTTCTAGCAATATGCGGTCACCGCTGTAAATCTCAGAAAATCGATTCTCTACCGCGCAAGCGAGATGAAGTGCATCGCTGGCGCGAAGAAATATTGTGGCGTCCAGCTTCTCAAACGTATTACAGGCGTGCCGAACGACGTTTTCCGTCACTGCGAGCCAGTGCCAAAGGCCCGAACGCTCATCGTTCTCAAACTGTTTCCACACAGCGGCTACGTCTCGTGCAAATAGATGCTTCTCGCGAAGACGGCGATGCACCGCCGAGTAAAACTCCGTTCGGCCGTGCAGTGCGCTACTGCGTCCAGAGCTTTTTTGAACCAACTTCAATACTTCGACCGAACCAGCCTCGTGGAGGTAACACTTCACGATGTAACTGGCATCCAGGTAAATCACCGCGTATCGCGCTCCTCTGAGATGTAGATGGTCGAATCGCCGGGAACTTTGGGCATCTTGCGAATGTCGCGTTTGGGAAAAGGTTTGCCCACCAGGTCGGCCGCCTTTGCGCTTTTAAGAACTGCGACTGCCTGTCCACGATCGGTTATGAGGATGTTCTCGTGAGCAGATGCCCGAACGAGCCTGCCGGTATTCATGTGCAATTCGCGAATCGTCGCGGTCTTCATGTGTCCAATGTGTCACATCGCGACCGCTGTCGCAATTAAGACCGATAATCATGCCCGCACGGGCACGCTGGCGGTGCGTTCCAGTTTACCCCAGCTTACCCAGGCGCCCTTGATCGCGCGCAGGACCGCTTTCCAGATGCAATAGCTGAGCATCGGCCGATAAATCAGTCGCATTGGCAGGATCCGCCATGCGCGCACGATCGGTTCGCGCTCGAGAATGCAGGCAAGCGTCGCAAGAATCAGGTCCATCGCCAGGAACGTGATGACAAATGGCATCACGGCATTCCACGCGCCGAATGGCAGCGAGGCGAGCAAAAACAAATCCACCATCGGCGTGACGGCCACGAGAATGATCTGGAAAAACCAGATGCTTGGTAAACTGAACCAGCCGAGCGCGCGATAGTTCCAGTTGAACACCATGTCGCGATGTTTCCAAAGACATTGCAGGGTGCCGTAGGCCCAGCGAAAACGCTGCCGCGCGAGTGTGCGTACACTTTCCGGCGCTTCTGTCCAGGCGATCGCACCGGGCACGTAAACGATTCGTTGTCGATGTCTGTGCAGCGACAAGGTGAGATCGGTGTCTTCGGCGAGCGTCTGCAAACTCAGGCCGCCCGCTTCGTCGATCGCATCCTTGCGGATCGCGCTGATCGCGCCAGGCACCACCGTGATGCAGTTCCAGCGATTGTAAGCGCGCCGGTCGAGATTGAAACCGCAAGTATATTCCAGCGCCTGACAGCGGGCGATAAATGAGCGCAAATTTCCAACTTTCGCGTGACCTGACACCGCGCCGACGCGCGTATCGGCAAATGGTTCGAGCAAGCGCGGGAGCGTATCCCGCTGACATTGTGTATCGGCATCGATGAAAACGACAATGCCATGATGGACGGCAGCGAGACCGCGCTGCAGGGCGTGGGCTTTCCCCCGGTTTTCCTGCTGCATCAAGTGAACGCGTGAATCGACATTCGCAACGCGCTCAACTTCGGCGGCCGTCTCATCACGCGAGCCGTCGTCCACAACTATGACTTCAATTTCGCCTTTATAGCCGGTGGCCAGAAGCGCGCGCAAAGTTTCCGCGATCACCTTCCCTTCGTTATAGGCAGCCATCACTACACTGATTGGTTCCGTAAAATCCGCTTTCGGTCCCCGCCGAAAACGGTACGCCAGCCAGATGACAACGAGCGTACGGGCGACTACGAGCCCCGTCGCCACAATCATAAACGCCCAAAGGAATTCCTCGATGCCGTGAAAAACGCGAAACCCAGTGCTGCTGACGAGACGTGTGAGCGATCGCCCATTTTCTTGCAGGGGCGGCATAAGCGCATCGCGCGTCGTGCCAAGAAGCGTGCTCAAAGGCACCACGGTATCACCCCGCGTATGCAGCCATTCAAGAATGCGCGGGAGTGCCTCGACAGTCTGGGAGCGATCGCCACCGGCGTCGTGCAGCAGAATAATACTTCCATCGCGACGTTGTTGTTTCACCCGCCGCAAGATGATGTCGGCGCCCGGTTTCGCCCAATCTTGCGGATCGATGCTTTCCAGAACCACGAGATAGTTGAGGTCTTCAGCGATTTGCAGCGGAGTCAGTTCGCTTAGTTGCGATGGATCAGTATCAGCCGCATAAGGCGGACGGAACAATGTTGTCGCGCGACCTGTGATTGTTTCGAGCAAAAGCTGCGTTGCATTCAGCTCAAGCCGGATGTGCTCCGGCCAGCAGAGCGCCAGGTTTGGATGATAATACGTGTGGTTCCCGATCTCGTGCCCTTCATTGACAATGCGCCGGACAAGCCCGGGGTAACGCTCCGCGTTCACTCCCACGAGGAAAAAGGCGGCTTTGACGTTTGCTGCTTTGAGGATGTCCAAAACCTTTGGGGTCCATCGCGGATCGGGGCCGTCGTCAAAACTAATTACGACCTGATGCTCACCGCCAGCGCCTTGATGATAAAGCGTTGGGAATTGCGCAAACTTCACGTATTTCGCCGTGAGATAGCCGTCCGCGTCAACCGCGAGCCTGCGCATTCCATCCGAGCGATTCTCGTCAACAGTTACAATCTCTCCGTCGCCGACATCCGTGATTGTGTCCGTCGACTTGATTAGTTCGAGCGACTGGCGCGTCTGATTGTCCATCTTGAAATCCCGCGGAACGCTTAACGCCTCCCAAATCGCAGGGTCTTCGCTGCCGAGCCGATAGAGCGCGAACCCACCCACTTTTTGATCGCGCACCTCACGCAGTTCGTTGAGGAATGTCACAGCATCCAGAAACCAGACGGCGTGTTCCTTATCCTCATCTTGAAAATAAAAATAGGGACTGTAACTCGGCCCCTGCACTTCTGCGCTCTCGACTTCCGCATCATTGGCGCGGCTCATCGCTTCTGAAAAACTGATCAGCTCCCCCTTTTTCCCGCCGATCGTCCAATCATATCCGTAACTACCGAGCGCGATGATCCATTGCTTCGTATCGGAATCTTCCAGCAGAACGTGCACCCAGCCTTCAAACCACGAGCGCGACGCCAGCGGACCCGGCGGATCTATGTCGGAAGTCTCGTCGAACAACATCGCCACAAAACGATCGATGTTGTCCGCGAGCTTATCGAAGTCGATGTAATCCAACTCCTGGCCGGGCTCAACGCAAAGCCACAGCTCTTTGTTATCATCGTGCAACGCGTCGGCGAACTTGTCGATGAATCCAGTAATGTCTTTCTTGTACGCTGGATCGATTTGCTCCCAATCGACCACCACGCCGGCAGCCTTGGCATTACGCAAGACAGAAAGCACACTTTGGATAAACCGATCCTGTCGCTCCCCCGGACCGTGGGCCAGATTCTCGATCGCCTCCGGCTGCCAGGTGTCGCCGACGAGGTTGGTCAGCAACGGCATAAGCGCAATCCCTTTGTTTGCGGCAAGTTTCGGCAGCCGCGCGTCTGCGTCGATTTGCAAATCGCCCATGCCATTGATCACGGTCATCCATTCCGGACAGAGATGTGTAATCTGCGCCGCGTGTTGCTGGAGCGACGCGAAGCTGGCCGGATCTCCATTGGTGTAAAATGCGAGCCGCACTTCATTGTCGGGCGATTTCTTCCGCGGCCGCGGCGGAGGCGTGGGGGCTGAGCCAGCGAGCTTTCTTGCTGCTTGTCGTGCCGCGCCAAATTTCTTCCATAGCAGCGAAGCCGGAGATAATTGGCCGGCCGGATTCTTTTTTTGCAACGCTTTCAGTTGACCTTTTAATTGCCGCAGGGAAAAAGGCACGTTCATTTTCGGCGCGACAAAAAGCGTCTGAACAAACAGTACCGTCCCGAGGAAAAACAGCACGCTTGCGATGAGCAGAATCAGGCGCAAGCGCGGCCAGCGTTTACCCGAGGGATCGGAGAAAACGAACGGCGTGACTCCTTCCGGAGGGATCTCATCCATGAATTCGCTATAATCGCCCATGCGTCACAAGAAGAAAATCCCAATCTCTTGCTCTGGCTCTCACCCTATCGTAAGTAACTGTGTTGTTTTCAAGCGAGGATCGGTTCGGATTTCAGAGAGCTGTTGAGAGCAAGGAGGAGTTTTCGCATGACGGCGGTCAGAGCGAGTTTGTGTGGTTTGCCTTTGGCGCGCAGACGTCGGTAAAAGCTCGACAGGATTGGATTATAGCGAGCGGCCGAGAGCGCGGCCATGTAAAGGCCGCCGCGCAGAGCGCGTCGTCCACCGAAGATGGCGCGCTTGCCGCGGATCGAGCCGCTGTCGTGATTAAAGGGCGCCAGGCCGGCGAGCGCGGCGGCTTGCCGACGATTGAGTTGGCCGAGCTCGGGCATTTGCGCGAGCAAGAGCGCGGCCGTGCGCGCGCCCACTCCGCTAATGGCGGTGAGTTTTTGCGCTTTAGCGCAAAGGGCTTGGTCCTGCGCAATCAAA
>WNFO01004451.1_pt1 | contig 12105 bp, 7 predicted proteins | sample 5400251 | NCBI WGS metagenome assembly WNFO01 (sample SAMN13153354, study PRJNA577476) | soil metagenome | isolation source: 100 cm saprolite under Madrone tree | place: USA:California | collected 2016-06-14
GCGAATCTCCTCGTCGGAAGCGCCGCCGGCCGCGGTTCGCACGATGAACCCGCCGGGATAGGCGCCGCGCGCCTCGCCGACCAAGCGGCGCAAGCGCGAGCGATTCTCCGCAGCAGCAATTTTGCGCGACACGCCGATGTGATCGATGGTCGGCATGTACACCAGGAAGCGCCCGGGCAAGGCCACGTGGCTGGTGATGCGCGCGCCTTTTTTGCCGAGAGGCTCCTTGGCGATTTGGATGACGATGTCCTGCCCGGCCTTCAGCATCTCGGAGATGAGCTGCGGGCGGCGCGAGGGTCCGGAGTGGCTGCCCTGATGACGATGTGGACCGCCGGGGCGGCGTTCAAATCGAGGACCGCCGCCGGGACGGCCGCCGCGGCGATCGGGTCTGCCGCTACCGCCGCGATTGTCGCGGCCACGATCGCGATCGCGTCCGCCGCTGCGATAAGGCCGCTGGAAGCGGGCTCGCGGATTGCCGCCGATGCGCGCGGAGTCGCGCGGGAAATCCTGCCTCGGCTCGGGCGCGCCAGAGCGTGGCGAGCGCGTTTCACCGGGGAGCAAGATGCTGTCGTCTTCCACGATGGCGCGCTCGGGAGCAGGTTCCGCTGATTCCATTCCGCGGGCTTCGACGGACTCGTGTTCGGCGCCTTCCTCACCCAAGCTGTGATCGCCGATGGCAGCGGCATGCAGGGCACTTTCATGCGCTGCGTCCGCTTCGGCTTCGGCTAGGGCATGAGCGTCCAGCCGTGCGTCTTCCGCGGTGTGCTCGTCGTGGTGCTCGGCTTCCGCCTCCCTGGCGTGAATTTCCTCGTGTTCCTCCGCTTCGTGCTCTTCCTCCTCGTGCTGCTCTGCCTCGGCTGCGGCTTCTTCCTCTTCTTCCTCTTCGTCTTCTTCTTCGAAGACCGCTCCGCCGACCATCGCGTCGGCCGCGGCGTGCGCCTGTGTTTCTTCATGTTTGGCTTCGATGAGGCTGGAAGAAATCACCGCCACGTCTTCTTCGCTTAAGGAAGCGTCGGCGCGCGCCGGTTCTTGCTCGACGACATCGCGGGAAGCTTCTGGAGCTTCCGCGATGGCCGAATTTGTATCATCGGTGGTTGCCGCGAGCTCTTCCGCGCCCGTCGAGGACGTCTCTGATTCATTGCCGGTTTCGGCCAACAGCCAACGCGGCAGGCCGCCGGAAGAGCGGCGCGGGACGTTGGCCCCGGAAGGCGTTGCCGAAGGCGGAACACTGGAGCGCGACGACGTCGGCTCGCCCAGGTCGGTTTGAGGCTCGTGAGCTTCGGGCTCGATCAATGCAGGTGCGGGAGCAGCGGCAGCAGCGCGCCGGCTGCGGTACTTGGCCAGCGATTCGCCGGGGAGCACAAAAGGCTCTTCGGTGCCGGCGCCCGCGGGAGCGGAGGGCGCGCCGTAGCGCGAACCTTCCGGGCGCCGACTGTCGCGGGGTTCGAAGGTGCGCGGCTGCGGGCCGCGCGAATCATAGCCGCGGGAATCGTTCGGGCGCTGGTCGCCTTGCGGGGACGCGTACTTTGAGGGCGGAAGATTGCGGCCACCTGGAGGGCGAGGTCCACTGCGCCGGCGTCCACCGCGACGGCCCCAGCGGCCTCCGCGTCCCCGGTCGCCTCCGTGATCGCCACGGTTAAACTCCTGCCCGGTGCGTTCGCCGCGGTCGCTGCTACGGTCCGGACGAGAATATTTCTGCGTGGGATTGTAGTGCGGCCCGAAATTCTGGGGAGCGGAAGCGTTGGATTCCGGCTGGCGCTCCTCCGGTTCCGCTTGGGGAGCGCGATTGCCGAGCGAGTCCTCGTCGGCGTGATGCTCGCCGGGAGAAGCCTCGTGCTCGTGCGCGAAATCGGCGTGCAGCGGCTCTTCGTGAGGAATGGCTTGTTGCGCACTTTCGTCGGCGCTAGCGGGAGCTACAGCGTCGGAGCTATGCGCGTTGGCGAGAGACTCGCCGGGCAGCGCCTCGACCAACGCGGCCGCGGGCGGAATCGACGCTTGCGGCGAAGGGACATGACCGTGGTCGTGATCGTAGTCCTCGAGATTTTCGAACACGTCGCTGACGTAGAGGAACGCGTCGCCGTCCAGGCCGATGTCCACGAACGCGGACTGCATGCCGGGAAGCACGCGCGTGACGCGGCCTTTGTAGATGCTGCCGACCAGCGCGAACTCTTTTTCGCGCTCGATGTATATTTCGACTAACTGACCTTCTTCAAGAATCGCGACCCGGCGTTCGTGGGAGGCCGCGGAAATAACCAATTCTTTCGACATGAAAACTCCTTGGGACGCATCGCCGCGAGCTACTGCCCGTGGGAGGTCCGCAACAGCGGAGCCGGTCCCGGCGGTGCCGGAACACACGCGGACCACGCCTGCAGAGAGGCGGCGTGGCGTTCGAAAGCGCAGGGGTGGTTCCCGGCGGTGCCGGGAGTGCCGACGACGAATTGCGTCCTCTTGCGTTCGAGGCTCTTGCTATTGCGGCTGGCCCGTTGCCGGGAGCTTCCCGGGCAAACGGCGGACGATGCTGTCCTCACTCTTTCAATCCTAAATATTCGAACCGGCGCGGCCTTTTCCTAGTGGCCAAGCGCTCGGGACTGGCGGGTTCGCTCAGTTGACGAAGCGGCGAATGCGCACGTTCATCACCAAGCCTATCGCCAGGAACACAAACAACGTGGCTGAGCCCCCGTAGCTCATCAGCGGCAACGGGATGCCGGTGACCGGCATAGCGCCAATCACCATAGCCACATTTACCAAAACATGGAAGCCAAGCGCCGCAGCCACGCCCATGACCAGAAACATTCCCGCGCGGTCTTTCGCGCGCTGGGCATTCTGCACCAGTCGCAGCAGCAGTGCCATGTACAGCCCTAAGGCAAGCAGCACACCCTTGAATCCCTGTTCTTCAGCCCACGCCGACATGATGAAATCGGAATAGCGGACGGGGATGTAGCCCAGTTGATTCTGGCTGCCGTGTTCAAAGCCCTTGCCCCAAAAACCACCGGAACCCACGGCGATCTTCGATTGCAGTAATTGATAACCGGAGCCCTTGGCATCGTCCTCGGGATGCAGGAAAGACGTGATCCTATCGCGCTGATACGGCTTCAAGATGTGCCGGCTCACCGGAGGATAGAAAACGCTGCCGATTAGCAACATTCCAGCCAAAGTAAACACCGCGGTGTGTTGCCACTGTAAACCCGCCAAGTAAGCCCCGACAACCAGCAGGGGCACTAATACGAGCGCCGTCCCTAAATCCGGCTGCTTCAAAATAAGCGCCAGTGGCACGCCTACTAAAAGCCCTGCTTTGATCAAATCGCGCAGGGAGAGCTCATCGCTGCGCACTTCCGCGAAGAAGCGCGCCAACACAATGATTATAATCAATTTGACCAATTCTGACACCTGGAGAAGTTCTCCGATGGCGGGTACAGCAATCCAGCGCTTGGCGCCGAACCGCGTGTGCCCGAAAGCCAGCACCGCGACCAGAGCGGCTACGCCAATCAAATAAAGCATGGGCGCTTGATCCAGTATTAGATGATAGTCGAGGCGGGAAAGTGCAAACATGGCCACGAATCCAATGGCCAGCCAGCGCACCTGCTTCATGTGCATGCCCGCCAGCGAGCTGCCGTGCGTGGCGGAATAAATCTCGATCACGCCCAAAGCGCAAATCGTCGCCAGGATAGCCAGCAGCCACCAATCGTAATCGCGTGTTCCCGCCGCTGTGTCTCTCACGCTTTATCCTCTCCGTTCACGGTCATCGCGGATCCGCGCTTTGCGCGTCGCTTGTTGCTGCGAGCGCGGGCTGTTTTGCCTTCGGCGTCGCCGGCTGAATCACCGCGGTGGTTGCGCCGCCGATTGCAGGCCGCTTCTCCTGCGCGGTGACGGTTCCGTCGGTCTTCTTCGTTTTCTTGTCGTAATACGCTTTCACCACGTCGCGCACTACCGGACCTGCGGCTTCGCTGCCGTGGCCGCCCGCCTGCACCAGAACGGACACCACAATTTCCGGCGTGCGGCGCGGCGCGTAGCCCACGAACCAGGAATTGTCCTTGAACTGTTTCCCTTTCCCCAGACGGGTGCGCAGGTCGTAGTTGATGATTTGGGCCGTTCCGCTCTTGCCGGAGAAATCGACTCCTGTCAACTTGAGCGCGCCCGCGGTGCCGTGGGCTTCGTTCACCACGCCGAACATCGCGTCGGTTACTTTTTCCACCGTGGATTCGGAAATATTGAAGCGCACTTCGCCTACGTTCGGCGCGTCCTTTAGCAAGTGCGGCTGTTTGTAAACGCCGCCCATGGCGATCCCACCAATTACGTGCGCGAGCTGCAGGGGCGTCGCGGTAACCGCGCCTTGCCCAATGGCCACGGAAATGGTTTCGCCCGCGTACCATTTGCGGTGGAAGACGCGCTGCACCCAGTCCTCGCTGGGCACCAGGCCGGTTTCTTCCGAAGGCAAATCAACACCCGTGCGGTGCCCGAGCCCCAGGTGCGTGGCGTAGTAAGAGATGCGGTCGATGCCCAGCCGCTGGCCCACGTTATAGAAAAAGATGTCGCACGATTCGACGATAGCTTTGTGCAGGTCGACAATACCGTGTGTCGTCTTTCCGTAAACCCAACATTTGAACTGCCGGCCGTAAAACACTGCGTAGGCCGGGCAATACGCCGTGAAACTCAGCGGCGGCACCTTGTCCTCCAGCATCGCGGTGGCCATGATGATCTTGAACACCGACCCCGGCGCAAGTTGCGCCTGTATGGCGCGATTCAGCAGCGGCTTTTCGGGATCGTCGTTGAGCCGTTTCCATTCCTCGTTGGAAACGCGAATCGCAAAATCATTGGAGTCCGGAGCCGGATGGCTGACCATGGCGAGGATTTCGCCGCTGCGCGGATCGAGCGCAACGACGGCGCCTTCTCGTGCGCCCAGAGATTGTTCTGCCACTTGCTGCAGGTCGTAGTCGATGGTTAGCTGAATCTGCTTGCCGGGAATGGCTTCCTGCGTGGGCAGGTGGTCCACTTCCTTTCCGACGCTGTTGACCACCACGCGGCGCATGCCGTCGGTGCCCTGCAATAGATCGTTGTACTGGCGCTCCAGCCCGGACTTGCCCACGAAATCGCCTGGCCGGAAGCGTCCGTTGCTGGCTTCAATCTGCTGTTCGCTGACTTCGCCCACGTATCCGCTCGCGTGGGCCATAAATCCACCGGGCGGATAGCGGCGACGATGCACCATCAGCATTTCCAGCACCGGAATGTCTGTGCGGTGCGAGTCGATAAACGCGACGTCCGCCTTGCTGGCTTCCGGCTTGATGATGATGGGCTGAAAATTTTTGAGGTTGCGGGAATTCTGCAACTGCTCCCGCAGGTCCCCCATCGGGATGCCCAGCCCTTCGGAGATCGCCGGAAGATTTTTCTCCACTTGCGCCGGGTCATCGCGCAACAGGAGCACGCTGAAGGAGGGATAGTTGTCCACCAGGACGTGGCCGTCGCGATCGAGCATGCGCCCGCGCGGCGCAATCACGGGAATGGAGCGGACCTTGTTGCGCTCCGCCCACTGCAAATATTTATCGGAATCGATGACCTGGAGCTTCCAGAAGCCGATGAGCAGCACGCCCACCATACCCACGATTACGTAGGAGACGATGGCCAGCCGCTGTTGCGGCAGTCGATTATCGTTGCCAAACCAGTACGACACGAAAACCCCGCGCGCGAGTCTCTTAGTTTTGCGGCCGCCAGGGGGCCGCGCTGTTTTTCAGGGCTGTTCGTTGCCCGTCCCGGGATTCGCCCGGGACCGCCTCGCGTCACGAATCAAAGCACAGCGTGGGTCTCGAAAATGTCCTTGGAAAAATTCCAAATTTTGGCAAAAGAAAAATTTCGAAAATTCCTTCGGAGCTCCCAACCGCTGGACTCCGCCTTCCGAACCTCGGCGAAAGTCAATGTCAACGTAACACCAGGGGAGGACAAGCCGCAAGCCGTACGCAAGGACAGGTTCCATTTCGGCACTAGCGGCGCGACGCCATGATGGCATTCACGCATCGCTTCGACTTTTTCTGCGACAACAGCAAAATCACAGAATTCATTCGTGACGCAACGCCACAACCGGATCGACATTCATCGCACGCCGCGCGGGGATGTAACAGGTTTCCTCGCTCAGCGGGAAAAAAATGGCAACCCTTGCTCCCGGCGCGGCCCACGCGCTATCGTTCTAAGACCGCTTCATGGCTGCTCAATCTTTCTCCCCGCTGCGCTTGGCCCTAATCGGCATGTCGGGCACGGGCAAGACATTCTGGACAAAGCGGTTAGCCCAATCCGGACGCCCCGCCGTCTCTTGCGACGATCGCATTGAGCAGCGCCTGCGCACCCGGCTGGAAACCGGTCGCTACTCCGGCATCAACGGCGTCGCCTCCTGGATGGGCTGGCCAGACAGCTCCACGTACTCGCAGCGCGAAACCGAGTATCTCGCCGCGGAAATCGCCACGCTCGACGAAGTCCTCACCCAACTGGAGCAAAACCCCTCTCGCGAGCTCGTTCTGGATACCACCGGCAGCGTCATCTATACCGGCACGAATCTCCTGTGGCGCCTGCGCCGCCAAATGACCGTCGTATACCTCGCGGCCTCCGCCGAAGAGCAGCAACTCCTGATTGATCGCTACCTGACCGATCCGAAGCCGGTATTGTGGCGCGGCGCGTTCCAGCCAAAGAGCGGCGAGGCGCCCCGCGAAACGGTCGCGCGCTGTTATCCGGTGTTAGTGGAAGCTCGCCGGCGCAGCTACGAGGCCCTGGCGCATTGCACGATTTCCGTGGCAGCTCTGCGCGACGCCTCGCTCGATGCCGCCGGTTTTCTCGCGAAAGTGCAAATTCAACGGGAACGCGGCGGATGAGGTACCGCAGTACGGCCGGGAAAGCCCCGCTGACTTCCCTGCGCGGCGCGGTGCTGCGCGGACTCGCACCCGACGGTGGCCTGTACATGCCGGTGGAAATCGCGCGCCGCTCGGCAGACGAACTCGAGGAATTCCGCCGCCTGCCATTCACCGAAGTTTGCTTTCGCGTAGCCAAGCCGTTCGCCGGACGGGAAGTACCTGAAGAGATCCTTTGGCAAGTGGTCAGCAAAGCCATCAATTTTCCGGTGAAGCTCGTCTCGCTTTCCCCGGCTTTGCATGTTCTCGAGCTGTTTCACGGGCCTACGCTGGCCTTCAAGGATTTCGGCGCGCGTTTCATGGCGCGCCTAATGGGCTACTTCGTTCGCGGCGAGACGCGCCCGCTCACCGTTCTCGTGGCCACTTCCGGCGATACCGGCAGCGCCGTGGCGCACGGTTTTTTGGGCGTCCCCGGCATTCGCGTGGTCATTCTCTATCCCTCGAAACGCATCAGCGAAGCGCAGGAAAAGCAGTTCACCACGCTGGGCGAAAATATCACCGCACTGGAAGTCAACGGCACATTTGACGATTGCCAGCGCCTGGTAAAGCAAGCCTTTTCCGACGCCGAGTTGAACCAGCGCGCTTTCTTGACCTCCGCCAACTCCATCAACGTCGGCCGCTTGCTGCCGCAAATGTTCTATCACGTCGCCGCTTACCGCCAGCTTCCCGTTGCCTCGGTTCCGCTGATCGTTTCCGTGCCCAGCGGAAATTTCGGCAATCTCACTGCGGGCATTTTTGCCAAGCGCATCGGGCTGCCCGTCGCGCGCTTCGTCGCCTCAACCAATGTCAACGACATCGTGCCGCAATATCTGCGCACCGGGGAATTTCATCCGCGATCGGCTACCCCAACTTTCTCCAACGCCATGGACGTCGGCAGTCCCAACAATTTTCCGCGTCTGCTGGACCTCTGCCGCAATCGCCTCGAATACGTGCGGCGTGAAATCTGGGGCCACAGCGCCACCGACGAAGAGACTCTCGGCGCCATGAAGTCCCTTTACGAGCGATTCCACTACATCGCGGATCCGCACACCGCGGTCGGCATTCTCGGCTGGGAGGCCTACCGGCGCGAGCACGCCGAGCCTGCGCAAGGATTAGTGTTGGCAACCGCGCATCCCGCAAAGTTTGCCGACATCGTTACGCGCGCCATCGGCGCAGCTCCGCCGCTGCCCGAGCGCCTCGCCGCGTGCCTGCTGCGCCCCAAACTCTCGCAGCCCATCTCGAATGAATACGGCGACTTCAAGCAGTTTCTGCTTTCTCATTGATGCCGGAGCGATGCGGGCAGGAATGTTCCTTGAGGTTTATAAACGTTAATTTTTGCGCAGCCGGTCCAGTAGTATGAACAGGAAGACCGCCACCACCGCGTTCACCGCCGCCGCACCCACCAAACGCAGCGTGAACCACGGCTCCGGCTCCGCCAGCAGCAAGCGCCGCGTCAGTGTAATGAGGCCCTGGTGCACCACGAAAAAAAACACGGTCAGCGCAAAGCGCGCCGCGGGATGTTCGGTGTCCAGCCGCGCTCCAATCGAAGAAGCCAGGTAGCCGATGATTGTTTTCGCGATGCCATACAGCCCCAACGGCACGGTCGGTCCGCTCAAACTGTCCTGCAACAACCCGATCACCATGCCTAAGAGCAAGCCCGTCGAAGGATTTCGCCGGCTCAGCCCAAAATAAATAGTCACCAGCAGCGGCAAATCCAGCACCGCAAATTTCTGAAAATATACCGGCACGAAGGCCTGCAGGATCAGCGCCAGGAACGTCGCGCCGACAATGGCGCCGGAGCGGAACTTGTGCACCTCGATGTGCGTTTCCATCAGCTGCAGGTCAAACGCGTCGTTCATCATGGGTTTTCCACCGCGGCTTTTCCGCTCGCGCTCTTTTTCGACGCCTCCGCAGCCGGTGTCGCCGGTTCCTTCTTTTGCTCCAGAGGATGCAGCGTCAGCAGCACGATCACTTCCTCCAGGCGTTGCAAGTTCGCCGCCGGCCGCACGCGAACTTGCTGGAACGGCCGCCCGGCTTTGATCTCCGTCACCGTGCCCACGGGCAGGTCGCGCGGAAAGATGCGATCCATCCCGCTGGTGACCACGTGCTCTCCTACATTCACCGTTTCGTCGGTCGGAATGTATTTCATGGACAGCAGCGGTTCGCCCGTCCCCCCCGCGGGACTCTGAATACGCGAATCGGAGAGCATCGCCCCCACTCCGCTGTCCTTATCCGTGAGCAAAAGCACTTGCGCGGTGTCGCGGTACGATTCCACCACTTTTCCGACCACTCCGTCGGCCGTGATCACCCCCATGTTGCGGCGAATGCCGTCGCGCTCGCCGCGATCCAGATACACCGTCTGGCTCGCGGTGTCCGCGCTGGTGCCGATCACGCGCGCCGTCAGCATCGGAACGTTGCGCTGCGACTGCCGGAAATTGAGCAGCGCCGCCAGGCGGTCGGCCTCCGCGGCCTTGCTCTGCAGTTGATTGACTTGCATCTTGAGCTCGTCGTTTTCGCGCCGCAGTTGCTCGTTGTCCCGCGAGGTGTTTTGCAGCGCGAAATAATGGCTCCACGTTCCGCGGATGTTGCCGATCCCCTTGGCGCCCGCCCGCTGGAATGGAGAAACCGCGCCCACGGTCCACACCCGCAGCAAGCGCCCCTGGGAGTCGCGCTTGATCTGCACCGCCAGCAGCACCACTTGCAGCAGGATCACCCCTGCAAGCAGCACCAGCGATCTATGTCGAGAGGGGATGCCAGCCATTGTTCTTCGCAGCTCGTTCTCAAATCAAATTTGCGTTAGGCGTAAACGTAAGCGACCTGGAGTTTGCGGCCTGCGTGTTTCTCCGGATACAAAAACCTGCGACCAATCACGAACAGCTTTGTCTCAGTCGATGCAAACCTGCCGCAACAGCCGGAAATCGCTGAGCATCTTCCCGGTGCCGAGCACCACCGAGGCCAGCGGATCATCCGCGATGGATACTGGCAGGCCCGTTTCTTCGCGGATCCTCTTGTCCAGGTTCTTCAGCAGCGCCCCGCCGCCGGTCAGAACAATGCCGCGATCGCTGATATCCGCGGAAAGCTCCGGTGGGGTGCGCTCCAGCGCCACGCGGATGGCGTTCAAGATCGTGGCCACGCATTCCGCCAGCGACTCGCGAATTTCGCTGTCGTCGATGGTCACCGTGCGCGGCACGCCTTCAATCAAGTTGCGGCCTTTCACTTCCATGGTCAGCGGCTTCTCCAGCGGGTACGCCGAGCCGATTTCCATCTTGATCTGTTCCGCGGTGCGTTCGCCGACCAGCAAGTTGTACTTGCGCTTCAAATATTGCATTACTGCTTCGTCCATCTCGTTGCCGGCCACGCGCACCGACCGCGAATATACGATGCCGCTCATGGAAATCACCGCGATGTCCGTGGTGCCGCCGCCGATATCGACCACCATGTTCCCCGAAGGCTCCTCGATCGGCAGCCCCGCGCCAATCGCCGCGGCCATGGCCTGCTCCACCAGGTACACCTCGCTCGCTCGCGCGCGATACGCGGAATCCTGCACCGCCCGCTTTTCCACCGGCGTTATTTCGCTGGGCACTCCGATCACGATGCGCGGATGCACCAGCACCCGCCGGTTGTGTGCCTTCTGAATGAAATACGTCAGCATCTTTTCCGTGACCTTGAAATCCGCGATCACTCCGTCTTTCATCGGCTTGATGGCCACTACGTTTCCCGGCGTGCGCCCCAGCATATCCTTGGCCTCGCGGCCCACGGCCACCACTTCGCCCGTCGTTTTGTTGATTGCCACGATCGACGGCTCGTTCACCACGATCCCTTTGCCGTGCGCGAACACCAGCGTGTTCGCCGTTCCCAAGTCGATCGCCAGGTCGGACGAAAACAAACTGAACACCGACCTGAGGTTGTAACCGTTCTTGTTCATTCCTCGATCCCCCTGCGGAGATAGCTGCTCCGCTGCCCGGAGTCCCTATTGTCTCCGGACCTTACGACCAGCGCAAAGGCGCCAGGGCCGTTGTTGTTCCGTGAATCGCCAAAGCGGCCGACCTGCGTGCCGGATTGCCAAGCGGTGCGCGCTTCGCAGCGTTCGCGTGCGACGCTAAAGCAGTCGTTTACTTCGGTACCACGACGGACACTTGCTGCTTCGCCGTCCCTCCCCGGCGATTCTGCCCGATCACAACAATCGTATGCTCCCCCGGCAACAGCGGCTCGGTAAAGTGCCGGAACGTTCCGTCTGGAGCGATATTTGGCACGTGCTGGCCGTTGATGATCAGCGCCGCGCCTGGTTCGGTGCGGCCAGTGATTTCCACCGCGCGGCCCACCAGATGCGTATCTTGAATCTCCAGCTTCATCTCTTGCGCTTTGCCCTGCGCGACCAGCGTGAACTTATAATTCTGGCTCACGTCGCTGGCTTCCTTCTTCCCGCTGGTGGCAATCACGTTCCAGAAATAATCGCCGGGATCCAGCCCGGCAAGGTCCGCGCTCGTGCCTTTCAATACCGTCACTTCTTTCACGATCTTCGTGAACATCGATGTCGCGCTGATGCGCAGCGAGTAGGACGCGGCGTCTTGCACTGGCTTCCATTCGAAATGGATCAGCGCTGTCTTGGGATTTTCCGCGATGATCGGCGCAAGGTTCAAGGGCTCCAACAGTTCCGGCGGCGCCAGCACATCCGATTTCGAAATGGATCCCGTTGCCGGGATGTTGGCCTTTTGCCACTGCGTGACTTCCACTCTCTCCCCGCCGCGCTGCACTTGCGCGCTGCCGTTGGAGACTACGATCTCGCCTTCTTTCGTATCCTTATCCAACTTTACTGCCGCGCGGCTGTTCGGCCGCATTTCCGCCTTTGCATCCTCCATGCTTACCGCCGCTCTGGATCCGGGTGAGAAGTTTCCGGTGGACAAATCCACCGCGCCAATGTTGATGCGCACCCACGAGCTCGTGGGTCTGTTGTTGGCCATGGAGTTTTCTTCCACGGTGATCAGCGTCCCCGGCTTCACGGTGTAAAACGTGTCGTCAGCAAATTTTACGCGCGCATAGCCGTCCGTTCCCGTTTGTACCAGATCGCCCCTGTCCAGCGCCGTGCGGTAATCGGCGTCCACCCACTGCACGGAATTCACTTTCTTCACCTGCACTTTGCCGTCCAGGTTGACGAACTTCGCCTGCGTCTGCGCATTAACCGCGTTCTCGCCATCGTTGCTCGCGATCGCCGTGGAAATCCGCCGCGTCACTGCCGAAT
>WNFO01004453.1_pt1 | contig 12104 bp, 7 predicted proteins | sample 5400251 | NCBI WGS metagenome assembly WNFO01 (sample SAMN13153354, study PRJNA577476) | soil metagenome | isolation source: 100 cm saprolite under Madrone tree | place: USA:California | collected 2016-06-14
GCTGGCCGACGGCCAGCGCCATCACGCCGCCGATCCCCGTGGCCGCAATTGCCAGCGCCAGCAAAGCAAAGAGTCCAAGCAAATTGGTTGTCAACCGCGGTGCCGCAACCGATTCCGCACGCACCTGCTCGAGCGATCTCACGCGCGCGGCCGGTTGATTCGGATCGACGCCGTGCAACAGCTCGATCACGCCACCGGCAATGCTCATCGGTTCCACCGCTGTCTTGATCACCAGGCTGGCCTGTCCCATGGGGTTCTGCGCCAGGGGCACATAAATCTCATCGGCCACATCTTTATCGAGACCGTCCTGTTTGATGTCGCCGACCACTCCAACCACTTGTGTCCAGGTTTTCGCTCCATCGGTGGAGAACCGTGTTCCGACAGGATTCAGCGATCCCCAGAGATGGCTCACGGCGCTTCGATTCACGACCGCCACGTCCGGGTGGCCCGGCCGGTCGGTTTCGACGAATCCCCTCCCGTTGATGATGGGAATGTGCAGCACTTCGAAGAAGGATGGACTCACAATCCTGAAATCCGCTTTGGGCATGGCCTGCCCCGGCGCGTGCCCCTGTCCTTCAATCTCGAAATCGCCGGTCATGGTCATGGCGGCGGTAAAGGGAATCATCATGGAGGCAGCTGCCGATTTGACGCCGCTTTGCATCTGGACCTTCTCCAGCAGAGTTTCAAAAAAGGCGCGTTGTTTGTCGTTGGTGTCGTACTTAATGAAGTCCAGTGCCACTTCCATGGTCAAGACGTTTTCCGGCTGGAAGCCGGGGTCCACATGTTGCAGCTTCATGAAGCTGCGCAACATCAGCCCCGCGCCAATCAGCAACAGGAAGGAAACCGCCACCTGCGCAACAATGAGCAAGCTTCTCAAGCGGTGCTTCCCGAGCCCCATGGTAGACTGCAGGCCACCTTCTTTCAGCGTCCCGACCACCGTCTCGCGCGCCGCCAGCGCCGGCGCGGTGCCGGAAAGCAGGCTGGTCAGCACGGCCACCAAAAAAGTAAACATTAAAACTCCGGCGTCCATGTGAATTTCACGAGCCCGCGGGGTGAAGCGCGCGGCAAAATCGACCAGCAGATTCAGCGCGCCCCAGGAAAAAAGCAGGCCCAGGCCGCCGCCAACCACGGCCAGCAAGAAACTCTCCGTCAGGAGTTGGCGGAACATGCGCACGCGCCCCGCGCCCAATGCGGCGCGCACCGCAAGCTCCCGCTCTCGCCGCACCATCCGCGAAAGATTCAGGTTCGCGACATTCGCGCACGCGATCAATAGAACGAAGCCCGCGGCCGCCAGCAACACGAGCATCGTCGGACGGGCGTTGTGTGTCAGCGCCTCTTCGAGCGTTATCGTTTGCACCGCATAGTTATTCCCCTCGGGATAGTCTTTCGGGTAAGCCTGCTGCAGATTCGCGGCAACGCCACTCAAATCCGCTTGCGCCTGACGCACGCCCATTCCGGACTTCATTCGCCCGAACACCTGCACCATACGTGCCTGCCGATTGGCGACAGTCGCGGGGCGCGACCGGAAAGGACAGGCGGTCGTTGGCATGTACACATCGTTCTCGTCCGGGTATTGCGGCACCGGCGGCAGCACACCGATCACCGTGTGAACCCTGTCGTTCATCGAGAACGTCTTGTTCACCACCGTCGGGTCGCCGCCAAAGCTTTTGATCCAATATTCGTAGCTAAGCATCAGCACGGCAGGCGCACCGGGCTGCTCATCTTCCGGCCGGAAAGTGCGCCCGAAGAGCGGTTGAACGCCGAAAACATCGAAGAAATTCCAGGAAACCACTCCGGTTTCCACGCGCTCCGGCTCGCTGCGACCCAACAAGATGAAATTCATGTTGTGGTATTCGACCAGGCCGTCGAGCGCGCGGCTTTGACGCCGGTAGTCGTCGGTGTCTGCGGCAGAGAAACGCTGATTCATCGTTCCCATTCGTTGCTGCAAGACCACCAGGCGGTCACCGTGTTCGTAAGGCAGCGGCTTCAGCAGCACCGCGTTGACCACGCTGAAGATTGCCGAATTCGCACCGATTCCCAGGCCCAGCGTGAGGATGGCCGCAAGCGTGAAACCCGGGCTTTTGCGCATCATCCGCAGCGCGAATCCCGCATCCTGCCGAAACATCGCCAGGTGCTCGCCCGGAGCCGTCCGGAAAATCCCCACAATCGTTTCCCACCATAGGCGCAGAACACCGGCGGCTCCGTTGCGACGTCCCGCTTCCTGGTGTTGTTCCTGGAACGTCGTTTCCATGGCGGGGCCGAAGTCACTCCGAAAATCGAAGGGAAGAAGCCGTAGGAGTGCCCGATAGACTCGTGTCGCTCTGGAATCAGTCGCTGTCATGGTGTCCTCCGGCGGTGCCCCACCGCACCGCTCGTCGGTGCACTCGCGGTTTCCGGAATCCTCCGGGAGTTCCTTTAGGCCGTGCGAGGCTTCTTCAACAAATTTCTCGACCGCGCAAGGGATAGGATTTCATCCATCCTCTCCGCCTCCGCGCTGGCCACCTGCCGGCCTTGTGGCGTCAATCGGTAATAACGCCGCCGTTCGTCGTCTTGGGATTCCGCGGGCCGTGATCGCAGCTCAACGATCAGGCCATCGTTGAGCAAGCGCTTGATGATTCCATACAAGGTTCCCGTGCTCAGCCGGACTTTGCCGCCGGTGCGCAGCTCCACTTCCTTCAGAATGGCATAGCCGTGAAGATCCTCGCCTGCCAGCGTCAGCAGCACATGGAACATGGAGGGCGTCAGTGGCCCGAACGGTTCGGCGTTGCTTTGAGCAGCACTCAAGGGGTCAGCTCCGTAGAAGGGTATTCTGTCGTCATACGCTATATCGTCACACGCCATAGTGTCAAGAAGAAATTTGCAGGATATCTGCCCCTGGCACCCGCGAAAGAAACTACGGCTTCTTGACCGTCGGTTGCCGTTGCCATGTGGGCTGTAGATCCTTGCCGTTCTCCATCTACAGGTGGAAGGAAAAACTCACGCCTAATCTCTGGTAATGGGTGCTCCCGGGGAAAGCCGGGAATCGGAGGGGAAAGCTCAAACGGGCTTAAATCATGAATCGAAATGCCCGCGTCCGACACTGCGTAGGTTTGGTTCAGAGCGCGCGAACGCGGGTATTTCGACGGTTCTTGGGACTACGGGCTTTCAAGAAGTTAATTCTCCCAGGTCCTCCTATTGAGTTCAAAGATCCCGGAGCAGGCCAGCTCTAAGGTAAAGATCTGATCTGCCACGGGGACGTGCCTCTCTCTAACTTAAACCTGCCAGAGCGTCAAACGAACTAACCCTGAAAAGTCTGTGACCCAATAAGGCTAGTGTGATCAGTATGTTATGTCCATACATGAACTAAACTCTTTCCTGACGGCAGCTCGCGTGGTATAGTCCGCCGATTCATTCGGGGGGACTTCTCCAGAGTGGAACACGGTGTTGACCCCAAACTCGCCCTGCGGTTCGGCCTCTACGAGGTCGATCTGCTCCAGGGTGTGCTTTTCCGGCAGGGCGTACGCCTCAAGATTCAAGAACAGCCCTTCAGAATCCTCACGCTGCTTTTGCAGCGCCCCGGTGAAATCGTCACCCGCGAAGAACTCCAGCAGTCGCTATGGCCCGAAGGCACGCACGTTAATTTTGACGGCAGCCTCAATGCCGCGCTGAAGAAACTTCGTGCCGCCATCCAAGACGACGCGGAGAATCCGCGCTTTATCGAAACCGTTCCCCGCCAGGGTTATCGTTTCCTCGCACCGGTCCATTCCGTCAACGGCTCAGCCAACTCCGTTTCTCCCTGGACAAGTGTTTCTTCGGAGAGTTCTGAAGAGTCCATCGAAGTCCGCATGCGCCTCAATCCGGAATTCTCTGCGGAGCGGGCTGCCGAGCTCCGCAGAGAAAGGAAAATGGCGGAGCACGCGGCGCGGTGGATCGATTTCGGTCTTCTTTCCTGCGCGATTGCCTTTGGTTCGTGGCTGCTCTTTTTCATCGTGTACCCCATCCCTCGTCCCAGCGTGCAGCGCATGACGCGCATTACCAACGCCGGAGGAATCGATGAATGGGGCGGGATCGTGTCCGATGGCACGAGGATCTTTTTTCTCGAGCATGACGGCGGCCACTGGAATCTGATGCAAACTTCGGTGGAAGGCGGCAACGCGGAAAAAATGCCCGCTCCTTTTGAAAACACCCGGCTTTTCGCCCTCTCGCCCGACCATTCGCAGTTTCTGATCGGACGGTTCACCCGGCGCGATGATGAGATGCCGCTCTGGCTTTGGCCCGTGCAGGGCGGTGAGCCGCGGCGCATTGGCGAAGCCGTGGGCCACGACCCCGCGTGGTCTCCGGATGGCAGCCAGATCATTTATGTTCGCGGCCGCAGCCTCTTTACCATCCGTCCCGACGGGACACAGCTTCGCGAACTGGCGCATGGTCCGGGACTCCCGCACTTCCCGGCCTGGTCTCCCGACGGCGAAACCATTCGTTTCAATATGGACAAGCGCGAGGATGGCACACAAGCCGTCTGGGAGATGGCCGCCGATGGTTCCGGTTTGCATCCCATTCTTGCCAGCGGAAGGCAGCCGGCCTCTCAGTCCGCCGGTGAGTGGACAGCGGATGGCAGGTACTTTCTTTTCTCCGGCTGCGAAAACTACGATTGCAATCTCTGGGGCATCCGCGAAGCGTGGAAGTGGTTTCGCCGATCGCACCATGATCCCGTGCAATTGACGCATGGCCCTGATTCCTTGCACGTAGCCATCCCCGCCGAAACGGGTTCCCGCGTATTTGCCTTTAGCTTCCGCTCGAATCGCGAACTGCAGAAAATCGAGCCGCAATCTCATCATGCCGATACGTTGATTCCCAATGCCAACGCGGAGCTAGCCAGCGTGTCCCCCGACGGCCATCTGGCTTTGTATACCGATCGTCCGGATGGCTCGCTATGGCGGAGCAGCATCGATGGCGCTCAGCGGCTTCGCCTAACCAAACCTCCTCTGGTCGCGTCGGCTCCGCATTGGTCGAGGGATGGGAAGCAGATTCTATTCACCGGCGCGCGTCCCGGCTCCATGCACCAGATCTATTTCCTCTCCGCGGATGGCGGCGCCATGCGCACCGTCCTTCCCGAGAGCCGCGAGGCTTCCGACGCCGATTGGTCACCGGATGGCACGCAAATCGTGGTCAGCATGCGCGAACAAAAGACGCAGCCCAAATTTGGTATCTATTTGTTCAAATCAAGCACCGGTGAGTGGACGCTCTTGCCGGAATCCCGAGGTTTGGTCGCGCCTCGGTGGTCTCCCAATGGGCGCTATGTCGCGGCTCTTGACGAAACAAATCGCCGACTGCTTCTTTATGATTTCCAGATGGAAAAATGGAGTGAGATGGCCGAGGGCGGGCTTCTCGGCGCTCCGTACTGGACTAGCGGCTCGGCAGCGATCTATTTTCAGGATCAGCTGGACAGCCAGCAGGCCATCTATCGCGTGCAGATCGCGAATCGCCAGGTGGAAAGGGTCTTTAGTTGCGGCGAGATCCTTCGCAGTAGCCCTGCGCATTGCATCTTCAGTGGGGTTGCACTGGATGGATCTGTTTACGTGATGGTGGAGCGCGGTTTAACGGATATCTACGCTCTCGATCTCGACTTGCCCTAAGGATGGTTTCCCTGGAATCCTATTTTTTCCGGCTGTAGGTGAAGTCGTACTCCACGAACCAGGTCTTGCCATTGTCGTTCGAACCCTGGCTGAATTGACGGACCGTGTCAGGTCCAAGCTTGAGGAGTTGCAGATGCCGTTCTAGTTTTTTCCCGTCTGCTTTCCGGGAGCTCATCCGTCCAGGAGTCCATGATTGCGTCCTTCAACCCGCCATAGAAAAAAATGTTGCCGCCGGCGTTGTCCACCCAGCGTTGTTCCCAACGCTCGGGCGCCGTGTTGTAGATGTTGTAGCTCTTCCCGGACTAGCCGGTGTTTCCCGCACTGGTCCAGTTTTCCTGTACCACGCAATCCCCTAGAATCAATTCGATATGGCTGTCTCCCGCGGGCATCGCTCCCCGTGCTCGTGACGATTCCGTATGACTTAAGGGATTCGCTCCAATTTTCAGCCTCATAGGCCGCCGCCGCTGCGGTGCCCAGCTGAGTTGTGCAAGATGCCTGCGGTGCACCCCCCAGCGCCATCGCTGCCCCGGACAGAAGAAGCCAAGCATTTACTGCATAAAGCGTCACGACACGCCGCATGCTCTTCACCTCGCATGGTCGGAAAGCCCTGATTTTGGGGTTTTAGACGCCATGGCCACAAAATGGCACTTCGCTGGAGGCATTTAATTACGCTAATTCATATAATGAACTTCTAAATTTAGACGATTTCCTTCTGTAACATCCCGATTCTTAGATTCCTCCCGCTTCCCTGACAGATGCGGTCCGCGCTCATCGATTTTATGGAACTAAAGATGAAATTTTTCGTAAGAATAGAAAACGCTCGATTGGTTTCTACGTCTAAATACCATAAGGGTGGGCGTCTATGTCACCGGAAGTGATCTCGATGAGAGAACCGGATGAGCCGACGACTTCGGAGCGGGTACTGCTGTCGTCCGGCCGCTATGTCCTCTTTGGGCCGTTCCGCATTGACCAGCAGCGGCAGGAAGTTACCCGGAACGGGTCCCGGCTCAAGCTCCAGGGGAAGGTTTATCAGGTTCTTCTGACCCTTCTCGAAAAACCTGGTGAAGTCGTCACCCGCGAAGAACTGCGCATGCGGCTCTGGCCCGCCGATACGCACGTCAACTACGACGCCAACGTAAATACCACCGTCAACAAACTCCGCCAGGCGCTCGGCGATTCCTCCGATCAGCCGCTGTACATCGAGACGATTCCCCGGAAGGGCTACTGCCTCTTGGTGCAACCGGAAGTTTCCGATAAGAGCCCACATTCTCAGTTGGCCCACAGCCAGTCATCTGCTGATTCCGCTCAAGAATCTTCTCGCAGCGCAGGGGGCCTGGTGTTTTCAAGATCGGATATTGCCATTGTGCTTGGGGTGATCGGCCTGATTCTTGCCGGGATGCTCCTGGGGGCCGGAATAACCCGGCTCTGGATTAGCCACGCAATGCCTGTGTTTCCTTACCCCCTAGCGACGTCCTTCTCCCACAGTTCTGCGACCGCGCTTTTTTAAGATCGGTCTTATTCTTGCTGGGCTTGGCCTGAGCGGAACTGCGTCCATGGACCCGCCTTCATATCCCGCAAATAAGGCTCCTGCCAGGCATACTCGGGATGAGCCGCGAGAAAAGGCTTGGCGAGAAAATCCCCGCCGCAGGGATGCCCCATGCGTGCCATGATGCGCATTTCTCCTGCCATCGTTGTGTCCGTCACTTTTCCTTGCACCGCTCCACCGGGATAGTAGGGCCGCCACTCCCACTCTGGGACGCCGCGCGGCGATCCATCCACGTGCCCGCAGAGCGTGCGCTCGTTGGCTTCTTCCTGGTGCTGAGCGCTGTCTCGGTGGTCGCCCAGCATCTTCTCCGCAAGCGCGACGTCGATCTTTCCTTTGTTTTCCTTTAGTAATTCATCCCACCTGGCCCGCCTGGCGTTCGGCGAACTCTCTTTATTAGCCGGATCAAATTGCGGCGCGTCTTCTTTGAGCACCTGCGGGTCGCGCGCCCAGTTCGATCCGGCGAGCACTCCATCCTTGGTCTTCCACAGCTGGTGCGCTCGTAACCCAAGTTCGAGTTGCGCGATTTCGCCGGTCTTCCGGTCACCGAGCAGCCAGTCGTTTGCATATCCCCCGTTGTTCCCGTCCAGTATGATATTTGTATATTCGTCGATCGAGCCCGCGTACTGCAGCGCCTTCCTGGCCCGCACGAATTCCGGCTTGCCATTCGGGTCCCAGCCTTCGAACTGCGTGATCGTCGTTTCCGTCACCATCAGCCCGTCGCTGTTGATCCCGAAATCGTCGTCGCTCGCGATCACTCCCGGGAAACCATCCATCAGGATTCTGTAGCCGTTCTTCGGCGCGATGTCGAACACGATCCGCCACCGTTCGCCGTTCCGGTAGCTCGTCCAGTTGTTGTGCGCCATCACGATCTGGCCGTCTTTTGTCCAGCTTCCCGTGGCCACGAAAGCGCTGCAATTCCCCGGGCTCTTCAGGTCCGGCGCCTGCCCCGTCTTTTGCTGCTTGTTCAGCCACGGCACGTAATAATCTGGCAGCTCCTCGAATGCATTGAACGCCACAATGTCGTCCACATCCAGTTTCGACCCGGTGCGTGCGCGCAGCCCTTCGACGATGCCCTGCAGCTCCTGCTGATACTCCGTATCGATCTTCGGCCACAGCATTTCGTGCGCGGCTCTCCGGAAAAATTCCCAGTCTCGTTCGGTCGAATGCATCATCCCCGCGCTCACTGCCGCGAACGCGTCTTCGATCTCCGGCGCCAGAAGGTACCCGTGCTGATATCCCATCGCGCCCGGAAGGCCCTCGAGATGCACGTAGATCCAGCCGCCCTGCTCGAAGCGCGACGCTCCCTTCAAGCGCGAATCGTTAGCTGCCGCACGCTCTCGCGCTGCCGCGATCGTCGCCACCATGGCGTCATTCGCCGATGCGGAAGCCGCCGCTCGGCTATCCGCCCACCACAGCGCCGCCCCTCCCAGGATCACCAGCAGAACCGCCGCCACGCGCCTCATGGAATCATTCATGACCCTCGCCTTCCGAACATCTAATTGTGGGCTAGAGTCTATTCTGGCTGGGCTCTACCTTCAACGTTTCCTGGAGCGTTCTCGTGTAAACTCTCACCACCAGAATGCTTACTGCCATCACACGGGCGGTCAGCCCGGCCATCGTGCATTGCGAACTTTCCTTCATCGACCGCCAGCCCATCGATCTGGTCACCGCCCAGGAGCAGCACCACGCCTACGAGAAGCTGCTCGGCAGGTTGGGCGCCCGTGTTATTTCGCTTCCCGCCGAGCCCGACCTTCCCGATTCCATGTTCGTCGAAGACCCCGCCCTGGTTCTCGATGAATTGGCAGTGATCCTGTCGCTTGGAACGGAAACCCGCCGCCGTGAGGCGCCTTCACTGGCTCAAGCGCTCGCCCAATTTCGAAAGCTCGAATACGTTTCTCTTCCTGGCACACTCGAAGGTGGTGACATCCTCCGTATTGGCCGAAAGCTCTTTGTCGGCCTCACCAGACGCAGCAACGCCGAAGGCCTTCGCCAGCTTGCCGTCATTCTTGCGCCGCACAACTATGAAGTTATCGCCGTTCCCGTCAACGGCTGCCTGCACCTGAAATCGGCCCTCACGCATCTCAGTGGCAACCAGCTCCTCGCCAATCGCGCCTGGTTTGACACGACGGCGCTCGCCGGTCATGAGTGGATCGACGTCGATCCCGCCGAGCCGCATGCAGCCAACGCGCTGGCGCTCGCCGGCACCATCATTTTCCCTGCGTCATTCCCGCGCACGCGTGCTCGCATCGAGGCGCGTGGCTTACACGTCACTCCGGTGGACATCTCCGAACTCCAAAAAGCTGAATCCGGCCTTACCTGCTCCAGCCTGATTTTCACAAACACAAATTCGGTCAGTCTATGAGCCAACGCACATGAAATTTGCCCGTCCTAGCCGTACAGCCCCGGCGTGCAGGCCGGGGATATAAGGCTGCTTTCTTGTTTGTTCTGTCTGGACCTGTGTCTCTCCCAGGAAAACTGCTTCCCCCAGACTAAGGAAAACCTATGGAACGGTCAGCTGGGTCTCTTCGCACTTCCGCCACCCTGCTTGAAGATTCTGACCGAGCAGCAAGGCAACACGGCCACCCAGATCCTCCCGGGTGGCCGTCATTTTATCGCTGCGAGTTTCTTGCCAGACCGTGTCAGTTGGGAAGTTCCTCCACGCCGCGCGCAACAAACACTGGCTGGCCACTGATCGGATCTTTCAGCACCACACCGACAACGCGCAACGAATTCGTCGGATTGCTGCTCAGGTCGCTAAGGCTCTTCAGCCCGCCGCCGAATCGTGTGAACGGCGTGACGTACACGGTCACCGGTCCATTGAACAACACGCCAGCCAGTCCATTCGAATTCAACTGAAATGTGCTGGCATTGAGGTTCACGCTGTTGGCCACCAACGTGCCGGTGTGCCCTTCATGCCGCAGCACCACGCGCTTCACCGTTACAGCCCCGCTCGCAAATGGTCCACCGATGCTTACATGCTGGCCAGGCACCATCAGCCCCGCATTGAAGAAGTGGTTCGTCCAGCTGTTGTGCATCCAGTAGATGAAGTACTTCTCGTTGCCAGTGAGATCGATGGTGGAGATTTCTCCTGACTGCAAGCCCGTACCGGAAGGCAACACGCTTCGCACATACAGATCAAAGTTCGTGGCTGTATTAGTGGGCGGATTTACGTAAGTGATCAAGCCGCCCGCGTAGAACCGGTCCTGCGAGAGAATTCCCACAGAGTCCGCAAGGAGAGTCGCCGTCGTGCGGTCCAGTGTCCCGGAGATTTCCACGATGGACGTCGAAGTCAGATTGTTGATGGTCTCGCTGCCTTCCCATTCGGTCTGACCATTCACATTCACCGTGAACTGGTGGCCGTGCGGCCCCTGAATGATGAAGGAATTACCGCTGGCGTTCACACTCACCACACCGGCGATGAAATCATCAACATAGGCGTCGGCGTCGCTGGGGGTAATGGCTTTCAGATCCAGCATAGGGGTGACCGCGCCGGTGATCTGTCCGCTGCTGTCGACAGCGAGCGACTTGCGAAGGTCGAATTCAAACTTCAAACCGATGATGTTTCCCGTGCTCACGACCAAAGGAGTCGACAGGGGAATGGTCACGCTTGATTGCGTCAGAGTCACTGCCGGTGAGGTGGTTCCGTTCAGCGTGCTGATCGTCGGTCGCGCTGGCGGGTTCACATTCAAGTATCCAATCTGCGGATTCGCCAGCGTCGCGGTAACACTCGTATACGTGCCGGCGGGAATCGTGTTGATGTCCAGCAACGTCCGCAAACCATTCAGCCGCGCGAAATCCACGGTCTGCGTTCCGCTGAGCACCGATTGCGTGTTGTTGTTGGTGTCCGTGACCGTTATTCCGGTAAGGTCCACTTGAAACGAAACCACGCTCGGCAGCGGCGCGTCCGTTCCCGTGACGAACACGGTGCCCGATTGTGCTGCGGTCATCGGGGAAGAAGACACACCGCCGCAACCGCTCAGGAATGCGATCAATGCGAATGCGAAGACAGCACTTAGCCACTTCTGGTGGTTCATAGGTTTTCCTTTCCTGTGGTGCCAGTGCGGTGGTGCCCCATGCACGCACCGATTCATGCGAATCGAAACCCCAGGAGATAAGAGAAGTTGCGGTCCTTAAAACACGTAGATTCAGTAGTTTACAGATGTCGTACCAAGGCCATCCTTCAGGATTGCGCCTCCTTCGACTCGGTTAGGGGTCTCCCCCAAGGGTGTTCCTGACCTTTCCGGCACGATTCCTCATTTTCGATTTATCCCCTTTCCCCGAACACCGAAGCTGTGTTATGTTGGCGCTGGTATGTCGTCCATCGCCACTAAGCGAATTACTGCTAAGTCGTCCAAGTCAACTACGACTATGACGACGACTATTTCCGCTTCGGGCGCGTGGAGAAACAGCTAGCGAGCTAGAAAAAGTTTCCAACCCACCGCCAGAAGCGAACCTGGCGGTGGGTTTCTTCTTTTAAGCCCCCTCCAGAGACGCTCCAGCGGTTGCCATCGCACGGAGAAACCAGGAGCGCAGGTCATGAGCCTTGAAAACATACAGGAAGAGTCAGCAGCGGAAAGACGCCCCGCCGCGTTGCAAGAGCGAGTGCATTGTGCCGGTAGGGCGAGCAAGCAACAGAGCAACGTCGTAGCCTTCAAATTCGGCGGCAGTTCTCTTCTCGGTGCGGACCGCATGATCCATGCCGCAGGTCTCGTTCTCGCCGCCAGGCGGGCATCCAGCGTTACCGTGGTCGTCTCCGCCATGAAGGGCCTCACCGACCACCTCCTTTCCATTGCCCGGGCTCTCGCCGATGGCAGGCTCGCGCCTGCGCGCCGCGAAGCCGAACTGGTCCTGGATGCTCACCTCGATGTGCTTCACCATCTGCAGCTCAGCGCGCAGGATGACCTTCGCGTGCGCCGCGAGTTGCAACTCCTGGGACGCGACCTTCT
>WNFO01008959.1_pt1 | contig 12103 bp, 6 predicted proteins | sample 5400251 | NCBI WGS metagenome assembly WNFO01 (sample SAMN13153354, study PRJNA577476) | soil metagenome | isolation source: 100 cm saprolite under Madrone tree | place: USA:California | collected 2016-06-14
ACATCCTCCGCCGCGTCTCGCTGGAGGTGAACGAGCGCGAGGTCGTCTGCCTGGTCGGCCGCAACGGGGCCGGCAAGTCCACCACCCTGCGCGCCATCATGGGGTACCTGCGGCCGCGCGCGGGGCGCATCCTGTTCCGGGACGAGGAGATCCACCGCCGGCGGACGCACGAGATCGCCCGGCGGGGCCTCGCCTTCTCCCCCGAGGACAGCGGGATCTTCCCGGACCTCACGGTGGCGGAGAACATCGAGATCTCGACCTGGACACAGCGGGGCGGCCGGCCCGCCGCCGAGCGCATCGAGCGCGCCTACGAGGTGTTCCCGGTCCTCCGCCAGTACCGGGCGCGCAAGGGACCCGAGATGAGCGGCGGCGAGCGCAAGATGCTCTCGGTGGCGCGCGCGCTCGCTCTCGATCCGGCCATGCTGCTGCTGGACGAGCCCTTCGAGGGGCTCTCGCCCGCCATCATTCCGACGGTGGCCGAGGGCCTCGCCGAGATCACCCAGCGCGGCCACGCCATCCTCCTCGCCGAATCGAACATCCATCACGTGCCCGAGTTCGCCACCCGCCTCTACGTCATCGAGCGCGGGGAGATCATCTTCGCGGGCACGCCGGCTGCGGTGCGGGCGGACCCGGCCACCATGCGGGTCATCGGCGGGGCGGCCTGAGGGAACTCGAGGGGCGCCGCTCGGCGCGGCCGCGACCCTCGCCGCGTCGACCGGCTCGCCATTGACCAGATCGGCCGGAGATAGCATGCTCTCCTGGGTCTCGGCCCGGCGCATGGCCGGACACTACGGCGCACAGCCCAGGAGGACACGCAGATGGCCGCTCTCCCACTGATCCCCTCCACCGTCGTCGGCTCGCACGGCAAGCCCGGCTGGTGGTTCACCGCGGTGAAGGCCTACGAGACGGGGGCCATGGGACCCGCCGACCTCGAGGAGATGTTCGACGACGCGGCCGACACCGCGATCCGCGACATGGAGCGGGCCGGGCTCGACGTCATCACCGACGGCGAGGTGCGCCGGCTCGACGGCTACGTGGACTCGTACTACGCCATCATCAAGGGCATCGAGCCCCTGCCGGTGCGGCGCAAGGCCGGGCCGTGGGGCTATGACCAGCAGACCCGCTACGAGGCCACCGGGCGCATCGAGACCCCGCCCGGCGGGCTCGGCATCGTCAAGGAGTTCGAATACCTGAAAGCCCACACCGGGCGCGGCACCAAGGCCACCTGCGCGGGCCCCCTCACCTTCGGCTCGCGCATCCACCCCGGCAAGATGTACAAGGGCGTGGTCGACGTGGCGGAGCGCTTCGCGGAGGTGATCAACGCGGAGCTGCGCGCCCTCGTGGAGGCGGGGGCCGACTTCATCCAGCTCGACGAGCCGGCGCGAGGCAACGTGAGCGGGGAGGAGATGGCGCGGCTCTACGACCGGGCCACCGAGGGCGTGAAAGCCAAGCTCGCCTTCCACATCTGCTTCGGCAACCGCTTCGGCCGCTCCCGCTTCGACCGCTCGTACCGGCCCTATTTCCCGGGCATCCTCAAGTGCCGGGCCGACCAGCTCGTGCTCGAGTTCGCGGGCCGCGAGTTCTCCGAGCTGGATCTCTGGAAGAAGTACGGCCAGGATCGCGAGCTTGGCGCGGGGGTGGTCGACGTCAAGGGCTTCTACCCGGAGAGCCCGGAGGAGGTGGCGGACCGCATTCGCCGCGTGCTTGCGGTGTGTCGGCCGGAGAAGCTCTACGTCAACCCGGACTGCGGCTTCGGGTGGTCGCCCCGCTACATGTGCAACCAGAAGGTGCGGACCCTCGCGGCCGGCGCGGCCCTGGCGCGCGCGCAGCTCACCGGCTCTCGCTAGTCGTCGCCCGGGTGCACGCCGTCGCGCGATCGGGCGCGGCGCCATGCACGCGGCACGAGAGCACGAACTGCACTCTGTTCTTGTCTCTCTCCCTGCCACTTCTTGCGAGTGTCAGCTTCCTTTCGTCCAAGGGCTGACACACTAGTCGCAAAGAATCCGGCCACTTGGCCGCAGTGTCCGCGTGGCACCCGCTTTGCTCTGACACTCCGCCGCCGGGCAACAGGCTCAACCAACCGCCCGGCAACAAGGGAGCGAGACCGAACATGTTCCGCACGAAAATCTTCGCGATGGTGGCCGCGCTGGCCTGCATGAGCCCCGTCCTCGCGTCTGCTCAGTCCGATGAAAGTGCCGGAGTCGTCACCACCGTGAACGGCGACGCGACCCTGATTCGTGCGGTGGCCGCGGCCCAGCCGGTCTCTCTGCGGATGCGGGACGAGATCTTCGTCCGGGATCGGATCCAGACCCGCGAGCGCTCCCTGGTGCGCGTGCTGCTCGGGGGCAAGGCCCTCATCACGGTGCGCGAGCTGTCGGTCCTCACCGTCACCGAGGAGGCCGGCCGGGTCACGGTGGATCTGCAGTCCGGCAAGGTGGGCGTCGCGGTGGTGAAGGCGCGCATGCGCCCGGGTGAGATCATCGAGATCCGCTCGCCGAACGCGACGGCGGCGGTGCGCGGCACCGTCTTCGTGGTCGAGGTGGACCCGATGCAGCCCGGTCAGGCGGGCAGCGCGCCCGCGACGACCACCCGCGTGCACCTCTTCCACGGCGCGCTCGACGTGAGCGCGCGCCTCGATCCCGCCCAGCCGACGGTCCGCCTCGCCGAGCTGCAGAGCGTGGTGGTGGCCGGCAACTCGCTGGGCTCGGTGAAGCCGATCTCCAAGGACGCGGTGGCCGCTCTGACCGCGGACCTGAAGCCGCGCGAGGTACGGACCCCGGACGCGCCCACTGATTTCATGGGCGGACTGGTGGCCCGCGAGCAGGGCCGGGCGGTGATGCTGGCGACCGCGCTGCTGGCGCCGCCGCCGAGCGCACCGGTCCAGGGCACGCTGAAGAACGTGACGGGCACCGTGAACGGTGTGACCGGCGCGGTCACCAACGTGACCGGGGCGACCACGGACGTGCTCGAGCACCTGATGGACACGCTTGGCCTCGATGCGGTGGGCGACACCCTGGGTGGGCTCGGTAAGACGGTGGGCGGGCTCACCAAAGCGGTCGGCGGGACGCTCGATGGTCTGGGCGGCGCGGTCGGCGGATTGGTCAACGACGTCGGCGGTGGCCTGGGCGGCGCGGTGGCAGGCGTTGGCGGCGCGGTCGGCGGCCTCGGCGGCACGGTCGGTGGGCTCGGCGGCACGGTCGGCGGGCTCGGCGGCGCGGTCGGCGGCCTCGGCGGCACCGTCGGCGGCCTGGGCGGCACCGTCGGCGGCCTCGGCGGGACGGTGGGCGGCCTCGGCGGTACCGTCGGCGGCCTGGGCGGCACGGTCGGCACGCCAAGCGTCCACGGAACCGTCTGGTACCCGATCGACTTCTCCCGAGGGCAGATCATCGCCGAGCTCCCGGACGACCTGGACCCCCGGCTGCTGCCGCCCGGAAGCTCCCCGCACTTCGGATCGGATGACCCGGCGGCGGTCCTGCTCCTCGACGACCCGGATGCCGGCTTGATCGAGGCAGCCCGCCGCGCCATGGTGCCGGTGGTGATGCTCTCCGACGCACCGGAGACCGGCATGGGAGCGCGCGGTTACGTCTCCCTCACCCTGCCGGTGAGCCCGGTCACCCTCGCCAGCGTGCTGCGCGCGGCCTGCGAGCAGGCCCGTGTGACGCGCACGGCCCGGGAGACCACCCGACAGCTCGAGGAGCTGAACGCGATCGGGGTCCGCCTCTCGGGCGAGCGCGACACCAAGCTCCTGCTCGATCTCATACTGACCAAGGCGCGGACCATCACCCGGAGCGACGCCGGCTCCATTTACCTCGTCGAGTCGTCATCCGACGGCTCCCGCCGGCTGCGGTTCGAGCTGGCCCACAACGAGAGCGTGCCGGTCGAGTTCAAGTCGGTCGCCCTGCCGATCAACCCCAAGAGCCTGGCCGGTCACGTGGCCCTCTCCGGCGAGATCCTGCACGTCGATGACGCCTACGCCCTGCCCGCCGAGCACACCTACCGCTTCAACCCGGAGGTCGACGCCCTCGCCGGCTACCGCACCAAGTCGATGCTGGTCCTCCCGATGAAGACGCCAGGTGGGGACATCATCGGGGTGCTCGAGCTGATCAATTGCAAGCGCGAGAGCGGCCGTGCGTTCCCCTCCCGCGAGGCCATCGAGCGCGAGGCTTTGCCCTATTCCCAGGCGTCCCGGAACCTGGCCGCGTCGCTCGCCTCCCAGGCCGCGGTGGCCCTGTCCAACAGCAACCTGTTCCGCGAGCTGACCCGGCGGCAGGGCCGGCTCGAGGCCCTGGTGGAGGTGAGCCAGCGTGTCACACGCCTCTGGCCGCCCGCGACGGTGCAGCGGCGCATCGCCGATCTCTACTGCGGCCTGCTCCAGGCCGAGACGGTGGCCTTCCATCTCGTCGACGAGGACCGGCTGGTGCGGACGGAAGCCCGGGGCGAGGGCGTCGACATCCTGCTTCCGGCCGAGATCACCGTGGGCGAGGGCCCATGCGGCGGCGTGGCCGCCTCCGGCGAGTCACTGGCCATCCCGGACCTCGCCAGCTCCGCCATCCTGAACCCGGCGCAGGCCGAGATGGCGGCGAAGCTCGGCCTTCGCGCCTGGCTCTCGGTCCCGGTGCGGGCCGGCGACCGGCTGGTCGGGGTGCTGAGCGCGGTGACCAGCCAGCCGTCCACCTGCTCGGAGGACGACGTCGCAGTGGCCACCACCTTCGCCGCGCAGGCCGGCATCGCGGTCGAGAACTCGCGGCTGTACGCGGAGCTGGAGCGCGCCCTCGAGGGGGTCCAGAAGTCCCAGGACCAGCTGGTCCAGGTCGAGCGGCTGCGTGCGTTGGGCGAGATGGCCGCGGGCGTGGCCCACGACTTCAACAACCTGCTGGCGATCGTCATGCTGCGGACCGAGCTGCTCCTGGCGCGGGGTCAGGCGCCGGACGTGGCGGAGAGCCTGAGCCTGATCCGCCAGGCCGCCCAGGACGGCGCCCAGACCGTCCGGCGGATCCAGGAGTTCACCCGGACCCGCAGCATCCGTCCGTTCGCCCCGGTGGACATGAACCGGGTGGTCCGGGAGGTCATCGACCTGGCGCGGCCCCGGTGGCGGGACCAGGCCCAGAGCTGCGGCGTGACCTACGACGTGAAGCTCGAGACGGGCAGGATCCCGCTGATCGCGGGAACCGCTGAGGAGCTGCGCGAGGCATTCCTCAACCTGCTCAACAACGCGCTCGATGCGATGCCCGCGGGGGGGCGGTTCACCTTTAGAACCACTACCGAGGAGGGCCGTGTCGTGGTCCGGGCCGAGGACGGGGGCTGCGGCATGTCCGAGGAGACCCGGCGTCGGGTATTCGAGCCCTTTTTCACGACCAAGGGCGCCCAGGGCAACGGGCTGGGCCTGGCGGTGGTCTGGGGCATCGTGACTCGGCACGGCGGGGAGATCCAGGTGGAGAGCGCGCTCGGGCGAGGCACCACCTTCGTGGTCAACCTTCCGGTCCCGGCGGAGCTACCGACCAACGGCGGGGCCGGGGGCTCGACGACCGTGCCGCCGGGTAAGCGGGTGCTGATCGTCGAGGACAACCCGGCGATCCTCCAGTCCCTCGGTGACCTCCTCCGGGAGAACGGCTGCCACGTGGTCGAGGCCGCGGACGGCCTGGCCGCCATCTCCCGGATCGAGATGGAGTCGGTCGACCTGGTGTTGACGGACCTGGCCATGCCCGGGGCGTCCGGCTGGGAAGTCGCCACCGCATGCCGTGAGCGATTCCCGACCACCCCGATCGGGCTCATCACCGGCTTCGGCGATCGGCTGGAGCCGGAGAAGATCGAGCGGCACGGCGTCCAGTTCGTGGTCGCCAAGCCGTTCACGTCGACCGAGCTGCTGCGCGAAGTCTCGGCAGCTCTTACAGCGAGCTAGTCGTCGGCGGGCCGCCGGAGCGCATCGACGGCCCGCCGCCTCTCGTAGTGGCGCCGGCTCTTCGCCCGGTTCCCGCAGACCCGCATGTCGCACCACCGGCGGCTCCGGTTCTAAGAGCCAGCCGCAGTCATAACTGGCACACTCACGAATGAAGGTTAGGTCCGAAGAGGTCAGTAGCTCGGCCGCGGAGCGCGCCACCCACCACGAGACCCGGTCCAGGCCGGGCGCGCTGTCGGGCCAGCCCCACTCGAAGCGGGGCCCAGCCGGAGTCAGTCCGCCGTGCGCCATGGCTCTGCCTATCTCGCGGTTGAGGGTTTGAAGGTCGGTGGGCGGAGCGGGCAGGCCAGCGGCCCGGGCCGAGAAGACGGCGTACATGGCTTCACGGAGCGCCCGGGCCTGCGAGAGGGCCTCGGCGACCGCGCGGACTCCCTGGCGCGCCGTGGCGGCCAGCAGAGCCGCTTCGCCCGACGTGAGAATCGTCGCCTGCCGGGCCCATCCCAGAAGATCAGAGTAAGTGGCGATCAAATCAAGCCGATCGCTGGATGGTCTGGATCGCACCGTGTTGGCGAAGTCGAGACAGAGCCGGCCCGCATTGAATGCGAACTGCTCTGGGATGGCGGCACCGGATTCGACCATGGGCCACCGAATATAACTGCCTAACTAACTTTTGAAAGGCTTAAATTCTACGGCCCAAGAACTTCTGGTACACGAGGCTGACCAGCAGCAAGACGATGCCGAGGACCAGGAACGACAGGATCCGGAGGGATGTCTTCGCCGCGGCGAAGTCGACGGCAAAGACCTTGAAGACGGTCAGGCCGAGCAGGGTGAGCGCCGCATATCGGACCGCTGGGTTGCGGCGCGCGAATCCCCACGCCAGGGCCAGCGCGGCGTACACCGTCCACAGCACCGAGAGGCCGACCTGAACGCGCCAGCCGACGTCCCCGGCGAGCCGACGGCCGGCCGCGCGCGCGGCCGACTCCAGCGCACCCTGATACCGCGTCCACGCCAAGCTCAGCACGAACAGCAGCACGAGGCCGGCTCCGCCCGAGACGATTCGACCGACGAGGGGCGCCGAAGCTCCGGGGGCCCGGGCCAGGAATCCCCCGGCCAGCCCCATGCCCAGGCAGGCCCCGACCCGGGAGAGGAACGGCAGGCTCAGCACGGACCCGGCGGCCGCCCGCGCGAGATCGTCATCGGCCAGCACGACTCGCACGGCCAGGACCAGGGCCAGGAACGGGATTGCTACCACGAAAGCCGGAGAGGTGGATCCTCGCCCGAGCCAGGCCACGGCCACGATCTCGAAGGTGAGCAACGTGGCGGGCCAGAGCCCGGTCGGCTCTCGCCAGAAAAGCACGGTCAGGGTTACCACCGAGGCCGCCCAGAGCACCCCCTGCAGGATGCGCGGAGGCGGTCGGAATCGCTCCTCGGGGGCTACCCGACCACCCAGCCACCCCCCGGCCACGAGGGCCCCCGCGACCAGGAGGTGGACGAGAAAGGTCAGATTCCAGACCTGCACGGTGTCGGCTGACCAGTAGCGGTCGAAAGCCACCGCCCGCGAGAAGGCCAGCAGAAGCGCGGCGAGGCCGCCCCATACTGCCACCGGGGTCGGCACCCGCGAGGCGAGCCAGAGCAGCATCACGCCCTCGACCGCCCATGCGAGGGTGACCCACTGGGTATCCAGCGCCAGCGGGATGGCCAGGGTGAGGAAGGTCCACGAGACCCCCTCGTGCACGAGGACCGGTACCGAGTCGTCGGACACCCGGGAGCCGTAGTCGGACGACACCAAGCGGTAGAGCACCGCGAGCCCGACCGCCCAGGGGGCCTCGATCGCCGGCCTGGTGGCCTCGAGGGTGAAGTAGACCGCCCAGAAGTAGCCGGCCGCGTTGGCGACCACGAGGATGAGGTCGATCGGCTGGCTCCGCTTTCCGGTCGCCCGCTCCCGGAACAGGGGAGCGGCCAGGAACACGAGGAACAACGCTGAGAGCAGCAGCAGCCGGGCCAGCGGATGCGGGGCCTTGGGCACGTCCCAGAGAGCCTGCAACAGGAGTAGCGCGCTGCCGCCCCAGGCGAGCTGGGTGAGCGTGGGCCACGTCCGGAAGCGCGCGACCAGCAGCACGAGGACGTCGAGGACCAGCAGGTAGGCCAGCAGGTTTCGCTCGTCGGGACGCTCCACCCGCAGGAGCACCGGGGTCAGGAGCCCGCCGAGCACCGCGAGCACGGCGGTGCTGAGTCGCCCGGTCAGGACGGCCACGACGGTGCCCAGCAGGGTGACCGCGAACATCGAGGTGAACGCGGTCGCGGGCCCGATCAGGCCATAGAGTGCGTGGGCGGCGAAGAGCGAGAGGTAGAGACAGCCGAGCCCTCCGCCGGCCAGCCCCTCGCTCAGGTAGGGCACATCCCGTCGACGGTGCAGCAAGAGCCCGGCGAGCAGCATCAGGAGTCCGCCGACGACCCCGACGCCCACTCTCGCCGCCGGCCCCAGATACTCGTTGTCGAAGGCCCACTTGAGGAAGAGGGCGGCTGCGACCAGGATGACCACGATCCCGACCCACGTGGCCCAGCGGGCTCCGATGCGCTGCTCCAGGTCTAGCGACGGCGGCGGTGGAAGGGGCGGGCTCGCGGTGGGCGCGGATGGCCCGGTCGACGCCCGGAGCTCGGTCGCTGCGAACGCCGGCTCCAGGTCGATGGGCGCGGTCACGACCTCGGGCGGGGGTGCCTCGACCGGGGTCGGGAACGCGGCGGCCGGTGCGCGAGCGTGATCCGCGGCACCCTCGAGGGCCTGGACCCGGTCGAGCAGCGCGCGCACCTGGGCCTCGAGCGCGGCGAGGCGCCCGTCCGCGCTCGCCGGCACCGCGCGCGCTCGCGCGAGCAGCGCGATGACGGAGGCGACCAGGGCGACCATGGACAGGAGCAGGCCGAGCGCGAGTGACATCGCGGGCACGATGGCGGGCCTCTCTCTGCGGCGAGCCTACACCCAGGCCCCGGCGCATCCGTCCTGATTTGTCGATCCCGGGCCGGAAACCGTCCGGCCGCGCCGACGGAATGAGCGATACTAGGAGCCGTGTCACGACCTTCCGCCACTCGCCGGCTCTGGTTGGCCGCGCTCGTGCTGGCGATGCTCACCGGGATCGCTCCCGCGAAGGCCGACCCCCTCCGCTTCCGCATCCAGCCCGAGGCCAGCGAGATCACCTTCCGGGCGACCTCGCGGCTGATGAACGCGGAGGGACACTTCGGGCGCTTCAGCGGCGACGTGGTGGCGGACCCGGGCGGGCCCGCGGGCGCCCGGATCAACCTCACCATCGACGCGGCCTCGCTCGAGACCGGCATCGAGATGCGCGACAAGCACCTGCGCAGCGCCGACTTCTTCGACATCGAGCGCTTCCCGACCATCGCCTTCCAGAGCGTGCGCGTGGAATCGGCGGGCCGCCGGGCCACCGTGATGGGCCGCCTCACCTTGCACGGGGTGACCCGCGAGATCGCGGTGCCGGTGGACGTGCAGATCACCGAGACCGCGCTGGTCGCCTCCGGCGAGTTCATCGTCAACCGGGGTGAGTACGCGATGAACTACAATTCGTTCCTGAATCCGATCGGCAACGAGGTGCGCGTCGCGTTCACCTTCCGCGCCCGGGTTCCCTGAAAAGAATCCTCTGGACGCACGCACCGCCGGACGACGCATGACTGAGCTGCTCGGGCTCAATCCACCCCCGGTGGCGGTGACCTTCGCTGCCGCCGCGCCCGCCGGCATCCCGCGGGTGTCCAGGTCCGGCCCCGCCGGCTGCGCCTACTGGAAGCAGGCCGGCGAGGGCGCGGTCTTCTACACCGAGGCCGTCGATCACTTCAACTGCCCGGTCGGCGCCTACACCCACGGGGTCGGGCTGCCGCCGGAGCGCGCGAAGGAGCTGGAAGGCGTGGTCGGCACCATGGTGAGCCTGCAGTACATCCGCATGGAGGAGGTCGCCGCCCTGCCGCGCCGGAAGGACGCGTTCAGCGTCGCGGTGTACGCCCCGCTCGCCCTGACCCCCACGCCGTCGGACGTGGTGCTCGTGCGCGGCCGCGCCCGCCAGATCATGCTGGTGGCGGAGGCCGCACTGGCGGCCGGGCTCGCGGGCGACGCCGCCGCGATGGGGCGCCCCGCCTGCGCGATGATCCCGGCGGTGCTCGAAGGGCGGGGCGGCGTCACCAGCCTCGGCTGCATCGGCAACCGGGTCTACACCGGGCTGGGCGACGACGAGCTCTACTTCACGATCCCGGGCGCCAAGGTCGGGGAGGTCGTCGAGCGCCTCGAGACGGTGCTGAACGCCTATCGCGAGCTCGAGAAGTACCACCAGGCGCGGCGGGCCAGCCTCTAGGCTCCCCTCGCCCGGCTCCAGGCTCCTCCTCGGCGGCTCGGGGGATCGGGCTATAATCGGTCCCCCATGAACGCGGCCCTCGCCGGCCTTCTCGTCGCCGACCTGACCCAGAACGTCGCCGGCCCCTACTGCACCCAGATCCTGGGCGACATGGGGGCGGAGGTCGTCAAGGTGGAGCGCCTCGGCCGCGGCGACGACGCCCGCGCATGGGGGCCGCCCTTCTGGGGGCGGGAGAGCGCGACCTTCATGAGCGTGAACCGCAACAAGCGGAGTCTCGCAGTGGACCTCAAGAGCGCCGACGGGCGCGCCGTCCTGGAGCGCCTCCTCGCCCGCGCGGACGTGTTCGTGCAGTCGCTGCGGGCGGGCGCGGCGGAGGAGCTGGACCTCGGCTGGCCGCGGCTCTCCGCGCTCAACCCGCGCCTGGTCTACTGCTCGGTCACCGCCTTCGGCACCGAAGGCCCGCTCAAGGACCGGCCCGGCTACGATCCGCTCATGCAGGCCTACGGCGGGATCATGTCGATCAACGGCCACCCCGGCCAGCCGCCCGCGCGGGTGCCGGTCTCGGTGGTGGACATGGGCACCGGCATGTGGGGGGTGATGGGCATCCTGGCCGCGCTGCGCGAGCGCGACCGCACCGGGCGCGGGGCGCTGGTGACCACCGCGCTCTTCGACACCGCGCTCGCGTGGTCGGTGTTCCAGATGAGCCACTACTTCGCGACCGGCGAGGTCCCGCTCCCGCAGGGCTCGGGCACCGCGATGATCGTCCCCTACGAGGCCTTCCCGGTGTCCGACGGCTGGGTGATGATCGCGGCCGCCTCGGACGCTCTCTTCGTCAAGGCAACCGGCGCGCTCGACGTGCCCGAGCTGGCTCGCGACGGCCGCTTCGTGGACAACCCGCGCCGCGTCGAGCACCGCGCCGCCCTTCAGGAGGCGCTCGCGCGGGTGACCCGCGGGCTCACCGCCGCCGACGTGCTGGACCGGCTGCAGCGGGCCGGCGTCCCGTCGGCGCGCGTGTCGACCATGGACCAGGTCGCCGGCGAGCCGCAGACCGAGGCGAGCGGCATGCTCCCCGCGGTGAAGCACCCGCGGGTGCCCGACTTTCGCGCGGTGGCGCTGCCGATCAAGTGGGACGGGGAGCGGCCCGCCCCCACCCGCGTGCCGCCGCTGCTCGGGGAGCACTCGACGGAGGTGCTCGCCGAGCTGGGCTACGACGCCGCGACCATCCGGGACCTGGCGGAGCGCCATGTCGTCCAGCTATAGAACGCTGAACGTCGCCGCGTCGGCCGAGGGCCACGTGGTCACGGTGGAGCTGAACCGCCCCGAGGCGCTCAACGCGATGAACACCGCGATGGGCGAGGACCTGCTCCGCTGCTTCGAGGCCCTGCGCTGGGACCGCGTGGTGCGCGCGGTGGTCTTCACCGGCGCCGGGACGAAGGCCTTCTGCGTGGGGGGCGACCTCAAGGAGCGGGAGGGCATGACCGACGAGACGTGGCGGGCCCAGCACGTCATCTTCGAGGCGGCCGCCGCGGGGGTGCTCCACTGCCCGGTGCCGGTCATCGCGGCGGTGGAGGGCTTCGCGATGGGCGGCGGCTGCGAGCTGGCGGTGCTCTCCGACCTCGTCGTCTGCGGCGAGACCGCGGTCTTCGCGGTGCCCGAGGTCACCCGCGGCATCTTTCCGGGCGTGGGCGGCACCCAGCTCCTGCCCCGCATCCTGGGCGCGCCGATGGCCAAGGAGATGATCTTCACCGGCCGGCGGGTGGACGCGCGCGAGGCCAAGGCGATCGGGCTCGTCAACCACGTGGTGCCGGCGGGCCAGGCGCGGGCGAAGGCGCTGGAGATCGCGGCCACCATCGCG
>WNFO01004455.1_pt1 | contig 12102 bp, 11 predicted proteins | sample 5400251 | NCBI WGS metagenome assembly WNFO01 (sample SAMN13153354, study PRJNA577476) | soil metagenome | isolation source: 100 cm saprolite under Madrone tree | place: USA:California | collected 2016-06-14
CTTGTATGCGATGGCCTTGCGAATCTCCTCGGCGCGGGCAAATGCGAAGGCCGGATTGCAATTGTTCAGGACCACCAGGAATTCCTCGCCACCGAAGCGGCCAACGAAATCATAGGATCGTACGGAAGCGAGCAGCCGCTTCGCCGTTTCCTTCAAGACATCGTCGCCAGCAAGGTGGCCATAGGTATCGTTCACACTCTTGAAGTGATCCAGGTCGCACATCAGAATTACGGTGCAGATGTTCTCGCGGCTGGAACGGGCAAGTTCGCGTCCGAGCAAATCCACAATCACGCCGCGATTCCAGAGAGCCGTCAGCCCATCATGAGTGGCCTGGAAGCGCATCTCCTCGCGCGCCTCGACCAGACGGTCTTCGAGATTGAGGATTCGCAGCCCGGTACGCAGGCGCGCTTTCAGCTCTTCGGGGTCAAAAGGTTTGGTCAGATAATCATCGGCTCCGGATTCGAGTCCGGCGACAACGTCTTCCTTGGACTCTTTGGACGTGAGCAACACCATGTAGACATAGGATTGCTCTTTCCTTTTCCGCACTTCGCGGCAAACGCCCGGTCCATCCAACCCGGGCATTACCCAGTCCAGCAAGGCAAGCCTTGGTCCGTCCGCCGGGCACAACTGATCGGCCGCCAGGCGGCCGTTTTCCACAGCGGTCACTTCGTAACCCGCGCGTTCCAAAGTTTTTTGGAGCAGCTTCCGAGACATCATTTCGTCATCGGCGATGAGAATCCTCATCCACACACCTCTGCCATGCACGTGTCTAACTGCAGCAGGAGTTCCTTGCTGATATCTTCGAAGGATGCGCAGGCTTCCTGGAACTCGGACACTTCCCGATTCCGGGCCAACTGCTCGAGCCGGGCGGCGGCGCCGACCGCCGGGCCGGCAGCCAGGTTGGATAGCATTCCCTTCAAGGTATGCGCCTCAGCCACGACCCTTTCTCCATTCATGGAAGCCACGGCATTGCGCAAGGCCTGGAGATGCCGGGGAAATTCCTGCTTGAAAATCAGCAAGAGGTCACGCATGAGTTCGCGGTCATTTTCGACGCGCGCCAGCAGTTCAGCGAGATCAATCATCGCATTGGGCATGTACTTTTCCCCCTCTCTTCGCGCGATATTCAGGCGCGATGGGGTTCTGCGCCGGGTGCGGTAGTGAAAACAAGAGGAGAGACAGTGGTGGGCCCGCGCGCAACAGCGCCCGGGACGGAAGCCCCGGTGCGTTAGGCATACTTCGATTCTTGCTCTGAGGGCGAAACACTAGAATTCCCCAAGAACAAGGGCACGCGGGTGTCCACGCTCAAACGCGTCAATCAGGCTAGGTGATTGATAAGAATCGAGTTCGGCTGAAGGTTACTGGCGCTGCTCGGGGCAGAATACCCGTGATGGAACGAAACCGGAGAATTGGTTCAATTTGAAACTAGCGGATGAAGCGCCTGAGATAGACGAAGGCAAAGAAATTTGGAGGCGCGGGTGGGATTCGAACCCCTCGCGAGGATTGATACTACGTAACTTATTGATTCTACGAAACGACTAAATGGAGAAAAACTGCAAAAGCGCCGAACCGAGGTACGTGGCGGGTACACGGGATGTGCGCAAGACGCTGTCTACTTGTCGTCAAGTGACGTCTTTTGTGCATACTCGACTTGAAAATTGGCACAAAAAAGCCGGTCCGATCAAGGGTTAATTCTCTCTTGCTCTCGCTGATCACGTCATTTCTCGCCCGCTTTGCCCACGCTCAATTCACTTTAATTCCCACTGAAGTCAAGCAAATTCTGGCAACGGAAACAGCAGATTTGCAAAGTATCTCGACGCTTTCTGCCCGGAGCTCGTCTAAGGCAGCTGACTCCAACAGGGGCATGACGCGATTATGATCCACAGGACTAAGCCTCCCCTCAAGGATTCCACGCCAGTGGTCAGCATACTAGCCAGAATTTCCAGAGACGGTGAATTCGTCTCTCGAACCCTTAACACGTCATTAGACCAATTCTCAAATGAGAATGATCTCAAGAACAAATAAGTCTAATAGGGTCATGGTTTGGACGCGTATTCGGCGCACAGCGAAAGAAGACACGTTTCTATGGGCATTCGGGTGGCTGCAAATGCGACCAATAGAAAAGTTTTTGACCCTGCTATGAAGTATCAGCCCAAGATATCGGTGGCAGAAAGTCTAGTTGAATACTTCTGCGGCTTGGGGCATCTCGGTCAAACCCTCGGGTTTTGTCAGTTTCCATTCGTCATATGGAGGAGGAAGGTGAACACAAACCAATGCACGACATGGAGAATTTCTCCGGAGGTTCGGACCAGGTACTCCGAAGATGGCGCGGTCTTGCTCGATATCAGCAAGGGTCTCTGCTACAGCTTGAATCCTGTTGCCGCCCGTATATGGCTAACGATCGAAACGAGCCAAGCTGGGATAACTCTCGATGGCATCGTCGGCGCGCTTGAAACCCACTTCAAGGTGCCCCGCGACCAGTTGGGGGGCGACATCGCTGAGCATTTATCCAAGCTGGAACACATGGGGCTTGTTCACCAGAACGGCCTAATTCACGGGTCCAAGGCCGCCAGTGCGCGGGGTTGACATGTTTCGGATTACATGGCGTGCCTCCGTGAGAACCGAACTGTCGAACGCACCTGCGGCCTGGGCCTCTGATTCGACGGAAACTCCATCTCATACAGAGACTAACATCCTGGATTCTTGCGCGAATCAAAGCTGTATCCCACCCACTACGTGCCACCCAGTGCGCGGACGCTCGCCACAACGTGATCCGGGAGTAATTTTTTTCTGCCGTTGCCCGCGAATGGTGCTGTCGCCGGGCAACAAATCAGCCGAAAGAAGTTTACCAGGCGAGGACCTCTATCTTATGAGCCATCTCCTTGAACTTGTATGACAGATTGGGTTGACCCTGTTTACTGGTAGTGCCGCCCAGAAATGCAAATTGCCCGGGATACAGAACCGAACGGTCGAGTTTGACGGTATTCCCAGAGCTCGGACGGTCTGGCGCCGAAGAATCGAAGCCCAGCCCCAGAAAGGATACGAATTATGGTTGCAGGCTCGCAAACTTATAAGATACCGGTTGTTCGATTATTGGAAACCGTAGACGGATTCTTTGCCAGGCTTCTTCCGGAAGCGGTTCAGTTCTCAGACGAAGCAGACTGGAGGGCCAAGAAGCTGAAAGACTTCATTGACAATGCTCCCGGCAAGGTCCTTGGCAATCTTGCCGATGTTTGCAACGAGCTTGAGCTCCCTCTTTCTGTTCGCCAGGCGCGCCGGCTGTTTAAGGAGTCGACAGGGGTCTCGATCAATGAATACGCCAGGAAGAGGCGCCTGGTCTCTGCAGCAAGACAATTGCATGACACCGATGAGTCCGTAAAGGTGATTGCGACAGACGCGGGTTATCACACTCACAAAGCCTTTGCGAAGAGCTTTAATGACATGTTTCAGTTGAGGCCAATGGAATTCCGGAGAATGTGGCGCCGAACTCAGGTCACGGCATGAATCGCGCGGTAGAACCCGATGGGAGAATGCCCAACGAAGAATCTAAAACAGTTTTACTGGGCAAAGATCAGGCGGTGGCGGTGTACCGCCTCGAGAGGCAGCACATGACAATGACATTTTCTTGCGATGGTCAACAAGAAGCTGTTGTTTTACTCGCGATGGGTTCGGGAGTGCGAAGCTTCACTTTGTCAGAATTCATCCACTTCTGGCTGACGATGATCGATGTGGGGCGCAAGCGTGATATCGCGGAGCTAGAATCCGGAAAACTGCTGCGCCGAATCAACAAAAAAGAGTGTTACAGAAGATTCAATGCAGATGACTAGTTCTGACGGGGAGCCCGTACGGAGCTGTTATTACACAGAGCCACAGCCGGTCAGGACTTACTAAGAGTTTTGTCGAAAGCTTAGGGAGTTTCCTTGACTGCGAATCGCAACACGCAGTTCCGATGGTTTGCTCGCCAACTGCGCCCTCTTCTGCGCGCGCATGCGGTCAGTGTGTCCTTAATGGTGCTGAGCAGCTTGATGTTCTTGCTCGACCCTCTGCTCATCAAATGGTTGATTGATCGGATTCTTCCTAAGAAGGATTTCCATCTCCTGTTTCTTGCTGCGGCTGGATTCTTCGGAATCTACGTGTGCCGTCTGGGTCTTTCCGCACTTGCAGGAGTTGTGAGCTTTCGGACAGTGCAGGATCTTGTCTTCCGCATCCGCCTCAGCATCCTGGCGCAGATGAACCGCCTTTCCGCGGATTACCATGAATCGACGCCCGTTGGAGAAAAGCTGTACCGAATGGAACAAGATGTCGATCAGGTCGCCGACCTGGGATCGAGCCTCGTGCCCTATGCGCTACAGACCACTTTTAATGCGATTTTTGTTGTCGCGACCATGTTCGTGCTGGATTTCAAGCTCACATGCATGGTTCTTCCGCTCGTGCCTCTTTTCTTTGTGTTCAGGAGATCCTTCGAAATCCGGCTCCGGGGAGCATCGGATTCAGCACAGCGGCAGTCCAGCAGAGAAAGCAGCTTTCTTCAAGAACATCTATCCTCCGTCGTCCAAGTCCAACTCCTGCACCAGGAGAGAAGTCAAACACAAGCGTTCTTGGAACGGGCCGCAACAAGAGTGGAAGCACTGAATCATCGGAACCTCATCGAGGTGTTCTTCAGAACTTCCTATATGGCGGTCATCGCGCTGGGCACGATTGTTATTCTCGGCTGCGGGAGCTACCAGGTGTTCATCGGGGCTTTGACAGTGGGAGGACTCGTCGCCTCTTACAGCTATATGGCGAGATTATTTGACCCCCTGAACGCCGCTGTTGAGATCTATTCACGCCTGAATCGGATGAGTACAAGCATTGGGCGGATCTTAGAAGTCATCGAGGCGGTTCCAAGCGTAGATGAAAGACAGGACGCGGTTTACCTGCACTCTCCAGTGAGGGGATATGTCGAGATGAAAGATGTCCATTTTTCGTACCGCTCGGGGCAGCCTGTCCTTCGGAAGCTCGACTTCACATTGGGGGCAGGCGAAAGAGTCGCGCTCGTTGGAATCAGTGGTAGTGGAAAGAGCACGATCGCAAAACTGATTGCCAGGCTGTATGACGTCGAGCGTGGAACCGTGTACATCGACGGACTAGACGTGCGAACTGTGAGGCTCGAGAGTCTTCGAACGAGAATTTGCTACGTCATGCAGGAGGGCATCCTTTTCGACCGGACGCTCAAAGAAAACCTGTTGCTGGGGCGGCCCGCTGCAACGGTCAAGGAGTTGCGTCGTGCCGTCGAAATTGCGGACCTCGAAGAATTGGTCCGGCGACTGCCCAAGGGATGGGACACGCCGCTGGGGCCAAGAGGGAATGCACTATCGGGAGGCGAGCGACAGCGTGTTGCGCTGGCGCGCGCGGTGCTGCAACGCCCTTCCTTGCTTTTGCTTGATGAATCGACGTCGGCGTTGGATGCTCCTTCGGAACAAAGGATTTATTCAACTTTGGCACACCATTTCTCAAACCAAACGATCCTGTTTATCTCCCACCGGATCTCCGCGCTCAAGTGGGTTGACCGAATCGTCGTTCTGAATCAGGGGGTGGTCGAAGATCAGGGCACACATGAGCAACTGATCAGTCGAAGCAGCTTGTACGTTTGCTTGCATACCGCAGTGCCGCCAGCAGCTCCCACTCAGAGTTGGTATTCCTCTACGCAGTAGTTACTAGCCATATCAGTCTGTCATAAGTATCGTAGGATGGCCGAAAAAGAGACTAAATGGCCGAAAAAGAGACCCGTTTTTTGTTGACTGCTTCGTTGAACGCGCTGCATCATCGCATCGTTACCCAGCCGATTACAAAGCGGCAATATCTGATTAAAAGAGTCGCTGCGTAGACCTCTTAGCTAAGCAGTTGAACCAAGCCGAGGGACGGAGTGTCTTTGTGTGCCGGCACGAATCCCGAAATGAAGCAGGAAGCGGACACCGTCCCGCGAAGGAGGGTCGAATGCATCAAATAATGATGAGGCCCCCCTATTCGACCCTCGAGCCGGTGACGGACGTTTTCCATGGGGTCCTGTTCACTGATCCCTATCGCTGGCTCGAAGACCAAGACTCGCTTCGCACCCGTGATTGGATTGCAGAACAAACCTGCTACGCACGCGCGTACCTCGGCCACATACGGGGGCGCGAGCGAATCCGTGAGCGTATCCGCGAATTTCTCACCGTTGAAACCTATGATTCACTGCAGAAGGTCGGTAACCGCTACTTCTTCCGAAAGCGCCTTCCCGACCAAGAGCAGCCCTGCCTTTGCATGCGCGACGGTGCAGACGGTGAAGATCAACTTCTTCTTGATCCCTCTGGACGAGGGACGGGGAGATTCACGGCTGTGAACCCGGTCCAGGTTTCACCCGATGGGCGGCTGTTGGTCTACGAAATCAAGGAAGGCGGGGAACGGACCGGGACATTCGCGTTATTGGAGATCGAAAGCCGTAAGACTCTGCCCGATATTCTGCCTCGCGGGTATTTGCGCGGCCTTGCGTTTGCGCCCGACGGCAAGAGTTTTTACTACGTCCACGAAGCCGCGGACGCGAAGCCGCCGTTCCACCGCGCCGTGTACCAACACATGATGGGTACACAATTGAGCGAAGACCGCGAGATTTTCTTCGCCGGTGAAGACGAGGAGATTCGGCTATTCCTGACTTCGCTTAAAAAGTGCCTCGTGTTCTACGTCTGTAAGTTTCTCGATAAGACGCTCATGGACGTCTACCTGAAACTCCTCGACAAAGCAGGCCCGCCAGAACCACTTTTTCGCGGGATCGACTATAGCTTCGGTGTCCTGCTGATGGATGAAAAGATTCTTGCAATTACAGACAAAGATTCGCCGAATCGTCGCATCGTCGAAATCCGGCTCCGTGAAAACGGAGATCATGAGTGGGTGGACATCGTTCCCGAGAAGGACAGCCTCATCCAAACGGCGGTGGTAGTTGAGGACCGCATTCTTGTCTCATACATGAAGGAGATGATTCATCAGGTTCGTATCTTTGACTTCTCCGGCAAGGAATTGGGAGAGATGCCGATTCGAAGCGACGAAACAGTTCGCTTCATTGCAGCTTCTCAAGGGAGCGATGAATTACTCCTTGAAGCCGAATCCTTCACGGAGCCTATCGGAATATTCAGGTACTCCACGAAGAGCAACGAGCGCTCGCTCTGGGCGAAGAGACACATCCCATTTGATCCTGTGAACTATAGCTATTCCCAGATTTGGTACATGTCCAAGGACGGTACAAGAATTCCAATGTACCTTGTGGGCCGCCGCGACATTCTTACTAGCGCTGGCAACCCGACGATCATGACCTCGTATGGCGGCTACGGGGTTTCCATGACGCCGCAGTTTAGTATCTTCGTCGCTTTTCTCATGGAACGCGGCTGCCTGTTTGCGCTACCAAACATTCGTGGAGGGTCAGAATTCGGCGTGGAATGGCACAACGCTGCGAAACGGCGCAACCGCCAGATCGCGTACGATGATTTTCTCTGCGCAGCTGAGTGGCTCATCAAAACAGGCCGAACCTCTCCTGGGAAGCTCGCCATCTTCGGCGGCTCAAATTCCGGCCTGCTTGTAGGAGCAGCGCTAACACAACGCCCTGATCTGTTTCGCGCGGTGGTCTGCATGGTTCCGATGCTGGACATGCTTCGGTACCACCTCTTCGACAACGCGCACGTTTGGAAAGATGAGTTCGGCACCGTGGACGACCCGGACGATTTCGCAGCCCTGGCAAAATACTCTCCGTATCATCAGGTTCGGCAGGGCGTAGCGTATCCCGCCACGATGATCGTCTCCGGCGATGCCGATCGGAACTGCAACCCTCTTCACGCCCGCAAAATGACAGCCCGGCTGCAGGCTGCAAATGCTTCCGAGCATCCCATTTTTCTCGACTACAGCAAGTTTCGCGGGCATTCGCCGGTGCTTCCTTTGAGCGAGCGGATTGAAGCACTAACCGACCGCATGGCTTTTCTTTGCGACCAGTTGCAATTGCCCGTCTGAAGGAGCGGCCTCGTCATGTCGTTTCTTGTCTTGAAAGCATATTTGAAGCTAGTTCATTTCGACCTTTATTTGGCCCGAGGCAATTTCGCGGCGCTTTACTGGAAGGTTCGTAACTATCCAGTTAGAAAGCAGGCACCAACTTCCGATGCCGTCGAACGCATCTGCTCCGCCGTAGACATGGCGTGCATTTGGTACTGGAAGGAGGCGCTCTGCCTGCAACGGTCTGCGGCCACAGCGTGTCTCCTCAAGAAGTATGGTGTGTCGGCGCAGATGGTCATCGGTGCACAGCACATGCCGTTCAAGGCTCACGCCTGGGTAGAAGTGGATGGCAGCGTGGTCAACGACAAATCGTATACGCCAGAAATATATGCAGTCTTGGATCGGTGCTAGCAAGGCTCAGTACCAAACTGAAGTCAAAGGGAAACAAACATGAGCGTCCAGTTCGGAAGATGGAATGTCGATGGCAAGCCAGTGGATCGCGACTACCTCGAAAAGGTGAGACAAGTCATCGCTCCGTACGGCCCGGGTGATAGCGGCTCCTACGCGAAGACGAGCATCAGTATTCTGTATCGTGCCTTTCACACCACGAAGGAATCGCGCCGCGAAACACAGCCGCATATTACCGAATCAGGCGCGGTCATCACGTGGGACGGCCGCTTGGACAACCGCGCGGAACTGATTCGCCGGCTAAGGAATGTCCTTACCATTGGGTCCACGGACGTCTCGATCGTAGCGGCCGCCTACGAAGAATGGGGAAATCATTGTTTCGGCAGGCTCATTGGTGATTGGGCTCTTTCCATCTGGGATGCAAACACACGCTCACTGATCCTCGCGAACGATCCCATCGGCACACGCCATCTGTACTACTCGCTCGACAATAACCAAGTCACGTGGTGCACCATTCTTGATCCACTCGTCTTGTTCGCTGGAACAACATTTGCGCTCTGCGAAGAGTACATCGCCGGCTGGTTCTCGCTCTTCCCCGCCGCACATCTAACGCCCTACGTCGGAATTGATTCAGTTCCTCCGTCCTCCTTGGTGCTCATCCGAGCGGGCAAGCGCACAATTAGAAAATACTGGGATTTTGATCCTGACAAGCAGATCCGCTACCGCACGGACGGCGAATACGAAGAGCACTTCCGAACCGTCTTTGCTGAAGCCGTCCGCCACAGACTCCGCTCAGACAGCCCCATCCTCGCCGAACTCAGCGGCGGCATGGATTCCTCTTCCATCGTCTGTATGGCCGATACCATCATCGCCCGCGGAAGGGCCGAAACCCCGCGCCTCGATACCGTCTCCTACTACGATGACTCCGAGCCCAACTGGAACGAGCGCCCCTATTTCACCAAAGTGGAAGAGAAACGTGGCCGCACCGGTTGCCACATCGACGTTGGCAAACAAGAGCCTTTCATGACCCAGTTGGAGAGCGACCGCTTCGCTGCCACTCCCGGCTCGGGTGGTCGACCCAGCGAAGCGGCCATGCAATTCAGCACATGCATGATTTCTCAGGGGAACCGCGTGATCCTTTCCGGTATCGGAGGAGACGAAATCATGGGCGGCGTCCCGACCCCCATACCGGAGATCGAAGACCTCATCGCCACGGTCCAGCTCAAGAGACTTGCGCACCAACTAAAGGTGTGGGCACTCAATAAGAGAAGACCATGGCTCTACCTGTTCTTTGAAGCAGCACGGGGATTCTTCCCTCCCTCTCTGGTTGGTTTCCCAAAGCACTTGTGGCCCGCTTCCTGGTTGAGGCCTAGTTTCATCTCGCGGAATCGAGCAGCGTCGCATGGCTATGAATGCAGATCGAAACTCTTGGGGGCTCTACCAAGCTTTCAGAATAACCTAGGTACGTTGGATGCGTTACGGAGACAACTATCGTGCTGTGCGTTGCCCTCAAATCCGCCGTACGAGAAGCGGTATCCCTATCTCGATCGTGGTCTGGTGGAGTTCATGTACGCAATTCCTCGGACACAACTGGTCCGCCCAGGGCACCGGCGCTCCCTAATGCGCCGGGCGCTCCCCGGGATTGTTCCAGACGAGCTGCTTAACAGGAAGAGGAAAGCATTTGTTGTCCGGGCGTCATTGGCGGCCATTTCGAAAGAGTGGACCAGTCTAGTTGAAATGAGTCAGCACATGGTTAGCAGTTCATTTGGAATTATTGATGCGCGTGATTTCTGTGAGGTTCTGCAAAGGGGGCGACAGGGACAGGAGGTTCCAATCGTCCCTGTGATCCGCACAATCGGCATTGAGTACTGGCTGAGGAATCTTGCGGACTCGAAGTTAATAGATGCCGCCAGGTCTGGGGGAGCAAACTACGGGTTACGAGATCAGGAAACAGCCATTCGCCATCATAAGTGGGGGATTGAACTAAACAAATAATAGCGAGGGAGAACAAGTCGAGAATTGCTTTCGAAATCTCTTCCCTGACAGCGAATCAGCTGGGATGGCATTGAGGAATTCAATCCTACTGGGTTGAATGTTTGTAGATTCCAAGTTCAAAAGGAGAATGATCGTCATGACTTACAACAAACCAGAAGTAGCAATCTTGGGCACGGCCCTCGGAGCAATTCAGCAGCAAATTTCCGTCAAGCCCTTTGGCTCGGTGAGTGACACCAACCAAGGGTACCCCGCTTCCGCGCTTACTAACTCAGCTGCGTACGAAGCGGACGAATAGAAAAAGAGTCGGGGCGTCTTCTTAACAAGGCGCCCCGACATTTCTCTCGCGTGCTCTCAAGCGACCCTGTCGTGCTGTTAATGTATACGGTCAGGATCGAGTTCTAGCTAAGGGTTCTTGCGGGTCTGAAGTAAACAGACCTCACCACATCTGAGGCAGCAGACCACCGATTACGAGACCAAGAAACAGCGATTCGCCATCAAAAATAGAAGACTGAGTTAAGCAGATGGCATCGAGGGGAAACTTACATCCAGATCATTGCTTTGATCAGCCAGCAAGCGCTTTCACTCACTTTCATAAGAACGATTCGCCTGGGGTTGCATTCAGGAATCTAACCTACAGGATTCAGGGTTCTTAGATTCTAACTTGAAAATGAGAATGATCGCCATGATTTACAACAAACCGGAAGCAAAAAAATCTTGGGCACCGCCCTCGGGGCAATTCAGCAACAAATTTCAATCGAACCGTATGGCGGGTTTATTGCCTCAATTTGGGCTGCCCGCTCACTTTCCTTACTACTGCGGCTGCGTCCGAGGCAGACGAATAGCAGACTTGCAGAGGCATTGGTTACGAATTCCTGCCCGGACGGAACCAGTCGCTCAGAAAACAGATAGCCCGTCGCCGACTACATCTGCCCAGTAAACCGTTGCCGGACTCTCCGCTTTCTCTGGGGTGTGCTACTGTGGGTTCACCGGACAGTTGTTTTCATGTCGAGGAACACTGAGGTTGTAGTAAGAGCCCTTCTGATAGAACCGAAAGCCAGACGGTACCAAGATTTTGCGCACAGCCGCAGTCACTTTTTGCCCGCTGAAAGAGCATCGCATCGTGTGCCAGTACACGCCAACACTCTTGCACTCAGATTAAGAAGATCAAGTGTGTTAACCGGCCCTTGGTCCTTGAATTCGATGTGAAACAGAAGAGTAAAAGTGAAGACAGTGGTCGCGCCAGGTGGAAGTCGATCACCAGCGATAGATCCTGTTAGGTCCCAGATGGCCCCGGAGCCGGGCAAACCGTTATCCGCGTTTAGGATGGTAACCCTCCCTACCGCAGAGCTGACGCTTGTAACCTCCAAGCGGATTGGAGCGTTGATCGGCAGGGCTCCCCGATTCGCAAGCCTTGCGCCAAGTGACAAGGTTCCCGTCTTATTGTCAAATGTTTGCGGCCCCCCATACAGGATCTTGACCTGACTCGTTACGTCGGACTCTGTCACGTCTTGTTTTGGGGACGAATCTGCAGAGTCAACAGCCCTTGGGGAAACGACGGCCCAAAAGAGCTCGTCATGATCCTGCTCTACCACTCCGAACACGGCGAGGAACCGATTCCCCGGGCCAGCCAGGAGAGCTTCGCTTGATCTACTAACTTCACCGCCTGTCGACATTACCTTGAGAACGACCACAGGAGTGGTGCCGTAACCA
>WNFO01004456.1_pt1 | contig 12101 bp, 9 predicted proteins | sample 5400251 | NCBI WGS metagenome assembly WNFO01 (sample SAMN13153354, study PRJNA577476) | soil metagenome | isolation source: 100 cm saprolite under Madrone tree | place: USA:California | collected 2016-06-14
GCCCGACAGTTTCGATCGACTCCCGCGAGATTTAGAAACAGCAATTTTCCGTGTTGTGCAAGAGTGTCTGACGAATGTACATCGGCATTCAGGGAGCCCGGTCGCCAAGATTCGCCTCAGCCGTTCAGCTAGTGATGTTCAACTTGAAGTGTGGGATGAAGGCAAGGGCATACCGCCAGAAAAGCTACACGAGATGGCTTCAAGCGGTGCGCCAGGTGTTGGTATCAGAGGTATGCGAGAAAGAATTCATCAACTCGGTGGCAGTTTGGAGATAGGTTCTGATGGCAACGGCAAAGGTACAGCAGTTGTAGTGAAACTGCCGGTTGCGAACGTGGTCACACCGGTTGCCGCACCAAACGAAGACGACGCAGCAGCGGACTAAGAAAACCCAAGCTTTACCGGACACGAATGAAGGAACTACGATTACTCGGGACCCTGGGCCGCTGCAGAGTTCGGAATCTTGATGGTTGTTCAAATTTGTACAGCTTTGCCGCCAGTATCGCCGCATCCTATCCGAATGAAAATGAAAGAACTCTCACCCAAACAGTTATCCTCCGTGTCCTGTCCTACGTGTGGTGTCGCTGCTGGAGAAGGCTGCATGCTGCATTCTGGCGGTCGACGCTCAGGGCCACACGTTGCCCGGAAGTTCGCCGCAATCGAGGCCACTGAGAGGAAAGCGAAGTCAGCTATGAGATGACGCACAGGACTTCGAGTCTCAACCCCTCCACGACCCGACCGACAAAGCGTCTGAAGCAATATCCCAATTTCAGAGAGCGCCGAGAAATAGTTCGTCCTATTCAGCCCCTCCCGCATACATGAACTCGCGACGCGTAATACCGTCTCATGTGTAAGCGACCGCACTGCTTCTTTGGACTACGATTTACGTCCCGCCAAGGCCCCATATTCACGTTTCGAGGGCGCCACATCATGTCCGACAGATACGGTATAAAGCATGACGGCTACGAGTTCAAAGTCAGTCAGATCGCTGGGGTGACGGTCGGCGCGTACAAGACCGAACAGGAAGCGCAACAGAACATTGAAGCTTGCGAGCAAGATGACTTGATTCTCAAAACAGCGAGAAGTCTGGTCAAAAAAGCTGTCGATGCCTTAATGCGAACGCATCAATTCGACCGCCCCACTGCGCAAAATTGGATTCGAGAAGCGGCGGGTTAGAAGCCGCGGCGGACTGGGGGGCGACATAATGACAAGAACGCATGACTACCAGATCATCAGCGATACAGCGCCAGCGATTGAAAGCAGGCTTGCGACACAGGCGGCAGAGGGCTGGCGACCTATTCTTATGAGCACTGCAACAGTAAATACTGCGGTGCAAGTTTTTATCGTGTTAGAAAAACCGATTCCATCCCCTTACGCAAAATAACTTTCTTAACGATAATGCCGCATTTCGCGCGCCGCATCGGCGTCTGCGACTGGCCTAGTTTTCCTGTGCAATACGGCGCAAGTGGATTCCAATGGGATCGCCAGAGTGAACAGCAAAGGGAGCAGAGAGTAGTGAGATCAGCCCGAACTCATAGGGTACCGGCAGGACATGGTACGTTCCGTATCCGTTGCGGATAGATGTCGAAAGTGATTCAACGCGAAACCTTGTAGTCAACCGCGGACTGGCGGGCGATTTTCGTTTATTCCGCCTCGCAGGACTCCCCCGACTCATCCCCGAGCAAATCGAAAGTGAGGTTCACGTCATGCCAGTCAACAAAGAGTTCACAATTCGGCTAGAGGACCGACCCGGAACGCTTGGAAAGGTCTGCCAGACTCTGGCCGATCAAAATATCAACATTCTTGCATTTCAACAGCTGCCTCTTGAAAAGGGCAAGGGCGCCGTCCGTCTCGTATTGGACAACCCGGCCGCTGCCAAGACGACTCTGGACAGCCAGCACGCCGATTACACCGAGACTGAAGTCGCGCAGATCAAACTTTCCAATCGTACCGGGGAGCTAGCGGGCGCCGCATCGCGGCTCGGCGAAGCCGGAATCAACATCAACTACGCCTACAGTGGAACCGAGCCCGGGACCGATGCAACGTTCGTGATCTTCGGAGTTGCAGAAGTGGGTAAGGCAGTGAAGATTTTTGAGCAGGCTGCTGCCGCCCGTCCAACAACTTAACTCGATTCACGTTGGAGCCTGCAGCACAATTATTCTCACCGCGGGCACCCTGGTCAGTGGAGTCACGCCTACCTCGCCTGGAACGACGACCCCATCCGCTGGGGTGTCCCATCTCATTTGAAGGCGACACACTCATCGGCATACGCACGAGGAGCAGACACATTCCCATGCTCATTTCCCCGATGCTCACCATCGGCACGATCATTGAACTCTGGACCGTAGTTTCCTTGATAAAATCAGAGCACCGTAGCTCGGATATTGCGGAAAGCGGTGGTGTAACTGTAATTGGAGTACGACTGTAGCCCGATAAACGTTGGCTCGGAAGCCGGAAAGCGGCCACGGCTGGGATCATAGGGCGATGGGAAATGCACGGTCGCCGGATCGGGGATCGCGTATTGAGCGGTACTCACGCCATTCAACTTCACGTTGATCACGTTGTTCAAGACCTGAATTCGGTACTGATTCCATCCCAAAATAGTCGCGTCCCGCGGTGTCACAAAGTCACCCACCGTCGCTGCCGGGAATCCGGCGATTTCGCTTAGATTGCTTGGATAGCTGACGGCATAGACAGCCCCGGTCCGATGGATGGCCAAGCCGGGTGTTGGTTGCCCGGCTCCGCTATTGTCAATCTGGATTTCGAATCCGGTGTAAACCGCGGACCATGCCGGATTGGCGAACGGATTACCATCCGGCGCGAGTACTCCATCGGGATTTTTGAAGCGGACGAAAACTCCACTGTTTGTCTGGAATGTGCGGATGAAAAACTCCAGTTCGAGAAGGTAATTTTGCGGCATGGGAATCGTGCACCATAGCATCCCGAGATCGACGCTCGGAACCGATTGCAACGCACCGTCACTCACGTGGAAGGTGCCCCGTCCGGACATGCGCCAGTTCACGAACGATTTTCCGTCGAAGAGAGTCATAACTGTGCCTGTCGCAGGCGGTGTCGCGGGCGGCAGATACTGCACAAAGGGCCGCTGCGGTTGAGCGGCATCGCCCTCGGGAACCAAACGCCGCGCGAGCCTCCGTCGAATCGAGACGCCATTCATCACAGGGTTGGCCGAGCCGCATGTCGGTAGCACCGCGGCGTCGCCAGCGTAGAGATTCGTCGCGAAATGAAACTGGCAATCGGGATTTACAACGGAGCGAGTTGGATCGTCGCCCATTCGCAACGTTCCGGATTCATGAAAGGTTGTTCCAAGCCCGTCGGGAGCGAGTTGACCCGCTGGATTGTATTTCGGGCCGGGTATCGCCCCGAAAAGATTTTGTGCCAAGAAATCGATGCCTTGGTCCATTTGACTCATAACCAGCGAATCGATGTTGCTCGCCCCCGCTGTGCGCGGAATGACGGTCGCCGTTGCGCGCGGCACTTGAGCTTCGTCCAGGTCCACTTGACCAGGCGCTGTGGGAACGGTCACTCCGTTTTGCGGATTTGGAAGGATCTCTCCGACCGCCCGGATCGACACGTCAATCTCGCCGGGTTTTGTTTCGGCGAAGTGACGAATGTTGTCGAGATCAGGAACACTCTGGAAGAGCAGGGCGTCCGAACTGCCAGCGCCCGAACCGGCGGGCATCGCCGACGCGGAGATCTGAAAATGGTAGTGCACAAATGCACCGTTGATCTTGGTCCGACAGCGCACGAGCAGGGCTGTCAATTCTTGGTCCGTCAGAGTCAGGCCCGCGGGTATAGGAACTGTAAACTGCGCATTCTTGCGGAGATGAACCATCAGGTTGTTGCCGATCAGACTACCATTCACGGCCTGAGCCACACCGGGTGCAAGGAGCGCCATCCGCGCGCTCTCGATGGCCCCCATTGCAAGGACCACGACTGGCCGGCGCTGCACGTTGCCCTGCACAGCTCCGCTGAGATCGAGAAAGTCGTCTCCGGTATCTTTGCTGCGCACAAAAATACCGTCGACCTCCTGCACGGTCGCACCGGTCGCGAGCATATAGGTTCGGGTTCGCAGGCCCTTCACATGACAGTCGGGAACAATCGTGAGGCCCTTGTCGGTGTTGCCGATCTTGTCGCTTGCGGCGCCAAACGCCCTGCGCGCAGCGTCGATTCCCAGCGGTACGCTGCTGAATTTATTAAAGGGGAAAAACCCCGGACGCGAAAGGATCTGGACCGCTAACGGCGCATCGACCCGTAGACTGTCAAGAAAGCCAGGGTAGTCTGGCGCGATTTTTCCGTTTGCAACATCCTGTATGTGCTGCCCTTGATCTTCGAGAGCGTCGGTTACGTAATCGGGCAGTTCGTTCAGTGGCACAACATTTGGAATCGTGGAGTACAGGCCAAACAATTTCTTCCGGAAGAAGGTATGCATGTCCCCGGCAATGTAGTCGTTGGACGTAGACGTTCCAGTCTGTTTTGCGCCCTCCAGAAAATAGCGCTTATTAAGATCGTCAACCACTGTTTGAGGCCAGGGAAACGCTGACTTAAACGGATCCCCAGGCGCTGTTTCCGTCTCAGTAGCAAAATAACGTGGCGACCAGCCGCCGAAATATAGCGATCTGCCACCCAGGCAGTATGCTAGACCGCCAAAGCGGATAGACGAATTCCACGGAAGTCCCCAGTTTTCGAAAACAGACTGCTTGTCTAACCCGGAGTTGATCAGCTCTTGGCGCGTCGAGGGCAGGGCGTTACCCAGATTGAGAAATCGGGGAAGACTCGGGTTGTCCAGCAGGGTTACTTTGTCGGCCTGTGAGTTCTGCGGATTGGGCGACGCCAGTCCAAGACTTGGAATGTCTTGCGTGTGTTCCGGCAGCATAAAAGGCCCGCCCTCTAGTACCAGGATGCGGTAATTGTTTGGCTTTATCGCGGCTCCGAACGGCCTGCTGCGCTCGAACAGGTCTTGGGCGAGCGTGAGGCCAAAGGTCCCACCGCCGATAATGACGACGTCGAAGGTGCCGCTCTGTTTGGCTTCCGCGAATGTGTTGCATACATAGCGCCCAAGAATATCGTGAGTGAAGCTAGTATCTTCGGTAGTTATAGGCATAAATGCTCCTCGAGACAACCCGGAGGATGGCGAATGCGGCATTAAGTCGAACGATCGTTGGCAGAGCCTGGACTTACGTGGTATCCGCTTGCACGCCCCGAAATTCGGTTCGTGGAATTCTGGGACGGCCAATTCACACTGGTCGGGACGCCCGTTGCAGGCTCTCGGCAGAATCGCTCAGAAGCATAGTGAACGTAGTTTCGGTTTCGTTACAAGGATTAAAGGGTTGTTTTCCGCGCGCAAGCTGTATTTGTGAGAACTGCGCTTTGACCACGGTCCCAGGTGTAGTTCATTGCGCATCCGTCCCGACGTATACTGCGAAGACGAATCGGTCGGGAAATGAGGTGTTTTTGCGATGGTGCGGATTGTAATTCTCGGTGAACGTACCCAGACGCTGGGAATGCTTGCTGATGCTCTGCAAAAAGGTGGATATCGCGTTCGCGTTCTCACAGATTCCAAGTGGAGAATATCCGTACTGAGATACCTCAGCCCGCACTTTGTCATCGTGGACGCGGAGAATCCAAATTTCAACGCCGCGAAGGTCTGTACTAAGATACGGAGCGATCATTCGCTTGTTCGGGTTCGCATTCTGGTATTAAACCCCTCCCATGACCGCGAAGAGAATGAGCAGGCGGCTTGCGCAGCTGACGTATATGTGAGCCGACCGTTCGATCCGAAGGCTGTCGTGTCACGCGTGAGAGGGCTCCTGAAGACAGAACCTGCGGAACGAACCTATCGAAAGATATCGATCGATACTTTAGTAATCGACCCGGCGTCTTATCAGGTGATCCGCCGCGGAGAGGCAGTCGCCTTGGGCTACATCGAATTCCAGCTTTTGCACCATCTGGCCTCTTATCCGAATACCGTCCGCAGTCGAGACGAATTGCTGCAGGCGGTGTGGAAATATCGGGAGGCCACTCCCCGGATAGTCGACACCACGATATGGAAGTTGCGAAAGAAAATCGAGGTCTGTCCGGAGAGGCCTCGATTCATCAGGTCAGCAAAAGGAAAAGGCTACAGTTTCAATGTGCCCTCCGACTGAATCGGGTCTCGCGTTGGCTACCGAGTTATCGCTTGCGTAAGGGGCATCGAAGATCTGACGAGGAATTCGGGAGTTGTACGTAGCTCGTTCCAGGGAATTGGTTTGCGAAATTAAAGGTCTGTCGATGGGGAGCAATCCTAGTCGCCGTCCGTGTCGGCATGCGACAACCTGCGGGAATGAAAAGGGCGGCTCCGCGAAGAGCCGCCCTTTTTCCGTCCGACAGGACGGGATTTGGTTAGCCGAAATTACGGGAGATAGTAGCGCAACGCGGTGAACAACATGTTGTCGACTGCCTTGGGCTGAACGCCCACGGCGGTTGGCACGTTATTGTTGCCGGACCACGCGGTCCTGGTGAGGTACGAGTACTGGACGCCCCAGCGTATGCCGCCCTTCGGCCCCTGGTAAATCTTATGCCAGAACCCGAGCGTGCCTTCGATGACCACGCGCGAGTCTCCGGCGCACGTCCCGCCAGCGCTCGGTGTTAGTTGATTCGTCGGAGGATTCTCCGTGCTGCAACCGGAGTTGTTGGCGAACGGGCTGCCGTAGCCGCCGATGCCGTTGCTGGCCCGCGCGACCGTAGTGTTTACCAGGGTCGGCGCGCCAGCCACCCCGTTCGGATTGCTGATCGCCACAGTTGTGATCTTCACGGTCTCGTAATCGTGATAGGCTGCGCGGGCTGCGTATTCAGCGCCCCCGTAGGCGTAAATATCCAACTTTGGCGTCGGGTGGAACTCGAGGATGCCGAGACCGTGCCCACCGCGAATCGGAGCGAGCGTGCCGTCGGCACGGGCGGTGACGTCGGCGAGCTGCGCTGAACCAAAGCGGTTGATGCCATCGCCATAGACTCCCTTGAGTCCGAATTCCACCTTCTTCGTGAAGAGCGGAACACGGAAGCTGGCTCCTCCGCCACCGCCGGTGCGTGAATCGTTGAACGCGCCGGCCGCTGTAGGAGCAGTAGCGGTTGCAGCTGCGGCGCAAGTGATGGGGTCGCCCGTAAAGGTGGTGGTCGTGCCGTTAGCAGCGGTGACGACTCCAGCTGGAGTGGCGCTTACCACCGCGCAGGGATAAATGCGTGCGCGGAATTGGCTGAGAATAGCGAATATTTCGTAGTGGCCCCATCTCGGATCTAAGGCTGCCTTGAAGATGAGATCCGGCGCTTTGTTGGGAGTATAACCCGTCGGGTCGAACGCATTGTTGAGTCCGGCACTAAGCCCGGGCGCGTTGACCCAGAAATTCTGCGACGTGGCGCCTGCGGCGTTGGTGAAGGTCGAGAACCCGCGGCCGCCAATAGTGGTCTGCGGTCCCTCGATGGCAAAAGCAAGAGAAAACTTGTCGGCGAAGCTCTTCACCAGGCGCACCCCATATGCGCGCTGCCACGTGAAGCCGACCACGTACTGCGGGTCGATTATCATTGGCAACGCTTCCTGGCGGTTCTGAATTCCCTTCCTGGTTTCAACAGCGAGGCTCCACATCTGGCCACCGGTGACGGAAAAGCCGTTGTCGAAGGCGACCTGTCCCCACACTTGCCGCTGGCGAAACACGTAGCTGTTGCTCTGGCGGTTATTAGACGTTGTACCCGCTCCGAGGAAGTCGGCCTCGTAATAGCCGGTCAACTTGGCGCTGCCGACCTTTGATTCAGCCAGCAGCGTGGCCCGGGATTGACGTGCGGAGAAGACGTTCTCTGAAACGCGGCTCAATGAATTTCCAGGGAACGGGATTCCATTGAACTGCGTGTTGATATCCGCGCTTTCTGCACGCTGGCGATAGACCGTTTCTGCCGCCAAGAAGCCACCCGGCGTAATGTTGACGCCCTTGTAATGAATCGTCGTAGGCGACTCCGCAGCGATAATCTTCTTCTGCGTGTCCTGTACCGCGCCCTTCAGCGAATCGTTGCCCAGTTTCAAATCCGCAACATCGGAACTCAACGTGGTGGTCGTGGTCTTCACGTCCGCCGTGCTGCTGGCAGCAGCCGAGGCTTTGGCGTCCGCTTCGCTAGCCTTGGCATCGGCGGCTGCAGCCGCGCTCTTCGCGTCGCCGATCTGCGAGTCACGCTTGGCCAGCTCTTCCTGCAGTTGTTTAATCTGCTGTTGCTGAGCTTCCATTGACTGCCGCAGTGCTTCCACCTGTTCGGCGAGGATGGCGGTCGCGGACTTTGCCGGCTTGGCGGCTTTCTTTGATGTTTTCGTTTTTGGGTTTTGCGCCGACTGTGGATCGCCATCCTTGGGCGTGTCCGGAAGCGCTTCGTTTGAGGCTGTTTCGGACTTCGGTTGCTCCCGGTTACCATCTCCTGCTGATCCCGCCACCGCTGGCCCTGAGCAGAACATGAGGGCTAGAATCAACGCAACGACGATTCGCATTACTTCCTCCTTAGAAGGTCTGTGAAACAGAAGCCAGTTTTCTTCCGAAAAATATAACCAGTGAGACCCCCCGCCGGCCTGCCATTTTTCAGATGAAGCCACGCCTGGGGGTTGATTAACTTTGTCCTGATCTTTACGACGAGCCTCAGGAGCCATGCGACCCGGCTCCTGCACTACTTTCGCAGTCGTTGCACTAGGGACTGCAAACTATCGTGCCGCCGTGACACCGTTGTAACAGCATTGTTAATACTGCGTTACAGACTTTGCAACAACATTTAACCGTCTGCCACCGTACACAGGGGAACCCTGCGTTCTTCGAGCGCTTCAGCTTCTTCAATCGGGCAAACCAAGTGCACGGCCTTCGGGCACGGTCTTAAGCTTCTTGAATCCCTCTTCGCGATTGACGAGGTAAACGTGGATTGGATAACCGAGGCGCTGTTTGGCACCCTGCTGCGGGTACTTGATGGCAAGCGCCAGCAATGCTTCCGCTGTCCGTGACGAATCCAATCTTCTTCGCTGGAAGGCTTCTGCCCACGCACGAAACTCTGCAAGCCCAGCGATAGGTGATTGGGGGTCCTGAAAACCGGTTTGGAGGCCGGCGACTTCCCCGCTCAAAATGATGCGGGGCGATTCAGATCCCACGGCCTCTTCCGAATGATACGCAAAGTGGGGAACTCCATGATCGACGCTGGACGTAAAGACATCTACGGTTTCCGTTTTCAAAGTGCCATCCGCATCCACACCTGCGAACATGCATTCGAAGATTTGCGACGTCTCCCCCCCGAGCTGCTGCCGCAACGCCAGCATTTGGTTTCTTCCTTGGGGTGAGAGTTCTTCCAATCGGTCACCAATTGTCTTCCCAAATTGGTTCGCCAATTCATTCATTGAGAAAGGCGGAGCTCCTTCAGGGGTTGGTCTCAGAGAGACTGTCCGAGCAATTTCGGATAGCCGAATATCGACTGTCGGCGTCGTGATCTCGACCAGGCCGCTGCACATGAAGGCCAGTTTTGTGTTCAGCCTAGTCACTTTTTCAGTTGTCTGCGAAGCGGGTGAAATCTTCCCGTGCAAGAAAATAGTTCTTTGGCCGTCTGACGCAATCGCGATTTCTTGCCTGTCAAGGATTATGACGTAAAGGGTCGCCTGAATGGGCGGAGGTAGCAGTAAAAGAGCCAGCGATGCCAACCCGATTCGGAGTGTCCGCAGAACTGATTTTCGCGATCGCAAAATCCTTTCACCTCGCCGCTCAGACTCAGGTGAGAAACGCACGATTGCTAGACCTTAGCATTGATCTGAAGAAAACACAGGCTGGGCCAAATCGGGAAGCCAAGCCCGTAGGTGACATTTGATTAGCTCCTTACGAATAAATCTCGTCGATTTAAAATAGACCGAATAGTGGCGCATTCTTCTCCCGCGCAGAAGCGCTTGAGACGCTTACCAGAAATACGGTATGTCCGCTTTCAGGCTTTGGATTGACAAGTACTTGTTACGGATTTAACCTCTTCTAGAAATGACTGTATCTAAAAGTAGAGTGAACACTCCGTGGCTGCTGTTGACCTTTACCTTACCGACACGCCGGGCCAGTCAGCGCGTGGAAATCTGGCGAAAGCTGCAACGTTACGGAACCGTGCCGTTGGGTAACTCCGGGTACTTGCTGCCCAACAATCCCACGAACGAAGAACGCTTTCAGTGGCTGGCCACGGCCATTCGCAAATACAAAGGCGACGCATCCATCGCGCGAGTGCAATCGATCGACAACATTTCCACGCCGCAACTCATTGGACGCTTTGCGGAAGCGCGTACGCGTGAGTACCAGGAATTGATTCGCCAACTGCAGGAGTTTTCTTCTTTGCCACCGCAAAAGCAGGCCGTGGGGCGGCTCAGCCGTTTGCGGAGCCGTTTTCAGGAGATTGTCGAGGTCGATTTTTTCGATAGCCCGTTGCAGAAACGTGTGCGGGAGTTGCTGTCGCGTGCGGATGCGGCGCGTGTGGCGACGCATAAACCGGAACCCGCGGCGATCCGTCCGCGAGACTACAAGAGTCGGGTTTGGGTGACCCGCCCGCGGCCCGGCGTCGACCGCTCGGCATCGGCCTGGCTGATTCGGCGCTTCATTGATGCCAAAGCGCGCTTTGCATTTGCGCCCGAAGATAGGGTGCCGCCCGAGGCGGTGCCGTTCGACATGTTCCACGAGAGAGGCTTCGGGCACCGCGGCGATGACTGCACTTTCGAAACCCTGCAAAAGCAATTCAAGATTCGCGACCGAAAAGTCAACGTGATTTCCGAAATTATTCACGATGCGGATCTCGCGGACGGAAAATTCGGCCGCAAGGAAGGATATGGCATCGACGAAGTACTCAAGGGTTGGGCACGGCAGGGACTCTCGGACCGGGAGCTTCTCGACCGCGGAATGCAGTTGATTGAGGGCCTGTATCACTCGCTCTCTTGAGTGACTGGACCGCTAACGTTTCGGATTGGAGCAGATCGTGTTGAGCAATAGTCGTAGATATCTCAGAGCGATGGCAGTCACTTTAATTCTGATGTGGTCCGTTGGAGCCACCGTCCATGCGCAAACGAGTGAAGCGGCAAAAAAGCCGCTGACGCTCGAAGAAGCCGTGGACTTCGCTCTCAAGAATTACCCGGCGGTTCGCGCTTCGCTGGAGCGAGTCAAAGCGGCGGAAGCGGGCGTTGGGTTGGCACGAACGAATTACTTACCTCGCGCGGATATGGTTTGGCAAACGAATCGCGCGACCGACAACAACATTACGGGATTAGTTCTTCCCCAATCGATCATTGCTCCGATTTCCGGCCCAGTTCCGATGGAGACTTCGAATCGCAGCGCATGGGGAAGCGCGGCGGGCCTTCTGTTCTCCTGGGAACCCTTCGATTTTGGATACCGGGGAGCAAAAGTAGGTGCCGCACGCGCCGCTCGGGATCAAGCCACCGCGGAAGCTTCGCTGACACGCCTCGATGTGGCCGTCGCCACGGTGAACGCCTATCTCACGGTGCTGGCTGCCCAGCGAACCGTGCACGCCGCCGATGCAGATGTGCAGCGGCGCGAGACGTTCGACAAGGCTGTCCGGGTGTTGGTCGATAATCAACTTCGCGCGGGAGCAGATGCATCCCGCGCAGACGCGGAATTGTCTCGTGCCAGAGTTAATTTAGCGCGTGCCCAGCAACAAGAGAAAATCAGCATGGCAGCATTGACCGACATTCTCGGATTGCCGGACACCTCGGTAGAAGTGCAAGAACGCTCACTCCTTGTGGCACCTCCCGAGGGATCCCCAGCGAGCACCCCAATCACAAGCAATCCGATTGCGGAGGTACAGCACGCTCGCGTGGAAGAAGCGCAGGCACAGGTCCATGTCCTGGACCGTTCCTACTTTCCGAAGTTCTATTTTCAATCTTCGGTGTACGGACGCGGCAGCGGATGGGACCCCGCGGGCAATTTCGAGGGAGGCACGGCAGGCATGGGCCCGGATCGTTCGAACTGGGCGGTTGGCTTGACCGTGACATTTCCAGTATTCGACATCTTCGCGATCCGCTCTCGAAAGGCGGTTGAATCGGCCAATGAACGTGCTGAAGCCGC
>WNFO01013217.1_pt1 | contig 12100 bp, 8 predicted proteins | sample 5400251 | NCBI WGS metagenome assembly WNFO01 (sample SAMN13153354, study PRJNA577476) | soil metagenome | isolation source: 100 cm saprolite under Madrone tree | place: USA:California | collected 2016-06-14
AACGCGAAGAACTGGCCATTGATTCGTAGTACGGCAAGCACGGGAATCACGGGGCCTTCGTGAATGCCCCAGGTAATCTGCGCGCGAACCTGCTGGGCGATGCGCAGCTTGCCTTGCGAATTCTGAATGGTCGCCTTTGCGAGAACCGTTTGCGTATCCGTCTCGACCTGCGGCGACACAAACGTGACGCGCGTCTCACTGACCGAATTACCCGCAGTGTCGAGCAGTCGCACAGGCAATCCGGCTTTCAAGTTCTTGGCACGCTCGGCAGGAACGTAGATGTAAGCTTCCAGCGCGCCAGGCTCGTCGATGGTCGTTAGCATCGTCGTAACCGTCACGCGGTCGCCCATGCGAACAGGAATATCGCCGACGATCCCGTCCATCGGCGAAGTGACGCTATAGTAGTGAAGCTCCACTTTTTGCTGCTTCACTTGTTCGTCGATCGACTTCACCTGCGCGAGAGCCGCATCATAGCCGGTCTGTCCGTTATCAAGCTCCTGCTTGCTGATCACTCCGGCGTCAAACAGCTTCTGCGCCCGCTCCAGCGAAACCTTGGCATACCGCAGGTTGGCTTCCTGCGCGGTGCGCGACGCTTCCTGGCTGTTCACGGTGGCTTCCTGTTTCAGCGGATCGATTTGCAGGAGGGGCGTTCCCGCTTTTACGTGGTCGCCTGATTTCACGAAAATCCGCGTAATCTGTCCCTCTACCTGCGGATTGATCGCTGCGGAGTGCCGCGATTTCAGGATGGACAGATACTCGGTCGTATCCGGGATTTTCACTGCTGGTGCAATCTGTACTTGGACCGGCATGGCAGGCGCACTAGCGCGCGCATTGTCGGCCGCGCTCTTCTGGCAGCCGCACACAAAAGCGCCTGCCGCCAGTGCCAGCAGCAAAGCGGCTCCCCGCCTTTCCGGGGTTAGTTTTCTCATCCTGCGATTGACCGCTACAGATGGGCGCATGCCTGTCTACCTGTCCTCAAATCTTACGATACTCATGGAAAAGAGCAAAATAGCGAGAGGGTCTGTCATCTATTGGACGCCGGGGAAACCTGTTGGTTATATTGGAGTTTCCAGCAGTAAGCTAGTAGAAATCGCGGGAATTGATTCTTTTTCCGGAAAGCCCGAGCTGCAGGACGTCCATCTGCTCCGGCCGGTCAAAAAACTTGCCCGGGAAAAAGATTTTCGCTAGCACTCGCACCCCGCCAAACGCGACGCCCAGGACCACGGCCACCACCATGAACAACCCCGTCCCAAGAATAATCTTCACCAGGGTTGTAACTAAGGGCGGATCGGTGACCGTTTGGTGCGGCTCGTTCCACGTCACTTCCGTTTCGTAGATCACCGCGCTCCGCAGCGAATCGCCATAAGCTGCTGAGGATGGTTTCAGTACCAGAGAGAGCAGGGAAGCCTTGCGTTCAATTGTCGTTCCCGCCCGCTTCGCCGCCGGCGAGAGCGCCTGCTCCAGATGTCGCAGGTGCTGCTCTGCCAGTTGCGGCGTCGGATACTCCAGCAGTAACAAACCTGCCGAGCCCTTGCCGTTGCGATATTCCGCAACCATGGCCTCCGCGCCAGAGGCAAATCCTGCCTCACTCACGAGGTTCGTGAATTCCTCCCGTTTCAGCGAGTTCAGCGCATTCCGCAACGCCGCGGGTCCCAACGCGTACCTTTGCGTTCCATCCGAGAAGCCGCTTGGCAAATACGTTCGAATGGGCGGCAATGGCGACTGGTTGGAATGTTTCCGGACCATCGCCGCAAGCTGTTGCAACTCATCGGTCGTTGGATTCTGCGGGGGCTGGACTTCCAGAATCAGGTTGCCTAGGAGCAGCAGGAGGCGCTCCTGGTCGATCGCCGAAGGCCCACCAACCGTGGATGGATGCATGCCGGGCCCGAACTCCGCGGTGTACGCTTCGTACGCGCCGCTGGGGTCCCGGAATTGCCTGAGTATGACTGCAACCTTCTGAGCCCCGTCGGAATACTCATTAGCGAGCGAGTCCGTCATACCCGACTCGGCGAGAACCTGTGCCCGCCCTTCGTCACTCTTGATCTTGATGGGGGCGCTGATGGCTTTCCATCGCCCAAATTGTCCGGGGAAAAGCGGCTCGAGTGCACTTTGCGCACACAAACGGGGTACGGCGGCCATGGCGGCCGCAAAAAACGACAGGAAGATAAGGCAATACTTTCGCATCCCAGCCTCTATTAGACACCAACTGCCTAGTTTTGGTTGCGAGATTGTTCAACTGCTGCCGCGCTGGGGCGCCCCGCACCGGGTTTGGACGGCTGATTCATCGTCACGCTATTCATGCTCTCCAGGTAGCTTACCACGCCCTGATACAGCCCCTCGGCCACCTTCTGCCTTTGCTCGGGCTTCTTAAGCATTTGCTCGTCCGCCGGATTACTCAGGAACGAAATCTCCGTCAGGATCGACGGCATGTCCGCGCCGATCAGCACCACGAAGGGCGCTTTCCGCACGCCGCGGTTCTTCATCGGCTTGTTCGACTTTTGAATTCGCTTGGAGAGGGAATCCTGAATGTCTTCGGCAAGTTCTTTGGACTCGTCAATTTTTTCCGTCCTCGCGATTTTCATCACCAGATCCTGCAGCTCGTGTACTCCTCCCTGCGCCGTGGCGTTTTCCCGTGCTGCCACTTCCATCGCTTCCGCCGAGCCTTTCAGGTTCAGGTAGTACGTCTCAATGCCACGCGCCGCGTGATCCCTGCTCGAATTCGCGTGAATCGAAATAAACAGATCCGCCTTGGCCTGGTTCGCGATGTTCGTCCGCTCTTCCAGTGGAATAAAGCTGTCGTCCGAACGCGTGTAGATCACATTCGCGCCCGGCAGCCGCTGCTCGATGATTTTCCCGAGCCGCAGCGCCACATCCAGGCACAGGTCTTTCTCCATCAACCCGGTCGGGCCAATCGTTCCCGTATCGTGCCCGCCGTGACCCGCGTCGATTACGATCCTTCCAATCTTCAAGCCCAGCGCGCGCGTCAGCGTGGACTGCCCATCGCGCGTGGGTTGTGGCGCGCTCGCCGGCCGAATTAAATCGGGTTTCGCGCTCGAGGCGGTTGCTTTCATTGATTTAGATTTGGCACTTTTCGCGCCCGGCAGCGAATTGCGCGCCACCGCGGAAGAATTGTTCACCGCCCCTGAATCGTTAATTGCACCCCCGCCAGTCGTGCTCCCGCTAATCGCACCACTGATGGCGCTCTTCGAATTTTCTGCCCGCTGCTCCGAAGGGAAATCCTCCTCCGTCCCCATACCCTTTGGCGCCGCGTTCTGAACCATTCGCGCTTCGCCGTTCGCTGCCACCGCGCTCGCATTCGAATCTTCCGCCACCGCTTCCTGCCCGCGTTTCCCTTTAGCCGCACGCATCGGCGCCGCCGCCCGGGAATTTCCGTAGAGATCGATCGAGAGCCGCGGCGGATTGCTCGTCAGCGAAGCGCTGTATTCCTTCACTCCGTTCACGTCCAGCACCACGCGTACCACGCCTTCATGATTCTGCGCCACACGCACGGCGGTCAGCAGGCTGCCATCAACGCGGACATTCCCGCGAGCAACCTCCGGCGTCAGCCGCGCCGCGTGCAAATCGAAAAAGATGCGCTCGGGATTCGCGATGCGCCCGGAAGCATATTGCACGCTGTCCTCAAGATCGATGGTCACCCGCGTCGTATCGCCGTTGGCGTCCGCGCGAATCATCCGCACCCGCGGAATCTCCCGCGATCCCGGCCGGCCAACGGACTTGCCCCCGGAGTGCACCGGCGGCGCATTCGCGCGCACTTCTTCCGCGGCTGGTGGGGCCGCCGTTGAAGTTGAAGCCACAGTGTTCGTCGCGGACGGTGCGTCGCCGTTCTGCAACAGCGCCAATTCCGCCAGCGCTTCTTGTGCTTCGCGCTTCCTCGGCGAACGTGGATAACGTTTCAGGAAATCTTCATAAGTCTTTTTCGCCAGCGTTGAATCTCCCAGCTGATCGCGCTGCAGCTTAGCCGCTCGCAAGGTCGCATCCTGGCAATACCGGCTCGTCGGATATTCGCGCACCAGGAATTGGTAGGAATCAGTGGCCGACTGGTAGTAGTTTCTCCCAAACCGGTCGCCCATCTCGGTGTAAAGTTCCGCCACTGCCAGCAGGGAATCGGGGACTTCGGGGGCTCGCGGCGTTATCAAAGCGACGCGGCGATAGCCGGTAACCACCTGTTTGTAATCCGCCAGCGTGCGTTTCTCGGTAGGTTTGCTGTTCAGCGCCGCGCGCTGCTCTTCGGCCCGCGCAAATTGCGTGGAGGCGGACTGGCGCCTCACCGTGGCCGTGGCCTCGGCTTCCGCAGCCGTTTTCCCCGGTACAGCAGCGGCAACGGTCAGCATGGAGCCTAGCGCCACAAAAACTGGCGAAAGGCGGGCGAAGCCCTTGTGCAAAATTTTTTTGCCCCCAAACATCAACCTACATCCCCCAAAAGCACCAAACTACATTCCCCCAACGCCGCTCAATCCCAGCTGCAATCCCGCGCTTACTTTAGCAATACGCTCAAACTTCCCAAGCGCCGATTCAGGGCGTTCCGAAATCTAAAAACTAAGAACTAAAAAGAAACCACCAGCAAGTAATCACGGAAAACTGAAAACTGAAAACTGAAAACTGAAAACTGAAAACCTTGTCTATTCGTTAGTGAATACGATGCGGCCGTCCGGCGTAACGTCTTTGTGGATCGCATGTGCATTGATGAACGCATCCGCGAGCCGGCCCGAACCCGGCCGGAAATAGGCGTTCTGTACTTTCTGTACATAGTCCCGAGTCTCTCGATACGCGGGGATGCCATGAGCCCGGTCAACAGCACCCTCCCCGGGCCGGCTCCCTTGCGGGAATACGCCCTTGGATTCCAGTTCGATTCCGTTTCGATCACCGCCCGCACCAGTGCAGGATCCACGCGATGCCGGTCCGCGGCTTCTCGAACGAGCTTTTCGGTGCCGTCACGCCCGATGTCCATGGCCGGACGGTTGCTTCCCGAAAAAGAAGACTCCGCGGGCAGGTAGATGTTGGTGCGCGGTTTCGAGGCATGGAGCTTGGCTGTCAACGGCGGTTCCGCGTTTACAAAAAACGGCCGTCCCGCATCGTCAACGACTTTGGCGATCTGGCCGCTGGCGCCTCGCGCGAAAACAGTCGCGCAAAGGACCAGCGTCGCTAGAAGAAGCCCTGCCGTGATTGCCGTGCGTTTTTTCATCATCCTACCTTGGGAAAGGCAACAGCAATTTTGGAGCCTACTACAGAATGGACAGTTTTCAACATTGCCGCACGGGGGTCAATGTCCCTTCAGTACTAGGGCCCCCCGCCTAACGGTCTACCCTGGAGATCGCCTGGCGATGGCTCTTCTTACGAAGTCGTGTTGGCGGGGATGCCGAACTGGTTTAGGCCGTAAATGCAAACGTATCCCCCCGGACACGCTTCTGGCACCACGGGGATTATAGCAAGGGTTCGATGAGGGAGGGGACGCTCTCCAAGGCCACTTTTAGGCCAGTTGTGTCTTTTCCGCCAGCTTCGGCCAGGTCAGGTCTTCCGCCGCCTGAACCCCCTACCCGTTTGGCCAGTGCCTGTATCAGCTTGCCAGCATGGATTTTATCTGTTAGGTCTTTGGTCACCCCGGCGATCAGGGCCACTTTGCCGTCCTCCGGCATGCCGAGCGCCACCACTCCGGAGCCCAGCCTCTGCCGGAGGCTGTCCACCAGTTGCCTAAGTCCTTCGCGGTCAACATTTTCCACTTCGGCGGCGATCACCTTGACCCCTTTGACCATCTGCACTCGCCCCGCCAGCTCGTCGATCTGGCTAAGCGCCCCTTTGCGCTTTTGCGCTTCCAGCTCCTTCTCCAGTTGTTTGGTGGTCTGGGACAGCTTCTCAACCTGCGCCAGGATGCCGTCCTCCCCCACATTGAGCTTGCTAGCCACCTGCCGCAGGGTTTCCGCTTGTTGCTGGTAGCGCTCCAGCGCCCCGATGCCGGTGACCGCCTCGATGCGGCGAACGCCCGCGGCCACAGATTCTTCGCTCACAATCTTCAGCACCCCGATATCGCCGACGCGCTGCACGTGCGTCCCGCCGCAAAGCTCCTTCGAATAGAATCCCCGGGCTGCCCGCGGATCGGGAATCGTCACCACGCGAACGTTGTGCTCCGGATACTTGTCCCCGAAAAACGCCAGCGCCCCGGAAGCCAGCGCTTCCTCGAGCGACGTGACGTTCGTCTCGATCTCCGTGTTCAGCCGAATCTCGTCGTTCACTTGCTGCTCGATGTCGCGCAGCTCTTCCGCATCCACATGCGCAAAGTGCGAAAAGTCAAAACGCAGCCGCTCCGGCGCATTGAGCGAGCCGGACTGTTTCACGTGCGTTCCCAAAATGTTCCGCAGCGCAGCATTCACCAGATGCGTCCCCGAGTGGTTGCGGATAATCCGCGCCCGCCGCTCCGCATCCGCCACCACCGCCACGCGATCGCCGACCCGCAGCGTCTCCTTCGCCACAACCTTGTGCGCCACCAGCCCCGCGACGGGATAGAAAGCGCCAGTCACATCCGCGAGCAGTTGCGACTCCGAGTTGTCATAGAACGCCCCGGTGTCCGCCACCTGCCCGCCCGATTCCGCATAAATCGCCGTGCGGTCCAGAATGACCTCTCCGCTCTCCCCCGGGATCAGTTCGTTGACAGGCCCGATTTTAGTGATAATCGCTTCGATCCGGCAATCCTTCGCCGTCGTCCCAAAATAAAAATCCGGCTCCGTCTTAAAGGACTCCGCCACCTTCGCATAAGCCGGATTCGCCGCCTCCTTCGCCCCTCCCTTCCACGACGCCCTCGCCCGCGTCTTCTGCTCCTGCATCGCACGATCAAACTGCTGGTGGTCCAAGACGAAACCTTGATCCCGCAATGCGTCCTCAATGAAATCCCGCGGTAGACCGTAAGTGTCATAGAGCTTGAAGGCTTCCTCACCTGGAAAACTCGTTCGGTGCCTCGCAGTATTGCGCACGTATTCTACGAGCTGAGGCGCCAGGTCTGGTCCCAACAGGTCGATAGCACCAGCACGCAGTTCCTCGTCGGACTTTGCGAACAAAATGTTTTCTGTCTTGTATTTTCTGACTTCGTGATCGAGCTTAACTTTTCCTTCTTCCTCCAACCTCTCGACATAACGCTCAATATCTTTCAGTGGAAGTCTTCGAAGGTCGCCAACCCGATCCTCCAACTTTCGCAGTCCGACGTCGAGCGTATGCGTAAATCTTTGCTCCTCCGCCAACACGACATTCGCAACCTGGTTTGCCGTTTCTTTCAACTCTGGATAAGCACGCTTCATTGAGTCTCTAACTGCGTACACCATCTCGTGTAGGAAGGGCTGTGCTTTGTTCCAGATTCGACCATGATAGATAGCACGCCGCATTATCTTCCGTAGGACATATCCTCGGCCGTCATTAGAGGGGATCACGCCATCAGAGATCAGAAATGTCGCTGCCCGCGAGTGGTCCGAAATTATTCGTAGCGATGCGTCCGAGTCTGGACGAAAACCGGGCGTGACGTAAATCAGCTCGCCAGCTCTCGCGATAAGCGGCTTGAACAAATCGGTGTCGTAATTGGAGACGACACCTTGGAGGACGGCGGCGACGCGCTCGAGCCCTATGCCAGTGTCGACGGATTGCTTGGGCAACGGAGTAAGATTCCCGTTCGCGTCGCGGTTCCATTGCATGAAAACGAGGTTCCAGATTTCGACATACCGGCCGCAGTCGCACGGAAATTTGCAATCCTTATGGCCTTCGTCGGACGCGGCTGGCCCCATGTCGTAATGAATCTCGCTGCATGAGCCGCACGGACCAGTATCGCCCATGCTCCAGAAGAGTTCTTTGAGTCCCTCTTCTCCTGAAAGAGGAACGATCCGTTCAGTAGGAGCACCCACAGCCCTCCATGAATTCAGGGATATCTGATCGAGGCCGATGTGGACGTTAGACGCCATGTCTGCACCGCCAAACACCGTGAAGTACAGTTTGCCGACAGGAATGTTGAACCATTGAGTAGAAGTCAGAAGTTCCCAAGCGTAGGCGATGGCTTCTTCTTTGTAGTAATCGCCGAAGGAAAAATTCCCCAGCATCTCGAAAAACGTGTGATGCCGCTTCGTAAACCCCACATTTTCCAGGTCGTTGTGCTTCCCGCCCGCGCGCACGCACTTCTGCGCCGTCGTCGCCCGCGTGTAATCCCGTTTCTCCAGTCCAAGGAAAACGTCCTTGAACTGGTTCATCCCCGCATTCGTAAACAGCAGGGTAGCGTCCCCATGCGGCACCAGCGACGAGCTCCGCACCCGCCGGTGCCCTTTGCCCTCAAAAAAGCGCAAGAACCCTTCACGGATCTCGTTCCCGCTCCAAAATTTCTTGCTTACCGATTCACCCGTCACGTCCGCCTCAATCTTGCGGGATTCAATCCCCAGATTATCGCAGACGCAGCAACCCCCCGCAATGAACGCAGAGTCGCGAAGTGGCTCAACCAAGCATGCCATCTAGTCACCGGTTGCCACATTGCGCACAGATGCGGTCACGAATGAATTTTCCGCCGTGCCGGACTTCAAAATTGAATTTCGGGTCGACAAGGGGCAGCCATGTTCTCTCCGTTTTCCAGCATGATGGATTACGCCGTTGATGCTCACTTCTGAAAAGATCAGAGCGCACGCTTAGTCTTTGTCCCGTTCAGCCTCCAGCGGAAGTGCTACTTCGTTGATGCAAAATCTGATGCAGAAAAAATCAGAGCGTTTGTCAGGATGTATCGGAGTGTTTTTCAGCTGATTTCTTTCTTGACGTATCCGAGCTTTATCTTTCCCGCTTTAATCCTGGAGGACTACGCTGGTTTGACTCCCCGGGGACACCGATTTGCGATTGCTTTTGGGGTCCCTTTGCTTTTCTGGCTGGTCCTCTGCGCGTTGTTATGGATGCTTTGGAGCTTTTACAAAGGGGCGATTCCGAGCTTAACCTCCTCATTGAGTGAAGTCGGACCTGACCTCAAAGGTCAACTAAGCGAAATCTCTCGACGGTCCTGGCGTCTACCTCTGTTGGTCGCTGCCGCTGGATTTTTCCTCATGGCTTTGGCTCTTTTTGCCATCATTACCGCGTCCCATTCACGCAGGTGAGCTCTCCAGAGACTCACCCTATTCCGTCTCCACTTCTGGCACTTCTTCCTTGGTTATTGCTTTCAACTCCCGGCGGACGACGTCGAGGGAGAAGCCGGCGCGGAGGAGGCTGCTGTAGATGGAAGCCATTTTCTTTTCATCGATTTCGCCTCGGAACGACCGCAGCTTGCGTTCGATCCGCTGGCGGACCATCGCGGCTTCATCGTTTTGTTCGGCCGTTTCCTTCAGTGCCGCGTCAATGTGACGGTCCGGGACGCCGCGCGCTCGCAGGTCTCGCGCGACGCGGAATTTTCCTTGCTTGCGGGATTCGGTGCGCTGGCGGGCGAATTGCTTGGCGTAACGCGCGTCATCGATCTGGCCATTTTCCTTCAAGCGCGCCATCACAAGCTGAACAAGGAGTTTGTTGTCGCTCCGCCGCTCCAATTTCTGCTTCATTTCGTGCACCGAATGCGCCCGCCGCATCAGCGCCCGCACCGCGACATCGTACAGCTCCGCTTCCGTTTCAAGTTTGCGAGCTTTCCCGAACATGGGGGAAGCATAGAAGAGAAAGTGCCAAGTGGCTAGTGGCGGGACGGGGTTGACAGTCGACCGTTGAAAGTCGAAAGCGACAAGAGGAAGAGGAAAAGAAAATGAAACGCAGAGACGCAAGGACGCACAGTGAGAGCGAAAGGGAAATAGCGCGAAGGAGATGTCGAAAAGGAGCCCCTTCTCGATTTTCTCTTTCCTAACTTTCGACTTTCAACTTTCGACTGTGAACTACTTGCGGGCGAAGCGCTCGAAGTCGGCCATTTGCGAGGCCATTTCTTCGCGGGCGGAGTCGCCGGCGGAGCGAATACCCTGAATGCGCAGCTTGAATTCGTCGGGATTCGAGGCGCGCGCCAGGGCTTCGTCGAGCGTGATGAGCTGCTTCGAGTAGAGGTCGAAGAGCGACTGATCGAAAGTCTGCATGCCGTACTGGCTGGTGCCGGCGGCGATGGCGTCATGAATCAAGCGCGTTTTGTCCGCGTTGATGATGCAGTCTCGGATGTACCCGGTGGCGATCATGATTTCGCAGGCGGGGACGCGGCCTTTGTCATCCGCGCGGCGCACCAGGCGCTGCGAGACGACCGCCTTCAACGTGGCGGCAAGCTGCAAGCGAATCTGCTTCTGCTCCGGCGGCGGAAAGACCGCGATAATACGCTGAATCGTTTCCGTAGCGTCGAGAGTGTGCAGGGTGGATAGCACGAGATGGCCGGTTTCCGCGGCGAGCAGCGCCGTGGAAATGGTCTCCAGGTCGCGCATTTCGCCGACCAGAATCACGTCCGGGTCCTGACGAAGAGCAGCGCGCAACGCGGTGGAAAAGTTCGCGGTGTCCACTTCGACTTCGCGCTGATTGATGAAGCTTTTTTTGTCGCGGTGCAGGAACTCGATGGGGTCTTCGATGGTGATCAGATGGTCGGCGCGGTTGGCATTGATGCGGTCGATCATCGCCGCCAGCGTGGTGGACTTACCGGAACCGGTGGTTCCCGTAACCAGCACCAACCCGCGCTGCTCTTCGCAAATTTTGGAGATCACGGGCGGAAGGTTCAATTCTTCCGTGGTGCGAATCTTGGTGGGAATGACGCGCAGCACCATGCCGACGTTGCCGCGCTGCTGAAAAACGTTGACGCGGAAGCGGCCCAGACCCGCAACGCCATAGGCCATATCCAATTCCGCTGTTTCCTTGAACTTTTGCTTCTGCCGGTTCGTCATCATGCTGAACGCCATCGAGAGCATCTCTTCCGGCGTGACGCGAGGCACGTCGGTCAGCGGGGTGAGCAGGCCGTCCACGCGCAAGTAAGGGTGATTACCGACTTTCAGATGCAAGTCGGACGCTTTGCTTTCAACCGCGCGGCGCAGAAGATCGTCAATACTGATGGCCATATGGTGTAAACCCCGTGAAAATGCAGCTAATACGCGACACTAGCACCCACGGGAAGGGCGGGCAAGCAAGCCGCGCAGGCAGGTTGCGCGCTAGTTACCTGTCCAGAAGGAGGGCGGTTTTAAGAGGCTTAATACTCAAGAGTGAGAAGTTAATATGGAAGACTTAAACTGAAAACTAAATACGGAAAACGGCTCAAGCTTTTTTCAGATAGAGCGAATCGTAGAGCAGGCCAGCGACAAATCCTCCGGCTAGCGGGCCAACCCAGTAGACTCCGTGATTGGCCCAGTGGGTCGCGGCCAGCGCAGGCCCAAATGCCCTTGCCGGATTCAAAGCCGCTCCCGTGAGCGGCCCCGCGACGAGGATGCCGAGCGAAATCGTCAGACCAATGCCAAAGCCCGCGATCGAACGGAACGCGCCTTTTTCATCGACGGCGGTGGCAAAAACAACGAGAACCAAGAAGAAAGTTGTCACGGCCTCCAGCGCCATTCCCGCCCAGCGCGGAAAATCCCGCGCGAGTTCCGGCGTGCCCAGAGCGACGGCGCGCCAGGTCTCTTCGGGAACTACGGCCTTCAGCACGAATGCGGCGGCCGTCGCGCCGGCAAGCTGCGCGGCCCAATAGAGAATGGTGTCCACGGTATTCACGCGCTTGGTGACCCAGAAGCCGATGGTAACCGCAGGATTGAAATGTCCGCCGGAGATGTGACCGAGCGCCGAAACCATGATCGCGATCGCGAGGCCGTGGGCCAGTGCAATGCCGAGGAGACCGAGGCCGCCTGCGCCATGCAAATATTGGTCCGTGCAGATGGAGCCCGCGCCGAAAAAAATCAGCGCAAATGTTCCGAGGAATTCCGCGATCAGCTTTTGCGCTGTGCTGTACATTCGAAAGCCTCCGTACACGGAAAGGAAAGTGCGCCCGATTCGAACGGCTGCATTCTATCTGGAATGCGACGCGGAGCGCCAGCCTTCCTGACGAACGCTTCATCAGGCAGTCGGGATTTGATCAATTGTGCTTGGGCAGATCCATGCGGCGCATCAGATCGGAAAACCGGGGATCGCTGCGCAACGACACGAGAGCTTCATG
>WNFO01004462.1_pt1 | contig 12093 bp, 10 predicted proteins | sample 5400251 | NCBI WGS metagenome assembly WNFO01 (sample SAMN13153354, study PRJNA577476) | soil metagenome | isolation source: 100 cm saprolite under Madrone tree | place: USA:California | collected 2016-06-14
GTCAACGGCAAGAAACGGGGCGATGTCACAGTGGCGAGAAATGCCCAGAACCCGGAAATTGAGGCTGCCGTTTTGGCGCTCGATGCGGTAAAACTGAGCCTGGGCGGCAAGGCCGTCCGCAAGGTCATTATAGTTCCCATGAGGATCGTGAATGTCGTTGGCTAGGATGCGCATCGCCGCCCGGCTCTTCGCCGTGGCCGCCATGGCGGCGCTGACAGCTGGCTGCTTCCAGCCGATGTACGCCGAACATAGCGACGGCACGCCCGCGCTGCGCGAAAAGCTGTTGGGCGTGGAAGTTCCGCCCGTCGACAAACCCAATGGATCGCCCGAGGCGCGGGTCGGGGTGGAAGTCCGCAACGCGCTCGCTTTCAAGCTTTACGGCAACGCCACCGGCATGCCGCCCACCCACCGCCTGGTGCTTCGCTTCAACACGAGCCGTTCCTCGCTGCTCATCGACCAGAACACGGGGCTGCCGACCACAGAGAACTTCGGCATCGACGCGCAGTTCAACCTGATTGAGATCGCCTCGAACAAATCGGTCATGACCGGCACGACCTTCTCCCGGGTGTCCTATGACATGCCGGGCTCCTACCAGCGCTTCGCGCGGCAACGCGCTTTCCGCGACGCCGAGGATCGCGCCGCGCACGAGATCGCCGATAACATCCAGACCCGGCTGGCGTCGTTCTTCGTTGCTGGAACCTGATGCACCGGTCGTTTTCGGGGAGGAGTGACGTCTGGCCCCGAGGTCCAGAGCATAGAGTCGGGATTTCGAGGCCACGCGAAATCGCGTGTCTCGGTCTGACATGTTCGGTTCAACCGGGCTGACTGTGGTCGCGCTCCGCGGAAAGGACATCGACGCGTTTCTCGCCCGGCCCGATCCGGGCCGCCCCATTATTTTGCTTTACGGTCCCGACGCCGGTCTTGTGCGCGAGCGTGCCGAGGCGCTCCTGGCCTCCGCGGTCGACGACCCCAACGATCCCTTTTCGCTGGTGAGGCTCGACGGCGACGAGCTGTCCGCCGAGCCGTCCCGGCTGGTCGATGAGGCGCTGACGGTGCCGCTGTTCGGTGGCCGCCGCGCCATCCGCGTGCGTGCCGGATCGCGCAGTTTTGCTGGCGGGGTCGACACGCTCGCCGAGACGCCGCTGAGGGACTGCCGGGTCGTGATCGAGGCCGGTGACCTGCGGCCGGAGTCACCGCTGCGCAAGGCCTGCGAACGCGCCAAGACGGCGGTCGCGATCGGCTGTTATCCGGACGGCGAGCGCGACCTGGCGAGGCTGATCGACGATGAACTGCGACTTTCAAACCTGCGCATGGCCGGCGATGCCCGCGCGGCGCTGATAATACTGTTGGGCGGCGACCGCCAGGCCTCCCGCAACGAGCTGCGCAAGCTGACGCTGTTCGCGCATGGCCAAGGCGAGGTGACGCTCGACCATGTGATGGCCGTGGTCGCGGACGCATCCGAGATGAAGCTCGACCCGATCGTCGACGGCGCCTTCGCCGGACGACCGGACCTGGTCGAAAGTGAATTTGCCAAGGCAATGGTCGCCGGTACCTATCCCGGCGTCATCATCTCGGCCGCCCAGCGTCAGGCGGCGTGGCTCCACAAGTCGGCGCTCGCGGTGGCCGAGGGCACGCCGGTCTCGACGCTGCTGGACAGCGGATTCCCGCGGCTGCATTTTTCACGAAAGCCGATGGCTGAAACCGCACTGCGCAATTTTGGCCCGCCGCGGCTCGTCGCCATCATGGAGCAGCTCGCGACCGCCGCCCTCGACATGCGCAAGCAGCCCACGCTTGCGGCCGCGATCGCGCAGCGGACCTTGCTGTCGATCGCGGCGAACGCGAAGCGGCGAGGGTGAAGCGGCGCAGGCAAAACGGGAAGGTGAGGGCGGTCTGCGGAAGCCGGCTTCGCTCCCGCATCAAGGGCGGGCGCGCTTCCAGATCGCGCTCTACCCGCCCTTCTCCAGCCGCCGCATGACCTCGTCAAGCTGCTCCAGATTCCGGTAGTTGATCTGAACGTTGCCGCCCGGATTGCGGTGGCTCACGCTGACCGCCAGTCCCAGCGCATCGCTGACCCGCTTTTCCAGCGCCACGGTGTCGGCGTCCTTTTCCTTGCCGGCGCGCGCCTTCTGCGGCTTGCGCACCGGGACGCCTTCGACATGCGCGAGCTCTTCGGTCTGGCGGACGTTGAGCCCCTCCTCGACGATGCGCTTGGCGGCAGCGAGCGGATCGGGCACGCCGATCAGCGCGCGGGCGTGACCGGCCGACAACTGGCCTTGGGAGATATAGGCCTGCACTTCGGCCGGGAGCTTCGTCAGCCGCATCATGTTGGCGACGTGGCTGCGGCTCTTGCCGACGATCCTGGCGATGTCTTCTTGGCTGCGTTTGAACTCGTCGGCGAGCGCGTGATAGCCCTGCGCCTCTTCCATCGCGTTGAGGTCTTCGCGCTGCACGTTCTCGATGATCGCCAGTTCCAGCGCGTCGCTGTCGCTGACATCGATGGGCACGATCGGCACCTCGTGCAGACCGGCGGCCTGTGACGCGCGCCAGCGGCGCTCGCCGGCGATGATCTCGTAGCGGTCGTGCGCGCCCTTCACAGGCCGCACCACGATCGGCTGGATCACGCCGTGCTGCCTGATCGAGTCGGCGAGATCGCCGAGTTCCGCCTCGGTGAAGGCGCGGCGCGGGTTGCGCGGATTTGGTTTTAGAAACTCGATCGGCACCTTGCGCTGCGCCCGCGGGCGGTCGACATGAGCGGCCTCACCGCCGACGTCGCCGATCAGACTCGCAAGACCGCGGCCCAGTCGCGAACGCATTTCCTCGGCCATCGCCAGCTCCCTTGGATTCACTCGCACCGCTCCTGCTTCCTGCCGTCGTTCCGGCCGCGCGACGCGCGGAACCCGACGCGACAATATGTCTTCGGGATTCCGGATCGATCCGCAAGCCGCGGATCGTCCGGAACGACAGGAGGGGCATCAATGAGTGCGCAGCTCGCGCTCGCGCTGGATCACTTCGGTCGCAAGCTTCAGATAGGCTTCGCTGCCGACGCATTTGAGATCGTAGACCAGCACCGGCTTGCCGTAGGACGGGGCCTCCGAGATCCGCACGTTGCGCGGGATCATGGTGTCGTAGACCTTAGCTCCCATGAATTGCCGGACGTCGGCGACGACCTGGTTCGACAGGTTGTTGCGCGAGTCGAACATGGTCAGCACGATGCCGTGGATGGTCAGGTTGGGATTGAGGGTGGTGCGCACCTGCTCCACCGTCTGGAGCAATTGCGACAGACCTTCGAGCGCGAAGAACTCGCATTGCAGCGGCACCAGGATCGCGTCCGACGCGGCCATGGCGTTGACGGTGAGAAGGTTGAGCGACGGCGGGCAATCGATCAGCACATAGCTGTAGTCGGAGTCCGGCGAGACATTGGTGTTGAGGGCTGCGATCGCATCGCGCAGCCGGAACGCGCGGCCGGGCGTCGATCCCAGTTCGAGCTCGAGGCCGGACAGATCCATGGTCGATGATGCGATGTGCAGCCGAGGCACGGCTGTCGCCACCACTGCATCGCGCAGCGGGGCTTCGCCGATCAGGACATCGTAGGTCGAGCAGTTGCGGTTACGGCGATCGATGCCGAGGCCGGTGGACGCATTGCCCTGCGGATCGAGATCGACGATCAGCACGCGTTCGCCGATCGCGGCGAGCGCGGTTCCCAGATTGATGGCGGTCGTGGTCTTGCCAACGCCGCCCTTCTGGTTGGCGAGCGCGAGAATGCGCGGATGCCCCTCTGGTTGAGGGGCTCTATCCTCTTGATAAATCTGATCAATTACGGTCATGCGCGACTGCCATTTGCTGACGCGGAGTGTTTGCGCCGCTCGATATGATCGAGTTCGACGATCCAGCCCTGTCCGCTCGTGCGGCTGGAATGAAGATTCGCCTTGATATTCCAATATTTAGTGGCTTCGGTCAATTCCGCCTCAACATCTTGACCCTTGGGAAACAGCGCCTTCGCACCTTTTCTCACCAGCGGTTCCACGAAGCCGATGAGTTGATGTAACGAAGCCAACGCGCGTGCGGTGACGCAATCGATCGGGCCCTCGACTCTTTCCACAATATCTTCGATGTCGGCAAAATGCACCATCCCCGGCGATGAGGTGACGCGCAATGCCTCCCGCAGAAAGGCTGCTTTCTTGGCGTTGCGCTCGACCAGATGCACGCTCGCGCCTGGCGTCTCGGCGAGCGCGCAAGCCAGGACCACGCCGGGAAACCCTCCGCCGCTGCCGAGGTCCATCCACGCTTTGGCGGACGGAGCTAGCGTCAGAAGCTGCAACGAGTCCGAGATGTGGCGGGTCCAAAGATTGGGGAGTGTCGACGGCGCGACGAGATTGGTCTTCGCCTGCCACTCCGTCAGCAGCTCGACAAAGCGATCGAGCCGCGTCTCTGTTTCACGTGAAACGGGGGTGAGGGCCAGAGCGGCGGCTTTGTCGGACGGCGACGGGGAGGCGCTATGCTTGATGGCTTTGGTCATGTCCGTTGCTCTTGGCGCGTCGTCATTGCGAGCCAACGGGTCGCGCGAATCTGCACCCGATGACAGGCTCCGCAAAGCGAATCCAGCCGGTATTCCGAAGACCGGGTTTGCTTTGTCGTTTCGCGCCTCGCAATGACGGCCCTTAAGTTGCTCCAAAACGGCATGAGGGCCCTCACCGTCGTTTCACGTGAAGCAGACCTAGCTAGGCCGTCGCCTTCGATGGCTTGCGCCGAGCTTCGCGACGCAGATAGGCCGCCAGGATTCCAAGAGCGGCCGGCGTCATTCCGTCGAGCCGTCCGGCTTGCCCGACGGTCCACGGCCGCGCGGCGTTGAGCTTTCCGCGAACTTCATTGGAAAGCCCGGGCACCAGACTGTAGTCGATATCGCCAAGGACGAGAGCCTCGTCGCGCCGGAAGGCGTCGACGTCGGCGGTCTGGCGCTTCAGGTAGACATCGTATTTGGCGTCAATTTCGAGATGGGTCGCGATGACTGAATCGATTGACGACAACTCCGGCCAGATCGTCCGGACCTCCGCCCAACCGATCCCGGGATAGGCCAACAGCTCGAATGACGAGCGACGCTGGCCATCCTTGTTTAGCGAGAGCCCGTGCTTGGCCGCTTCATTCGGCGTCAACGTCAGCGACTTGGCCAGAGACTTCGCCGCGTCGAGCGCGGCCATCTTGTTCTGGTGGCGAACTGTCCGCGCGGCCCCCACGCATCCCAAGGCGATGCCCTTGTCCGTCAAACGCTGATCGGCATTGTCGGCCCGCAGCGTCAGCCGGTACTCGGCCCGTGAGGTGAACATCCGATATGGCTCGGTGATGCCGCGGGTCACGAGGTCGTCGATCATCACGCCGAGATAGCCGTCGGCGCGATCGAACACGATCGGCGCAGCACCACCGGCGGCAAGCGCGGCGTTGAGGCCCGCCACTAATCCCTGCGCGGCCGCCTCTTCATAGCCAGTCGTGCCGTTGATCTGTCCGGCCAAGAAAAGTCTTGGCAGCCGCTTGGCCTGCAAGGTCGGATCGAGCTCGCGCGGATCGACGTGGTCGTATTCGATGGCGTAGCCTGGGCGAACCATTCGTGCGCACGCTAGGCCAGGGATCGTGGGAAGGATCGCGAGCTGGACCTCCTCCGGCAACGAGGTCGAGATGCCATTGGGATAGACCGTCGTGTCGTCGAGCCCTTCCGGTTCGAGAAAAATCTGGTGTCCATCGCGGTCGCCGAAGCGCACGACCTTGTCCTCGATCGAGGGACAATAGCGCGGTCCGCTGCTCTTGATCTGGCCGGAGTACATCGGCGAGCGATGGACATTGGCGCGGATCACCTCATGCGTCGCGGCCGTGGTACGGGTGATGCCGCACTGTATCTGCGGCGTCGTGATCCGCTCGGTCATCACCGAGAACGGCTCCGGCGGATCATCGCCGGGCTGCATCTCGACCGCCGACCAGTCAATCGTGGTGCCGTCAAGCCGCGGTGGCGTGCCGGTCTTCAATCGGCCGAGGGTAAAGCCGGCGCGCTCGAACGACTTCGAGAGCCCCGTCGAAGGCGCCTCCCCGACCCGACCCGCTGGCCAATTCTTCTCGCCGAGATGGATCAGTCCACGCAGGAACGTCCCTGTCGTCACGACCACAGCCCCTGCCCGGAGCTCGCGACCATCGGCCAGACGAACACCCGAGACACCGGCATCCGAAACGATCAGCTCATCGGCCTCGCCTTCGATCACGCCGAGATTGGCGGTCTCGGTAATGGCCGCCTGCATCGCCGCGGCATAGAGCTTCCGGTCGGCTTGGGCCCGAGGTCCGCGAACGGCCGGCCCCTTGCGACGATTGAGCATCCGAAATTGAATGCCGGCGGCGTCCGCCACGCGACCCATCAGCCCATCCAGCGCGTCGATCTCGCGGACCAGATGTCCCTTGCCGAGCCCGCCGATCGCGGGGTTGCAGGACATCGCGCCAATAGTTGCAAAGCGATGGGTCACCAGCGCCGTTGTGGCGCCAAGGCGCGCGGACGCCGCCGCAGCCTCGCAGCCCGCGTGGCCGCCACCGATCACGATGACATCGAATAGATCCTGGCCGATCTCCATGGCGCGGACTTCTACCGCGAGATCGCGAAAGCCGGAAGACGTTTCACGTGAAACATGCTCGGGAACGCTGGAGCAATCCTCATCAAGCGGCACCCCCCGGGGAAACGCCGCCGGTGTTTCACGTGAAACATCCTTCACGCGTCCCCCAGATGTTTCACGTGAAACACCCGTTAACCTTAAAGGCTCTGTTAACCATAAACACTTCTGGTGTGCCGAGCGTTCAACCGGCTATTTGCCGATACAGAAATCTCGGAAGATCACGTCGAGGATGTCCTCGACGTCGACCCGACCGAGCAATCGCCCGAGCGACGACGCCGCCATCCGCAGATCCTCTGCGGCAAACTCTTCGCCGCTACCGATCATGTCGACGCTTCGCTGCAGTGACTCCGCGGTCTCTTGCAGAAGCTTCCGCTGCCGCTCGCGGCTGATCAGCCCACCCTCGTTCGCACCAAAATAGTCCTGTGCGAATCCGACCATCGCAGCGACCAGCTCGGCGACGCCATCGCCACGTCGTGCAGAAATCCTGAATCCCCTCAGTTCCCCAAGCCGGTCCGACGTCACGGTACCGGCCTCCATCGCGCCGAGATCGATCTTGTTGCGTACCAGCCAAACCGGCGCACTATCCTCGTGCGCAATCCTCTCGCCTTCCACGTCGGTGAGCCACAACACGAGATCGGCCTCGGCTGCGCGAGAGCGAGCGCGCCGCACGCCTTCCTGCTCGACGGGATCGTCGGTCGCGCGAATGCCGGCGGTGTCGATCACCGTGACTGGATAACCGTCGAGATCGAGCTGCACCTCGATGACATCGCGCGTCGTACCGGCATGCGGCGAGACGATCGCGACCTCGCGCCGCGCCAGTTGATTCATCAGCGTCGACTTGCCCACATTCGGTGGACCCGCGATTGCGACCACCAGGCCATCGCGCAATCGTTCGCTTCTGCCGCTCGCACCAAGTGCGTCCTTGATCTCGCCGAGGAGCGTCTTGATTTTCGCAAGCGCCGGCGCGATCAGCTCCGCTGGCACGTCGCTCTCGTCGGAGAAATCGATGCCGGCTTCGATCAAGGCTGAAGCCTCGATGATCTCTACGCGCCAGCGACGCGCCTTGTCGCCGAGCAGACCTCGCAACTGTCGCAGCGCCTGGCGGCGCTGCCGATCCGTGTCGGCGTGAATGAGATCATCGAGACCTTCCGCTTCGGTCAGGTCGAGCTTGCCGTTCTCGAACGCGCGTCGGGTAAATTCACCGGGCTCAGCCGGCCGGACATGTTCGACAGACGACAGCGCCGCGAAGACCGACGCCAGCACCGCGCGCCCACCATGGACGTGAAACTCGGCGACGTCCTCGCCGGTGGCGCTGGCCGGTCCAGGAAACCAGAGGACCACGGCATCGTCGATCGGCCGTAACGCGGCGTCGCGCAACAGCACCCGGGTTGCGATGCGCGGCGCTAGGGTCTTTCCCGTGAGCCGCCTCAGCGCTGCGCTGGCCTGCGAGCCGGAGACCCGCACAATGGCGATCGCGCTCGGTGGCCGGCCTGACGACAACGCGAAGATGGTCTGGTCTCGTGGATGCATGATTCTATTTGCGCAGCGACGCCCTCTGGAGGCAACGCCGTCGTTTGCGAGCTACACCAAACGCCAAAAGATTTCGGGCGAGAGCGAGCCAAGACTTCGCTTGAGAAAAATCGGTGACGCTGAAAAATCGGCTTGAAGTTTTGCAAAACCACATTGCTGCATCGCACAATGCCGTCTTATCAGTCTGGACCAGACCCGCCGCGCAACGATCCAGGCATAAGAAAAGGCGCCCCTCTCGCGAGAGACGCCCTTCCGACCTGAGGCAGATCTGCCGCTCAGGTGTTCATCGATTCGAAGAACTCGGAGTTGTTCTTGGTGTTGCGCAGCTTGTCGAGCAGGAAGTCGATCGCATCCATGGTGCCCATCGGATTGAGGATCCGGCGCAGCACGTACATCTTCTTCAGCACTTGCGGATCGGTGATCAGCTCTTCCTTGCGGGTGCCGGAGCGTGAAATGTCGATTGCCGGGAAAGTGCGCTTGTCGGAGACCTTGCGGTCGAGAATCAGTTCGGAGTTGCCGGTGCCCTTGAACTCTTCGAAGATCACTTCGTCCATGCGGCTGCCGGTATCGACCAGCGCGGTCGCGATGATGGTCAGCGAGCCGCCCTCTTCGATGTTGCGCGCGGCGCCGAAGAAACGCTTCGGCCGCTGCAGCGCGTTGGCGTCGACACCACCGGTCAAGACCTTGCCGGACGACGGCACCACGGTGTTGTAGGCGCGGCCGAGACGCGTGATCGAGTCGAGGAGAATGACGACATCGCGGCCGTGCTCGACCAGCCGCTTGGCCTTTTCGATCACCATCTCGGCGACCTGGACGTGACGAACCGCCGGCTCGTCGAAGGTCGAGGACACCACCTCGCCCTTCACCGAGCGCTGCATGTCGGTCACTTCCTCCGGCCGCTCGTCGATCAGGAGCACGATCAGATAGCACTCGGGATGATTGGCCGTGATCGAATGCGCGATGTTCTGCATCAGCACGGTCTTGCCGGTTCGCGGCGGCGCCACGATCAGGGCGCGCTGGCCCTTGCCGATCGGGGCGACGATGTCGATGACCCGCGCGGAGAGATCCTTCCGGGTCGGGTCTTCCAGCTCGAGCCGAAACCGCTGATCCGGGAACAGCGGCGTCAGGTTGTCGAAATTGACCTTGTGCTTGGACTTCTCGGGGTCTTCGAAATTGAGCGTGTTGACTTTAAGGAGTGCGAAATAACGTTCGCCCTCCTTCGGGCTGCGGATGTGGCCTTCGATGGTGTCGCCGGTGCGCAGCCCGAAGCGGCGGATCTGCGAGGGCGAGACATAGATGTCATCCGGTCCCGGGAGATAGTTGGCGTCTGGCGAGCGGAGGAAGCCGAAGCCGTCGGAGAGAACCTCAACGACACCTTCGCCGATGATGTCGATTTCCTGGATCGCGAGCTGCTTGAGAATTGCGAACATCAGCTCCTGCTTGCGCATGGTGCTGGCATTTTCGACCCCTTTCTCTTCCGCGAATGCGACCAACTCGGCCGCCGTTTGAGATTTGAGGTCTTGAAGTTTGATTTCCCGCATTGGGGTGGTCCTGTGGAGTAACATGGGGAGAGGAGTGCGAGGTGCTTGGAAAAAGCGGACGCAAAAAAGGAAGGTCCGCAGGTCAAAGCAAGGTCAGCGCCGATGAGGCTTCAAACCTGATGCGGCGGCCGGTTTGATCCGGAACGCAACGACATCCGCCTGCGTGGGGTGGGATTTGGATAATATAGAAAATCAGCCGGCGTTTCGCAAGCAGGGCGAATACCAAGCCTATCACAGGCTCCCTATGAAAACGGCCTCACGATCACGAGGATGACAATCCCGATCATGAGGACTGTCGGCACTTCATTGATAATACGATAGAATTTCTGACTGTGCAGATTACGGTCGGCCGCGAAGGCCTTCACCCAGCGGGAAAAAAAACCGTGGACGCCGGAAAGCACGAGGACCAGCAAAAGCTTGCCGTGAAGCCAAGGCGCCGAAAACCAATGGCCGGCCCAGGCGAGATAAAGCCCCGCGAGCCAGGTAACGATCATCGCAGGGTTGATGATGGCCTTCAGGAGCCGCCGCTCCATCATCTTGAAGGTTTCCGACTGCTTGGAGCCGATTTCGGCCTTGCAATGATAGACGAACAGCCGCGGCAGATAGAGCATGCCGGCCATCCACGAGATCACTGCGATCACGTGCAGCGCCTTGATCCAGTCGTACATCAGAACATCTCACCCACATGTCGCCGCGACATTCGATCGGTCATGATGGCACTAACCCGTCGTCGATCCCACCGGCAGGCATATCCGTTGACAGGTCCCTTCCCTACTAAAAAATTTTAGAATCTTAAGGTTTGAGTCTAAGTGGCGGTGAATTGGACTCACGCAAAATCATCCGGCAATTACGCGCGGACTATTCACAGACACCCGTATTTCCGATGAGGTATCCAGCACGAGCGGAATCAACTATCACTTCAGCCCCTTACCAAGGTTTCAAGCGGGCATATCCAGAGACAAGTCCACACAATCCCAGTATCATGATCGCAGTGGCGTAGACTTTTCCTTTTGTGGGGCATGTGAAGAAAAAAAGCGGTTATCCCCGGCCGGCCGAACCGCGACCGATTCTCAGGCCTTACCTCCACAGGGATTCACAGAACACACAGAGGTCAAGGTGCCCACCTCAGGTAACTATTTTCACCTTCACTTGGTTTCCGACTCAACCGGCGAAACGCTGATCACGGTGGCACGCGCGGTCGCTGCGCAATACGCCAACGTGACCGCGGTGGAACACGTCTATCCCCTGGTGCGCAGCCAGAAGCAGCTCGACCGGGTGCTGGACGAAATCGAGGAAGCCCCCGGCATCGTGCTCTTTACCTTGCTGGAAAGAGATCTCGTTCTTCGGCTGGAGGACAAGTGCAAGGAGATCAATATCCCGAGCCTGTCGATCATCGGCCCGGTGATGCAACTGTTCGAGGCCTATCTGGGTGCGGCGACCACGGGACGCGTCGGCGCTCAGCACGTCCTGAATGCCGAGTATTTCAAGCGCATCGACGCGCTGAACTACACGATGATTCATGACGACGGCCAGCACGTCGAAGGCCTGGAGGATGCCGACGTGGTGCTGGTCGGAGTGTCCCGCACCTCCAAGACGCCGACCTCGATCTATCTTGCCAACCGCGGCATCCGCACCGCCAATGTTCCGCTGGTGCCAGGCATCCCGCTTCCGCATCAACTCGAGAGCTTGAAAAAACCGCTCGTGGTGAGCTTGCACGCCACGCCCGAACGGCTGATCCAGGTCCGCCAAAACCGGCTGTTGAGCATGGGGACGGGTCCGAGCAACAGCAGCGAAGACTATATAGATCGCCAGGCGGTGACTGATGAAGTCGCGTATGCGCGTCGGCTCAGCGCGAAATTCAATTGGGCGCAGCTCGACGTGACGCGGCGATCGATCGAGGAAACCGCCGCCGCGGTCTTGAAACTCTACACCGACCGCCAGCGGCAGCGGTTGGCCGAATGACGATTTGCCAATGACGCCATGGCGCGGATCGAACCCGTTGATACTGGCCTCGCAAAGCCGGGCGCGGCAAACGCTGCTGGCCAATGCCGGCCTCAGCTTCGAGGCCATTGCGGCCGAGATCGACGAGCGAGCCATTCAGCAGACGTCAAATCTTTCGGCGCCGAGCGAGATCGCTCTTCTGCTGGCACGCGAGAAGGCGCTTTGGGTGTCATCGCGAAAACCCGGACAATATGTCATCGGCGCGGATCAGACCCTGGCGCTCGGCCATCGCCTTTTCGACAAGCCAAGGGACCGCGGTCAGGCGCTCGACCAGCTCCGGGCGCTTGCTGGCCGCCGCCATGAACTTCATTCTGCCGTTGCGGTCGCGCATGATGGCACGATCGTTTTCGCGCATGTCGTGGTCGCGGGCATGACGATGC
>WNFO01008645.1_pt1 | contig 12093 bp, 9 predicted proteins | sample 5400251 | NCBI WGS metagenome assembly WNFO01 (sample SAMN13153354, study PRJNA577476) | soil metagenome | isolation source: 100 cm saprolite under Madrone tree | place: USA:California | collected 2016-06-14
AGGTGGCGTTGATGAGGAGCGCGTCGCACTCGGTGTTGTTTTTGCAATGTTTGAGATGCTTGGGAACGTTAACGAGCCCGCGGTAGGTGGCGCGGCCGGTGCCGATGGAGATCGATTTGGAAATGATGTTGCTGGTGGTTTCATCAGCAGCATGAATCATCTTTGCGCCGGTGTCTTGATGCTGGCCGTCGTTCGCGAGCGCGATGGAAAGCACTTCGCCGCGCGCTTTGCGTCCTTTCATAATCACGCCGGGATATTTCATGGTGAGACGCGAACCGATGTTGCAATCGATCCATTTTACCTGGGCGTCTTCGTGAGCGAGGCCGCGTTTCGTCACCAGGTTGAAAACATTCGCCGACCAGTTCTGGACGGTGATGTATTGAATCTTCGCGCCTTTGAGCGCGACCAACTCGACCACTGCGCTGTGCAATGTCGTGGTGTTGAATTTCGGCGCCGTGCAACCTTCCATATAAGTCACCTCGGAGCCTTCGTCGGCGATGATGAGGGTGCGCTCGAATTGGCCGAAATTTTCTGCGTTGATCCGGAAGTAGGCCTGGAGCGGATGTTTCACTTTCACGCCGGGCGGCACGTAGATGAAGGAGCCGCCGCTGAAGACGGCACTGTTGAGCGCGCTAAATTTGTTGTCGCCGATCGGAATAACCTTGCCGAACCATTTCCGGAAAATTTCGGGATGATTTTTCAGTCCCTCGGTCGATCCAACAAAGATGACGCCTTGTTCGCCGACGGCTTTCTTGATGTTGGAGTAAACCGCCTCGCTGTCGAACTGCGCTTCCACGCCGGCGAGAAATTTTCGCTCCTGTTCCGGAATGCCGAGCCGCTCGAATGTGCGCTTGATGTCCTCCGGCACTTCGTCCCAACTGCGTTTCGCTCCCGTGCCGGGCGCGAGGTAATAACGGATTTTGTCGAAATCGATTGCCTCGAGATCTTTGCTCGCCCAATGCGTCGGCAACGGTTTTTCGAGAAATGTTTTGAGCCCGCGCAGGCGAAATTCGCGGACCCAATCCGGATCTTCTTTGACGTCGGAGATGTAATGGATCGTTTTCTCGCTTAATCCGGCGCCAGCGTCGCGCACATGCACCTCCGGATAAGCGAAATCGCCGATGCTGCGATCGATCTGGACGGCTGAGTTTGCTTCTTTCATTGGCAGATCCTTCTCTCTATACGCTGACCGGCTCCTCCGCGTAATCTCTCACCCAATCGTAGCCCCGTTCCTCGAGGTCGAGGGCCAGTTGTTTATCGCCACTACGCACAATCCGGCCTTGCACCATAACGTGCACGTAGTCGGGGATGATGTAATTCAATAGTCGCTGGTAATGCGTAATTAACAATATCCCGATTTCCGGGCCGCGCAACGAATTGACACCGTGTGCCACCGTCTTGAGCGCGTCGATATCGAGCCCGCTGTCGGTTTCATCGAGAATCGCATACTTCGGCTCGAGCATGGCCAATTGCAGAATTTCGCTTCGCTTTTTCTCGCCGCCGGAAAAACCCTCATTGACCGATCGCGACGTAAAAGAGCGCTCCATGTCGAGCAAGTCCATTTTCTCGTACAACTTGGCGTAATAATCGGTCGCCTCCAGCTCTTCGCCTTCGGGTAAGCGCGACTGCATCGCGGCCCGGAGGAAATTTGCGATGGTCACGCCGGGGATTTCGCTTGGATATTGGAAAGCCATGAAGAGGCCTTTGCGCGCGCGTTCGTCGGGCTCGAGCTCAAGAAGATTTTCGCCATCCATCATTACTTTGCCCTTGGTTACGTGGTAGTCAGGATGACCGGCGAGCACCTTTGCAAGCGTGCTCTTGCCGGAGCCATTCGGCCCCATGATGGCGTGCACTTCGCCGCGCGGCAGAGTCAGGCTGAGCCGGCGGACAATCTCCTGGTCCGCGATCGCCACATGCAGGTTTTCTACGATCAGCGCCTTCATCATCGGGAAGCAAAAATATAACCGATTTCGCCTTCTTCGCGAATGCTGATTCACGGAAAGGTAGTTCTGCCGGCCTTTCCGCCTTTGCGTCCATCCGGGCCGAATTGCCGCCCTAATACAATCCTTTTTTCCCAATCACGACAAGAAACGGCACTCCGTCTGATCCAAGAAGAATCAGTGAAAATGGCGGCAAATCAGGAGGATGTGTTTGGCCAACAGTCGAACTATCGCGCCCGCTCATGAGCTCGGAAACCGAGGCTGGATCGCCGACTCAGCCGCCGGACTCAATCGCTAAGACGGCGAGCGAGCTCAACAACCTTTTGCAGATTATCTCGGGCACCTGCTCGTTGATTGAGGATATTTTGAAACGCAGCGCTGGCTCGGAAAAATATCTCGCGATGTTGCGCACCAGCATTGAGCGCGCAGAAAAAGTGGCCGCCGAACTCGTTAAGCAAGCGGGCGGAGCTGACAAGAGAATGCTCATGCATCCGGATCTGGCGGCGTTTGCGAAGATGAAAAGCGCGCCTCCCTCCAGCGCGACACCACAGTCCATCCTTCTTGTGGACGACGAAAAAATGGCGTTGATGCTGGTCAAACGAATCCTGTCGGAAGCGGGGTATCGCGTTGCCACGGCGCAATCGGGGTTCGAATGTCTCGATCTTTTCCGCCTTCATCCGCGTGCTTACGATCTCGTTCTTCTCGATCTGACCATGCCTTTTATGGACGGGGAAGAGACGCTCCGGCGGCTGCGCGAGATTCGCTCGGATGTGTCGGTGGTTTTGTGCGCCGGTTTCATTGAGCAGGAAAAGCTGGATCGGTTAATGAGCGCCGGGCTTGCGGGTTACCTGCGTAAACCACTCGCGCCGGATGAGATCGTCAGTCATGTCCGGTCGACCCTGCAGAGCCTGAAGTATTCGGGCGACAATGCCCCGGGCGACGTCTCAGCCGCGGTGTAACGGCCCCGGCCGATCACGCCACACTCCCGGAGAATAATTGCGCGCATTGCTCCGCGCGCCAATTTGCAAATTGCGATTTGCAAATTGCGATTTAAGTCTTGCTCCGGCGATTAGATCGAGAATTGCAAATCGGCAATCGCCAATCGAAAATCGAAAATCTCATTACCCCGTGGTGTAACGGTAACACAGCGCCCTTTGGAGGCGTTATTCTTGGTTCGAATCCAAGCGGGGTAGCCGGGGCTGCACTTGCCGCGGCTTGAATTGAGGTGAATGATTCAGAGCCGGCGCGGTCTAATCCTTAGAGCCCTTCGGGCACCGAATGTTTTTGGAGATGACGGCGCTTGGCCAGGCCAGGGCACGAACTATGGAACGGACAACTTTTGCCGAGCACTACCGCATCTGCGCGAAAGGCGATGGTTCCCATCGAGAACTCAGCCGAACCGGCGACGCGATTACCTACAAGGCCAAAGACATCCGGTCCGGTGAACCAGTGGCACTGAAGCTCATTCCGATCGTGAGCGTGGACCCGGCGGCGCGGGAACAGTTCGAGGAGCAAGCGCGCGCCGCCCAGTTGCTCGATCACATCAACGTCGCGAAAGTCTCTGCTTTCGGAGTTGAAGACGATCACTTCGTCTTCGTCTCGGAATATCTAGAGGGTGAGGCGCTCGACTCTTGGATCGCAGCGAACGGCCCGATGGCGCTTGATGCGGTTCTGCGAATCGCTCTCCAAGTAGTCAGCGCGTTGAGTGCCGCTAGCTTTTACGAGCTTACCCATCGCGCCATTCGGCCGTCCAACCTCATGATCGTCCCCGGACCGACGGCCGAGGGCGGTTGGCCATTCGTCAAGCTAATCAACTTTGGCCTGGCCGGATCGAACGCTGACTCTCAGGGCGGCGAAGCGCAGTTCGTCAGTCCCGAGCAGTTGCAGTATGGGACAGTCGATTTTCGGTCAGAGATTTATTCTCTCGGCGCCACGATGTGCTTTCTGCTGACTGGCGCCGTCCCTTCAGCCGGCACTATTCCTCTGCAGCAGCTCAGCCGGTTTCCAACGAGAGTGCGGAATCTGCTTGCACAGATGTTACGCAACAATCCTGATGAACGCCCACAGGATCCAGTCGGGTTCGCGGAAGAGATTCGCGAATGCTTGTTGAGAGTTGAACGGCGACAGGTACTCGCTCGCAGGTTTGGCATTCCTCTCGTGTCGATAATTCCGAGAACGAGCGAGCGGCCGCATCGGGTGCCGCGAAGAGCGTTGGCGCTTGCTGCGCTGGCGCTCACGTTGGCAGCGCTTGCCGCAATTCTGTTGGCGGAGCCTATTCGAACCGTCTTGCACAGAAATCGTACGACCAAGGCGATCGGCGTTCCTATAGGCGTGCCGGAAGCCTCGCCGGAGCCGATCATTGCTTCGCGCGCCACCGGTCAGGCGCTAGCGGCGTCGCCAGCGCCAACGAACGCGACGAATGTGCTGTCTGTTCAAGCAACCACGCCCATTCCTAATCAGTCTGTTGTGACTTCCTCACCAACGGTGGCGAGCGGGAACCGCAACGCAACGCCGGGTGCGCAGGCGTCGCCGGCATCAGGTCCCGTGCTGGCTGCTCCGAATGCTGCGCCACCCGAGGAAGGCCCTGAGAATCTGTCGGCGAAGCAAGCGGGCTCATTTGCAGAGCAAAAGCTTCCGCTACAAAATGCGAATGTTGACGCCAAAGGCGCATTGGGAGACGCCGCGAGTGAGTCGGGGGCAAAGAATAAGGAGCAGGCGAGTTTATCGAACATCACGGCCTCGAAGGATCGCGGCAAAACGAAAGCGGTGGCTTCTGCAACAAAGCGCCGCTCATCCACCATACCGCAAGAAGAGCGCATCGCACCGGAGCGGCCTAACGAGTCGGAGACATTCGCGCGACCGTTGCGTGCAGGTTCAGTCCGCACCGAGTTTCTGGGCATGACACCTGGCGGGAGCTGGATTTTGCGTTTGCCGTCAGGCCGCATTGCAATCGTGGCGCCGCCACCCGACCAATATGCGCCTTTTGAATCTCGGCACCGCCGCGTGCGCCGCACTCCAGTCGAGAGGCAGAGAATTCTGGTGCCGCCGCCATCGCAGTCCGCGCCGATGTTTCCGCCCGACGCGTAGTGCCGGGTGAATGGGTCACGGAGTTGGCGGAGCGAGCGGTGAAGTCGTCGGGATGAGCGCCGGGCTCTGCGCCGGAGACGGACTTTCAAACGAGGGCGGGCTCAGGCTCGGAATTGGAAACGCGAACGTCGCTGATGGCGATGCGGATGGAATTGCCGATGTACCGGGCGCGGGCGACGATGTCGATGTTGGACTCGGAGACGGCGTCGGGGTAGGAGTCGGCGGCGGGGGGATGATGTTTGCCCAGTGATGCAGCGGCACGGTTGCGCCGCCGATTTCGTCCACGAACTTTTGGCAACGCGCCTGAATTTTATCCAAATCAGGCGGACCAAACGGTGCGTCGGCGGTTCCGGGGAAAATCAAATACGTGACTTTAAGATCGCTCACCGGCCGGTTATTTGGCGTGGCGAGCGGGTTGATTTCCTTTGCGATGCGTAAAGATGCTTCGCCCACTTTGTCGTTCGGCCCGATATCGCCCACAATTGCCGGATAAACCACGGTGGCGAAGACGACCACTGCGTAATCTCCCACTTTGGCGCCGTCGCGCCCGCGCGCAAAAGCGCCCGGCACCACGATGTACGGATCGGTCGCGCCGATGAGGAAACTGAATTTTGTGAGCGCTGTCATTTGATCGCGCAATTGAGTGAGGCCCGTGCGCAGCTCGCGTTTACGTTCGGGGGTAGTTGTCTTGAGCGCATATTCTGCTTCCGCGCGTTTCAAGCGATCCTCGACCGCAGTGAGATAAGGATTCGGCGCAGGCGTCTTTTTTGGCCAGCGATAACTGGTGAATGGTTTGAAATTTGCAGTCGCGCCATTTCCGATCGGAATGCGGTCCGCGTCAGAACCGTCTGCATCGACATCCATGTCCGCCTGAAGCAGGAGCGCTTTGCGATGACTCTGCGGATGCTGCAATTGCAGCACGGTCTGGCAATCGTAAAAATTGTGTCGCGACAGAAGCAAATCGAGTCGGGCAAGATTCTCCTGAAGCATTTTCACTTTCGTTTCGTAAAGCTGCGCGTAAAGCGGCGAGACCGGATCGGGCGATAACATCGCTGGCAATCCTGGCAGCAACGTCGGCAATTGCGGGCTGATCTTCGCCAATTCCTCGATCGTCTTGTTCGGCGACGGCAGGCGCGCCTGCAATTTCAGATCGACAACGTAACTTTGCGGATCGACCCGCTCAGTCGTCGCGTCCGCGCCTGGAGGAGTCTCCACCGTGGCGTGAAGGGTAATGCCGTTGAACAACTTGGCAGTGTCGAGCCTGCCGCTGATCACCGGCGGTCGGGTCGGGGTCGGTCCGGGTGAGCGGGTTGCGGTTACTTCCGCCGGTGCAAAACGCTGCAACCGTTCTAGCGAAATCCAGCGATAGACAATCGCGAGGAAGATCGCAGCCAACAAAAGCACGACGAGCCGCCGCCACGTGCGTACGTGAACTCTTTGCACGCGCCGTTACTTTTTCACCCAGGCCACGATCGCCATGATGATGCCGATGACGCTCAAGATCGACATCATCCCCGCCGGCATCGCTCTGCCGGTGCGGAGAAATTTGGGAATGAATTGCGCAGCGAGGAGAAGAGATATGACCAAACCAGTCGCGAGCCCCGCGGCGCGATGCTCGGGGAGAAGCGAGCCGGCGATCAGCAATAAAACTCCGGTGATCGATCCAGCAATGATCGAGGGCAGACTGCCGGCTTTCACGTAACCAACAATGCCTCCGGCAATCGTCAGAATCCCAAAGATGATGAAATAAATCTTTGCCAGTCCCATGTGCGCGCGCCTCGCCGCATTGGTAATCCAACAGCCCGGTGCTGTCCAGCGTTGGATCGGGCGGCGGCACAATTCTTGCACCAGCGATTACCTGTGATCCGCAGCCGTCTTCACCTTGCGCCTGCATCGCGGCGCAGCGATTATGGCGCCCCACCCGATGCAGCCCGCAAATAACCCTGACTATGAACATCAAAAACACCGCTCCGCTTCTCTTTCTCATTTGCCTGGGATGGGCAACGTCTTCTTTTGCTTCGATCTTCTATGTGAGTCCTGCGGGAAGTGATGCGAACTCAGGAACAAGCTGGCCGGCGGCCAAGCAGACCATCCAGTCCGCGATTGATGCCGCAAGCGCGGGCGACACTGTGATCGTGAACGACGGCACGTATGCCCTGAATAATCCCATTACGATTTCCAGCGCCATCGTGCTCAGCAGCGTCAACGGCGCGAGCGCGACCATTCTGGATGGCCAGCAAAGCGTGCGATGCGTTTCCATTACCGACGCCGGCGCGATTGTGAACGGTTTCACCGTGCAGAACGGGCGGGCGCGCACGGGCGGTGGAATTTATTGCAGCAACGGGACCATCGAGAATTGCACCATCGTTAATAATATCGCCACGGGCAATGATAACGGCGACGGCCAGGGCGGCGGCATTTACCTAAACAACGGCAACGTGCGCTTCTGCAACGTCCACGACAACACCGCCAACTCCGTCGTCACCAATCAGTACTCCAACTTCGCCTCGGGCGGCGGCATCTACTCCGTGAATGGCGCGATCGCAAACTCGACCATCTCCAGTAACCACTGCACGGCCAATTACGCAAACGGCGGCGGCGTCAACCTCAATGGTGGTACGCTGACGAAATGCCACGTGACCGGGAACTCGGCGAGCGGGCTTTATTATCCATCCGGCGGCGGAATTTATGCCAGCCCCGGCGCCACCATCGATAGCTGCGTCGTCAGTTCAAATAACGTGACGGCCACGGAGACGGGTGCATACACGGCCTGCAACGCAAGCGGCGGCGGATTTGACATTGGCAATGGCACCATTGTGCAAAACACCCTCGTCTTCGCAAACAGCGCCAACGCCGCCTACGGCTTCGCCAATGGCGGCGGCGGCTGGTCCAGCGGATCGACCGTCCGCAATTGCACCATCACGGGCAATTCGGTCAATGCCCCATCGCACACCTCCCAGGCCCAGGGAGGCGGGATGATGTGGGGCTACAACGACACCTGCGTCAACAACATCATCACCTTCAACAGCGCACCCGTGAACGCCGACAACTCCGATGTGAATGTATTCTCGTATCCGCAATATGTGAATTGCTGGATTTCCGCTGACCCGCTCTTTGTCAACGCCTCGGCCAGCGACTTTCACTTGCGCCCGAATTCCCCTTGCATCAATGCCGGCGTGAACCAGGCCTGGATGACCGGCGCGCAGGATTTGGACGCCAACGCACGCATCATCAACACTACCGTCGATATCGGAGCCTATGAGTTCACGACCGCGCCGCCCACGCCGACCGAGCTGGGCAACATCTCCACGCGCATGAACGTGGGCACGGGCGACAACGTGCTCATCGGCGGCATCATTATTCAAGGAAACGCGCCCAAGAAAGTGATCATCCGGGCGATCGGGCCCGAGCTTACCCAGTACGGTGTGCCCGGCGCCTTGCAAGATCCCTTTTTGGAACTTCATGACGTTTCCGGCGCGCTCATCGCTCAGAATGATAACTGGGGCACCACCATACAAGGCGGCGTGATTACGAGCGATCAAGTCGCCGAAATCCAAGCAAGCGGGCTTGCGCCGGGCGACAGCCACGAATCTGCCATCATATCGACACCACAGCCGGGCAATTACACCGCCATCATCCGCGGCGTGAACAACACCACCGGCGTCGCGCTGGTCGAAGTGTACGATTTGGACACGACAGCCAGCGCCAACCTCGTGAACATCTCCACGCGCGGCTTCGTTGAAACAGGCGATAACGTGATGATCGGCGGCTTGATCATCCTTGGCTCGACTCCGGAAAAGGTGATTATCCGCGCCATTGGCCCGGAACTCACCGCATACGGAGTCCCTGGCGCCCTGCAAGACCCGACCCTCGAATTGCACGACGGCCAAGGCAACCTGATCGCCTTCGACGATAACTGGAAGGACAGCCAGCAAACGGAAATCGCTGCCACCGGCCTCTTCCCCACCGACGACCGCGAAAGCGCCATCGTGGCCATACTTCCTCCCGGCAACTACACCGCGATCGTCCACGGAGTTAATGGAACGAGCGGCGTGGCCTTGGTGGAAGTCGACAAGTTGAATTAGCGCGCAGCGTCGCACTTCTGGGAGTTTCTCTTGCCTGGGTGGGGCCAAGGACTGTGCACCGACCGCGGCGATCGCGTTATCCCACGGATTGAATCGCACTGCATCTAACAAGAACAAGATCAGCCCCGAAGGCTTTCGGGGCAAAGTGCGGTGGCCCTGTCACGCGCGGGTAAGCGGAAAAGGTCTACGCCTTAATTAACCGTTATTGTTACGGCCGGGGAGGGAATGCCGTTGGCCACTACCACGAGGGAACTGGTTCCGGTCTCCATTCCCGCGGGGACGTCGAAGTTGGTGGAAACGATGGCATTGCCGGTGGCGACAGCCATGGTGCTATGGCCGTGCGTCCTGGCGTAGAAAACGTGACCGCTGGATTGACCTTCCGATGTAACGAATCACGAATCACGAAGTATTAGTATATCTAGTCTTTCTTTTCCTCAGTAAAAGCCACGGCGCCGGTGCCCAAGTCGTAATAAGCACCTAGCACAGTAATCGCTCCAGCCTCAACTTCCTTCTTAAGGACAGGTTCAGACGAGCGCAAGCTCTGCACCACATTCTCAATATTTGCTTTAATGGTAGCTTCCAGGTCGGCACCGCGAGTAGCCTCCACTGCGGGCTGTATGGCGGTGACGAGGGAATTGAGGTGCGCCGGGACTTCAGCCTTCGAGTCGAGAGTTTCCTTGGCGGCCTGGACCGCGCCGCAGTGCTGGTGGCCCAGAACGACGATGAGCTGAGCGCCCAAGTGCTCGACTGCATACTCGATGCTGCCCAGGACGTGATCGTCGAGAATGTTGCCCGCGACGCGGACAACGAACAAATCGCCCAAACCTTGGTCGAAGAGCACCTCCGGCGAGGTGCGGGAATCGGCGCATCCAAGGACAATCGCGAACGGTCGTTGGCCGGTCACCAGTTCCGCTCGGCGCTTCGGATTCTGGTGCGGATGCTGGAGCTTGCCCGCGATAAAGCGCTGGTTGCCAGCCTTGAGGCGCGCGAGAGCGTCGGCAGGGGCGACTTTCGCCGGTTGTTCCGCGTGCTTGGGGGTTTCGGTAAGCGCAGATTGGCCACCAAGGAACAGGCTAGCGATGAGCAGCGATAGTGCGAAGTAACGTTTGTTCATGGGTCTATCAGTTGGTGTGGTTTTACAATAGTGATGTTCATAGCACCGCGTGAAGATGGTCTAACGAGGCCAAGCTCAGCCACGGTTCTGGCAGGCGCAAGTGGCAGCCGGTTAAATAACTCTAGCTAAGATCGACATCGAATGCATGGCGCAGTGGAGTCGTTTGGCGGCAGCAGCGATTGGTTCGGCCACCCTTGGCTATTTGAACACAAGATGAGCCACATCGGCTTCGATATTCCAATAGATTATCGCGATCGCCGTTAGATCGAACGCAGCATGCGCACACATCACTATCCAGATCTGGCGCGTGACTGCGAAGATCGTCCCGAAGACGAGACCCGTGATCATCGCCTGTTCGACGCCAGCCAGCCCTAGGTTGGAGTAATGGCCCTGTGCAAACAACGCGGAGGTGAGCAGGACGATGGACACTTTTGCGCCGGCCCCAGTCCCAAAAAGCTTGCCGAGGCGTTCAAATAGGTACCCTCGGAAAATGGTCTCTTCTCCGAAGCCCGCGCCCACAATCATCGTGAACACCATTCCGGGGAGTGCAGCTCGGTTTCCGGCCAGGTAGTGATAGGCGGGATTGATTGCAGGGGCGCCGAGCAGTGGCATCACGATCGCCTTCATCAGGAGTTTAAACGCGCAGCCGAAAACGATACCGGCGGCCAGACTGCCAAGCCAGCTCTTGGGTCGCACGTAGCCGATCTCACGCCATGGCGTATGCGACCGCCAGGCCCACACCAGCACCAGAATGGCGCTGAGAGGCTTGACGACAGAGGTCAAAACGATGACGAGAATCGCGAGAAGCCCAACCGGCCCGAATCCGCGCAGGCGCGCGGCGACGGGATCGTCAGGCGGCGGTGCGGCTCGCGCTTCCAGCGGGAGCGCAGGGATGTGATCTGGCAAATTCGACGCGTCGCTGGTCATGCCTTGTTCCGAAATACGCAGGGCCTAACGAGACGAAGCTCAGCCAGCGCCTCGTGTCGGCAAAAAGTGACAGCAGTGTTACTTTTGCGCTCTAACGCGCCCATACAGATGGTTGTCTCTTATTATCGACATGAAAATCGTAATTTCACTTTTTCGTCAATCAACACGAAACAGAGTTGGGAAAGGAGTGCTGCAAACATGAAAACTATGACATCCACGCGGACACGCGCTAGTCGTTTCCTCAGTGATCGATACGCGTACAGGGAACGACCCAATTATTTGCCAGAGCTTGTGGTCTTCGGAATAATCGTGATCACCGCAACCTGGCCGATCTTTTCGCTGGCTAACGCCATGGCGATACTAAGATAAAACGGAATCGGAATGGGGGAGAATTTATGAGTATGTTAATTATTGCTTACTGCCTCCTGCTGCGAGCCCTCGATGCGCTTCATCATGAAAAGGCAGTCGCCTGGTTAGGTCCTTCTTGAGATTGCTCTTCACCCGCGCGCCGGAGCAAGACGACACCAAAGAGGAAAGGCATGATGAATGGGACAGCCGGGATTCCGACAACAAAACCAGGATTGGTGTACCATGGCGCAGAGAGCGCTCTCGGGTCCGGATACTGGAGACCTCTGATCATCAGGAACAGCAACGCGACCCCACTCACGATCATGAATGCGCGAGTTGCCCTGCGCCCCAGCCATTGGACTCGACCGAGGGAAGCCGCAAACGCTACCGTCGCGAGATAGGTCAGAAAGGCCGCAACAAAAAGTAGAAGATCCAGCATGTCGCGCAGCGAGACAATCGCCGCAGGCATCTCTCCAGCATGTTCTTTCCCGAAGAATGCTGCGAACGCGAAGGTATTCCAGAGGAGATACAGCGGGCCACTGAGCATGATCGCCGCGAAGCCGAGGGTCGCATAAAACCGTTCACCGGCTTC
>WNFO01020274.1_pt1 | contig 12092 bp, 8 predicted proteins | sample 5400251 | NCBI WGS metagenome assembly WNFO01 (sample SAMN13153354, study PRJNA577476) | soil metagenome | isolation source: 100 cm saprolite under Madrone tree | place: USA:California | collected 2016-06-14
TCGCTCCGAATTTCCAGGCGTACTCGTTTGCGGTACCGACCACGGACGTTCCTGCCGGTGTGCCCTGCCCGGCATCCCCGGTGCGGTTCGTCTTCCGGTGCATCTCGTGCGAGGCGATCAGTTTCAGACCGAACCCGTGCCACTCGGCGGAGAAGCCGTACCCGTCGCCGAAGGATCCGTCGTTGCAAGGCCCGGCGTTTCCGCCCGCGCAAGCGTTCTCGCCGATGGCGTATCCGATGTTGTCATCGAACCGGTTCTGCCCCGGGGACCAGATGGCGTTGAGGCGGAACCCCATCACGTCCGGCGATTCGTACCAGACGGCATGCGGAAAGCGCGCGTCGAACTCGGTGCGGTTGTCGCCCCCGGTATTGCCCATGATGCTGTTGTAGTCGCCGGGCGTGTCCGCGAGGAAATCGAAGTCCGCCGTCACACTCTTGTACGGAGTGTCATTCTTGCCGAGCTTCAGCGCACCGAACGGCGTCGCGATGCCGACGTAGCTGTTGCGCGAGGCGAGGGCGCCGGTCACGGCGGTGTTGGCGGGATTGATCGTGTCGTTGCTCCCGTTCGGCTTGCTGCCGGGCGTCGCGGCCACGTCCACCTGTGCCTCGAGCTGGAAGACGGCCTGGTAATCCCTTCCGCTCAGATCGTGATATCCCCTGACGCCGAAGCGGGAGAGGTTGCTGGCCACGTCAGGAAGCCAGCGCAGACTGCCCGTCGGCGGCGTACAGGGATTGACCGCAGCGGTGATGCAGGGCGCGCCAGTCAGCTCCTGGTTGCCGACGTCGAAGGAGACGTTGATCCGCCCGTACACGGTGAAGTCGAACGGCTTGTGGGGCGCCGGCGGCTGCTTGACGTCCGAGGGAACGGCCGGTCCGGTGGGCGTCGGGTTCTGCGGCGGATTCGCCGACTCGGGGGGATTCTCCGACTGCGCGCGCGCAAGGCCCGCGACCGCGAGGCATGACAGACAGAAGGCGACGTACGCGAAACGCAATCGCATGGATTCCTCCTGGTTCGAAGCGATGGTACGGACACGCCGTTAACCGGCGCGCAGGAGGCATTACAGAAAATGCGAGGTGGCCGTGTCTATGCTAGACCAGCGTCGGTACGACGAGTGACGGAATGCCTTCGGATCCTTGCAGCACAAACATTATCGATTTTTTGTGCAGCCTGGCGCCAGGTCCGACGTGCGAACGAGTTGCGAGCGCCAGGAATAAACACGCCACATCGGACATCCACTGTCCAGGGCAGGACTTTGCAGCAAAGGAGGAGTCCCATGCGTCCGAAGTGGTTCCTCGTCGTGGCAGTGCTGGCAGCGGCGGCGGCTTGCGGTGGCGGAATGTCGTCCACCGCCCAGGTAACGATCAGGGACTTCTCGTTCTCGCCGTCCACGATGCCGATCAAGGCCGGGACGACCGTTACCTGGACCAACAACGGCCCCATGTCGCACACCACGGTCAGCGACAACGGTGTTTGGACTAGCGCCACGTTGGCCCCGCCTTCTGGAGGCGGTGGCTACGGCGGCGGAACCGCGGGCCAAACGTTTCAATTCACCTTCAGCACGCCGGGCACCTATCCGTACCACTGCAGTATCCACCCGCCGGCGCAATATCCCGACTTCGTCGGCACGATCACGGTGACCCCGTAGTCCGAGGCGTTACCGAGCGGGAGGCGGCGCCGGGACGATCGTCCCGAAGAGCCCGTGATGCTCGCCCCCCGGGCCAGCGGTGAAGAAGAGGGTGTCCTTGGAGACGTCCGGCGAACCGCCGTTGCCGAACTGCAGGGACCACAGGCCGTCGATCCGCAGCGGAGCTCCCGAGCTCGAGTGGAGTTGGCCGCGTTGCTGCGCCTCGCCCCTCCCCTGGGCCCGCGCGAGATCGAAGGCGTTGATCTTGCCGTCGCCGAAGTTGCCGACCAGCAGATCACCCGCGAAGAATCCGAAGCTGGCGGGTGCCTGGGCCAGACCCCACGGTGAGTTCAGGCGGCCGCGAGAGGCAACGCGGCGGAGGAGGTTGCCGGCCGTATCGTAGGCGTCGACGAAGCCGTGGCCCACCCCGGCCACGTCATCGTGCGCGTCGGAATCCTGCAGCGCGTACGTCACGTAGATCGTTCCGCCGATGTTCTGGATCCCGAACGAAGTCGGACGCGTAGAGGAAATCGCCGGTGGTCGTGCTGGCGATCGCAAGACCCTTGTAGACCGTGCCCGAAGCGGAGTTGTCGACCGCGATCTGGGCCTGCATCGATGGTGGCGGCGGCGGCGGCACGGCCGGGTTCCAGCCGGCGATTACGCCGTTCTCGGTGGAGAAGATGAACAGCGCGGGTCCTGCCGCAGGCGGGGTCGTGCTGTGCACGACGAAGCCAGCCCCGCCGTTGAAGACGACTCCGGTGGGCGCCCCGCCGGGGATGGTCACCACGAGCGAGCGGGCGACGCCGTGGCCGTTGTACAGCGTGGATGTGCCGGTGCCGTTGTTGGCAACCCACCAGGGAGAAGTCGCGCTCGCCACTAGGCCCCAGGCGTTGACGAGGTTGTCATCGCGATGGTCGGCGACGCCGGGCTGATCCGAGACGAGGTCGTGCTGCGTGTAGAACTGGGCGGCGGCGGGACGCGAAGCCCAAAAGAGAACGGAGATCGAAACGCCGGTCAGGAGATGCGACCGCATGGATTGGCCCCTTTCTCACTGCGAGGGCCGCGACGAAGGTCTCGGTCGAGACCAGCGGCCCCCCTGGCGGCGCGAGACCATACGACCAGGAGGTCCGCAGCGAAACGGCGAAAGGTCGGAATCGAGCGGTCGTTGGATCCGGACGATTCATTCCCATCGTGTACAGCGGAGGGACAAAATTGTCGATCGGGGGGCTCGTGGAGACAATCTAGTCGGATCGCCCCCGACGCTCAGAGTGAGCGCAGCCCCAGGACGAGCCGCCGCAGCTTCTCGCCGAGTCCCGAGGGCGGCGGGCGAGCCGGGATGGGCCCGGTCATCCGAACCACCGCGGCGGTCAGGTTGTCGGGCGTCCCGCGCGCGTTGGCTGCGTCGATGAGCGCCTGGCAAACCGCCTTCGCATCCGCTTGCCGCACCAGCGCCTCGATCTCGCGGTCGCCGAGCACGCCGTGCAGTCCGTCGCTGCAGAGGATCAGGACGTCATCTTGTGACAGCGGCAGGAAGATCCGATCGATGCTGCAGATCAACTCCCTGCCCAGGCTGCGAGTCAGGATCGACTTCCCGGCGTGCGTGCGCGCCTGCTGCTCGCTGAGCAACCCGAGCCGCTGTCGCTCGGCGGCCACTGTATGATCCTTGGTGAGCTGGATCGCGGCTCCTTCGCGCACGAGGTACAGGCGGCTGTCTCCGACATGCGCCGCGACCATCTCGCCCCCATCGAGGGCGACGACCGTGAGCGTGGACGCCATGCCGCGCAGCTCCGGCACGAAGAGCGACAGCTCGTGCACCTCGATGTTCGCTTGCTGCACCGCACGCATGACGCGCTTGGGCGCGGCGAGATCGGCGGGCAGCTCGCGCCAGGCGCGCAGCGTCACCTCGACCGCCATCCTGCTCGCGGTCTCACCGCCTTCCGAGCCAGAGACGCCGTCGGCCACGGCGGCCAGCCCACGAGTGCTGCTCTCGATCAACACCCCGCAAAAGTCTTCGTTGTGATCGCGCCCCGTCCCCGGGTGGGAGAGCGCGGCCATCTCGAACGCGTATGCGGACGCCACCTCGATCACCGTGGCCCCTCGACGATTGCCGGCCCTGCGCCCGGGTGCGATAGTCCCGACGACGTGTCCTCCCACTTTCCTGTTGCCCGATGCGCGAAGTAGCCGTCGGCGACAAGCTCGACCAGTACGAGATCACCAAGCTCATCGCCCGGAGCGGGATGGCCTCGATCTTCGAGGCGAAGGACACCGCCAGCGGCACTGCCGTCGCGCTCAAGGTCCCGCACCTCCAGTTCGAGAGCGACGTGGTTTTCTTCGAGCGCTTCCAGCGCGAGGAAGAGATCGGGCAGCGGCTCGATCACCCCAACATCATCAAGTTCCTCAAGCCCCGCCACAAGAGCCGGATGTACGTGGCGATGGAACTGGTGGAGGGCAAGAGCCTGCGCAAGCTCATGGAGGAGGAGCATCCGCTGCCCACCGCGCGCGCGCTCGCCATCGCGCAGCAGATCTGCGAGGCGTTGGAGCACATGCACAAGCACGGAGTCGTGCATCGCGACCTCAAGCCGGAGAACGTCCTGATCACCTCGACGGGGCTGGTGAAGATCATCGACCTCGGAATCGCGCTGGACAAATCGGCAAGGCGGATCACCTGGTTCGGTCTCTCGGCCACCATCGGCACGCCGGACTACATCGCGTCGGAGCAGATCGGCGGTCGACGCGGCGACGCGCGCACCGACATCTACGCCCTCGGCACCATCCTCTACGAGATGCTCACCGGCAACCTGCCGTTCTCCGGTCCCAACGCGTTGGCCGTGATGCGCGCCAAGACTGACGAAGAGCCGCGGCTGCCCAGCTACTTCGTGCCGGGGTTCGACCCTTCGCTCGAGGCCATCGTGCTCAAGGCCATCGAGCGCAATCCGCGCGATCGTTACCAGACCGCGTCCGAGTTCCTCCACGATCTGCGCAATCCATCGGCGGTGCCGCCCCGCGATCCACTCGCGGGCTCCGGACGACGGCGAAGACGGGGGGGCATTCCCCGCCGGCTTGCCATGTCTCTCCTGGTCGCGGCCATCGTGGCCGCTCTGGCATCGCTGGTCTGGGCCAGCAGCCGCCATCCACCGCCGCGCCGCCCGCCCGCCACGGTCCGGGAGAGATGACATGGAGCAGTCGCTCAATCTGGCATGGGTGCTCATCGCAGGGTTCCTCGTGATGTTCATGCAAGTCGGCTTCGCGATGGTGGAGACCGGGTTCACTCGCGCCAAGAACGCCGTCAACACCATGGGCATGAACCTGGTCATCTACCCGATCGGCGTGATCGGCTTCTGGCTGGTGGGCTACGGGCTGATGCTGGGAGGCGTGCGCGAGTGGCCTTCGCTGGGGGCGGCGGTGGCCGGCGAGCACGAGGTGGCGATCAACCTCGGAGGGCACCTGGTCGGGCTGTTCGGCGCGGCGAAGTTCGCTCTGGTCAGCGTGGCGCACGATCCCGCGAGCCTCGCCATGTTCCTCTTCTCCACCGTCTTCATGGACACCGCAGCCACCATCCCTACCGGCGCCATGGCCGAGCGCTGGAGGTTCGCCTCTTTCATCGTCTACGGTCTGTTCATGTCCATGTTCCTCTACCCGCTCTACGGGAACTGGGTGTGGGGCGGAGGATGGCTGGCGACGCTGGGGGTGAGCGCCGGGCTCGGACACGGCCACGTGGACTTCGCCGGTTCCACGGTGGTCCACATGACGGGTGGGGTGACCGCGCTCGCCGGCACGCTCGCGCTCGGGCCGCGCGCCGGCAAGTTCCGCCGGGACGGGACCGTCCTCGCCCTGCCCGGTCACAACCTTCCCATGACCGTGGCCGGTACCCTCATTCTCGCTTTCGGTTGGTTCGGGTTCAACGCCGGCTCGACGCTCTCCGCGTCCGATCCCCGAATCGCAACCATCGCCGTCAACAGCATGCTCGCGTCCGCCACGGGCGCGCTCGCCGCGCTGTTCTATGTCTGGTCCTCGTTGCGCAAGCCGGACATCGGGATGGCCTGCAACGGGCTTCTCGGCGGCCTCGTTTCCATCACCGGCTGCTGCGCCTTCGTGGCGCCGGCCGCGGCCGCGCTGATCGGCACGGTGGCCGGACTGCTCATCGCTTCTTCCGTCGTGTTGCTCGAGCACCGGCTCCGGTTGGACGATCCCGTGGGCGCAATCTCCGTGCACGGCGTCTGCGGCACATGGGGAGCGATCGCGCTCGGTCTCTTCGCCGACGGTACTTACGGTTTCGGCTGGAATGGCGTCGCGGGTCCGGTGCGCGGGCTCCTCTTCGGGGACGTGTCGCAGCTCGGTGCGCAATGCGTGGGCATCCTCGCGAATCTGGTATTCGTCTTCCCGGTCGCGTACGGCTTCTTCCGCGTGCTCGACCGGGTCATCGGGAACCGGGTCCAACCGGAGGTGGAGTGGGCCGGGCTCGACTCGCTGGAGATGGGTTCCGACGCGTATCCCCGCACCTGACGCGCACGGCGGAGCTGACTGCGCCGCCGTGCGCGTCGAGCCCGACATGGTCAGGGGCTCATGGCCACGGCCGGCTTGTCCATGTAGACCGGCTTTCCCTTCGACTTGCTGGCGCGCATGAAATACACCGCCCCGTAAATGCCCCACACTCCGCAGACGGCGAGCGCGATGTACGGTTCTTTGATGCTCATGCCGGACACGGTGAACGGCCCCACCAGGTAGAACAGCATGCAGAGAAGGTTGGCGACGAGCCCGAAGAGCGGAACCACCATGTGCTTGAAGCCGTTGTAGAGGTGGTGCTCGCGGAAGGCGACCATGGCGATGATGCAGGTCAGCATGTAGAGCAGGAAGGTGCCGAAGTTGCTGATGAGCGTCACGATCACGAGGGTGTTGGGCAGCGCCGCGTAGGTCGACGGCTGGAAGACGCCGAAGGCGTACCAGAAGGAGTGATACTTCTCCTCGAGCGGCGCGGGAGTGGTGCCTCCGAGATATGCCATCACGGTGATGATGCCGATCACTGCGGAGATGGCGGCGAGCGTCCAGATGGCGCGATAGGGCGTGAGCCGCTTGCCGTGCAGCATGCCGAAGTGTCCGGCCACTTCTTCGTCCTTGCCCATCGCATAGGTGACGCGGGCGCCGGTCGAGAGGCAGGAGAGGGTGGTGCCGATCAGCGCGAGGAAGACCGTGAACGCCTGTACCAACATGAACGCGCGGCCGGCGGCATAGCTGCCGAAGAGCCAGGTGCCGACCATCACCATCATGTCCCCGAGGGGAGCACCCGACCCGGCTGCGCTCGCCAGCGTGTAGCCCTTGTTCAGGAAGTAGTTGGCTGCGAAGTATTCGATCAGGTAGCAAACGCCGCCCTGGATGGCGAGAGAGAGGAGCACTGCGCGCGGGATGTCCCTCTTGGCGTTCTTCGCCTCCTCGCCCATCGAGGTGACCGACTCGAAGCCGACCAGGATGAGGATGGCGATACAAGCCTGGATGATGAAGTAGGAGAACCCGTGTGGCGCGGGAACCGACCCTGCGGTGGGGTGGAACTTGAAGTGCGGGGTGAGGTCCTTGGGGTGGTCCGCATCCGCCGGCTCCATGACGACGGCTTCCTGCGGAGCGTAGCTGAGCAGGAACGGCACCGGCTGGCCGTCCTTCATCTCCGGCACCGGGTTGCCATCGGCATCCAGCTTGTTCTGGAGCATGGGCTGGCCGCTCGGGTCCAGCTTGGGCTTGCCGTTCTCCACGACAGGCTCCTGCACGACCACGTAGTCGACCGGAATGCCGTTCACGAGCTGGAGGCCTCGCGCGCCCTCGGGGTGCTGAACGCGGTAGGCGATAGCCATCACCGAGAAGACCAGCAGCGCGCCGATCTGCACGATGTTGATCACCATGTTGACTCCGGTCGTGCCGGTGACGCCGCGGAAGGCGATGTAGGCCACGCCGAAAGCGAAGACGATGCAGAACAGCCACATGAAGAGCGGGCTGTTGTAGGTGCCGCTGAATGCGTTCGGGTAGAACTGGCTGAGCAGGTAACCGGCGAGAATGGCGGTGACGCCCACCATGCAGCCCGGATAGACCCAATAGTAGAGGTGGCTGGCCCAGCCGGTGACGAACTTGGCGAGCCGTGCGAACCTGTACGCCTTCGTCTTGCGCAAGAAAGCTTGCTCGGCGAAGAAGTACGAAGAGCCTGCGCCGGGATAGAGCTTGGAGAGCTCGGCGTAGCTGATGGCGGTTGCGAAGCAGAGTAGAAGCGCGGCGACGATGCCAAACCACATCGCCGAGCCGGCCATCGGCGCGCCGTAGAGTGCCTGGATCTGGAACGTCAGCCAAAGGAAGGCCCCGGGCGCGATCAACGCCATCGCGTTGATGGTCAGACCCGTGAGACCGAGCGTGCTTCGGTTCGGTGTTTGCCCTGCCTCACTCGCAGCCGCGACCTCTTTTGCAGGCATCCTCTGCTCCTTTCGGGAACGCTAAGGTGCGTTCGAGGAGGGCAGGGTGTGCAAGCGCGGTACCACCTCGGCGCTCCGAAGCGGACCCTCTGGAGACGGGTCCGACGTTCGTTGGGGCGAGGAGTCGTGGCGATACAAAATTGTCGGTCTATTCACGCCGCGCGCGCGGCGTGCCCTGCTCATGTACCCCTGGCCTGGGAACATCCGCGAGCTCCGGCGGTCGCCAGACAGTGCCACGGCAATCGGCCTGCGTGATAATTCTATTGCATGGAGACGAGCGCCACCGAGCAAGAGCCGCGACGGCTAGCGGACTTTCTCCGTACGCACCGGGAGAGGATCCTCTCCGACTGGCTGGCGGCCGTGCGCAGATTGGCGCCCGCGCGAAATCTCGACCAGCCGGTATTGCTCGACTATCTCCCGCAGTTCCTCGACGAGCTCGCCGATTTCCTCGACGATGTGCGCGCCGGCAACCCCGCTACCGAGCCTGAGAAGCTGCCGGCGATGCATGCTCTCGAGCGCTTGGAGGTGGGCTACGATCTGGCGGAGGTGGTCGAGGAGTACGCCATCCTCCGGCAATGCATCATCGACCTCGTCCACCACGAGAGCGCGCCGGCCATGCGCTCGGCGCAGCTGGCGCGGCTCCATTCCGGAATCGACCGGGCCATCGTCACGAGCACGGCCCGTTATCATGAGGCGAGCGAGCGCACGCTGCGCGCGCTGGACCGCATCTCCTCGGCGGCGCTCACACACCGCGACCCGGAGAAGATGCTCCCCGAGCTGCTCAAGGTCCTGCTGGAGACCTGCGCCTCGGTCGATGCGGCCTCGCTGCTCTTGCTCGAGGGAGACCTGCTCCGTGTCCACGCCGCGGCGGGGATCGGGCTGGAGAATACGCTTGGCGAGACCGTTCCGGTCGGAGCATCCCTGGCCGGCCAGGTGGCGCTGACCCGGGCCCCGATCTCCAGCCGCGACGCCGCCACCGACCCGCTTGTGACGCGCGAATCGATCCGGCGCTCGAGACTGCGCGGCTACTACGGCGTGCCCTTGCTGCTCGGCGAAGAGCTGATCGGAGTGGCCACCATCGGCTCGGCGGGCGCGGCCGAGTTCTCCGAGGAGGACCGCCTCCTCTTTCGCACCATGTCGGATCGGGCTGCGGCGCTCATTGCTCAAGCCCGTCTCAACGCGGAGCTGGCCCGGCGCAACGCGGAACTGGCGAACGCGCTCGAGTATCGCGACCGGATCCTCGGGGTGCTGAGCCACGACCTCCGCAACCCGCTCGGAGTGATCCTGATGTCGGCGGAGCTGCTCGGCCGTGGCGGACCGCTCTCGGCGAGGCAGGAGCGATCGGTACGGCGCATGGCCGACAACGCGCGGCGTGTCGACCACATGGTCCGCGACCTGCTCGACTACACGCGCTCACGGCAGCGCCAGACGTTACCCATCTCGCCCCGCAAGGGTGATTTGCTCACGCTCTGTCACCAGGTTCTCGACGGGCTGCAGCTGCTGCATCCCGGAGTAGAGCTGCGCTGCACGGCGGAGGGGAAGACCGACGGCTGGTTCGATCCGGAGCGCGCCGGCCAGGTGATCTCGAACCTGGTGACGAACGCGATCGAACACGGTGAGCCTGGAGCGCCGGTCACCGTCGCCTTGCGCGGCATCGATGGAGAGGTCTGGATGGAGGTCCACAACGATGGCTCCCCAATTCCGGAGATCCTGCTCCCTCATATCTTCGATGCTTTCCGCCGGGGAACCGACCCGGCGAAGGGCACAACCGGGCTCGGTCTTGGGCTGTTCATCTCGCAGCAGATCGTGGCTGCGCACGGTGGGTCGATCGAGGTGCAGTCGAAGGACGGCGAAGGCACGACCCTCCGGGTCCGCTGGCCCAGTCGTGAGGCCGGAACGTAAAGACCTCAGTATGTCTTCGCGGTAAAGGGATCCTCTCTTGCCGCCGAATTGGAGAAGAATGACCTGATTATCGATGATAGACACGGGACCGCACCCCTGGTTGCGCAAATCATTTCGGTTCGGCATAGATGCGCGATGCCTAGACACTCCTCGCATCCATTCGATCTACTTGTTGATCGCTTTGCCCAACTCTTCGCGGACCGGATCTCTTCAGCTCTCCCGCGCGGGACGCTACGCGACGGAGCGGCCGCGCGAGGGGCCAGCAAGCTCGCCGGGCGCAAGCTCGACATGCGCTGCCGCTATCCAGGTTGCAAGAACCGTTCGAAAGGGCCGCGTTTTCGCTTTCTCTGCGAGGAGCACCTCAAGCTTCCCAAGAAGGAGCAGGGAGCCGCGTTGGCGAAGTGGGCGGAGAAGAACGCGTAGTTCGGTTGCGCGTTGCTACTCCGACGGTGGACAGCCTTCGCTCTGGTTGGTACCCACCTTCGCCAGCCACCCGGAGATCCGTTGCATCACCTCATCGATGTGCGAGACTCCGGCCGGGTCCTGCATCTGATGGTCATAGCCTGGCAATTCCCAATACGTCAGGTTGCAGCGGCCGGCCCGTTGAAAGTCGTCCGCGCCATGCGCGCGACTTCAACGGGCGCCGATCGGTCCCGCTCGCCGTGGACAATGAGGATGGGAGCGCGCACCGACAGCACGTCCGCCGTCAGATCGTGATCCAGGATGTCGGCCCACCACCGATAGGAGTTGTGGCGCCAACATCGAGACGGCCGCCCCGCCCTCGGAACCGCCGAACAAAACCAGACGCCCGTCCCACCATGGCGACGTCTCCACTTTGGCCAGGACGCGCTGATAGTCGGCAACGCGCTGGCTGACGGTGTGATGCGCGTAGAAGTCCGGAGAGCAGCCGCCGAATGGATCCTTAGGTGTGAAGTCTCAGGACGTCGTTCACTGAGAAGAGGTGTTCATCCGGCCTTCGATGTGGCTGACTGCAGCTTGTCTAGGGCAGCACCCACCCACGGAGAAAACCGGATGAACATCCATCCTTGTGCCCGAACCTGCGCCGCAGGTCGAGGGCTGCTGGTGAAACGAGTCCTGGAGCAGGGCTGGGCGATCGAGGCTGCGGCGGAGGCCGCAGGAATCAGCAAACGCACAGCGTACAAGTGGCTGCGCCGCTTCAAGCTTGAAGGCGCCGCTGGTCTCGTCGACCGCAACTCGCGGCCGCATCACACACCGACACGGCTGCAACTTGAAAAGGCAGAGATCGTGCTCGAGCTGCGACGCACGAAGAGGATGACGGCGGCGAAGATCGCGGCAGTGCTCCACCTGGCCCGCTCGACGGTGGCGCGGCTGCTCCAGCGCGAGGGCATCGGACGGTTGCGGCTGCTGGATCCAAAGCCCGAACCGCGCTCGTACGAATGGCCTCGGCCCGGGGACATGCTGCACGTCGACACGAAGAAACTGGCTCGCATCGGCCGCCCCGGTCACCGGATCCACGGCGACCTGGCGAATAAATTCCGCGGCATTGGCTGGGAGTACGTGCACGTCGCGATCGACGACCACACCCGGCTCGCCTACGCCGAGGTGCTGCGCGATGAGAAGGCGAACAGCTCGATCGCGTTTCTGCAGCGAGCGCGAAACTGGTACGCACGCCGGGGCATCGAGATCCAGCGCGTCTTGAGCGACAATGGCAGCTGCTACAAGAGGCGGTTTACCGATGCCTGCGCCCAGCTCGGCATCTGGCACCTGCGGACGAGGCCGTACACGCCGAGGACCAACGGCAAGGCCGAACGGCTCATCCAGACGCTGCTGCGCGAATGGGCGTATTTGAAGAGCTACCCGAAGTCCCGCCGCCGCACCGCAGCTCTGCTACCGTACCTGCGTTACTACAACCGCAAGCGGCCACACGCCGGATGCGGCGCGCTCACGCCGATGAAGAAGCTGGAGCGCGCCGCGTGAACAACCTCATGGGAAACAACACCTAGTCCTGCCTGCGCGCGGTCGCATTTGGATCGAGAAGAGGTCGGATCAACCCGGAGAGCATGCCAACGAGATGATCGGGATGCGCACTATCGAAGCTCTGGATGCCGATGACCTGCCGCATCGCCTGAACGCCGGAG
>WNFO01012534.1_pt1 | contig 12086 bp, 5 predicted proteins | sample 5400251 | NCBI WGS metagenome assembly WNFO01 (sample SAMN13153354, study PRJNA577476) | soil metagenome | isolation source: 100 cm saprolite under Madrone tree | place: USA:California | collected 2016-06-14
GAAGATCGACCGCCGTCTGTCGTGTCAGATAGACGGCCACGGTGTCCAGCGGATTATACTTGCCACCACCACCGCCGCCGCTGGGACGACCGCCACCGTACTTTGGTGGGCTATATTTGCCGCCGCTACCGCGCCCGCCGTACTTGGCGCCGCCTCGACCACTGGATTTTCCCTTTCCCATAACTTTGCTCCTCGAATTCTAAAGGTTAAGTGCTACGGTTTGCTCTTGTCCTGGACTGGTTGTCGGATGAAGCGCTTCAGATCGTCCGCTCTCTTCGGCGCGGCCGGCGGCGGAGTGGTTACCGGCTTGCACGCAGTAACCGCCGGTGCTGCTGGTCCTTTCGGGCCGACGCGGAAAATGCCCCACGCGCCCAGGTTTGCCTGGTTTGGCAGGAAGACGGTGTAGAGATAATCGCCGGCTTGTTTGGCCTCGCCGCCCGCCTTATTCAGAACAATCTCAAAATGATCCGTTGCGCCGTGATTGTCGCGCGAGCCTATCCATTGCGAGAGGCTGTTATCGCCGATCACCTGAGAATCTTTGGTGTACGGATTCCGCTGCCAGACATGGCCGTGCAACGTAAAGACCTGCGACGTGCCGGTGCCAAACGGATGCGTCATGCGAAAACGAACTGCATCGCCGACGTCGGCAGTTAAGATCGGAGTCTTCGGATCTTTCTGCAGCGTTTGGATCAACTGGTCCGACAACATGCACGAGAAATCTATCGTCGAGTTGCCCGCGTATCGAAAGCTCTGTGGTTCTGTCCGATAATTGACCGCGCTCTTGTTGCCTTGCGAGATTCTGAGATCGTCGCTGATCATCAGCGCAAACTCGCGAAACGTCGTGTTGTCCGCCAACGTTACAGTTGCCGAGGCGCGAGAGGTGGGCGGCGGAGGTTGCGGAGCCGGCAGCGGAGGCGGATCGCAATTCGCCAGGTTCGGTGCATCGCCGCATTGCCACGTCGCACCCTTCGGCTCGATTATCATCTGACCAAACAAGCCGTTGATGTGCTGGTAAACCGGATCGGACGGAAACAGATTGAGCGATCCGAACTCGACCGGGGTGTAGGTCGGGTTGTTGTTACCATCACGATCGATCTTGCCGGCATACCATTGATACTGGATGGACTGATTGAACCCCACCACCTGGTTTTTCATCTGGCTGTTCCAGCCAACGTTGATGCCGTCGCCTATGGCCGCGTCGTAAGAGAGCAATTGCGGATGCAGGCCTATGTACTTGGACATTTTGGATTGAAAGATCGGCTGACCATTCGCATCGACGCCATTGAACGGCGACGCTAGCGAGAACTGTTGTTGGTAAACCAGCGAGGTTGGATTCAGCTTGTTCGTCAGATTTACCGTGATGCAATCGCCGGCATTCGCGCGCAGAATCAGCGGCTCGACCGGAGCTTTAGCATTCAGCTTGCCGGCGACGAGATCCTCTGTCCGAACGTACATGACACCGATCGTGCTGCGTAATGTCGGGACTCGACTGTTGTAGACGATTTGTCCCCCCGGAAGCGCCGCCTGCGCGGTCACGGCCGTGATGTTGAAGGTTCGCGGCGGCGCCCCCGCCGGACAAGTCGCGTAGGTCACATTGTTGTTTGGGTTGATCGGATTGCTCGTAAGCGGTTGCAACTTGTCTGCCATTTTGTTCGGATCATAAGCGCGGAAAAGTCCCCACATGCCATTCGCAATTCCGGTATCATCCAGGCTTGGGCTGTAGAGATAGTCGGTGCAGTTGCCGTCCGACGTATAGTCGGGGCACTTAGTGGAGGTCGTGCCGTCGGATAAGGTGCGAGTACGGTTCGGCGCCGAAGACGAGGGTACCTTGAACAGGAACTCGAAGTGTTCCGACAGGCCCATCGCCTGTACACTGCGATAGCCGGAATTCGTCCATGATGGTTCAGAAAACCATCTGGGTCCTTCCAGGTTGAATTGGTGCGCGAACATGTGCGCGCCGACGAGCACGCGAACCTGCACGCGATCGTTTTGGTAAGCGCGCATCAGTGGCGTGATGGGATCGCCGTTGGGCTTGGCGTTGACGGCCTGCTTGAAGGCCGAGTCGTAGGCGTAAGACAGGTCGCCACTCGGGCTGCTGATGCGCCACGCGATTGGTTCCTGGAGATAGTTGACTGTCTGTGTTCCAGGAGGCTCTTTCACTCCGGCCTTGGTTTTGAATGGAGTGCTCACCAGTAGTGGAGTCAGCGGAGCATTGATGGCGTTAGCTGCATTCCTCCATCCCACGTTTGGATCATTGTTCGGCGTGCTGGGTGAAAACTGGTTGTAGGCGAGCGCAAAATCCTGAAACTCCAGAACGAACTCGCGATAACTGACATCCCTATTGGCATCGTCTTTCGTTACGATATTTGCTTTCCAACTGGTCGGGCCTCCGTCCGGACGCACCGGCGGCAGATTCGCCGGCTGGCCCATGAGTGAACCGTTCTCAGAGTCTTGCCAAATCGATCCCCGAGGCTCAATTACCAGACCGGCGTAGAGACCGGCTTGCTGGTGCGTTGACGGCCCAAAGTGATCGTGCGTAAAAACGGTTCGTAGCGTTCTGTCCACACCGCTGTCATCGACCAGGGGATCCAGATACCAACGCTGAATTGTCGTCTGGGCGCCCAGCCAATCCGTCGTGCATTGGGCCGGTGGCGTCTGGTTTGGGACGGCACAAATCCCAGCCGGAGGCGGTTGTGGATTACGCAGAATTGAAGTGCATCCCGCACACGGCGTCCAGGAACCTCCGGGCGCGGTGAGTGCTTTGTGAATCTCCTGCACTTCCTCCGGACTGAAGGTGCCGTCTTCGTAATTGAAGCCGTTACCGGCGCCGTCAGAAGACGTCACGTCGAACTTCACCAGGTGAATGTGCTGGCCGATGATGTCAGTCGGAGTGCGGACCTGAAAATCGTCAACCAGATAATAGTTAGGCACCAGGTTCGTATGCCAGTACTCGATGACGTCACCGCTATTACCGCGGAAGAAGAGCGGCTCAGGCTTGCGGCCGCTCGCCGGATTCCCAAACGTGTAAGACATAGTCGGGGCCACGTCTTGCCATAAAGTCAGCATGCGCTGTTGCGGATAGTGCCAGCCCTTCTGGTTGAAGGTGACGTTCAGTTGAATGGCCGCGGCCCTGTAAGTGCGTTTCAACCCGACGGGATTGCCGTTATCATCAATGGCCGGATCAGCGAAAGGCGCGCCATGCTGCGGACCCAGGGGCAAGCCGTTGAGAATGAAACCTGTGGGTGGCGTATTCAGAGTACTCTGCGGAGGGGTGCTATTAGACGAAGGGCAGCTGCCCAGTGTGCCATCGGGGAAGGAGGTGGCGTAACAGCGTTTGCTGAAGAAAGCAATCGCCGCTTTTTCTACCGCGGTTCCGTCCTCGGGAAGCTGCACGGCTTTGATAGTTGCGAGGTCCTTGCTCCAGTCGAATTTGTTGTGACGCTCGTATGAAATCGTGCCTCCGGTAACCAGGTGGCGCGGGAGTCCACCGTCCAATAAACCACCGTTTACTATGTCGGGCGCAAAGTCGAATGGTGGATGCGGGGCACGCGCGCCAGCCTGCCCCGGAATAAAGAATGGAAAGCCGGGATTGCCATTCCCGGTGATCTTGATCTGGCCATTGACGATTTCCGCTTGCGCTCCAGGGAGCGGAGCCATGGCGAGTGTCGGCAGCGGAACGAGCCCGGGGATCGGCGTGCCGGCCATGATTTCGCCATCAGGCAGCGCGCGCGTTCCGGCGGCGGGCATTCCATTCGCCGCGATTTCCGTGCCGCCCTCAAACACGTCATGAGTTCGCCACATCGCCCACATGCCCGCGGCAAAATGCGGATAGAAGTGGCAGTGAAAGATCGAGTCGCCGACGACTTTGTTTCGATTGCCGCTGCCGTTGTAGGTCATCTCCAACGTGTAGCTCGAGCCGGGGCTAATCATCTGACTGTCGAGATAGCTGCCCTCATCGCTGTTGGGCGATTGCAGCCACTGGTGCGCGTGCTGGTGATGCACGTGAGTCACGCCGGTTCCGCCATGCAGAATCCGAAACTTGATGTGATCGTTAATGTAGCTGTGATAGACATTCGAAGGATCGTCCGGGAAGAACGCTTTGGTCGCCTTGGCGGTTGGCTGCATCGTGTAAGGCGCTGCCGGAGTTGGCGGAACTCTTTTGCCGCCACAAGGCGGTTGATTAAATGAACCGATGGTATTACACGGCGGTTGATAATCTGCGTTCTTCGCCATGTCGTTGGAGTTAGCCGGCTTGTCCACCAGCATCGCCGGGTCGCCCACCGCCCACGCGCTCAAAAAGAATTCTTCAAACGTACAATCGACGCAGGGACCCATCGGCCCAACGCCGATGCGGTTCGCGTAAACTTCGGCGGCAATCCCCCCGGTGCCATAGTTGATAGCGAAGTTATCAGCACCTGGCGTCAGCGTGTCTTGCAGACTGGATCCTGCCGACTGTACTGGAAACGCCTCTGTCACGACGTTGCCGACCTCGTGATAGATAATAGTTACCTCGCGGTAAGGCTGTTTGCGATCGGGCGGTATGGGAGTCCCGTTCGCGTACTTAGCGTCATAGTCAATAACCGGGTGCCCGTCAGCACTAGTGCTTTTCGTGGCCAGCTTCAAATCCTGCTGGGTCACTTCACTGCGGTACCATTCCGCGCCTTCGGGCTGCACGTTGAGCGCGCCAAACAGTCCACGCGCGAGCTGCTGACCCTCGGTGCTGGTGTCTCCCATCGTGTACAGCAGAAAGGTCCCTTCATTCTTCACGAAGAGTTGGTATTGCTGCGTCTGCGCCGGAGGAGGCGTCGCGCCGGCAACGCTGGCCAGGCTCGAAGGATTAACGCCCACGAACGAGCCGTCATCCATCGTGCTGGTCGTCCATTCTGTGCCTTGAATGTGCAGGGAAACCTCAGTCGTGCCGGTTGCCGCGGACGCCTTGGTCTTGGTGAAATTGTTCTTCGGTACTGAGTTCGTAAAAGTGATGTTGAGACAGTCGTTGACATTTGCCCGCAATACCAGGGGTCGCGGCCGCTTGTTGGGGCTGAGCTGGAGCCAACCATTCACCAGCGTCGTGTCCGACTTGAGGGCGAAAATCAAACCGTCGGGAATTGCTGCGCCCATGCGATTCAGCATGATTGGCTGAGGCAGCGCCACTACATCCGCATTTATGGTTCGTTGGCACGGAGCAACTGGAGGTGGCGCGGCGGGATTCGCCTTCGGAGGATCGCTCTTGCTGTTTGGCGACTTTTCTTCACGCGGAGCCGCATCGACCGCGGTGCTTGCGCGCTCATTCGTCGAATCGAGCGACGAGGACTGATTGACCGGCGGACGTGCCGGCTCTTCCTTGACTGGAGTGGTGTTAGTCGCGATGTTGGACCCGTTCGCGGTCTGGCCATCTACTGACACCGAGAGCACGAGAAAGAAGAGAACCAGGATCGGGTAACTGAAGAAGCACGGAAGAATGCTTTTGTGGCCCAGCATAATTTTTCTCCTCAGATTCGCTCACGCGCACCAATTGTTGAAGATCAAGCCAGCAGTCTCGGAGACAGGTTGAGGCTAACGACGGCTTGACAGCTTTCGTTAGCAAGAGCAACGAAAGACAAACGGGAGTATCGTCAAGATAGCAACACTGGGTTTGTCGGAAGCGAAGCCTAATTCTAATGATCTCCCATGTCAAGCAAATATTGTTGCTATCACACTAACAATGCATGCGGACAGTTGGATGGTGGGATAAAAGCCTGAATTTACGGGGCGTTTACTTGCGATCGGCGACTGCCGTGATCAGCGTGACCAGGGTTGTCGGCGGGGACAGCCCGTAGGCGCGAGTCCAATGCCCGGCCGCATCGTTGCCGACCAGGATCATCGGCGTGTGGTCATTCTTGTCAGCGACGGCGGCACCCAAAGCCTGGAGTAGTGAATCGATGTCAGTCTTGCTGCCAGTGACGAATGTCCATCCGGGTCCGGCATTAAACCTGGCGGCGAAATCATGCAGCCGTTCCGGCACATCAGTCACGGGATCGACGCTCACAGAAATCAGGTAGACGTCACGCCCGGCGCGTTCGCCGAGTTGCTGCTGGACACGTCGAAACGTTGCCGTCATCGGCGGACAAATCGTCGTGCAGGTGGTGAAAATGAAATTGATTGCTACGGTCTTGCCTTTCACGAGATCTGTGTAGAAGCTAAGGCGCCGGCCATTCTGATCGTAGATCGGTACGTCGGGAATGCGCAGCGAACCCAGGTCATTCGTCTCTGCGGTGGACGCGGCCGGCAGCGCGCTTGCGGGTTCAGTCTTCACAACTCTCAACCTCATTCCGCACTTCGGACACTTTCCGGGACGGCGTGAAACGACTTCCGGATGCATCGGACAGGCGTAGCGCGTCGCGTTGTTTACGCGCGTACTTTCTTGACGCCCGGCCGGCGCGGTCTGTGCGTAAGCGGGAGCAACGCCCAGCATCACTGCGATGACAATGATTGGAATCGCTTTCATAGGGTTGCTGCGTTCAGGTGCCTGTACTCTCACGCTAAGGTTTGAATGAGTTCAATTGGAGTTGGTCCATCCGCTGGCAGGCAAGAACTGCTTCTCGTTCAAATCAATTGCTACGATGTATGCTCCCATCGCGCCGACGCGGCGATTTGGTCCATAGGTGATCGCGGGTGTCAGACCCGTCTGATATTCATAAAGGCCTTCGAGAGCCTGAATCAATTTCTCCCGGCTCACGTCCCGTCCTACTCGCTTCAGAGCCTCAACCAATATTTTGGCGGCGCTATACGCGGAAATCTGCGCCGCCAGATGATGGTTCGGAAGTTTGTACTTGTCCGCCAGCGCGCGAAACTCTTTTACGCCCGCGGCGCTTTGATCTGCCGGGCCAGTCGGGAACGAGAAGAACAGCTTTCCATTGAATCCGACCGGAGCGCCAAAAATCTCCTTGCCGCCGCTGGCGTTGGGGAAAAAGATCGTGGGGTGCCACTGTGATTTATCAGCCGCAGTCATGAATGCCAGCGCGTCCTCGCTGGCACCCAAAAAGACGACGACCTCTGAACTGGTTTGTCTCAGTTGCTTGATGGTGTTGGTGACATCAAAGCTGCCGGTCGAATAGTCCAGGACTTGCGGCTCGCTAAATCCCTCATTCTTGCTTTGATCTTTGATGGCGCCGACGACCCGCAGGTTGATCTCGCTCTGGGGCCAGAGAACTGCGAAATGTTGCGCTCGGATCTCTGGTTTCTTGGCAGCAAAATGAATCATTGCGCGAGCCTGGCCATCAATTCCTGACAGCAAGTAGAAGACTTGCCGGTTCAGCGGAAAATCAGTTTGCGGATAGAGCGTGAGCGGGCCGATCAGAGGAACTTCCCGCTGGGCCATTAATGGGACAATCTCTTTTTCAGACCCGGCGATGAAAGCAGCCGCCATGGCAAAGACCTGCTCTTCCGTAATCAGGCGCTCGACGTTGGCGCGCGTGGCCACCGGCGTGTCACCAGTCTCGGTGAACTTCAATTCAAACTTGCGGTTGTATATTCCGCCCTGACTGTTAAGTTCGTCGAAGTAAGCGATCATTACGGCTTTGACAGCCTGCCCCATTTCCGCCAGCGTGCCTCTGGTTGGGCACACCGTTCCAATTATGATCTTGCTTTCACTGATTCCGGGATCCAGATACTTGCCCAGTCGTTTCAGATAGACGATCAGATCGGACAGATCCTCGCGCGACATCTGATAGCGAGGCATGACGTCCAGCAGCTTATTACCGGATGGATCAGTGCCGCGCATGATCGCCAATTCAAGGGCGCGCTCGGTGTAGGGCGGGTGCTTGCGACCATTGGCGTTCGCCAGAACGTAAGGTTTGGTTAGCGATTCCCAGCGCAGATCGGACGGAATGACTCCCCCTTCGGGCTTGCCCTGGCCATCCAGACCATGACAGTTCGCGCACGGCATCGCGCTGCCGGGGATTTCGATCGAAGACGCGCCCAGATAGGCCAGGATCTCTCGACCCGATGAACCTTTGCCCTGGACATAGATCTGCTTCCCGCGACTTTCCTGCGGGGTCAGAGCATTTTGCGCAAAGACTGTGAAGCTAAAGATGAGAAACAGCAGTGCGCCGGCAAGCAAGACGAGTTGAATTATCCCGGTGGACCTCTGCATGAATTGTGAAATGGTTATTCTCACTTGCTTCCTGGCGGTTGATCATTCAGAACGCTCTCGACGACTTTGACCAGTTCGTCGCTTCGAGCCAGCCCAAAAGCTTTCTTCCACAGACCGGTCCGCTCGTTCCCAATAATGAAGATGTTGAGGTGATCCTGTTTGTCGTTCACGTATTGGCCCAGCTTGTTCAGGGCGAAATCCACGTTCTGCTTGTCGCCGGTGAGAAAATACCAGCCCGGCCTGGCGTGAAGTTTCTTTGCATATTCTTTCAAGCTGGCGGGCGTATCGACTCCCGGGTCGACGCTGATCGAGATAATGAAAACATCCTTGCCGACATGATCACCCAACGCCTCTTGCAATTTCTCAAGATTGCGATTCATCGGCAGACAGCTTCCCTGACATGTTGCGAAGAACGAGTCGATGATCACCACTTTGTTCTGCAACAGATCGCTGTAGAAGCGCATCCGTTCACCGTTCTGATTCAACAGCACGACATCGGTAAAATACTTGTGAGCAGGAGATTCCGAGGCGCTTTGAAATGAAGCCGGCTTGGTCGGGTTACCAGTTTGCGCCGCGACCGAGAGACTGCCGCCGAAAGCGAGGATTGCCAGAACGATGTGCGCTTTGCGATAGCTGGTAAACCAGGCGACGAATCCATGCATGGCCTTGAACCTCACTTTGAAAGATTCTTTGAAGCAGTCGCGGGAGCCGGCCTGGCGCGGCGCTCTTTTGCTTCAATGGTCCAGCGCTGAAGTTGATTGAACTGAACTCCCAGCGATGGACATTGAAAGAAGACATAATATACGCCGGCTTGCGGCGGCACAAAGTTCATTTCATAGACGCCACCGGCCGCCGGCGTGGCCGAGTCGCGTTGCTGCCAGATACCCGGCGCGAGAAACGCGATCACGCCCACATCCTTCAAATCCGATCTCGGCTTGCCGCTGATGGCGTCCAGCACGCGGAAACGCAAATGGAGATTCTCGCCGGCATAGGCGACGGGGGCCGTATCCACTGGCTCGATCCTGATGGGAATCTCTTTCGGTTTCGCGAGCTGCGGATTTTCCCTGACCTCGATGTCAAAGCAATTGAGGACCCGCGGCGAGTCAAGCAGAAAGGGCACGTCGTAGCTGCCGTGTCCATTGAGCCTGACTGTGGTGGCGTAAACGCCGGGCGAGGTCTCCCGCAGCCCCCGATCCAAAACCAGCACGGCCATCGGATCGCGGCGGTAATTCTGAAAATTTCCCATCGGCGCCGCCATTCCTTCCATGTAGTAATAGATCATTTGGTCCGCTGGGTTGGCCACCAGCACGGCCCCGTCTTCCGGCGCCGCGACGATCGTATCGGCAGGGGAAAGATGCCTGGACAATCCCGGCGCCTTTTGGCCCGCTGGGAAGCGAGTTACGCCGGCATCAGCGCCTGGCTTGCCAAGATCCGTCAAACTAATCATCGATACAAACTCGTCGCCGGACGATCTCACATAAGCAAAATTTCTGGTAAACGAAACTTGATCCGGCGCTTGTCCAACGGGCACGGTGTTGAGCAACGCGTTGGTGGCCGTATCGAAAACATAGACAACGTTGGCCTGCGTATTCACCACGAAACCAAACCGACCATCGGGTGTAAACCGAACGGCTCGCAAGCCCGGGCGCATTTTGATCCGATTCAGAATCTCATGTCGTCGCGCGTCGACGACGACGACATCACCGTCGCCTTCGTCGATCACGTAGATCGCTTTGCTGAGCGGCGAGGCCGCCACCGCCGCCGGCAGCGATCCGACTTTCAGTACTTTGATCCGGGCCAACCTCGACACGTCAATTACTGCGAGCGTGCCGCCTTGTTTGTTTGTGACGAAGGCATAACGATCATTCTCGCTGAAGGCGATCTGATGTGGACCCGTGCCGGTCACAATATGAGCGACGACTTTCGTCGTACCGGCCTCTATGACGGTGATTCCGTCGCTCGCCTCATCCGCGTCTTCATTGTCCACCCACAGATATTTCCCGTCGGGCTGCAGGGCGATCCTGGTCGGCTTCACGCCCGCATTGATCTGGGTCAGCACTTTCCAACTCGACGTCTCAATCACCGCCACCTGGCCAGAGTCTGGCATCGTCACGAAAAGTCTCTTCTGGTCACCGCTCATCACCCAGTCTTCGCCGGGACTCACTAGCGGAATCAATCCCAAAAGCTTACTGCCCCCAAAACCAGAAAGCGGATCTATGACTGAGATGTTTGGTTCGTGATTCAGCGTCAGAATGAAGTAGCTGTTGAGATCAATGTCCGCACGCCGGTTGAAGCTGGATTGCAGAAACGATTGAACCTTCTCACGGCATTGTCTTTCGTCCGGCACCAGCCCGGTTTTTTTCAGATCGATCCAGGCTGATGGGTGAAGCCGGCTGATCGGTTGACCCGTATTGTTCTCGGTAATCTTGAAGCGTACCGTCGCGTCGTTGCCTTCCAACAACTCTCCGGCGTGCGTGCTCCCGCTGGATTCAATTGTGAATTCGACGGCGATTCCCTCGCGTACGATTTTCTGCGGCGGCGGAACCTTTTTTGGTGCTTGTGCGAGACGGGCGTGGGCGACGCTGAAACCCAACAAAATTACCAGTAATGCTTTGAACCGTTGGTTTGCCATTGACAGAAAATTTGCAAACGGTCTATGCTCCTGCCCGCTCAACGGATTAACTTCGGAATAGCTTCCACATCGCGCGAACTTGCCGCCGGCAATTCGGGTTGCAGCTTATGCTAAAAGCTACTCTTGTCGCAACGCTCCTGGATGAACCCTCTTCACGCGGGGAAGAGCTGGCCGCGCTCCCGAATACCGTCGAGTGGTTAGAAATCCGCGCTGATCTAATTGGTGACCCGAACGTTGAATGGCTGCGGCGGCGTTTCCCCGGTCGCCTGATTTACACTTTACGCAGCCACGCCGAGGGAGGACGCGCCGGAGGCGATCCGGGTGATCGCACGGGCCGCCTTTTGGCGGCGGCTAACCAATACGACCTCATCAACCTCGAAGGTGATCGCGATCTGTCACCCGAGTTGCTGGCGCGGATTCCGCGCGAGCGACGAATGATCTCATGGCATGGTCCCGCGGTTGGGGTCGAGCAACTTAAATCGAAGTTTGCCAGGTTCGCTGAAGTTGCCGCGCGTTACTACCAGCTGGCTCCGGCCGCCGCGCGATCCGGCGACGAGATTGCTCCGCTCTCGCTGCTACAATCTCTCGCGCGTTCGGACACCGCGGCTTACGCCACCGGTCCGATTGGATTGTGGAGTCGTCTGGCGTCACTCGCACTTGGGTCGCCACTCGTTTTCGGCGCCGTGGGCGCTCCGGGTGAAGAGCCTTCGATCAATCGGATGATCGCCGACTATGGTTTGCCAAACCTGATGCCGTTCAAAGAAATCTACGGCATCGCCGGAAATCCCGTGTCGCACTCGCTCTCGCCGCGGCTGCATAACGCCGGCTACCGAACTTTGGGTCGCGAAGCGCTCTTTGTCCCGTTTCATGTCGATTCGTTCTCTGATTTCTGGAACCACATGTTGGCCGGACGCGCCATGCACTCTCTCGGTATGCCCATCATGGGTTTGACGGTGGCTTCTCCTCACAAAGAAGCTGCATTGGCAGCAGCCACGAAAGTCAGTTCAATCGCGCGCGGGGCCGGCTCGGCTAACTTGTTGGTGCGAGACAACGGTTACTGGCGCGCAGACACAACCGATCCGGATATCGTGTTCATGTCGAGCCGCGAGCGCGGTGTCGACGTAAAGCAGAGACGCGCCGCGGTGATCGGTTGCGGCGGAGCAGGCCGTGCGATTGCCGCCGCCCTCGACCAGTCGGGCGCGCGAGTCACCCTCGTGAATCGCGGTCAGGAGCGCGGTTCGTTTGCCGCGCAACTACTGGGCTTGCCCTATGTCCCGTTGCTGAATTTTGACGCCGAAGGGTACCACGTCGTGGTCAACG
>WNFO01005994.1_pt1 | contig 12083 bp, 9 predicted proteins | sample 5400251 | NCBI WGS metagenome assembly WNFO01 (sample SAMN13153354, study PRJNA577476) | soil metagenome | isolation source: 100 cm saprolite under Madrone tree | place: USA:California | collected 2016-06-14
GTGGATTACCTCCAGAATTCGCCCGAGCGACAATCCGGCGTTCTGCAAAGAGGGATCGAGCCATCCTTCCGCTGTCTTATTCCCGCTGAAAAGTAGTGGTCGTCAACTCGCTGTGTACGATCCAAAGACGAAGCAGGTCACGCTCATTAACACCTGTTTCGGTACGCATCATCTCGTGTTTGCTGAGGATGCCAACAACACGCTATGGACAAGCAGCGGTGGCGGCGGAGGAGCGGTCGGGTGGCTGAACACGAAGATGTTCGATGAGATTCATGATGAAGAGAAGTCACAGGGCTGGACCGCGCTCGTCCTCGACACCAACGGCAACCGGAAGCGGGATGAGTATGTAGAGCCCGATCAGCCCCTCGATCCCACCAAGGACAAGCGGATCAACGCTGCTTTCTACGGCGTAACCGTGAGTCCAGTGGACGGTTCGATCTGGGGAACGGTGTTGGGTTTTCCTGGCGCGGTGGTTCGGCTAAACCCGGGGTCGAACCCGCCAGCAACCGCCCTGGCAGAAATGTTCGAACTGCCGTGGAACAACCCAAACGCGCCCGTTCATGGGTTCTCGCCGCGCGGATTGGATATTGATCGCAACGGAGTAGTGTGGACAGTCATCGGCAGCGGACACCTCGCGAGCTTCGACCGGCGCAAATGTAAGGGACCGCTCAACGGGCCGACAGCGACCGGGCAGCACTGCCCTGAAGGCTGGACGCTATATCCACTGCCGGGGCCGCAATTGAAGGGCGTCTCCGATCCAGGGAGCGCCGAGGCCAGCTATTACGACTGGGTGGATCAGTTCGACACTTTTGGACTGGGGAAGAATGTGCCGATTGCCACCGGCAATGGAAATGACGCGCTGCTTGCGCTTCTGCCCGAGAGTGGCAAGTTTGTCGTCCTGCGCGTGCCTTATCCGATGGGTTTTTATGCCAAAGGGATGGACGGCCGGATCGATGATCCGAAAGCGGGCTGGAAGGGCAAGGGGCTGTGGGCGACCTACGGCACGCGAACACCTTTTCACGCCGAAGGAGGTAAAGGGACGACGAGCAAGGTATTACATTTTCAGCTTCGCCCTGACCCACTCACGCAGTAAATGGGATGTGATTAAGAGCATGAGTTATCAGTCCGACGACCGCTCCAATTAGCTGACATGTCTGTTAGCAAAGTGCTGAAATCCGGCAAGGAACCTCTGTTCGGAGGCACCGTCATCGCCACATATGCAGCGACAATGCTGTGTTTCAAGTTGGGGCTCTTCTTCGCGGCTGCTGGACTGGCACTCCTGTCATCGCCAAACAAGATCCATAAAAATGAGAGCCGAGGCCTTAAGCTAGGAGATGCTGCCAACCTTTTTCAAGAGCTCACAAACTAAGCGTGATTCAGGGGGGGGAACTTGCCGCGGACCGTCCTACGTAATCTCGAACCCTACGGTGGACGACCGAAAGCTCTGTGGCCGTTCAACTCATTGAGAGAAATAAGGTTGGCTCCCCGGGTAGGATTCGAACCTACAGCCTGTCGGTTAACAGCCGAAATGATCGAAAATCTAAGTGCCCTATCTGGTGTCGCTTACGAGAAATTGGGAGCCATTTTTTCTTTTTTAGTTGCACCCACACCTGCACCCACAGCCGCAGCCGGTGAGCCAATTCTTTGTAGCTAGCATTCGGCTGCCAGGTAAACCCCAATCAGCACGAAACTGGACGATTGAAGCGAGTAGTTCTACGGAGCGAAAAAGGAATAATTCCCCTGCAAGCTCGCCAGCACCACGGAAAAAATACCATTTGGCAACGGCAATCGAAATCGATCCCAAGTCTCCGAGGCGGAGATCGAGAACTTCGCGGTCGGACGATAGTTTACTCGCACGCGGAATTCATTCAGAGTTCCCCCGTAGTAACCACCAAAGCGTTCGAAGAAATTGTAGGTAAGCCGCCGGTCTTGCCCGGACCCGTACGTGATCTGATGGCGGGCGAAGTGATACAAGCCGTTCGGAATAAAGACATTCTTGTAGATGTGAAGTGGAGTTGTGATTCGCTGTGTAAACACATCGGCGATATCATCGTCGGTGTATGCGCCATTGTGGAATTCCGCTCGGAAAGTTCCCTGCCATTCCTGGGTTTGCACAACACCATGAGTGTCGGGCGCGTGGAGAATGAACCCCTCGAATTGCAATTCTCGCACGCCGGTGATCCTAGGCCGCACCTTGAAAGTCAGATCGCCATAGGTTTCATTGGAATCGATGCGTTCAATGAATCCCACTTCCGGATTGAAATTCGGTCCTATTTTTCTGCGCTCGAACTTCCCGTCCACCCAGTTCGACCGATAGGATAAGGAAGCACCGATATCGCTATTCCCGCTGGAGGAGCCGGGAGATTGGGTTCCTGCAATGTGAGCATCGACAAACCAGTCCTTGAAGAAAATGAGGCGTGTATCGATTCCGCCGGTTTGATTGAAGCTGTCTTGAACATTGCCGGAGCGCTTATCGATACCCATCACACCGATGTACGAACCACCCCACAACGATTCCTTTAGGCGAGCAACTGCATAATTCGCGTATGGATTCGGCCCACTGGACCGAGTGTCTACATCCATGACCCCGAATTGCAAACGGCCTAGAGTCCCGGTAAGCCTGCCTCCGCCATTGATGGGCACCTGGTTCCCCGTTACCGAATCAATCCCAATCTGGCGGCTGAAAAACAACTTATCCTGGCCACCCATATCGAAGTTGAAGATTCCTGCATTTTCCAAGAAGAACTGTCGTTTCTCCGGGATGAAGATCGGGAACGGCGTTAGATTGAACTGCTGTTGATCCACGTCCGTTGCAGAAAAATCTGTATTCCCTGTCAAATTCAAAACGACGTTCGAGCGAATCCCGTACTTCACATCCAGCCCGCCCGTAAGAGGAAATGCCGCGTTTTGGCCCGTCCGCTTATCGTATTGCGTCAGCCCATAGGGCTTCACGACAAAGAGCCTTCCACTTCCGATGTCCGTTATGCCGGTGAGCTCCCCCGCTTCAGAGACTTTCGCAATTCCGTATGTTCGCCGGTAGGCAGCCCAAAGATCTTCTTCGTTCTTTCTCCGAATGAATCGCTTGAAATTCAAGCCCCAGATGACGTCCTTCGACTTTGTAAAATTTAGAGTCGAGAAGGGAACCTCGATCGTCGCGGTCCAGCCGTCTCGCGTAATGCGTGCCTCGGATACCCAGACGCCGTCCCAGCCCGAATCGAAATCGGTTCCCTCTGATCCGCTCTGCTCCTCGACGATCAAGCCGTCGCTTTGTGTTCCCAGGGGGTTGATTTCAAAAACGTAGCCGCCACGTCGGTCATGGTTGGAATTGATCAAAATCTCGAAGTGATCGTCCAGGTCTTGGCTCACATCGCGTCGCAGTTCCGTCGCTACGATTCGAGATGCTGAGGAATCGTAGCAATGAATCCCAAAATAGACAGCGTGTCGGGTGTAGAGGATACGCACCTCCGTCTTTTCCGTGGCGGGTTCACCTTCCTTCGGCTCTCGCTGCCGAAAATCAGTAATGGATTTGGCGGATTGCCAGAGTGGGTCGTTGAGTGTGCCATCCAAACGTGGTGCACGGTCCACCGGGACTGCTTGTGCCATACGTGCCACTTCCTGCGGAAAAGGGGGACTTGGGTCAGGAGCAGCCTTCCCCCAGAGCATGCCCGAATTTAGACACACCAAAGCCAGCGCCCACAGGACCCAGTGATGTCTTCCCGCACTTTCCGCGGCTCGGAAGAATGCGTAGCGCCCTGCAACTGGTGACCGTCTGGGCTGGGCCACTTGATACATGTCAGCGAATGGGCCAGCTCACGGGTTCACGATGGCTTCGTAAACAACCATTCGGGCAACTGCCTTGCCGTCCGCCTCTTGCTCCGGTGCATAAACACGGTGGGTTTCGGGATCTACTGCCAAGCTGTGCACTTTCTTTTGAACCGGAAAGTCTTCCAGCTTGCGGTAGTGGTCGGGATCGTCCATCTGAAATACCGAGATGGCTCCGCTTGAACAGGCGACGTAAATTCGTTTCAGGCCGGGATCGAATTTGATGACGTCGGGACCGCCCGCCATCGCCAGGAATGCGATGGGCTGGTGAGTGTCGAGATTGAAGACGGTCATGAGGTCGTTGCCTTCGCAGGAGAGGAAGGCGCGATGGTGTTCCGGGTCAAGCGTCATCCCGTGGTTCCCTTCGCAGCGCCCCACCGGATAGCGCCCTACCACTTCATCCGTAGCCGGATCGATGACCGCGAAAACATTCTTGTCCTGAAGGTTCACGTACACTTTGCGGGCGATAGGATCGTATTGCGGCATCCCGGCTTCGCTATCAAAGTGGAGCGTCTTCACGATGTTGTCCGTGCGGACATCCACGATGGCTTCCGCTTTGCCTCGTTCATCCGAAACGTAGAGCTTGTGGAATGGTGCAGCGTACGCGCTACCGTCCGGCTTGGCTTCGGTGGGAATTTTCTTGATTACTTTCATCTGGCGAAGGTCTACCACGCCAATGGTGTTGTCGCCGGCGTTCGACGTGTATGCCTTCTTCAATTCGGGGACGTACTCAACGCCTTCGGCACCAGGGGTGTCCAGAACTGTCGCCACGACTTTGTTCGTGCGCAGATCGATGACATACGTCTGTCCTGCCGCAAGGTGAGCCGAAAGCAAGTAGTGATCGTCGGGAGTTATGGTCAGATAGTCGAAACGCTTCCCCGGAGGCCCGGGCAGATCGAATTCAGTTACTTTCTTTAGTGTGGGAGCGCCCGGGTTGGCCGAAAGTCCCAGTGCTCCCGTAAGAGCGATGATTCCAAGGAACAGCAAACCTTTGTTTCGCATGTAAAACCTCCGATGATTTCTTCAAGCGACTTCCCAATCCTTACCCTTTGAACAGCAGCAGTCCCGCTACCCCCGCTGCAAGAATCAAAAGTGGTTCCGGGATTTTCTTGAAACTCAGCAGGCCGAACGTCACGAACGCAATGGAGGCGGTGGGCAAATCAATCAACGAACGCCTGCCCAGGATAAATGCTGCTCCAGCGATGGCACCCACGGCGGCCGCTGTCACTCCTTGCACGAATGCCTTCACCTGGAGGTTTTTTGCAAAGCGCCGATAATAGGGAGCGCCAACGATCACGATCAGATACGGAGGAACAAAAACAGCCAGTCCGGCCAGCATCGCTCCAATCAACCCCGCTACCAAGTACCCGATGAATCCCGCCGTGATGACGACCGGCCCCGGCGTGATCATCGCCACCGCGACCGCATCAAGGAACTGTCTCTCTGTCAGCCAATGGAATTTGCCTACGACTCCGCCGTAGAGAAACGGCACAATCGCCAGTCCGCTTCCGAAAACGAAAGCACCGGCCTTCAGAAAAAACAGAAAGAGAGTGCCTACAGTAGCCGCTGTGGCAGTTCCCACCGCACCCGTGAACAGCTTCTCGAGTCCAACGAAAGCGGGAGCTGCGCGGCGGGAAAGCTCCCATCTCGGCGGTGCCTTGATGAACATCGAAACGAGCCCGCAGAGCAGGAAGAGCCAAACGATTTCGGATTCCTTCCATGCGGTCGTGACCGCCAGCGCCGTGAAGAGCGCCCACAGCAGCCAATCGCTTTTCAAGGTCGAGCGAATCAGTTTGTAGGCGCTCCGCGTGATGATCGCGATGACCGCGGCTCCAATTCCATAGAACACTCCTTGAATCCAAGGCAGCCGCCCGTAATGTACGTAGAGTGCGGCAAGCACTAAGACCATTACGAAAGAAGGCAGGACAAACGCGACTCCCGTGAGCGTCGCGCCGAGCGTCCCGGCCCGCACCCAACCGAGATACATCGCAAGTTGTGCCGCGAGCGGACCGGGGGAAAGCTGAGAAAACGCGAGTCCCTCGACGTAATCCTGACTGGATACCCACTTTCGCTCCTCAACCAAGTCCTTCTGCATATGGCCCGCAAGGGCAATCGGCCCGCCGAAGCCAAGAGCGCCGAGGTGGAGAAAGTAGAGCAGGAATTCGCGCAGTTTGGGCTGCGTTTCTCCACCCTCGGCTGAGATCGCCATCGTATTCATGTCTTGGCTGGGAGCAAGAGGACCCTAGTGTCCCATTCCATGGGCAGGGCCTCCTTTGCCCAATTCATCGAGAGCGGCCTTGAACGCGGTTGCGAGTTTTTCTGCGGACCCTCTGCCCCAGTAATGCAGGAAGATGACAACGGGCCGGTCTCCCGTCATGTGGTGGTGAATCGCGACCACATCGAGACCGTTCTTGCGAAGAGCTTTCAGAACCGGCGTAATTTCGTTTTCGAGCATCGCGACATCGCCCGCAATCGCCGCCTCCTCCTGCGTACCCACGAACGCCGCCCACGTATTGAGTCCCATGCGCGCGTTGATCACGGCGCCGTGCTCCTTCATGCCAAGGTCGTCGCGTCCCACAGTGATTTTGTACACCGCCCCGGACTGCTCGCCTTCATGCCCCACGATTTTGGCCAGTCTAGCGGTATCCAGCGCCGTACCAGCGCCTCCGCCCGAGGGGGCCGGAGCAGCGGGTGTTACATGACCGATTAAATCCAAACCTGGTTTTACGCGGCGGGCGAGGTCCGCCGCCTTTCCCATCCCGTGCACGTGCATGAAATAGACGTGCGGGTCGTCCCAGAAGAAATGATTGTGAAGCGCAGTGACATCGATTCCATTGTCGAGCAGCGCAGAGAGTATCGGATTCACTTCGTCTTGCAGCAACACTAGGTCGCCCATCATCACATCCGAACCATCCGCCGCTTTAGTCAAGGCAACCCAACCTCCGAAGCCGAACGGAGTCGGCGTGGAAAAGCCCTGAATCGTCATCTTCAAGTCGTTGCGCGGAATATTTACTTTGAGAACGCCTGCTTTGAAGTCGCCCTTACGGTCCAGCGATTTGAGAACCTCCTGATAGTCACTCGGCACGTCCTGCGCAAAAGCACCAATGCCGGATAACATGAAACAAATGCTCGCGAATAGGATTACCATCCCTTTTTGATTGAACCGATCCATGTGACCAACCTCCTCATGTTGGGTTTTGAAAAATTGAGAAATCACGATTGCGACTGCTCCTTCAACTCTTGACGAACATACTCGTACAGCGCGTCGTACATCGGAAACTCGCACGCCAGGCGCTCTTCGTCACTGATCCCAGTGAGTGAAAACCCTTGAGCGATGGCGCGTAATCCAAGACTTTCCGGGGAGATGTGCTCCTGCCCTTTGACGTCAGCACCTCGGACGATCAGCGCGAGGCGGTGCAGCGCAGGGTCAGTCAGTTTGTAGTCCTCGAGAATGGCTTCAAACGTACAGCGTTCTCCCCGGTGGTTCAGCTTCACTTCGGCAAACCGGGTTGCATCGAAGGGAATCGCTTTCTCCTTCCGTGCGGTGTCGAGGAGCTGGTCTTCGGGTACGAAAAGGAACTTCGCCTGCGTGTCAACGAAACGCCGAATGAGCCAGGGGCAGGCAACCCGGTCCACTTTGACGTTGCTGCGCGTGATCCACTTCATGCTTGGATTCTCCTTAGGAGACTGCCTGTTAATCCAGCTTTTCGGAGACGGTCTTCCACTCATTGCCCTTTGTCAGAGTGATTTCGGCAACCGGATGGGCATCCTTGAGCACCGGAAAGATGCCCACCGCACGAAATCCCGGGTTGCCCTTCAGAACTTTTGCGAGAGTTGCGTGAAGTGACTGCTTCGCCTTTGCCATCGCCTCGTTTTGTGTTTTTGCCGCCGAAAGGTCTTCCCCGCTCGTGATGGCTTCGGTCTTGGCCACTTTCCCCGTGTTGTGGTCGACAACGGCCTCCGAAAACGCATCGCCCTTGGCCGTGTACACCGACAGTTGCAACTTACCGTCTTCGATTTCGAATTTCGCCGAAATCGGTTTGCCCTCGCGCGCGCTGGTGGACAGGCCTTGTTCGAGAGACACTTTCGCCCCCGTCACTGCCTTCGCGAGTTCGGCGCGGTCTTTGTCTTGGGACGACAAGCCAGGATTGACGACCAACCCGACCATCAACAACCCGACAATCACTGCTGCTTTTTTCATGACATCCTCCTCAGAGTTTTCCTGCACGAAATCGCCTTGCACCCCTACTTGGCAGTCACACGCAAATCATCAAAATAAGTAACCGAGTCCGCTTTGGTCCACAGACCTACTTTGCCGGCATCCTTAAATGTGTCGTCCGTCGCTTCGATCTTCTTGGCACCGTCGTAGTAACAAATGATCTTGTTTCCGACACATTCAACGCGCAGCTCGTGCCATTCGCCGGCAGTGACTTTGAAATTCGCGCCCGCAAACTGACGGCGGTTTCCTGCGACAACGTGGTAGAGCCTGTAGTTGTCCTCCAGGGCGTTGGCGCGGACGATGTAATAGTTACTCGCGTCCTTCAGCCGGAACACCAATCCTCCGGCGCGGTCCACTTCCCCGGAAACGGGTTTGAATCTCACGCTGAGCTCCAGGTCTTTGAAGCTGCCTTCGTCGGCAATCAGAAGCGGAAAGCGATAGTCGGTCGTGTCCGTTGAGGTTTGCGCAACGACATTGGGTTTGGAAGGTGCGGTGGGATCCGCCATCACTACCCATTTACTCTCGGCTCCTTTCCCCGTGCGAGCGCTATGAAACTTCTCTGGTATCGCTCCCACGGTGTCGCTGTCGAAGTTGTACGTTAACGAGGCACCGGCGGACTGCGGAGGCGCAGGAGTCTCCGGTTGCGATGCATGCGAGGAATATCCTCCCTCCCTAGATTCAAGAATCATCCAGATCACAACCGAAAGTGCGGCAACCGCAGCTAGAATCCCTAATATCTTTTTCATTGCGACCCTCCTTTTGACGGACTTGTAGAAGAACCTTTCGCGAGTGGCAGAGAAATCCGAAAAGTGCTGCCGTGCCCTTCTTCGCTCTCGAGAGTGATGTCGCCACCGTGCACTTCGACGGCCCAGCGAGTGATGGACAGGCCGAGGCCAGCACCACCCCATTCCCGCGTCCGTGCTTTATCGACCCGGAAAAAGCGGTCGAAAACGTACGGCTGATGTTCGCTAGGAATCCCAGGTCCCTGGTCGATCACCTCTAGGAATATTTGTTTGTCTCCGCCACATTTTACCCGGGCGAGAATGCGGCCTCCTGGGGGCGAATACTTGATGGCGTTATCCAGCAGGTTGACGATGGCCTGGCGGAGAATCAGCCGGTCGACGGAGACCAGCACGTCTGCGTCACCCTCAATGTCAATCCGTTGCCGCTTCTCCTCAGCCAAAACCTCGACCAACGAAGTGGCTTCTCTTGCAAGCTGGCGAAGAGAAATGTCTTCACGCTGAAGCTGCACGTGCCCGGCATCCGCACGGGAAAGTGCAAGCAAGCTTTCCGCGAGCCGCGTCAGACGGTCTACCTCTTCCAGCATGCTTCCGATTACGTCTCGATACTCCGCTGGACTCCTCTGATCCTGGAGCGCCACCTCGCCAACGCTTCGGATGGCAGTCAGCGGAGTTCGCAATTCGTGGGAGGCGTCCGCCGTGAAGCGGCGGAGTTGATCGAATGCGGCTTGCAATCGCCCCAGCATGTCGTTGAAAACCGTCCCGAGCTTTCCTAGTTCATCTTCGGGATTCTCGATGGACAAGCGGTCACCCAAGCGTTCGGCAGATATTCTTTTGGCCTGAGTGGCCATCGAATCGATGGGCGCCAGTGCTTTCCGTGCGAGGGCGTAACCCCCGAAACCTGCAAGCAGCACAGCAATCGGAAAGCCGAGCAACAAGACTTCCCCGAATTCACCCAACTCACGCCACAATCCTTCCTCGCTGTAGGCGACTCGGAGAACGACGCGCTGGTCTTCTACGTGATAGACGCTGCTGGCTAGCCTGACTCGGGTGCCATTTGGAAGCCGCATGGTGGACGGACTTGGATCGTGCAAGCCTTCGTCCGGGCCAGGAGGACCACCCAATTTCTGATCTTGCAAAACCGCACTTCGATAAAGGAGTGAACCCTGCGGTGACCATACTTCGATGAAATGGCCTATTCGTGGTTCCGCCGCGTCCGGATGGCTCGAATGCAGAGACACGCCTCCGTTTGGCTCCTTCGTGAGCATCCCTTGAACGGTTTCGACGTCCTGCAGCAGGTTTTGATCAAAGTCCTCACGCAAGCTCAAAAACAGGAATAAGGAAGCAACTCCAGCGTACAAGGCCAAAAGACTCGCCAGCACGAGCAGGTACCAGAGCGTCAATCGGGAACGGACGTTTCGCGGCCGGAATCTCATTCTTCCTCTCGCAGCACGAACCCGACACCGCGAACCGTGTGAATCAATTTCCGGTCGAAGGGCTCATCCACCTTCCGGCGAAGCCGGTTGATGTGAACGTCCATGACGTTATCGAGTGGCGTCGCCCGGCCGGGCTCCTTCCATACGTAGCGCGCGAGCATCTCTCGCGAAACAACCTGCTCTTTGTGCCGCAGCAGGTATTCGAGGAGCTCAAACTCTCGGGCGGTTAGTTCCAATTGTTGCCCTCGCCGTCTCGCCCTGCGCGTCACTACGTCCATTTCCAAATCACCAAGTTTTAGCGGTAACGCCTGCTCGGTGCGCCCGCGCCGAAGCAATGCCCGGACGCGGGCCAGAAGCTCCGGGAACGCGAAGGGTTTCACAAGGTAATCGTCGGCACCTTTGTCGAGCCCATCTACCCGGTCCTCAATAGCATCGCGAGCGGTAAGGATGAGAACGGGAGTTTGCAATCCCCGTTTTCGTAATGTGGACAGCACCTGGAGCCCGTCGCGGCCCGGTAGCATGAGATCCAACAGGACGAGGTCGAATTCCTCGGCATTAACAAGGAAGAATCCCTCTTCTCCGGTTGGCGCGACGACAACTTCGTACTTCTCCCGCTCCAATCCTTCTCGGAGAGCGCGCGCCACCTTCACTTCGTCTTCCACTACAAGGATGCGCAAGCCTTGAGTTTCCTCCGCAGAAATACTATGAGGATACTGAGACGATGCCTACTTAAGTTTTGCTGACGGGATCTTCAGGCTTGAGAGACTGAATTTTGTATGAAACAAGCTCTTTCCTCTGCGGCAAGAGGCATCGCCTTCCTGCTTAATCTAGCTGCAGGCCTTGCCGAGCATTCGGTTTCGAACCGAATGTTCTCGCGCAACTCAACTCGCTGAGAAATAAGAGGTTGGCTCCCCGGGTAGGATTCGAACCTACAGCCTGTCGGTTAACAGCCGAAATGATTGAAAATCTAAGTGCCCTATCTGGTGTCGCTTACGAGAAATTGGGAGCCATTTTTCCTTCTTTAGTTGCACCCAAACCTGCACCCACGCCTATGACTTCCGAATGGGTGGCCATTGGAGCGCAATCACGTTCTTTGAGGGGCTGATTGACCGTCACTTCCCCCAACGGGACTTCTGGCCCGGAACGGTTTTTGAGTGCCCCGCGACTCAGGATGAAGCGGCAATCGCAATAGCCATTTCACCTCATCGGTAAACACTAGCCGACTTCCCGATACTTATCCGCACGATGCCCAACCGGATTACTTCCGAATCGCCGACCAACCGGAAATTTTGTCTAGTGTCCTTCACAAGCCGAGAAAATACCGCAGCGAACCGAACCCAATACCCAGCAGGATCAGCGGAATGATCTTCAGTTTGAATCTCTGGAGCAGGAGAAGCGACAGCATCGCCCACCCCAGAGAGAGTGGATTGATGTGCTTGAGACCCACAACTTCTGATGACAAAATTACTGCTTTCCCTAGAAAAAGCGTCAGGTCGAGAATCGCGCCGACCACGACCGCTGTGATCAGCGCCAGGACACCTTCAATCGTACGCTTGCCCTGAGTCCGCTCTATCAGCGGCGCACCGGCAACGACGAAGAAGAAGCATGGCAGAAACGTATAAAAAGTGGTTGCCAGCAGACCCAGAGTTCCCATCCACAATGAGCCGTGGAAGTGGTTGTACGCGGCTAGGAAGCCGACAAAAGCAACCACAATGATCAGAGGGCCTGGAGTTGTCTCGGCCAGGGCGAAACCGTCCGTCATTTGGGACTTGTTCAGCCAGTGCAGCTTCGTTACCGCAACCTTCGCTACGTAAGGAATTACCGTGTACGAGCCGCCAACGGTAACGAACGCGGTCTTGGTGAAGA
>WNFO01010184.1_pt1 | contig 12083 bp, 10 predicted proteins | sample 5400251 | NCBI WGS metagenome assembly WNFO01 (sample SAMN13153354, study PRJNA577476) | soil metagenome | isolation source: 100 cm saprolite under Madrone tree | place: USA:California | collected 2016-06-14
CCGGAAACTGTAACGCCTGCGTCGCAGGAACCAGACACAGCTAGTGCGCCTCCAAAAGTCAAATGGGAATATAACGGGTTCGTCGACGCGGGTTATCTGTTGGACTTCAATCATCCCGCCAACCACCTATTCCGCGATCGCAGCACAACTTTCAAGGTGGACGAACTGGATTTGAATATGGCCGGGGCGGGCGTGAAAAAACTTGCTTCGGAGGATTCGCGTTGGGGAATGGAGCTGGCGGTACAGGCGGGCAAGGACTCGGAGAACTTCGGTTTCTCGGCAACGGCGACGAATGTAAGCGGCTCGGATTGGCTCCGGCACTTTGGCTTGGCGGATGTTTCGTACTTGGCGCCGGTTGGTAAGGGGTTGATCCTGCAAACGGGCCTGTTCAACAGCCTGATCGGATACGACGCGCTCTACGCCAAGGACAATTTCACGTACACTCGGCCCTGGGGCGGCGACTACACTCCCTACCTTATGTTTGGGGTAAACGCGAGCTACCCGTTCAGCAAGAAAATCACGGTGACCGCTTTCGTCATCAATGACTATTTCCATCTCGCGGATCCAAACAACGTGCCCAGCTTCGGCGGACAGCTTGCTTATCTCCCAACCGAGCATGTGACGTTTAAGGAGACCCTGCTTTACGGCCCGCATCAATCCGACACCGCGCTGGAGTTTTGGCGATTTTTCTCGGACACTATCACGGAATGGAAGCGAAATTGACTGACGGTGGCGCTTGAGTATCAGGTGGGAACGGAAAGAATCGCTGTGCCGGGAAATCCGCGCTCGCTGTGGATGTCCGCACAGTTACCCGTCCACCGAATCGTGCACGGCCCCTGGAGCGTAACGGCGCGGCCGGAAGTGGCCTGGGATCGCGACGGGCGATGGACCGGATCGGTCCAGTTGATCAAGGCCGCGACAGGCACACTCGAACACAAGCTCGCCTGCCGGAAGACCACCACCATCACACGGCTGGAATATCGCTTCGACGATTCACGCGGAAAGGGCGGCGGTTTCTTCCGGGGAACTGAAGTTTCGCCTGGCGTGATTGTGCTGACGCCGACGCAGCATCTGCTCATCTTCGGACTGATCTTTGGATTTGATTCGCAGTAGCTGAAGCTGGACTGCTTATCAGCAGAGCCGCACGCTGCAAGTTGGGCATTGAAATGCTTTTGCCCGTTTTCGGATTGCACACACCGCCCCTGGTAAATCAGGCTTTTGGATTCGCGCTCTCTATACTAAAAGAAAACCTCCATACTTTCGTTTTTTTCCCGAGGGAGGCTCGAGCGCATGAAAAAGATCGCGATTGCTCTAACGATTTGGTTTGCATTTACGTCTTCCCTGCATCCTCAGGATGCACGACAAGTCCAGCGGGAAACGTGCATGTCAGCGTGCATGCTCGAGCGTCCAAATGCGGACCTGCAGCGTCAAGAGGTGATTGCTTTGGAAAAAGAGACGGCGCGGGCGATTCAGCTCGGAGACGCGACGTTCTTCCGTCGGGTGTACAGCGATGATTTCAGCGGGGTGCTATCGCGTGGCCAGAACGTTGATAAGTCTTCCTTTATAGCGGCGGTGCAAGCGCCGGAGATCAGGTATGAGTCCTTCAAGGCTTCTGATACGAAAGTACGGCTCTATCGTGACATCGCGGTGGCTACGAGCACGTGGTCGATGCGGGTGGTACTGAAGGGACAGAGGGTGAGCAGTCAAATGCGCGTGCTGCACGTATACGTATACAGTCCTGGAGGCTATCACGTGGTTGCCGCGCAGACGACTTTGCTGCCCCCATATCTCGAGCATGTTCAGATGACGCGCGCCTGGCGTAAGAAGCCTGCCTATTCATAACGCAGCGCGACCATGGGATCGACACGCATCGCGCGGCGCGCGGGAGTCCAGCAGGCCATGCCTCCCACCAACAGAATTAATAAGACAGCTGCGAACAACGTTGCGGGGTCGTTGGGTTTCACTCCGTACAGCTCGCCGGAGATTAGGCGCGTAATGGCCAGCGCCGCTGCCAGCCCGATCCCGGCGCCCGTGGCAATCAATGCAAGCCCTTGTCGCATGACCATGCGCAATACATCGGCAGGTCCCGCACCCAGCGCGACGCGCACGCCAATCTCTTGCGTGCGGCGGGTCACGGAGTAGGAGATGACGCCGTAAACGCCCAGCAGGGCTAAGGAGAGGCCAAGGGCCGCGAACGTCCCGAGCAGAACAGTGTAGAGGCGCTGGTCGCCGACCGATTCCGAAATTGTCCGTTGCAGGGTGGCGACATGCGTCATCGGCTGATCGGCGTACTTGGCCCAGATTTGACGGGAAATAGCGGCCGCAAGCGCATCGGGATCCCTCTCCGTGCGCACAAACAGGTGATACGACCGCGCCCCCGACTGCGACAGCGGCTGGAAGAATTCCGGCTCGGCTTCGCTTTGGATGTCGGCATCGCGCACGTTCGCGGCGACGCCGACGATCTCATTCCAGCCGTCCCCCTTGCCGTTCATGGTGATGCTGACGTGTTTCCCCTGAACATCGAGGGTGCCCCAAAACTTACGGGCCATGGACTCGTTTACGATGATGACTTTGGGCGTGTTTCGCGCGTCACGTTCATTGAACTCTCGCCCGCGCACCAGCGGAATGCCTAGCATTCGAAAATAATTGGGTGAGACGTAACGCTCCAATACGTCTTGCTCCAACAATGTTTTGTCCGAGGGAACATCTTCCAGTTCCAAGCCGGAGTGCACGTATCGTATTCCGTCGAGCACCCTGTGATCGGCTGCCGCAACCTCCGCCACGCCCGGGAGCCGCCGCACTCCTTCTGAAATTTCCTTTAGCTTTTCGATTTGCAGATCAACCTGCGCATCCTCGTTTTTCGCCATCGGCAGGGCTGGCTGCGGCAAATCGAATGTCAGCACATGGTCGACGCGGAAACCAGGGTTCTGCCGCAGCAAGTGCGCCAGCGTCTGCACCATAAGCGTCGAACCGGCCAGCAGCACAAAGGCCAGCGCAACCTCCAGCACAACCAAAGCCTTCCCAACTTTAAGAAAGCTGCCGACGGTTCGCGCCCCTCCCTCCTTCAAGATTTGTATCGGAGCTATGCGTGATGCGTGGCGCGCCGGCACAAGGCCAAAGACCAGGCCCGCGACCAAGGAACTTCCGAGCGCGAACCAAAGCAATGTCCAATCCGTGGTGATTTCGCCCAAGCGAGGCGTGCCGGCAGGCGCCATCGTGCGAAACAGGTCTATGCCCAAAGCCGCGACGCCAGTCCCTACGGATCCGCCGAGGAGCGCGAGCAAACAGCATTCCACCAGGCACTGCCGCCGTAATCTCCAAGCGGACGCGCCCAATGCTGCGCGCACCGCGATCTCGCGGCGCCTTCCCCATCCGCGCGCCAGGAGCAAGCTCGTCAAATTGGCGCACGCGATCAGCAGCACGAACGCCGTTGCGCCCAACAACACAAGATAACTTTGCCGCGTGTCTCCGACCGTATTTTCCAGGAGCGGCTGGGCGACGAGCTTGAAATCCTTCCCCAATCGAGGCTCTATCTTCGGGAACTCCTGAGCGATGATCCCGAGTTGCGCTTGCAGCCGCTCGAGCGTTTCTCCCGGCCGCAGCGTGCCAATTACCTGCAACCTGAAAAACGTGTGGTTTTGTTCGGTCTCGGGAGTGAGCGAGAGCGGCACCCAGATGTCCGTGCCATCCGGGTATCTAAAGTTTTTGGCCGTCACGCCAACGATGCTGTAAATCTGCTTGTTGAGAATCAGTTTACGCCCGAAAATTGCGTTATCGCTGGCAAAGTGTGTGCGCCAAAGCCGCTCGCTGATGACCGCTACATCATCCAAGCCGGGTTTTCGATCTTCCTCGGAAAGTAATCGTCCGTTCTCAGCCGTGGTTCCTAACTGTTGAAAGAAATTACTCGAAACGCCAGCGACACTTAGGACCTCCGGCTCGCCTTCGCCCGTCAAAGTTCTTTCGGTGGCCCAGAACGCCGCTGCGCTCTCCAGCGCGCGGGCGCGGCCGCTGATGGCCTGGAATGCAGGCCAGGAAGAGGCAAGCTCAAACTGTGGGAACATCGCCGTCTTGGTGTGAATGGTAATCATGCGAGCCGAATTCTTGTACGGCAGGGGGCGGAGGAGTACGGCATTCACCACGCTGAAGATGGCGGTACTCGCGCCAATGCCGAGCGCCAAGGTAAGCACCGCGACAGCGGTGAATCCGGGATTCTTTCTCAGCATGCGGAAGGCAAAGCGTACGTCCTGGAGAAAAGTTTCCAATAACGGCAAGCCGCGGCGCTCGCGGTACAGCTCTTTAGTGGCTTCGATTCCGCCGAGCTTGATTTGCGCGTCGCGTTGCGCTTGTTCGAGGCTCATGCCGGCGCGCAGGTTGTCGTCAATATGCATGTGCAGATGAGAGCGCATTTCTTCCGCGAGATCTTGTTCGTCCCGCTCCTTGCGGAATACGCCGGCGAGCCGCAGTAACCAGGCACGTAGACTCCTCACGACGGCTCCTCCCCTGGCGCCAGAAAGCGCGCAAGGATGGAAGTCGTTTGCTCCCAGTCCCGGGCTTCACGCTCCAGCTGCTTTTTGCCGGCGCGTGTCAGCCTGTAATACTTCGCTTTGCGGTTGTTATCAGAGAGGCCCCATTCGGAGCGGATGTAGCCTTCCTGCTCCAGCTTCAGCAGAGCGGGATAGAGCGTGCCGTAGTTCACGGCCAGCAAGTCGCCGCTGGTTTGCTCGATGCGCCGCGCGATGCCGTAACCGTGCAGCGGCCCCAGCGTGTCCAGCGTCTTCAGCACCATCAGCGCCAGCGTTCCCTGCCAGACGTCTTTTTTCTGGGCCATGCGTTCTCCTATGGGTTACCCATAGCGATGCTCGCATAACTCCTATGGGAAGGCAATAGAAACGCTTTTGTGGGAGCGGAAGAGAAGTCGGGCTCGTAGGCACGGGCCCCACCGGCGCTGCATCACACCTGTAGCCCGATGAGGCGCATCAGCTCGATGGCGTTGCTCTTGGCGACGACACCATCGCGCAGCATGTAATCGAAACGCATTTTGCCGTTCTCGACGTAATCCTGAAAATGCATGTTGCGCATGCGCTGGCCCAGAGACTGCCCGATTTCGGCCAGGGCCAGATCGTGCGTTGTAACAATGCCGATCGCTCCCCGCCCGAGCAGCGCCTGAAGCAAGCCGTCGGCGCCAATCCTGCGATCTTTGGAGTTGGTTCCCTCAAGCAATTCGTCAAACAAGAACAGCAGCGGCAGATGCGCACCGTCGGCCAAGTCGAACACGGCGCGGATGTGCAGAATCTCTGTGTAAAAGCCGGAGCGGCCTTCCTGCAGGGAATCCGTGCTGCGGATACGCGTGCCGATGGCCAGCGGTGTCAAACGCAGCGACTTGGCGCGCACTGGAGCTCCAGCCATGGCCAAAACCGCGTTGATTCCGACGGTGCGCAGAAGCGTGCTTTTGCCCGACATGTTTGAGCCGCTCACCAAGAGAACTCGCGTGTCGTGGTCGAGCCGCACGCTATTGCGTACACAGCGCGCCGCCGGGATAAGCGGATGGTCCATTTCCTCGGCGTAAAACGTCGCCGCGGGATTCTTGGCATCCGCAAATTCCGGAAATGAGTCGGCGGGATGCTCGAATGAAAAGGCCGCAAGCGACAGCAATGCCTCGATCTCGCCGGTGATCTCCACCCAACGGCGCATGCTCTGGCCGAAACGGCTGCGCCAGGCCTCCGCCGCAAATGCCACTTGAATCGTATTCAGCAAAGGCAACTCGGCCAGATGCGCGAGCAAGCTGTGTTCTGCATCGACCCAGTAAACGATCCGAGCGAACTTTCGAATCGCGCGCGAGGCTTGCCGTCCTGCGGCGAGTTCCCCCGAAAAGGCTTGTAGCCGTGGCGAAACAAACGGCTCCTGTTCCAGCCGTCGCAGGACCTGGGAAAAGAGAAGGAGGCCTTCGGCATTGCAAGAGATGCCGTGAATGACTGCCTGCGCTCGCTTTTTCAAAGCGCGCAAAAAAATAGCATCCACAGTGAGAAAGATCAGAGCGATCCGATAGGGTCCGCCCGCGAAGTAGTAGAGGATGGCCGCTCCAGAGCAAACCGCGAGAGCAATAGCGACAAGTCGCCAAGGAGATTTAGGCAAGACTCGCTGCCCTTCGGCCCAGCCAGCGAGCGATTCGGGATTGAGCCGCGTGCTCAGATCTTCGCCGGTCACCGCAAGATCCTCGCGCAAGTCGAGTTTGTCTCGGAGTTCGCGGATCAAACTGTGCTGCTCGAGAATGGCATCTCTCGACGACGGGACGCGAAGCCAGTTTGCCAGTTGGTTCTCTCCCATTGGCAGGCGCGCGGTCGAGAGCAGTTCGAAAAGGCCACCCCGGCCAAAAAGGTCAAGGTCCTCCGCATATACATGCACCACCTCGCGAAATCGATCGCCAGTATGGCCGGTTCCGACCCAACGGTCTTCCATCCGTGCGAGACCCTTGCGATAGAACTCTGCGGCCGTTTCAGCGCGACTGCGGGCGCGCTGGATATATTCATGAAGAACCGCAAGCGCTGCATAAGTGCATGACGGAAGCGCCAGCCAATATGGAGAGAGCCACTCCTTGGCAAGAGAGAACCAGGCGAGGACCAATCCGGCGGCTATTACGGCGATCTTCGTGTTTCCGGCGAGTAGGTGCTGGCGGTGTTTAGCCCCGACGGCTCCGGCAAATCTTTCGAGCCGCACTGAATATTCGTGGGAAGGGTTCGACACGTTTTTTGCCCGCGACCGCCGCTCGAGTGTACCCGCAGCCTGCCGGATATGGTAAGCATTAGGATTTTCTGAGCAACTCGCTGCAGTCATCGCCCCATGCAATCAATCTGAGCGGGGATGCTGGCCCGAGAGGACTTTAAGCCGAAGGGGAATTAACCTTTCTAACGCGCTAAACATAATCATCCGTGGAGAGTGCCGGGTCGAGCCGTTCTCGTCGCATCGGAGAACCTGTCTGTTTACTCTCTGTAGACGATTATCTTGACGGCGCCGAAACCCGGTCATAGGCTAAATATTGAGGTTTTTAGCCAACATGGCCGTTTCACTGCAGGATCAAATGGTGACAACGCGCCCCTGCGTGTTTTGTGGGAAATCCATGCTCGCGCACCTGACTCGCTGCCCTCACTGCCGCGAGGATATTCCGCGGGTTCGCTTGTCTTCCCATCCGCGCACGGGAGGCCGCGTGCAGATCCGCCGCGGGCTGCTGTACATGTTGCTCGCCGGCGTTATTCAGTATTTTGCCTCGGGGTATAGCAACTTCACTTTGCCGATATCCGTTCCTCCCGTAGTCACCACGTACCTCGCACCCATCGTGTTTATCAGTGGCTTGGGTCTGCTGATCTATGGTTCCTACCTCCGGGCTAGGTCCTAGGTTCGCAACACATTCTGCGTGGTCGTATCGAACCTGAGGGGCATCGTTTCCCGACAATATACGCCTGCGCTACCAGAAAAGACGGGCGGAATGAGAAATATCCCGTCTGGCGGCCTAGCCTCCGTGTTCCAGAACGTGTTACGCTCCCGCGACGTTCACACACGCATGCGCGCTGTCGATTTGATCCGAAAAAAACGCGACTCCGGGGAACACTCCCGCGAAGAAATCGATTTTTTGGTCTCCGGCTATACACGGGGCGACATCCCCGATTACCAGATGGCCGCTTGGCTGATGGCTGTGTGGTTGCGCGGCATGTCGCGTTCAGAACTCGCCTCTCTCACCGAGGCAATGCTGTACTCCGGCGAGGTGCTCAATTTCTCCGATCTTCCCGGGAAAAAGGTCGACAAACACTCCACTGGGGGTATCGGCGATAAGACCTCGCTCATCCTCGCTCCCATCGTCGCCGCCGCCGGTCTCACCGTCCCTATGATCAGCGGTCGCGGTCTGGGTCACACCGGGGGCACGCTCGATAAACTCGAAGCCATCCCGGGCTTCAATGTGAATCTCTCGCTCGATCAATTCCGTGGCGTGCTGCAAGAATGCGGCATGGGCCTCATCGGCCAGACCAAGGAAATCGCCCCTTCAGATAAGAAAATCTATGCATTACGCGATGCTACGAGCACCGTCGAGAACATCAGCCTGATCTGCGCTTCCATCATGAGCAAGAAACTCGCGGAAGGCATCGACGCCCTCGTTCTCGACGTCAAAGTGGGCTCTGGTGCCTTCATGAAGCGCGAGGAAGAAGCTGCCAATCTTGCCGACGTCATGATCGAAACCGGCAAGCGAATGGGCAAAAACGTTGTTGCCCTTATCACTGATATGGACCAGCCGCTCGGTCGTGCTGCTGGCCACGCCAACGAAGTCGCCGAGTGCATCGAGGTCCTAAGCGGCGGCGGCCCAGCCGATCTTCGCGAATTAAGTTTGCAACTCTCCGCCTGGATGCTCTACCTCGGTGAACGCACCAAAGGCGTCGAAGAGGGCCGCAAGCTGGCCGAGACCATGATCGCGAGCGGGCAGGCCAAGCAAAAATTCAAACAGGGCATTCGCCTGCAAGGCGGTGACGACCGCGTCGTTGACGAACCGCACCGATTGCCCAAGTCCCGCTTTCATGTGGACGTAGCCAGCCCTGTCTCCGGCTACATCTCCGGCACCAACTGCGAGCGATTCGGTATTGCTCTTGCCATTCTCGGGGGCGGTCGCGAGAAGAAGGAAGACGCCATCGATCACGCCGTCGGTCTTCAATTTCACAAGCGCATCGGTGATCGTGTTGAGGCAGGCGAGCCGCTCGCAACGATCCGATACAATGCCGATGCGCGGCTCGCCGAGGCGAAGACGTTGATCGCGGAGAACTATTTCATCGCCCAGGAACCTCCTAGGGAAAAGCGCCCCCTTATTCGGCGCATCCTGGGAGCCTGAGCCCGCAGGTAGGAACGTAGAGCTAGAAATTCGTTTCTGCGGAGGGGCTTGCCGTCCGCAGGTCAGCACAGCGCGCAAGCGCGGAGGAGAAACGCATGGGACGATTCACAGGAGTGCTCGGCATTGTCACGATCCTGAGCCTCGCCTACCTTTTTTCCACGAGTCGCCGATCCATTCGCCTGAAGACCGTTGCTTGGGGACTGGGCCTTCAGCTGGCCCTTGGACTTTTCGTTTTGCGCGTCAAATCGGGCGAGTGGCTGTTCCAGAAGATGGGTAACGGAGCGAAGAAGCTCCTCGACTTCTCCTATGTGGGCTCTTCGTTTGTGTTCGGCGACCTGGGTTCGAACCATTCCTCGCTGGGTTTGATTTTCGCCTTTCAGGTCCTTCCGACCATCATTTTCATCGCGGCGTTTTTTGCCGTCCTCTACCACTTGGGTGTAATGCAAATTATCATTCGCGGCGCAGCCTGGTTGATGACCATCATCATGGGCGCGAGTGGCGCTGAGTCTCTCAACGTCGCCGCCAGCATATTCATGGGCCAAACCGAAGCGCCGCTCACCATTCGGCCCTTTCTTCCCAAGCTCACAAAATCGGAATTGATGACCGTGATGACCAGCGGCATGGCCCATATCTCTGGAGGAATGATGGCTGCCTATATGCGCGTCGGCGGCGCGGACGCGAAACACTTGTTGACTGCTGTTATCATGACCGCGCCCGGCACCTTGCTGATGGCCAAAATGCTGGTCCCGGAAACCGAGCAGCCTCTTACCGCTGGACGCGTCGAACTGCCGCCCATGGAAAAGGAGTCGAACGTCCTCGGAGCGATCGCCCGCGGCACTGTCGACGGACTGCATCTGGCACTAAACGTCGCTGCCATGCTGATTACATTTCTGGCCCTGCTGGCCCTCGTCAACGCCATCATGGGATGGACACACCTCCACATCAGCTGGTTTCCCTATAGTTTGCAGCAGGTGTTTGGCTGGGTCTTCGCTCCCGTAGCTTGGCTCATCGGAATTCCCTGGCATGATGCTCCCACCATCGGTAATTTGCTGGGCACGCGCATGGTCCTCAACGAGTTCGTGGCTTTCGCGCAGCTCGGCACCCTCAAAGACGCGCTCGATCCGCGGTCCTTCACCATTGCCACTTTCGCCTTGTGCGGCTTTGCGAATTTCAGCTCCATCGGCATTGAGCGCAAAGAAAAGCGTGAAAGCAACGCAAACAAAAACGAAGCCCAGCCTCGAGTTCATGGGCGCCGAACGCGCGGCCAAGTTCATCCTTGGCAAGACCAAGCTGCGGCCGCGCATGGCTTTGGTTCTAGGCTCCGGCCTCGGCGATTTCGCGGATGACTTGACCAATGCAACCAGAATCCCCTACGCGAAGATCCCCAATTTCCCGCAATCGACGGCCATCGGCCACGCCGGACGTCTGGTCATCGGCAATGTCGGCGATATTCCGGTGGCCGGGATGCAAGGCCGCGTCCATCTGTATGAAGGCTATTCCCCGAAAGAAGTCGCCTTCCCCATTCGCGTCTTCGCGCGCATGGGAATCAAAGCGATGATCGTCACCAACGCCGCCGGCGGCATCAACCGGAACTATTCGCAAGGCTGCCTCGTAGTGATCCGCGACCACGTCAACTTCCAGGGCGTCAACCCGCTCAGGGGCCCGAACGACGAACGCTTCGGTCTGCGTTTTCCAGATATGACCCAAGCCTACGATCCCGAGTTCCAGCGCTTCGTAACGGAAGAAGGAAAGAATCTGGCCCTAAACATCCACAACGGCGTCTATCTCGCGGTGCAAGGTCCGAGCTACGAGACTCCCGCGGAGATCTATGCCTTCCGCGCAATCGGTGCAGACCTTGTCGGCATGTCCACCGTTCCAGAGGTCATCGGCGCACGCCACAGTGGAATTCGCGTCCTGGGAATCTCCTGCGTAACCAACATGGCCGCCGGCACAACTGACGCGCTGTTGAACCAGGAGGAAGTCCTGGAGACCGCCGCGCGTGTAAAAACGCAGTTCATCGCTCTTCTTCGCGCGGTGATCCCACGAATTTCGGAGGCCATAACGTGAGCGAGTACGATCACCTGATCGTCGCGGCCAAGCAAGCGCGCGAGAATGCCCATGCCCCGTATTCCAATTTTCGCGTCGGCGCAGCTCTCCGCGCGACGTCCGGCAGAATTTTCGGCGGCTGCAACGTCGAAAACGCGACTTACGGCCTCACAATCTGCGCCGAACGCGTCGCCATCTTCAAGGCCATCAGCGAAGGCGAGCGCGGCTTCGACGCCATCGCAGTCGTGACCGATACCGACGCTCTCACTTCACCTTGCGGCGCCTGCCGGCAACTCGTCTGGGAATTTTGCGGTGACGTACCCGTCGTTCTCGCTAACCTGAAAGGCAAAGTAGAAGTCTTGCAAATGCGCAATCTTTTCCCAAAGCCTTTTGACTCTTCCAGCCTCTGATATTCTTTCAGTCGCAAAGTGATGGAGCGATTTCGATGAAAAGGCAAATTTGCTGTTTCTGCGTTCTCACGGCGAGTGCCACTCTCTTCCCTGCCGCAGCAATCGCGCAGGAAAGAAGGGAGCGGGCCGACTCGGTGATTGCGGGGGGCACCGTGGTCACCATGGATCTGGAGCGCCACATCCTGGAAGACGGCGCGGTGGCCATAAAAGGTGACGTAATCCTCGACGTGGGTACGCGCGCTCAGATCGAAGCCAAGTACGCTGCGGCGACGCACATCGATGCCACCCGTCATCTGGTCCTACCCGGCTTCATCAACGGCCACACCCACGCTCCCATGACACTCCTGCGGGGCCTCAAGGACGACGTCACTCTGGACGTGTGGTTGAAGAGCTATATCTTTCCCGCCGAAGCCAAAAACGTCACCGAAGATTTTGTCCGCTGGGGCACCCGGCTCGCTGCCGCCGAGATGATACGCGGCGGCGTGACCACTTTTGCAGACATGTACTACTTCGAAAATGCCATCGCTGAGGAAACCAAGGCCGCCGGAATGCGCGGCATTCTCGGGGAAACCTGGCTCGACTTTCCAGTCCCGGACAACAAAAACGAAGCAGAAGCAGCCGCCTACACAGAAAAATTTCTGAAACGCTGGCAAGGTGATCCTCTCATTCATGCAGCGGTTGCACCTCACTCCATCTATCTCTGCTCGCAAAAGACGCTCCATGACGTGCAAGCGCTTGCCCAGAAATATCACGCGCCAATC
>WNFO01009177.1_pt1 | contig 12080 bp, 13 predicted proteins | sample 5400251 | NCBI WGS metagenome assembly WNFO01 (sample SAMN13153354, study PRJNA577476) | soil metagenome | isolation source: 100 cm saprolite under Madrone tree | place: USA:California | collected 2016-06-14
TGACATGAGGCAGCACACCGGGCTTGATGCGAGGATTTCGCGCGTAACGCAGCTGAAAATCCGTTCGCCCAACCGGCTGCGCCCGTAAGCCCCAGTCACGATCAGGTCGGCGCCTTCGACACTCGCCAGATCGATGATCGGCGCGGTCGCCTTCGGAGATCTCTCGCACTTCAACCACGCCTTCCGCCGCCGCTACGGTGAGAGTCCGTCGCACGAGCGTTCGTCGGTACGGGGAAGTGACAGGGATATGGAGATGGAAAATGAAGTGCCCATTCCTTCCGTCGCCGTCGGTCCTCCACGGCAGCTATCTGGGGTTAAGCTTCGACCGGGGCCGCAGCTCTGCAGGCCGTCGAGGTGCCCTGGACGGCACGACCGCCATGCAGCCGTCGAGATGCTGACGTCCCGACCGCCGCTACGCAGTGCTGGCGACATCCTGGCCGGCGCCAGCGCTCTCTGCAGCCCGTCCAGGATGCTGACCCCCGGGCCGGCGCCCGGCGCTGCGAGCACTTACGTGTGGCGCCTTGCCTCTGCGCTACACGCACCCCAAAGGCCGAGGCAATAGCGGAGAAAATGTGGGGTTGGCCCCGGCCTAACTCCTGCGCCGGGAAGTAGTTTAGGTGGCCTTAAGCTCTCTCAGGCGGACAAGCTGGCCAAGGTGACGAATTGTGACACAAGGGAACGAATTCACTTCCTAAGCAGTTTTAAAGAGCGCGGTAGCGCCCTGGCACCGCCGCGCCCTTCTTCATCGCCTCGTCGCCGCCAAGAGGAGGAGCACCGCAGCTGGATCCAGCAAGAGCGCGACTGCTAATGTGAACCAGCGCAGAACGTCCTGGTCGCCGCGCCGGCCCCGAGCAGCGTCGCCAAGTGGATCACCGGCCAAGGCAGGTGATGGCGGCCAATCCCGCGATCCGTGCAGATACGTGCTGACACCTATTACCCCTACTGGCGCAGATGCACGTGAGTACCTCCAGGGTGCCCGCGGTGGTTTCCGTCAGCTCGCGCGGTATTCCGGTCTCCACGTCGCCCTTGGCGCTAACTCTCTCGGCCCGACGTTGTTTCCGGAAGAGGAGCGACAATGCAGACGATGTTGTCGACAAACACTGAGGCGGAGGCATTCTATGCCGAATGCCTCGACTTGCTCGTCGCCTCGGGCATCCCGTTTCTGCTTGGCGGGTCCTTCGCGGTGAGCACGTACACCGGACTGCGGCCGCGCACGAAAGATCTCGACGTGTTCTGTAAACCGGGGGATTATCCGCGCATTCTCACCTATTTCCGGGCCCGCGATTTTGCCATCGAGGTCGAGGACGAGCGCTGGATTGCCAAGGTCAAGCGGGGCGATTACTTCGTGGACGTGATCTTCAATTCTACGACCGCCATCACGCCAGTAACCGATCAGTGGCTTGCCGGGGCCCGCGCCATCCAGATTGACGAGCGGACCATCCCGATCATGTCGCCGACGGAACTCATCTGGTCGAAGGTGTTCCTCCAGGACCGCAATCGCTACGATGGTGCCGATATCGCCCATCTGCTGCTAAAGCAATGCGAAGAGATCGAGTGGCAGCGGTTGCTGTCGTACCTCGATCAGTACTGGGAAGTGCTGCTGATCCACCTGATCAATTTCCGTTTCATCTACCCGACTGAGCGAAAGCGCATTCCGTACTGGCTGATGGATGAGCTGACGGGGCGGCTTGCGATGAAAGCTAAGCTGCCGGTCCCGACCACAAAGATCTGTCGCGGCCGGCTGTTCTCGCGCAGTGACTACCTCGTCGACATAAAAGAGTGGGGTTATGCCGACGTTGTCGGCGAAGGAGAGCGAACGGATGGCCGAGGCGAATAGGCCGCTGAAGCTCGCAGCTCTGGCGGACCTGCATGTTGAGGAGACCTCGGTGGAGCCCTATCGTCGGCTGTTCGCCGAAATCTCGCAAAAGGCCGACGTTCTGGCCCTGTGCGGCGACCTGACTAATCTCGGCAAGCCGGCCGAGGCCGAGATCCTGGCCGAGGAGCTGCGCTCCTGCACGATCCCGATGGTTGGGATCCTCGGCAATCACGATTACGAAAGCGGCCAGGTGGCGGAAGTCGAGCGCATCCTGCGAGACGCCGGTCTGCACTTGCTCGAAAACCATATCCATGAGGAGAAGGGCGTCGCCTTCGTCGGCGTCAAGGGGTTTGCCGGCGGCTTCGGCAGTCGCATGCTGACTGCGTTCGGAGAGGAGATAGTCAAGCGTTTTGTTGCCGAGACCGTCGCCGAGGCGACGCGGCTCGAAAACGGGCTGCGCGTGGCGAGAGCGGAGCGGATCGTCGTTTTGCTTCATTACGCGCCAATCATCGACACCATTGCAGGCGAGCCAGCTGAGGTGTTTCCCTTCCTCGGCTCGTCGCGGCTTGCTGAGACGATCGACCGCTTCGAGGTCAGCCTCGTTCTGCACGGCCATGCGCATAACACGCCACAATGTGGCGGCTCACAGCCCCAGCTCAATCGATTACACGAACAAGGTGGTGATTTCGCATCGCTGCGCGCGCGACCGCCGATGCCACTTCTTCAGTCCTTGCTGGCGGCACCAACGGTCCGCTTGTGAGCGATCCGAGGCGACGCGTATTCGCCGGCCATGCCGAGTAAATGTCAGTCGCACCGTATCCTTCGCGTCCACGCCACTCGCGGTTATCCTCCGAAACTCAACATGAATGGACTCGCCTGCTCCCGCTCCTTGAGCGCGATCTCGCGTCCGCGCATCTCTAGGCGCCGCGTGCGCGAGAGAGGATATTCAGAGTGACAGTGTGGTCCTTCGCCCTGTTCCAGCACAATTCGGATCAACCGTGCGCCCAACCAGCGTGCGTCCGATCATGGTCCGATTCGTCGTTTTCACGCCCGGCTCCTCGCAGGAAGCGGCTGCCTTGACCACCAGTGGGCCATCCTCGCCATTGCCACTTCATTTTCCATCTCCATATCGCTCCTCGTAGCTATCACTTCCTCGTACCGACGAACGCTCGTGCGACGGACTCCACCGTAGCAGCGGCGGAAGGCGCGGTTGAAGTGCGAGAGATCTCCGAAGCCGGCCGCGTAGGCGATCGCCCCGATCATCGATCTGGCGAGAGTCGAAGGCGCCGACCTGATCGTGACTGGGGCTTACGGGCGCAGCCGGTTGGGCGAATGGATTTTCAGCGGCGTTGCGCGGGAACTCCTCGCATCAACCCCGGTGTGCTGCCTCATGTCAAATTGAGACTGGCCGATCATTCCCGCATTGGCTGGAGCTCCCAGACGTGAAGTGGACCGTGACATTTTGCTCCTGCGACGTTTTGGTGAAATGACGTAGCGCAATTGCGGTCGCGCGGAAGGATGCCAGATATTTCGAATTAATGAGATCGATGGGCTGACAATGAAGACAGGTATTGTCCAGCAACTTGGCAAAGTCGAAGTGCTCCTGCCGGCGCGTGTTGTCGAAGGGCTCGCGGCGAATGACCGGGCGAAGGCCCGCCTTAGCGCCTTGCAGGCCGTCGCGAAGCAGGCCACCTTGCGGCGGTAACGGCTGGAGACCAAGCGGTGGGGTCGGCGGCAGCCAACCGGCTATCGGCTCTGCGAACGAGACTTTCAGCCGAATACGACGAGATCGAGGTTACTCGCATAGCCGAGCTCTCCGCGCTTCCGGAGGGTGCCGACAGCCTCCATCGTCTGATCATGGATCTGCACAAGGCGCTGAACCGGATTTCGGCAGCGTGTGCGGAGGAGGATGTCGCGGGGGCTCACGCACACGGCTTGTTGCCCGAAGACAGACCGATCATCGAGGCCTTCATGCGCGGTGTCCATCGCACCCGCGACCTCAAGTTCAATCATCCGGGCCTTGACACCACGGTCGCACGTTCCCGCTCGCGCTTGGTGATCCAGAACGATCTCGGAGAGACCGACGTTCATGTTGTCGTCGTCACCGTCGAGGCCATGAACGTCACAGTTACCTACACGGACATCCACCGCGCTCGGGCCAGGTTCTTCGTCGCGCTGTTCGATCGCTTCGCGGTCAACTGGAGCGGCCTTGGCCGAGAAAGGGCGAAAGGCTTCGCTGAGGGCGATGCCTTCTATCTCATTACCGGTCATCACCAAGCGGATACCGATAAGAGCCGCGAGGCCTTCCTGGAAGCGATCGGCATGTCGCTCGTGTTTCTGATCGACTGGAACAAGGCGCGCAAGAGCCTGCGCAATCTTGTGGACCGCCAAAGCGCAACCCGCCTGCTCGATTGGGCGGCACGCCACCGGATCGGCCACCGCGCTTATCTCGAATATGGCGGCTGCGATCTGGTGACGGCTGCGATCAGGCACGCAGCGCCGACGCGCATCGGCTTTGGCGAGCAGCTCGCTGTGGTTCTCGGTCACGACATCGCGGTCGATTTCCTCAAAGCGGTGCTGCGTATCGCTACAGAGGGGCTGCAGCAAGGGCGATCGAGTCGTCTCGTGCGTGACATGATCGAAACCGAGCTGATGCGGCATCTCGACCGCACCGACCGTGCCATGTTAACGATCGTAATTCGGCAGCTCGGCCTTGCGCACGACATCGCGGTAAACGTTGCGAGCGAAATTGCGGACCGTGCAATGGAGCCGGCAATCAGGGGCGGCATCCCTGAGGAAGCGGCGCTGGCATTGCGCGCGCGACGCATCGAGGAAAAGGCCGATCGGATTGCAGTCGATGCGCGCGTGATCGCACAGCGAACGAATGCCAGCGCGATCATTGCGCAACTTGTCGATACGGCGGAGCAGACCATCGACGAGCTTGAGCAGGCGGCCTTCGTGGCCTCGCTTGCGCCCGCCGTCATTGATCAGAAATTTCTCGCACCGCTCGCCGAACTGGCAGACGCTGCCGTCCACGGCACCGAAGCCGCAGCCTCCGGTATCGACGCCGCAACCGAAGTGGCCGAGGGTCGTCGTGCCGACGTGGATGACGCATTCGAAGCCACATGTCGCCTGATCGACATCGAACACTCGGCTGACGATGCCGAGCGCCGCATCACCGGGCTTGTGCTCGGCAAAGGTGACGCAAACGGCGGTGTCTGCATCCTCGAACTCGCGCGCGCTATCGAGCGGGCAACCGACCGCCTTGCTCACGTCGGCCATCTCCTCCGTGAGCACGTGATGGCGGACCTCTCGGCTTGAGGATGGGAACCATGAATATTCGCCGGATCGGCGACGGCCGCAAACAAACATGGCCGGACGACGAGGTCGGCTCCAAGGCGGCCAATTTGGCTCGCATGGTGGCGCTGGGGTTGCCAGTGCCGCCCGCGTTCGTGCTGCCAATCGAGGACTGCGCTGGCGCAGCCGACCAGCAATTGGGAGGCGCCCTCAATGAGGGCATCGCCTATCTGGAAACCGCGACGAGCAGAAAATTCGGTGACCGCCGCCGGCCGCTCCTCGTTTCGGTCCGCTCCGGGGCCGCTGTATCGATGCCCGGCATGCTCAACACCGTGCTCAATGTCGGCTGCACATCGGCTGCCACCCGCGGGCTCATTAGGATGACCGGTAATCCGGGGTTCGCCTGGGATTGCCGGCGCCGCTTTCTCAAAGGGTTTGCGGAGAACGTTCTTGGCCTCGATCCTTCTCCGTTTGCCGCCGCCGTCGCGGAGATCATGAAAAGCGCCAGCGCCGCGAGCGAATGCGATCTGGACGCCGAGGATCACGAACATCTCGCCATCGCACACGAAACTACGATCGCCAGATGTGGTGTCGAAGTCCCCGATGACGCCATGGGCTCATTGATCGCCGCTGCGCGTGCTGTCTGCCGTTCCTTCTGGAGTGACCGCGCCCGCACCTATCGGCGACTCCAAAAGCTTGAGCACTTGCAAGGTACCGCCGTAACCGTGCAGGCGATGGTGTTTGGAAACCGTGGGCGATCCTCAGGTTCCGGAGTGGCATTTTCACGCGATCCGTCGACCGGCACCCCCGGACCGGTGATCGATTTTTTGTTCGATTCCCAAGGCGAGGACGTTGTCTCGGGACGGCGAACGCCGCGAACCGAGGCGGGCATCGACCAAGCAATGCCCGACCTTGCTGCTCAACTGCGCGATATGCTTTCACGACTTGAACGCCACTTCGGTGATGTCCAGGACGTAGAGTTCACCATCGAAGATGGTAAGCTTTGGGTTCTGCAATCGCGTGCTGCCAAACGCACGCCACGTGCTGCGTTGCGCTTCGCGGTCGATTTCGTACACGAAGGGCTCTTGAGTCCAAACAAGGCGATACGGAGACTCGAAGGTCTCGACCGTGCGGCGCTTGCGATCAATCGCTTTGCCGAGACCGGACACGCGGTTGCCCATGGGATCGGCGCTGCCGCCGGCGTCGCGGCCGGACGTGCCGCATTCGATTCCGGTGCCGCGCAGCGGTTAGCTGCAGACGGCAACCCGGTGATTCTGGTGCGGCCCGATACCAGCACGGCCGACGTGGCAGGATTTTCGGCCTCGGCCGGCATCTTGACGACGGCCGGAGGCCGCACTGCCCACGCGGCCCTGGTGGCGCGCCAAATGGGTAGACCCTGCATCGTGGGCTGCGAAGCCCTGAGGGTCGACGAGGAGAATCGCCAGGGGCGGCTTGCTGATGTAGGGATCACGGAGGGCGATTGGCTTTCTATCGACGGCGGCAGCGGCGAGGTTTTCCTGGGTCAGCGGAACATCGTCTGCGAATTACCCGAGAACGAGCTACAGCAGATCGACACTTGGCGGGCTGACAACGCTGCCCGGCAAGAGCCACGCTCGGAGGCGTAGCATGTCGTCATTTCGAGGAGCGCGCGTATTGGTCGTTGAAGATGAAGCGATGTGTCGCTCAACTTGGAGGCTATGCTCCTCGATCTTGGCTGCATGGGAACGCCGCTGTCACGAACTGCTCTCGGTTCTTGTGCTGTCCTCACGCCACTGCACTTGGCGGATTTTGTAGGCCTTGGCCCCACCTGGAGCCTCAACCTCTACGGTGGCGCCCTTGGTCTTGCCGATCAACGCGCGTGCGGTGGGTGAGGTCACGGAAATCCTTCCGTTCTTCACGTCGGCTTCCGGCTCGCCAACGATCTGCCACACCTTCTTCTCGCCGGTATCTTCATCAATCAGCGTCACCGTAGCTCCAAATTTGATGGTATCACCGGAAAGCTTCGACACGTCGATGACTTCGGCACGAGCGAGCTTGTCTTCTAGCTCGGCAATGCTGGCCTCATTGATTTCTTGTTCTGTCTTGGCAGCCTGATATTCCGAATTCTCAGCCAGATTGGAATCGTCGGCGATTGCGTCCTGAATTCGCTGCACGAGACGAGGTCGCTCGACCCGAAGGCGCTGCTTCAACTCATCTTCAAGTGCCGCGTGACCCGCGGCGGTCATGGGGAGCTTGCTCATTTCTTTCGCTTCGATCGGAGTGCGACGAAGTCGCGATATGGTCATCTTCGCCGGAGGGCGGAGTGCCAGGGCCAGAGCGATCTGATAGTGATCCTCGACCAAGACGCTCAATGCGGCTCACGTAAGCCACCAAGAGCTACCTGGAGCGCGCCAATGCTTCTGGGGTTATATCGCACGTAAGCTCCCTCCTGTCGGATACCCCCTCGATGGACGCGGCTACGGTGCCGGAGATGAGGGGCGCAGGGGTTGGGCCCCCACTGCGATCGCCAAGGTTCCCGGCACCGGCCGGGCGAGCGTTTATCGGGTTCTGTAGGCGTAGCTTGCGCCACAGCTAGGTTTGCGTAAGCCAGGCTTGCCTACTGCGCGCTTGGCCGACTGCCTATGCAGCCGCTTTGACCTCGATCTTCTTTTCGGCCTTGATGGCCTCTGGTTTCTTGGGCAGCCTCACCGTGAGGATTCCATTTTTAAAGCTTGCCCCGATTTTGTCGGTGTCGACGCCTTCCGGCACTGCGAAGCGGCGCTCGAAGGAGCCGAAGCGGCGTTCGTGGAGGTGGTAGTCCTTCTTTTTCTCCTCTTTCTCTTCTTGCTTTTCGCCCCTGATCATCAGGCCTCCATTGGCGAGCTTCACTTCGATGCTCTTCTCGTCCATTCCTGGCAACTCGGCCGTGACCTCATAGGCATCGTTCTTCTCAACGATATCGACGGTAGGCGAAGGGCCCCATGCTAATTCGCGTCGCCAGAACGGCTCGACGTCGAAAATGGAACGACGGAAGGGGAGGCGCCAGGGATCCTGATCGAAATCCTCGAAAATGCGGTCGATTTGGCGGCGCAGGCTCTCGAACGGCCGCCACGCCTGTGAGGCAGTGGGACGCTCAATAGGTTTTTCCTCAGTCTTTGCCGGCACTTTGGTTGCAGGTTCAGCCATGATCGTCCTCCTTTCGTACGGCGTTGGTCGTGAGAAAACGACGAGAATCAACTTGAGCCCGTCTCGGTTGGTTCCCGTCGAGCCCTGGGGAGCGATGGATATCGCCAAGGCGTTCGGTATCGGCTGGGCAAGCTGTATCGGATGCTCGAAAGCAGCTGCGACCACGAGACCAGCTGAACATCGCCTAGGCGAGCAAGTAGGTTGTGATCATAGGGCGAGCGCCGGGCTGCGCCGAGCGCTTCGCTTGGTCCAAGGCTTCGCGGCGTTGCTCCGGTGTAAGTTCCTTCATTTGTCCGGTAGCGATAGTCGAGCTTGAGACATCGTATTCGCCACACACTGGGCAAAGGATGCTTACTACATCAATTGTAGCCGCTATTTGTTCTGCTCCGGCACCACAGACGAGACATTTCATGTGTTGGCTCCGCTGATTACGATCCGACGGGCGCGGGCCTGGAAGCCGGCCCCAGGGAAAAGCGGCCAACGGCGGGAGCGACGGCGCAGGACACGCGACCGCTGGTTGAGGGCAAGAGGTCGAGGATATTCGCGCCCGGCCTCGCCGCTAGCCGCACGCACAAATACTAACGATCACACGTGTCGGAGAGTTCCAAGTCTGGAACGAGCACCCTATTTCGCGGGTTGGCCTGGCATGCCAATGGAATTCCTACACGGTCGCCCCCTCAGCCCGGAGGAACTCGAATTGATCCGCCGGCAGATCGAGGAAGGCTCAGAGGTCATAGCTGCCGTCGACGACGAAATCCGCGGCATTGTCGCTCGGAACTGGCCGCATTTGCTGGCGAAGCTTCCGCCGGAGGAGGGATGAGATTCTCTTCAAAGTGCGCACATTGTTTTGCCCCCTATCGTGCTTGCTGGCGATTGTTCAATGTCCTCGCGTCCGCGAGCTAACAATCAAGCCCTTCCTCTTGAGTCGATGCAGATGAGAGCTGAATGTGCTGTCGCGCAGGTGCGGCCATCCTGGCCACCCCCGTTAGGCCTCAGGGCTTGGAATGCTCCGCACAAAGATCAGAAAGCCGTCGATGAATTGTCGAAGCTGTTCTTTGGTGGCGTCGTTCACGATCCGCCCACTTTCGTCGAAGACGGTTGCTGCGCGAGACACAAGCAGCCGGCCACCAAACCAGGGTCTGGTTCCCAATGTGCGCAGCACTGGCAGCCACGCCTCTTGGCTGAGAATTGTCCCGAAGCCGCCCGGTGATGCCCCAATTATTGCGACGGGCTTGCCGCCGAAGACCCGCGAAATATCGGCAGGCGGCCGCGACAGCCAGTCAATAGCATTCTTGAAAACACCCGGAATTGAATTGTTGTATTCAGGGGTCACAAGGAGCAGCCCATCCGCGGCGGCAATTGCGTCCTTAAGGGCTTGCGCGGGTCCTGGAACGCCTTGCGCGTCCTCCAAATCGCCGTCGTATAGCGGAATGTCACGGATAGACCCGACGGTCATCTCCGCCCCTTGCGGCATCAGCTCGACGGCCGCTCTCAGCAGCGAGGAGTTGAACGAACGCTGGCGCAGGCTGCCCGACAGGCTGATTAGCTTCGTCATGCGTCTCGTCCTTTCGCAAGTCCAGCCAGCCACTTCCCTGAATGCCTGATCCCTAGAACCGCGTACTGGGAGTCGTGTTCCCGCTCGGCTAGAAGTACAGTCACTACCCGTGATCAACTGCACCGACTGGCAGAAAGCCGGCGTCCCAGGGGAGACCGTAATCGACATGATTGAGAAGGGCCTGGTCGTGGATCATCCGTTCGATCGGCTGGCGCTTACGATGCGAGGCCGTTGAACAGAAGGCCCGCGCCAGTGGGGAGGCGACGCGGGCCAGTCAGGGTTACCCTATGTGCTCATCCTGACCAGGAACGAGATGGGATGAGCGGGCGTGATGGTGCGCCGGATAGGTGGCGTTAGTGGGGCGCCTGGTCTCCCTTACCGCGGCACCGCCTGGGCGACCTCTATGCCAGCGGCCCCAGGAACGCGCTGCTGCGGCCGGCGTTGGCCTGCTGCGTGCAGGCCTCACTCAGCCCCGGCCCTTCCTGCGGCTAGCCGGCCAGTAGGGCCGGGGTCTCGGATGTAATCCTGGCCCCGATGCCCAAGCAGCAGCAGCCCAACGGCACGCCCGGCAAAAAGCCGCCGGTGCCATCGATCAAAGTCCCGTAGCGCAGAAGCACTCTCCAGTCCTACTGATTTGCCCGATGTTCCCGCAGAGTCATGATATAAGCCGCCACGTCGGCCAGTTGGTCGTCGGTAAGGCGTGGGTTCGCCATGCCCCCTTTTCGCGGCACCAGCGGCAGCGCGGCGATAGCGCGACGCAACGATGCCACCGTGACGTTTGGCCGGTTAGCGATTTCCCGAAAGTTCGGCGGTCCCTTTATCAGAGGTGCAAACGGTTGATCAGCGGAGACGACGTGACAACCGGTGCAGGCCACCACAGCCAAATCACGGCCAGCATCCGCGTCACCGCGATCAGCCGGCTTCTTAGCGTTTGCCGTGTCTGCCGCAATTGCGAGGAGCGAAATGAACAAAACGCCCATCGGGCGATTGTGTGTTCCCATGCTTATTCCAGGGCTTGGCCTTCGATCGCCCGCTTGCCGGCAGCCGTAATTCTCACGCGCACGATCTCGATCATCCGGGTGCTGGCGCGTACTTGCTCGGTCATCGCAATCGCCAGCCCGTCGCGTACCAGACTAGTCACCATACTGGCCGTGACCCCATGGGCTGCCAGGATCGCGTCGGTCGTGCCGTTCCGTCCGGTGTCGCCCAGAAGAGCCAGTGCTCGGCGTTCGTCTCGGTTCATGGATCGGGCGCACTTGCCGCGAGGCTATTTGGTGGCGACCCAGACCAGAGCGACACGAAGCCGTTAGGGGAGCGTCGCCAGCTTGCAGACCCATGTGCCACAAGCTGGGGAATTTTAGAATTTAGGAGGCAGAAGGCGACTGTGATAAGTGACAGCGTCATGCCACGAGGCTCGTTTCTTTCTCACACAGCTTTGACGCGAGCTTGATCGCTGGGCTGGTCAACCGCGGCCTTGCGACGAATACGTATGAGAGGGTCCGGGCGGGCGCCAAGGATGTCGATGTCACGAAGGTGCGGATCAGGGAAGCGGGGCGGGATGCGCTTGGGCAATTTGACCGATGCGATGGCGGCCTCCCCGCCTAAGCCGCGCGTGAGCGCCGAACGACGTCGGGCGCTGAGGCTCCTCGCCAGTAGCCGCCATGGCGTAACGCGGCGCTGCTCGTCCACGGCCATGGCTTCAAACGCCGCGTGCTGGCCGGTCTCATCCGGCGCAAGCTTCGCGGTCGAGAGCCTTTCTTCCGGCCTCCGTAATCCTTACCTTGCTGACCTTGTTGCCGCCTTGAACCTTCTCATGCGTCAGGCTCGCGAATCCTTTTTCGATGAGAGTGGCGACCGTGTCTGCACCGAGATCACAGCCTGCAATGAACTGTTGCGTCAGGCCATTACCGCCAGCGGCCCCGAGCATGACGAGAGCGCGCTGTTGCACGGGACTGAAGGGCGACAGCATCGTCGCGTACCGGGCAGGCTGTTGTGGTACAGGCACCAATTGCGCTCACTCCCGCCAGGAATCCTCGAACCGGTTAGACGGCAAGGCGTTGCCGTCTCTGCTCCCATTTTGACTAGTTAGGCTTACGGCGACGCCTCACTAGTATGACTGAGTCATTTGGCTGAGTCAGTTGGCCGCATGTGATTTTGTTTCAGAATCAGATGGTTGTCGAGGCTCCTATCAGCGGGAGGCTGGGATGGGTCTCGATGGCGAACGGGAGATTACGGATCGCTTGGCGA
>WNFO01004684.1_pt1 | contig 12077 bp, 12 predicted proteins | sample 5400251 | NCBI WGS metagenome assembly WNFO01 (sample SAMN13153354, study PRJNA577476) | soil metagenome | isolation source: 100 cm saprolite under Madrone tree | place: USA:California | collected 2016-06-14
TGGGCAGCGACACCGTCAAGCAATTGGCCGCGCGGTTCAATATCCCGGTTGATCAACTCTCAAAAGTGCTGGCGCAACAGCTTCCCGCGGCGGTGGATCACGCAAGCCCCGATGGCAAGCTCCCTCACACGGCCTAGCGCTCGCAGGGACGGTTTCCGCCGACGACGCAGATTCCCCCCCCCCCGCGACCGCCGGACTACCGCTTATCGTACTGAAAAACCTGCAAAATTCTCGTACTGGCTATGTCCGGATGTAACTGGCCAACGTGATCGGGCCTGTGATATAGGCTGCCCCCGGGGTTTTCAGTCGGCCGTAGCAGTGGGACCGTGGGCATGGCCGACGCTTTTGCGTGATGGAGAGGGCGTTGAAGCACAAATATACCGTTGGAGAAACTGTCTATTTTACTGCCAGCAATGTCGCCCGTCCGGCCGATGACTGTCAGTATCGAATTAAAAATTCGACCGAGGCTTTCGAACGGGTAGCCAAGGAAAGTCAGCTCGACATCTCCTGAAGAATCGACAACTCCTATAAGAGTTGCGCACATGGCCGGATGGCGGCTCCATTTCGCTCGTCGTCAAAAGACCCGGTTCGCAGGAGCACTATGCGGAAGCTGAATGCGGGAAAATCGGCATTCACTTCCGCCGAGTGCGTTCGCTGCCGCGTTGAGGGACACCGCGCATGAACTGGGCCTGGACTACTTCGCTCGATCAGCTCTGGGGTTCGCCGACCTTCCCGATGGGGCTGACTTTGGCCGCAGCGGCATTCTTCGGGATCATCCTGCTGATTACGCTGTTGCGCGCCGAGAAATCCGTCGCCAATGGCGCACTGACAGTAATCACGTTGCTGGCCATCGGCATCGCAGCCGTCGCCACGATGCGCGGGTTCGGTCCGGGCGACCGCGGCGCGTCCGGCGAAACCCGATCCTCCCAGCAGACGAGCGCCGTGCTGCCGGCATTGTCGTGTATCGACGATCTGGCGGGGGAAACCGTTTTGACGGCGTGCGAAAAAGCATTGTTCGGTTCCGCCGAATCCACCGCCGCGGCCGTATCCTATGCGGCCTCTCAGGTCACCCGGCTGACCGCGTTCGGCGATGCCGCCGCAGCCAACAGGAACTTGAGCTACGAGTTGCTTGCGCTACGCCGTGCGATCGAGCACGACCGGTATGGGCTGATAGCGCAGGTGCTGGTGGCGCGGGACCAATGTACGCCGTCGCAATGCGCGGCTTTCCGGGCGCTGACGGATACCCACCAGATCGCGGCCAACATGACCGGGCGGACTTATGACGGTTTGGTCTCGCGTTACGCGGCGTCATGGAACGCGCCCGCGGCCGCAGCGCCGGTCGCCGCGCTAGCGCCATCGGTACCCACCGGCAAACCCACCAACGCCGAATTTCCCACGGCGGCCTCGACTCCGGCCGTCAGCATCATGACCCCGGAGCCGGGTTCGGCGGCCACGCCATCCCCGCCGCGCGCGGCGGTATCGCCGCCGGCATCGCCGACAGCATCGGCGGCGAACGCGGCATTGCTGTCACCGCGCCCGACTTCGAGTGCAGCCCCGGCTGCGCTGGCGGCGGCCAAAAAGCAATCGGCGCCGAAGCCCTCGCGCACCTCCTCCGCGCCGGTTCAGCTTGCGCCCACGGCCGCGCCTGCGGCGTCGACTGATTGACGCTTTCAAAAGCCGTCGCTGACCGCTAACTTGGAAAACCATGCCGCTTCATCTCATCAAGCTCGCCGTCGGCTGCGAATCCGTCAAGGAACTCAAGAGCTGGGTCGCCCAGCGCATGCAAGCCGCCAAGCAAAAGGGCTTGCCGCGTCATCATATTCACATCACCCGGATGACGCCGAAGCGCGTCGAGGAATTGCTGGCGGGCGGCTCACTGTACTGGGTGATCCGGGGTGAAATCGCGGCCCGCGAGAAAATCCTCGCCATCGAGCCGTTCCGTGATCGCGACGGGATCGGACGATGCCGGCTGGTGATGCAGCCCAAAGTGATTGCCGTAGCGCCACGGCCGATGCGTCCGTTCCAGGGTTGGCGCTATTTCACGGAACATGCCGCGCCACCGGATCTCGGCAAGGCCGCCGCCAGCGTCGCGGCGATGCCCGAGCCGTTGCGCCGCGAATTGCGCGATCTCGGGCTGCTTTAGCGCTTATGCCCCGTTTTGCCTTTCTGCCACGGGCTCGAGTTAAAGCGACGACGCAGTGACGATCCGCAGCCGGATCCATTCGGCTGGCGGCAATTCGATCTGACGGTGGGATTCTGAATTCCTGTCGACGATGTCGAGCAGTTCCGTTTCGACGCCCATGTCGCGCAGGTACAGGCGGAACAGTTCGCCAAATCGCACCGTGAGACCTTCGCGTCGTTCGTCGGATACATTGGGTGCCAACCGGTTGCGGATGAACATGCCGCTCAAGATCATTTTGGTGCCGGGCGGCAGGCTGCGCTGGACCCCGCCGACCAGCATCAGCACGCAGGCGAGGTCGCAGCGCGCGTCCGATAAGCTCAGCTTCGCGTCGAGCGGCCCACCCGGACGCTTGAGCGCGAAGCATTCCGCTTCGGGTTTTCCATTGCAGGCTTCGGCTTCGGTTGACCCCACCGTCGTGTCGATGCCGCGGTCGCGCAGGATCCGGCCAAGGCTGGTCGCGACATTGAGATTGGACTCGCCCCAGGAATGGATGACGACGGGAAGCTTGCGTCCGGCCTGCCGGTCCAGAATCGCAAGCAGCCGCTTGTGGGTATCCCACTGAACGGTTCCTTCGGCGGCAATCCAATCCGAGCAGCCTGGCCCGCACGCGCCGGCCGCGCCGCGCGCGACATAAAAGATCATGGCGTCGGGTGGCGAACCGAAGCCGCCGACCGGCGGCCGCTGCGGCATCTGCGCCTGCGCAAAACCGGCAGCGACAAAGGTCATCAGCCCGCCAAAAATGATAGCCCGTACTGACCAAGCGGCCATGCTGGCTGCTCCCCAGGTTATGTCCCCGGCGATATTCCGTCCCGGCGTCGCATTGCGCAAGCGGGGTCATGGTCCCTTGTTCCGGCGCAAGGTCGACCGTCGCTACCGCGCTGCGTTAGACCGCGATGTTGTCGATCAGGCGTGTCTTTCCAAGCCTGGCCGCAACCAGGATTCGCACTGGCCCGTCCTTCGCCGAGGCGATCGGCGCGAGGGTATCGGCGTGCCGAGGCTCGTAATAGTCGAGGACGAAGCCGGCGTTCGCGATCAGTTCAGCGCCGCCGGCCATCGCAGCCTCGATATTGTCGCCCGCACGCAAACGCGAGGCGCTTTCCTTCATGGCGCGATACAGCGTCGGTGCTTTCAGCCGCTCTTCCGGGGACAAATAGACGTTCCGTGAAGACATCGCGAGGCCATCGCGCTCGCGCACGGTTCGCGAGCCGATCACCCTGACGCCGAGGTCGAGATCCCCGGCCATCCGGGTCACGACCCGCAGTTGCTGGAAATCCTTTTCGCCGAAGATGGCGAAATCCGGCCGGCACTGGGTGAACAGCTTGCCGACCACGGTGGTGACGCCGCCGAAGAAGTGCGGCCGAAAACGATCCTCCAGGCCCGCTGTAGCCGGCCCCTCGGTCAATATCCGGGTGGCGAAGCCGTCCGGGTACATGGTCTTGACGTCCGGATTCCAGATCAGGTCGACATTTTCCGCGGCGAGCCTTGCGAGATCAGCCTTCCAGGTGCGCGGGTACGAACCGAAATCCTCCGTCGGCGCGAATTGGGTCGGGTTGACGAAGATCGAAACGATAACCCTTTTGGCGCGACGTTTCGCCTGCCGAACCAGCGAGACATGGCCGTCATGGAGCGCTCCCATGGTCGGCACCAGCGCCGTGGTGTTGTTTTTTGCTCTGATGCTATCGAGGGCGCGACGCAACGCAGGGACCGTGCGGACGATCATCGGGCTTCGCGACATCTGGACTCGATCTGTGTGGTCAAGAAGGCGGCGGCTTCTGACCTTGCGGCGGGGATTGAGACCTTATCAAAGCCAACGCGTCGTCGCCAAGCCGTCAGTCCAATCATTAAGGCACACGGCAAATGTTTCGAATGCGTGCTTGCGCATTTCACTTGACCGCGGTCGCGCGTAGTTGAAGATATTCGCAGGGGTCAAATCATGTTGATGCAAGCGAGTCAGGGCCAATCGGGCTCCGCGCATGTCGTTGTGCTGGGCAACGAGAAAGGCGGTTCGGGCAAATCCACCACCGCCTTGCACGTTGCTGTGGCCTTGTTGAAAGCGGGCCAGCGCGTCGCCACCATCGATCTCGACTGCCGCCAGCAAAGTTTTACCCGCTATATCAACAACCGACGCGCCTGGGCGCGCCGCACCGGCCTTGATCTGGAACTTCCGGTGCATTGCTGCATCAAGCTCGGCGAGACCATGCAGATCGCGGACAACGAATCCTCCGAGTTCCAGCAATTCATGGACGCCGTGAGCGCGGTCGAGCGGACTTTCGATTTCATCGTTATCGATACCCCGGGGTCCGATAGTTACCTGATGCGTCTGGCGCACTCGATGGCCGATACGCTGGTGACGCCGATCAACGACAGCTTCCTCGATTTCGACGTGCTGGGAACCGTCGACCCCGCCACCTATTCGGTGACCGGCGAAAGCCATTATGCGGAGATGGTGCGCGATACCAGGCGCAAGCGCCGCCAGCTCGATGGCGCCTCTACCGACTGGATCGTGGTTCGCAACCGACTGTCGATGCTGGGATCGCGCAACAAGCAGCTGGTCGCCGACGGTCTCAAGGAACTGTCGTTCAGGCTCGGCTTCCGCTCGATCGACGGTTTTGCCGAACGCGTGGTTTATCGCGAGTTTTTTCCGCGCGGGCTGACCGCGCTCGACGACCTCGACGAGACCACACTCGGCACCCGCCCGAGCATGGGCCACGTAACGGCGCGCGAGGAGGTCATGAGTCTGCTGCGCCAATTGAAACTGCCGCTCGATGAGCGCGGCCGCCGCCGTGCCGCGAACCGGGCCGAATGGTTCACGCAGGTCGACAAGCCGCTCGAAGTCCACGACATCTTCAGCGCCTAAAATAAAACCTACGGTAGCAGGCTACTACCTGCGGTGGAACGATCTTTGATCGGCCACGTTTTTACCATGCCTTTACCTAACGCCTGAACCAAACCTTGATTCGTGCCGTCCCAGGGTGAGCGGGATGGCCGACCCTCCCTTGTGCAACTGCACAATAAGAGGGTGCGTCGCACAATCATCAGGCGGTGACTTCACAACATTTACTCTTCCTGTCACGCCTGCGTGACATGTATCATGGACAAGGGACCACAGACCCGATCATTGGAACATAGGCCCCAACCTAGGCCCCCAGGGTCGCTGCGCCGAGGACGAAATATGAAACGTGGAATTGTCGTTCTCGCTTCGCTTTCTGCGCTGGTAACAGTTGCATATTTTACCGCGAGCAAGTGGGCGATCCGCCACGAGACTCTGACGTTCAACGATCCGGCCCGCGACAACCGCGCGGTTGCGGTCGACGTCGCCGTACGGCGCGACAAGGAAATGCAGGCGAATGCCGGCATGATTACGCTGCCGGTGGCGATCCTCAACCATGGCAATACCGTCAAATTCACCGAGTACTCCTTTTTGGCCAACGTGTTTGCCGCCCGCGGCTATCTTGCGGTCAGCATCCAACATGATCTTCCGACCGATGCGCCGCTGGTAACGAAAGTCGGTGAAATCTATGTCGGTCGCTTGCCGCAGTATCAGCGCGGCATTGCCAACATCCGCTTCGCGGTCGACCAAATGAAAAAGATCGAGCCGAACGCGGATTATGATCGTCTGACCATGGTCGGACATTCGAATGGCGGCGATATTTCGATGTATTTCGCCAAGATGTACCCCGACGAGATCAAGAAGGTCGTGACGCTGGACAATTTGCGGGTGCCGTTCATGACCGACGGTAGATTCAAGATCCTCTCGTTCCGTTCGAAGGATTCGGTCTTCAAGCCCGATCCCGGCGTCGTTCCCAATGAGGAGGTCTGCGAGAAATCCGGCATCACCGTCGTGCAGACCGGCTACCAGCACACCGACATGAGCGACCGCGGTCCTGATGACGCCAAGAACACGATCCAGGGCATGCTCGATAAATTCCTCGATGACGACAGCCCGCTCAAACCGGTCGAGAGCAACACGCCGAAGATCACCGAGCCGGGACCTGTCGCGCTGTACGCGCCGGTCAAGAAGTGACGGCGGGCATCGCGCCCCGATCGGAAAAATCGTGCCGGCGTCCGGTCTGACCGGAATCAGCTCGGCCGCGACGCATTGACCGCTCCCTTGTCCCGGCCCACATAAGACTCGCTGTAATCCGCGAGTGCCCATGTCCGGCGAACCGACCAAGCCCAAATCTTCCGGCGACGTGTCTTCGGCGCAAACCGGCAAAGCCGGCGGGCTGCCCGAGGCGACGCCGTCAGCTTCCGAAGACATTGCCGCCTTTGTCGCCAAGGCACGGGCGATGTCGCCCCATGCCGCGGGCGCGAGGGGTCGGCTGGTGTTCGCGCTCGACGCTACCATGAGCCGGCAGCCGACATGGGATATGGCCTGCGCGCTGCAGGCCGATATGTTCCGCGAGGCGGCGGCGCTGGGTAGCCTCGATATCCGGCTTGTCTACTATCGCGGCCTCAACGAGTGCCGCGCCACGGGGTGGATTTCCGACAGCGCGAAACTGGCAAAGCTGATGGGCAAGATCGATTGCCGCGGCGGCAACACCCAGATCGGCAAGGTGTTGTCGGAAGCGCGGCGGGAAGCCGTGGCCTCGGCCGTGCGGGCGGTGGTGTTCGTCGGCGACGCCATGGAGGAGAGGGTCGACGATCTCTGCGCCAAGGCGGGTGAACTCGGCCTGCTCAAGGTGCCGGTGTTCCTGTTCCAGGAGGGGCATGACGACGTCGCCGAACAGGCGTTCCGGGAGATCGCGCGCCTGACCGGTGGCGCGTGGTGCAGGTTCGATCCCGGCGCCGCGGCGCAACTGCGCGAGCTGCTGCGCGCAGCGGCGGCCTATGCCGCCGGCGGACGCGAAGCGCTGCTGCGGTTGTCGAAGAGCGGGAGCGGCGCCGCCAAATTGCTTGGCCAGATGAAGTGATCCCGATTCCTGTTCTTGTCAGGCGGGGACACCTTGCCGGGTCGTCGCCGGTGCGGCCTGCGGGAGCAAGCGGCGCTGCGCGATCAGGCGCAAGGTCCCAAATGCGATGAGGCCGACGGCGATGTTTGCGCCGGCGAACAGATAAGGCGCCAGAACCGCGATCGCGCCGCTGTCGCCGTGGCCGAGCATCCGGATCGGAGCGGTGGCAAGCGCTGTGACGCCGAAAGTGAAACTCCAATAGGACACCGCGAACGGCTGCTCCATGATCCAGGGCAGCAAGCGCAGCAGCAGGAGCGCCTGCAGCAATCCATAGCCGACAAGGGCATGAGCGACGAGGTCGGGGACCCCACCGTTGACGCCGAGATGGGCGACCGCGCCAACCGTCGGCGGAGCAAGCTGGATTCCCATGGTTGGCCGCAATGCGAGCGGCAGCGTCGTCACGGTATAAAGCCGATGCAGCAGCACGGACTCGATCGCGAACCACGAGAAGATCGCAAATTGTCGGCCCGATACGACTAAAAGTTCGCGCCGAGAGTAGAAATATTCGCGTCGCCGAAGTTTGCCAATAGATTGCTGGCTATCACGCCTGCAGCGCCGCTTGAGGGGGGAGGGCTCCTCAATTATTCTAATTGTACAAGCGTTGCTGGCATGGCTTCGGATAAACGCGATGTCTAATTTTTCGTCGCCCAGACGGCATACTGACGCAACCGACATCATTGAAGGCCCAAGCCGCTGCGTCAGAGTGATGGATGAAAACGGGAATTTTTATGGCGATGCAGCGACAAAGGAAGCTTGCAGTGAGCGCGGGAAAACATTGAGGTGCTTCGGAAGCAAACCGGATGAGATTGTCTGAAGGAGAGAACATGAAGCAGAGCGTTGCACCTGACATCGTGTCCAGCATGTTCGAAAAAGGAGCACTCGGACGCGTTCGGCGCACTGAACTGCCCGGACGCATCCGAAAATCCGTTCATTGTCTATCGGCTGGGACAAAGCCAGACCAGGCTTGGCAACGTGGACAAGGGCGTGGAGTATCTGCTTCGCGCCTATATGCTGGATGGTGAGGATATTTTTTCATCCGACCAGAATGGCGAGGAGTTTTTGGCCATACTGCGCAGCAGGAAGCTCGTTTAGTGCTTGCCGCTATCCGACCTTGACCATGTCTTCGTACACTCACCGCGTGACACTTCGTTCGGACACTTCCGTCAAAAAATAAGACGCGAGAACCGCGATGGCACGGTGTCGTTATCGCCTATCGTGCGGATCGCCGGCTTGAAGCGGGAAATCACCGGGTTACCCCGTCGTTGCGGCTTTCGCGACGGCTTCCAGTGCGCCAGCCATGATGTTAACCGCTGCCTCGGCTTCGCCGCTCAGTCCGTGCCGTTTCGCGAGCCAGGCCGGATCATTGTACGAAAGCCATGTCTTGCCCGATGCATCCTGCCAAGCCAGCGCCTTCAGCGGCAAGTCCAGTCCGATGGTCTGAACCGATTGCATCAGCGGCGTGCCGGCTTTGGCATTGCCGAAGATCAAAACCTCGGCCGGCCGCAGCGACAGTCCGGCGCCGGTCGCACCGGCGGCATGATCGATGCGGGCAAACACCGTCATGCCCTTTGCCTTCACCGCGGCCTCGAGCCGGTTCATGGTATCCTGCGGCCCACAACTGCTCGGTATCGTTGTCAATCCCTGTGCCGCCATTGCGCGCTCCATGGCCATCCGGCTGCGGTCGGGATTAAGAATAATGAATTTGTGCCGATAACGCCAACGTGCCTTTCGCCTGGCTGATCTTTTGGGCCGCCGGGACCGCCGGCATGTTTCTTATCGCAAGCCCCATGATATTGAATTTCATGCCTGCCCTGAACGGCCGCACCTCCGCGACTGCCTCGGACGGACCCTCACTTGGTCAACCCCGCAAGCCTCGGCAGCGTCAGGCTGATCTCGGGGATGCAGATGATCAATAGCAGCCCGGCAAACAGCGCCAGCATGTACGGCACATAGGTGCGAAAGTGCTGCCCGACGCTCAGATTGGCAAAGCGCAGCGCCATCAATAGCCCGACGCCCATCGGCGGCAGGAACAGGCCGATGCCGACGGCCGCGGTCTGCACGATATTGAAGTGGATCGGATCGATGCCCATCGCCTCGGCGATCGGAAACACCACGGGGATGAGCACGACCGCGGCGGGCAGGCCCTCCAGCACCATGCCGAACAGGCAGCTCATGACCGCGGTTCCGATCAGAAACAGCCAAGGGTGCGTTTTCAGCGGCCCGAGCACCTGGCCCAGCAACTGCGGCACCCCGCTTACGCCCATCAGGTATTGATAGACCGAGGCGACCGCGAGCAGGAATACGACCGCCGCGGTGAGGATCGCGCTGTCATAGGCGATCTTGGCCATCTCGCGCCACGAGACGTTGCGGTAATAGAGTTTGGCGGCAAGGAAGGCATAACCCGCGACCACGGCCCCGGCCTCGGTTGCGGTGATGATGCCGAGGATGAAGCCGGCGAGGATCACGAACGGCACCACCATCGGCACGGCGGCATGCAGCGCGGCGTGGCCGAGGCGCTTGAGGCTCGGCCTGGAATCGATCGGCCAGTCGTTCTGGCGCGCGCGGATGTAAACCACGGCCATCAGGCACAGCATGATGACAACCGCCGGAATGAAGCCGGCGACGAACAGCGCCACCGCCGACGTATTGGTGACCTGCGCGATCACGATCATGAAGATCGCCGGCGGCACCAGCATGCCCATCGCGGTGCCGGCGGCGATCAGCGAGGCTGAATCGCGGCGGTCGTAGCCGGCCTTGGTCATCGGCGGCATCAGCGCCGAACCGAGTGCTGAGACTTCCGCCATTTTCGATCCGCAAATGTCGGAGAAGAAATACGCCACCACGATCACCGACATGCCGAGCCCGCCTTTGACCCAGCCGATCAGCGCGCGCGCCAGTTCCACCAGCGCGTGGCTCATGCCGCAGCGCTCCATCAGATTGCCGGCGAATACGAAGGCGGGGATGGCCAGCAGTACCCAACTCTGCGATCCCGACACCAGCGCCGAGGAAAGCTGTTGCATCGGGTAGCCGCCGATCCACAACCCAGCGAGTCCGGCGACGCCGAGCGCGAACACGATCGGCATCGACAACAGGATCAGCGCAACGAAGACGATGGCGACGGTCGCGAGCAGCATCAATGGTCCGCCTCAGTGCCTGGTCAATGCTGGGGCTCGCCTTGCGGCAGCGGGGAGATCATCATCGCAAAACCGTAGACGGCGATCAGGATGCCGCCGACCACCGAAGACGCGTAGAGCCAGGCGAGGTTGATTTCGAGGCCGGGCGTCGTCAGCGTGCGGTTGAGGAGGCAGAGCTTGAAGCCGTACCACGCCGCGAGCAGACCGACGCCTGATATCAGCGCGTGATTGAAGCGGTGGATCCAGAGCTGCGCAGTCAGCGGCAAGCGATGCACGAACACCGCGAGTGCGAAGTGCGAGCGCGACTGGATGCCGATCGCGGCGCCGATCAGCGTCAGCCACGCCAGCGAGAGCTCGCCCACTTCCTCGACCCAGGTGAACGGCACGGGGTCGACATCGAGCCAGTTGGTGATGGCGCCGACGAAATAACGCAGGATCACGCCGACCAAGAGGTTGACGATGGCGAGGATGATCAGCGCCGTGACCGTGAATTTCGGGACGGCTGAAACTATACGCAGCATGCGCGAGGAAATTCCGGAAGATGGATGGGGCGGGCGAGGGCGCGGGAGACTGGAGTCCCCGCCCCGCGGCCAACTCAGACCTTGAAGCCTTCGATCTCGTCCCACAGCGCGCCGTACTGGCTCTTGTAGGCCGGCCATATCTTCTGCTGCGCAACTTTCCGGAATTCGTCGACCTTGGCTTCCACCACGATCATGCCGAGCGGCTCCAACTCCGATTTGGCCTTCGCGAAATTGTCGACCGACTCGGTCATCTCACGGATCTTCTCCTGCGCGGCCCGCGCAAGATCCATCATCAGCTTCTGCTGCTCCGCCGACAGCCCGTTCCAGATGTCGAGATTCATCACCGCGTTGGTCGGGCCGTAATTGTGATAGGTCAGCGAGGCATATTTCGACACCTCGTAGATCTTCAGCGCCTTCATGTTGACAATCGGCAGATCGCCGCCGTCGATCACGCCCTGCTTGGCGGCGGTGACAACCTCGCCATATGCCATCGGCACCGCGCTGCCGCCGAGTCCGTTGATGGTGTCGCCGAAGATCTTGGCCTGCTGCACGCGGATTTTCATTCCGCGCAGGTCCTTCGGTTCGACGATCGGCTTTTTTGATGTCCAGAAATGGCGGAAGCCGTAATCGAAATAGCAGAGCACCTTGAGCTTGTAGTTGTCCTCGATTTGCTTGCCGATCTTGTCGCCGATCGTCCCGTTGAGCATGGCGTAGGCCGAGGCGTAATCCTTCACCAGATAGGGCACGAGCAGCGCGCCCATTTCCGGAAATACGGTCGCGGCGGCGCCCGCCGGGCTGCCCATCGCGATGCTGCCGGACTTGACCGCGTTCATGATCTCCAGCTCCTGCGGGATCAAGGTCTTGCCGAAGAACTGCATCTCAAGCGCGCCCTTTGACTGCGCGTTCACTTCCTTCGCCATCCAGTCGAACGCGACCGCTGCCGATTCCGGGATCGCGTTGATATGCGCGAATACGAGTTTTTTCGGCTGGGCTTGTGCGAATGCCGGTGCGCGGCCAGTGGCTAAAATGCCGGCCATGCCGGCGCCTGCGCGCAGAAGCGTGCGGCGATTGAACGAGACGCGGCTCTTGGGAGCTGACATGAGGTTCCTCTAAGAGTAGCTTTTTTGCTGCAGTCCAGCGGCCGGGTAGGGATGACCGACCGGTCCGGGAACAAGCTTACAGCATATCCGGCAGGTTGCCAGTGGGATGCCCGGCGTTTTGCTGCTGCCGAAAAACCCTCGCAGCTGCCGTTTGATCGCGTAGATGGCCTTGGAGGCCCCTTGGCCGT
>WNFO01006760.1_pt1 | contig 12074 bp, 11 predicted proteins | sample 5400251 | NCBI WGS metagenome assembly WNFO01 (sample SAMN13153354, study PRJNA577476) | soil metagenome | isolation source: 100 cm saprolite under Madrone tree | place: USA:California | collected 2016-06-14
TCGATGCAAACCGCTGTGGCCGTTTCGGGTCGTGTCGTCTCGATTCCGGCAATAAATCCGCACTGTCGAACCTCTTTCACATCGGGAAGCTCCTTTAAACTGGCAAGTGCCGAGCCGAGATAGCGGATTTTCGGCTGCAGAGCTTCCAAAACGCGCTCTTTTTCAAAGACTTCCAGGCTTGCTTTGGCCGCGGCGCAACCAAGAGCGTTTCCCGTGTAGCTATGGCCGTAAGCGAGCGCTTTACCTTCGGCCACTGAGCCGTTGAACGCGGAAAACAGTTTTTCAGAAATCAAAGTAACAGCGAGCGGAAGATATCCTCCAGTCAAACCTTTGCCTAAAATCATTATGTCCGGAATCACGCCGTCATGCTCGCTGGCGAACATTCGCCCGGTCCGGCCGAAGCCGGTCATGACTTCGTCGACGATTAGCAACGTTTCGGTCCGGCTGCACCATTCGCGAACAGCCCGTAATGTGCCAGGTGGCCAAAGGCGCATCCCGGCGGCTCCCTGAATAAGCGGCTCGATCACAACGGCAGCAATCTTAGCTGCCTCGGCGGGGGCAAGGGCTTCCAGCGCGTTGATATCAGGAACTTGGATGGCGGGAAAGTTCCACCTTGGCGATGCGATTTTGAACAGTGTCGCGGCCCCCAGACTGGCTGCACCCGCAGTATCGCCATGATAACCGCTTCGAAAAGCGATAAACTGACGCTTTCTCGAACGCCGCAGCCGCCAGTACTGATCGGCAACTCTCAAGGCGACCTCGATTCCAGTTGAGCCGTCATCAGAGAAAAAAACTTTGTTCAAGGGAGTATCCGGGAAGAGCGCCACGATCGCGTGCGCTAGTTCGATAGCCGCAGGGTTCGTGAAGCCGAGAAACGACGTGTGCGCAACGCGACTTAATTGGCGCCGGATGGCCGCGTTGATGTGCGGATGATTATGGCCATGGATGTTTGTCCAGATGGATGAATTACCATCGATGTATTCGCGGCCTCTGCTATCGCGCAGCAGTGCGGCCCGGCCTTCGACTAAAACCAGTGGCTCATGTTCCGCCGCGCACCATTCGCGCATATCGGTAAACGGATGCCAAACGAACCGCTTATCCCACTGGACAAGTTTGTCTGTGTTCCATTCAGCCATAGCAGCCCGGTACCTTCAAGAGGCGATTACACCAAGGTTTCAATTGGTGAGTCATTCCAGAAGCTCCAAATCCCAATTCCCAAATCCCAGCTAAAGTTCAATCATCAATCCCAAAAAGGGCAGCGCGCGATTATCCGCTTTTCGAGATAATCGACGAAAAAATTAGGGTCAGCTCCCGCGCCTCGGTTGCTAAAGTCTCGCGCGCAACAACGTTGCTTTTCGCAAAGCCCGCATCGACTAATCGCAAAAAGAGCCGACTCTCTTTCGCTTCTTTTCGGCAAATCTTCACACGCATCAGAAAATCCTTCTTGCTCAGAGCTTCATCCGCTTCGATCCAGTTGGCCGCTACAGAGCCGGAGGCGCGCACTAACTGCTTAATATCTTCAGTATTGCTCACGGTTCGCGGCAATTGCTTCACAAACGCCCGCACTGATTGCGCAAACTCAAATGTTCGATCCTCTAGGTCTCGTGGTTTAGCGCCGTCGTCCATTTTGAAACTTGGGATTTGATCCTTTATTTTGGGATTTGGAACTTGGGATTTGGAGCTTGCCATCTCGACGACGTCGGTGGAGCAGTCAAAATGGCTTGAGGCATCGATTAGCGTCTCGGTGTTCCGTCACTCATCGCCGCGTTGCTCTTGGATTAATTTCTCAATCGACGCAACGTCTTCGGCCGAAGCGCGCCGTCGCTGATATTTTCGAACGATAATTTCTTTTAACGCTAACAAGTCCTCCAGCAACGGGCGCTGATAATAGGTCCACTCAAGATCGTCTGCAGCCTTCGCTTGGAACCGCCACGCGCCGCCGAACTTTGTGGCTCGCACTTCACGTTTCGTTCCATGCTGATTCCTGTCCCTCCATATGTGTTGACTCCGCATTGCGATAAGACCTTACATTAGCCAGCTTTCGGAACACAGGCATCTTGGCTGTGCGGCCGCCGGACATTTTGTCCGGTGCTTTTCAGCAGAGTGCAGCTCCGCTGGCCGCACAGGCTCTAAGCCTATGTTCCTGACATCATGAAAGACGTAGCTAAACTGGCGGTCTATTTTATCGCGATCGTCATCGTTGGAGCAGTCCTCGCTCCACTTCTCTTTTGGTCAGCCCAGTCGCTTGCAGCGCACGGCATATTTTCGTCTCTGGCAAGGTACGATTTTGAAACGTTCTTTCACCGCGCCATCCTGATCGCTGCCGCTCTCTTACTCTGGCCCTTTCTGCGCGTCAGCCATGTGCGTGGAATGGCTGATCTGGGTCTTGTGCCCGATCCGCGGTGGGGCCGCGATCTCTGCGCTGGAGTTGTTCTCTCCGCGGTTCCCCTGCTCTGTTGCGGTGCTTTGCTTATTGCATTTCATGTTTACTCCTTTCGGCACATCTTTGCCTGGTCGCGCTTTGGTAAGCTGTTTCTTGCTTCAATCACTGTTCCGTTTATCGAAGAGTGGTTCTTTCGCGGGATCATCTTGGGCGTTTTACTCAGAACAGGTCGAAAGTACATGCCAATCGTTGTCGTTTCCGCGCTGTTTGCAGCAGTCCATTTTCTGAAAGCCCCGGAACGAACATCCGCCATCGTAACATGGAGCTCAGGCTTGAATTCCATTGCCAATTCACTTGGACGAATTAGCGACCCGATGATGCTGGCGTCCGCGTTTGTGACGTTGTTTGTTATTGGGTGCATTCTCGCGGACGCGCGCGTGCTGACGCGTTCCTTATGGCTCTCGATTGGGCTTCATGCTGGATGGATCTTCGGCAGCGGTGCCTTCAGCTTGTTGGCGCGCCAGCAAGCGCTTGCCCTTCCGTGGCTTGGGAAAAATCTGCTTGTTGGAGTTATCCCGCTTGGCGTAGCCACATTCACCTGGATAGCAATGCGGACCTGGCTAAAAAATGATCGCCCTTCAAAAGTTTGAACTGTTGCAGTCGGCCGTATCGCTTCTCTACCCACCGCTGTGCACAATCTGCGGGAGAAGCATTCGAGCTGGCGAGTATCTCTGCGATCAGTGCGAAACAAAAGCTGTCCGTATCGTCGCGCCATTTTGCGAGAAATGCTCGGAACCCTTCGACGGCGCTATCACTGGAGTATTTACGTGCGCCAACTGCGCCCATCGCACGATTTACTTCGACGCAGCCGTGGCCGCATACCGCGGTCGTGGTATCGTTCGCGAGGTCATTCACGAATTCAAATACGGTCGGCGAATTCACCTGCGCCATCTTGTAGCGCGTTGGCTCCGTTCTGCTCTGGACGATGAACGGCTGTTGGGACGTTGCTTCGACGTCATCATTCCAGTGCCATTGCATCCAACACGGCAACGCGAACGCGGATTTAATCAGGCTACCCTGCTTGCAGAATTGCTAAGCGCGCAGACCTCGATTCGTTGCAAACCGCTACTCGAACGCACTCGATACACGACCACACAAACCGCGCTTGATCGGCCCGAGCGCATGGAAAATTTGCATAACGCATTCCGTTTACGAAAAAACGCGGACGTGCGAGGTTTGCGCGTGTTGTTAGTCGACGATGTTCTTACCACCGGTTCTACGTTGAACGAGTGTGCGCGGGTTTTGAAACGTGCGGGCGCGTTCTCGGTCCATGCGGCCACCGCAGCACGCGCATAAGTCCATGGCAATTTTCAAGAAGCCAGCAATCAAGGCGGAGGCCGGCAAAAAGCGGGAAATTCCGCGCGGCCTTTTTCAGAAGTGCCCCGGCTGCTCGGAAGTCGTGCCTGAAATCGAGCTGGCGCAAAATCAACGCGTCTGTCCCCGCTGCGACTATCACTTTGCGCAACCCGCCAAGGAGCGGATTCAGAATCTGCTCGATCCGGACACTTTTGTAGAAATGGATGCCGACTTGAAATCCGTGGACGTTTTGCGTTTTCAAGGAATGGCCACGTATAAAGATCGACTCAAGAAATACCACGAGAGCACGGGACTGCTCGACGCTGTCATCAGTGGGTATGGAATTCTTGACGGCTACAAGGTGGCGATCGCGGTGATGGATTTCGGTTTTCTCGCTGCGACCATGGGATCAGTCGTTGGCGAGAAAATTACGCGCATGATTGAATACGGCACGGCCCAGCGCTGCGCGGTCGTTATCGTCGCGGCTTCCGGAGGCGCGCGGATGTACGAAGGAATGTTGAGCTTGATGCAGATGGCAAAAACAAGCGGCGCACTCGCGCAACACGCCAAGGAACGGCTTCCATACATTTCCGTTCTTACAAATCCGACGACTGCTGGAGTCATGGCCAGCTTTGCTTCACTGGGCGACGTAATTATCGCTGAGCCCAAAAGCATGATCGGTTTCGCCGGGCCGCGGGTGATCAAAGAAACTACGCACCAGGAGTTGCCCGAACGATTTCAGACCGCTGAATTTCTTCAGGAACACGGTTTGATCGACATGATCGTGCCTCGCAAAAAGATGCGAGAGCAGATTAGTCAGTTGCTCGGTTATTTCGCTGTTACGCCGTGAACGTGGGAGGGGCCTTGGTGCCGCGACCTCGTCTACCATACAAACAGGCGCTTGCCTGGCTTTACAGCCTCCAGCGCTTCGGGATCAAACTCGGACTGGAAAATACGCGACGGCTGCTCACTGAATGTTGTAGCGGCGTTTGTGTCAAACGCCCGGCGCTCGCCGCGGCGAGCGCCTCTACACCCAAAGTCATCCACGTCGCAGGCACGAACGGCAAAGGCTCCGTTTGCGCCATGATCGATTCGATCTGTCGCGCGCAAGGATATCGCACCGGCCTCTTCACATCCCCTCACCTCGTCACGTTCCGCGAGCGCATTCGTGTGAACGGCGAAATGGTTTCCAAGGATGCAATTGCCAACGGCTTGACTGCGATTCGCAATGTGGTCGCGGATTGGGATCCGCATCCGACTTTTTTCGAAGTCACGACCGCGCTTGCACTGAAATGTTTTTCCGAAGCGGAAATGGACGTGGTTATTCTTGAAACGGGAATAGGCGGACGCCTCGATGCGACCAACGCCGTTCAATCTGATGTCTCAGTTATTACACAAATCGATTTTGATCATAAGGAATGGCTGGGAAACACGCTCGCTGAGATCGCCAGTGAAAAAGCGGGAATTATTAAGCCCGCAATTCCAGTTGTCTGTGCCCCGCAGCGACCCGCGGCAGAAAAGGTCATTCGCGTGCGAGCTGCTGACTGCGACGCGCCACTGGAATTTGTAACTGAATGGTACGACGGTTCGCCAATTGCCTTGCGTGGCAATTATCAAAAACAGAACGCCGCCGTGGCAATCGCTGCGCTACGCGCGGCCAAGATCGACGTCAATAATTCAACGATCGCGCGTGGACTTGCTACCGTCGAATGGCTCGCTCGTTTTCAGACGTGGGATGACCGCACAATCATCGATGGCGCGCATAACCCGGCTGCCACGCGTGCTCTCGCCGAAACGTGGCGCGAAGTTTTTAGCGATCAGAAAGCGACGCTTATCCTCGCGATCCTTTCGGACAAAGCTCTGCGCGCAATCTGCGAAGCGCTCGCGCCGATTGCAGACTCCGTGATCCTCCCCAGAATTCGCAGCGAACGCGCGGCCGCCCCAGAAGAGTTAGCAAAAGTCCTATCCAAGATCACTCCACCACTCCCCTATTCCATCGCTCCAACTGTTGGCGACTCATTGACGCTGGCGCGCTCAAAACCAAATCCAATTTTGATTACAGGTTCACTCCATTTCGCTGGCGAAGTTCTCGCCGATCTGCGCGGCGAATCCGCTGCCTTCGAAGAATGCGCACAGTGAGTCCTCCAGCGGGAAACGTGCATCTGGGGAGCGCAGGCTGCCAGCCTGCAGTTGCCGGCAACTTGCCGGCAACATTTATGTCCACACGATTCAATTTGGCACGCGAACGTCTCGGCAAGCTGCCGAGACGAACAGGCCAGCGGCCTGTGCTCCCCAGGGAATTAGGGTTCAACCCGCGGGAGCAACGGATGTTTTGCCGGTGATTGAACCAGGCTTGCAAGTAAACCTCGATCCCCCTAACTTGCTCGGCCGATTGAAGACGACCCCTGGAACGCTCCGGGAAGGCGGAGCGAGTTTTGCCACCACCCACTGGAGCGTCGTCGCGCAGTCCGCTCTCACAAATGTACCTGAGGCGGAAGATGCGCTTGCGAAATTGTGCGGGACCTATTGGCCGCCCATCTACAGCTTCATCCGCCGGCGCGGTTACCCTCCTGCTGATGCGCAGGATCTCACCCAGTCATTTTTCGCATTTTTTCTGCGGACCAAAGCTTACGCGCGCGTGGATCGGGTACATGGCAAGTTCCGCTCTTTTCTGCTCGCGTCGGTGAAAAATTTTCTCTCGGACAATTGGGACCGTGACCGAGCCGCCAAGCGCGGCGGCAATTACGAGTTCGTTTTGTTCGATCAGCAAACGGCGGAAGCGATTTACGATGCAGCAAGCGCAAGCGATTCAACGGCGGAATCTTTGTTTGATGTCCGCTGGGCAAAAACGCTCACATCCGGTGCGCTCAATTCGTTGCGCCAGGAATTGCACTCCGAAGGAAAGACCGAAATTTTCGAACAACTCAAAAGCTTTCTTATCGGTGGCAGCGTTATCCTTTCGTATGACGAGGCGTCGACGCGCACCGGGCTGCCAGCAGCGACAGTGAAGACGCACGTTCATCGGCTACGCCTGCGTTACCGCGAGATCGTGCGCCGCGAGGTTGCTCGCACAGTTTCGGCGCCGCACGAGATCGACGAAGAGCTACGTTATCTGTATACCGTTTTGGCGGAAGCAGCATGAACGACGCTCCAATCGCCGAATCGACCACGACTTGCGCGCAGTGCGGGTCGCCACTCACGTCTTCCACCGATAGTGAAAATGCTTGTGTCACTTGTCTGCTGCACATCGCGCTAGGCGATGAAGGCGGACCGCATCGATTTGAGCAAGATGCGCCGGTCGAGTTCGGTAACTATCAACTACTCGAAGAGATTGGCCGTGGCGGCCAGGGTGTCGTGTATCGGGCGCGTCAGAAAAGTCTCAATCGTATCGTAGCACTCAAAGTCATCGGGCTGGGTCCGTGGGCCACCGAAGCGCATCTCAAGCGCTTCCGCCGCGAAGCGGAAGCCGCCGCGAGCCTCGACCATCCGTGCATCGTTCCTATCTACGAGATTGGCGAACGTGATAGCTCTTGCTACTTCAGCATGAAGTTTGTCGAAGGCGGACAACTCGACAAACCTGCCAAGGGCGAGCCAATGCCGATTCGGTGTGCGGTGGAATTAATCGCGAAGGTCGCACGCACTGTGCATTTCGCGCATGAACATGGAATTCTCCATCGCGACATCAAACCTGGGAACATCTTGCTGGACGCCAAAGGCGAACCGCACCTGACCGATTTCGGTCTTGCGAGATTGGTAGAGACAGAGAGCACCGTCACGCGCACACGGGAAGTGATGGGAACGCCGAGCTACATGGCGCCAGAACAGGCGGTGGGAGATAACGCGGGTATCAGCAGTGCCACGGATGTCTATGGACTTGGAGCAGTACTTTATCAATTGCTGACGGCTCATCCTCCGTTTGCCGGTGGAACAACCTACGAGACGATCAAGCTGCTCCTGGATACCGAGCCGCGGCGACCGCGCGTGCTAAACCGCAAGATAGATCGCGATCTTTCAACGATTTGCCTCAAATGCCTCGAGAAGGATCCAAAGCGTCGATACTCGTCCGCTCTCGCGCTGGCTGAAGACCTCGAACACTGGCTAAAGCACGAACCAATTCAGGCGCGGCGCACCGGAATTTTGGCGCGCGGCAAAAGGTGGGTGCGACGAAATCCAACTATGGCGATCGCAGCAGTATTACTGGTCGGCCTGGTCGCGGCCGTCGGCGTGATCATTTCGAAAAGCGACTGGTTGCAGCCGGCACCCGGGAACGGCATTGCGGTGCTGCCGTTTGAAAATCTCAGCGAAAACAAAGCCGACGCCTACTTTGCGGAAGCGATCCAGGACGAAATCCTTACCCGGCTGTCAAAGATCTCCAATCTAAAAGTGATCGCGCGCACTTCGACCGAGCATTACAAAAGCAAGCCGAACAATTTGCCCATGATCGGAAAGCAATTGGGCGTGGCATACATTCTCGAAGGGAGTGTGCAAAAGAGGACCGACGCCTCGCGCGTGAATGTGCAGCTGATCAAAGCAGCCACCAGTTCGCATGTCTGGGCCGAGACGTTCGATAGCAAATTGACGGACATCTTTGCAGTCGAGACTGAGATTGCGAAAACCGTCGCCGACACTCTACAAGCGAAACTCACAGGTTCAGAAGAGCGGGCGATTGCTGCCAAGCCGACTGAGAATCCAGAGGCACACGAGCTTTACTTGAAGGGTCGTTTCTTCTGGAACAAACGCACGAGCTCGGATTTGAAAACGGCCATTCAGTATTTCAATCAGGCGATCGAGAAAGACCCGGGCTATGCGCTGGCCTATGCCGGTTTGGCTGATGCTTATGCAATTTTGACAGCATACGGCGCGACACCGGTATCTGAATCTCTTCCTCGAGCCGAGGCGGCAGCAAAAAAAGCGCTCGAACTCGACGACTCGCTCGCCGAAGCGCACACGTCGCTCGGTCTGCTATTATTTTACAATCTCGATTTTCAGGGCGCGACGAAGGAGTTTGAGCGCGCGATCGCATTAAATCCGAATTACGCCACCGCCCATCACTGGTATGGACTGGGCCCACTAAGGTGCGTTGGCGACTTTGATAAAGCGATTGCCGAGCTCAACCGCGCGCTACAGCTCGATCCGCTCTCCTTGATCATTAACGCCGACCTCGGCGCCGGCTTGGTGACGGCGCGCCGTTACGATAAAGGGATCGCGCAGTTGCGGAAGACGATCGAGATGGACCCATATTTTTACTACGCGTACTTGAATCTCGGGAAAGCGCTTCAGTTGAACGGACAACTCGATGAGGCAGTGACCGAGTACAAGAGAGCCGCCGCACTTAACGACGATTCATTGGTGATTGGGCTACTCGCGCAGGGCTACGCGAAACTCGGACAACGCGACGAAGCACTGAAGACTCTGGAGCAATTGCAACAAACAGCGACTCGACGGTATGTGTGGAACTACACTTTTGCTCTTGTGCACATAGCGCTTGGTGAAAAGGACAAAGCGATCGACTACCTCGAGCGTGATTACCGCGAGCACGCCGATTATGAACTCGCCTTGATCAAAGTGGACCCGATGCTCGATCCGCTGCGCGGCGATCCGCGTTTCGAGGCGCTGGTGTCAAAAGTTTTCGCGCCGAAAGGGAATTGACCACAGCCTGCTCGCCGTGGCGAGGATCGCACGGATAACACGGATAGGTAGGGCGCGACCGCCTGCCACGGCGTTCGGAGTCCCGAACGCGTAAAGAAGAAGTTTCTACGCGAGCACTGCGCGGCTTATACGCGGTTCCGCATTTATGCGGTCTGAGGGAGACACGAATTCCACGAATCGTCACGAAGCGGTCTTGGAAATTTGTATTCAAATTCGTGTGCATTGGTGAAATTCGTGTCTCGCAGCATTCAGGTAGAGCGGGTCCCGATGAATAGGCGCACGCCGGTTCGCGCCGCAGGCAACGAACGGCGCGCACCCATTCGACTTCGCTCAGGGCAGGCTGTGACTCGCCGTAACCATCTTTGACAAAATCATCCGTGACATCCGCGTCATCCGTGGTTCGTCCTGCAGTAAAAAATTTCATTTTTTCTGAAACGCTCCCGGTTTTTTTCCTTTGTAAGGGAACGAACACAAAAAAGAGACCTATGAACAACCGAAGCTTACCTGTGAAAACACGAATTCTTTTTCTGAGCGCGCTGGTAGGTGCAGCTTTCGTTTGGCTGCCAATTGCTCAGGCAGCCACCATCACCGTCACAAATACCAACGACGGTGGCGCCGGCTCGCTGCGCCAAGCGCTTGCGGACGCAAACAACGGCGACACGGTCAATTTCGACTCTTCGCTCAATGGACAGACGATCACACTTATCAGCGGCGAGCTGCTCGTAAACAAGAGCGTTACCATCAATGGACAACCGAGCGGTTATGGGCGGTGGCATCTACAACGATGGTTCTGGTTCCGGCGGCAACGCAACGCTGAGCGTCATTAACAGCACCCTGAGCGACAACAACGCGGGCTCCGCCGGCGGCGGCGGCATCTACAACAACGGTAGCAACGGCGGCAACGCAACGCTGAGCGTCCTCAACAGCACCCTTAGGGCCAACATAGTGAACGCGTTCCCCAGCCAGACCGCCCACGGCGCCGGCATCTACAACGACGGTTCTGGTTCCACAGGGACAACAACGCTGACTGTACTCAACAGCACCCTCAGCAACAATTCAGTGATTGGCCAAAGGGGCAGCGGCGGCGGCATCTACAACAAAGGTGCTACTTTCCTAAGCGTCCGCAACAGCACGCTCAGCGGCAACTTCGCGCGTTCCGGCGGCGGAATCTACAATTTAGGAGGAGGAAGGCTCGGCGGCACCATCTTTAACGCAAGCCCGATCTACACCTTAAGCGGCACGCTCATCTCGATCGGTTACAATCTCAGCAGCGATGACGGCGGCCGCGTTTTATACCGTGATGGCGACCGAATCAATACCAACCCATTGATCGGCCCATTGCAGGCCAATGGAGGACCAACCTTAACCCACGCGCTATTGCCCGGCAGCCCGGCCATTAATGCTGGAAACCCAAACTTCACTCCGCCACCCGACTACGACCAGCGCGGCCCGGGTTTTGATCGTGTCGTGAACGGCCGGATCGACATCGGCTCATTTGAGGTGCAGGCAACACCAACGGGAACACCAACGCCTGAGCCAAGACCTACACCGACGCCACGTCCGTAGCCTACTTCGTTGGTAGGGAGGAATGCCGACGACTTGTTGATCAGTGACGCCAACGTGCTGGAAAGCTACAATAAAGGCACGTTGACACGGAACTGCACGCCGTAAGCGGAAAGTGAAACTCTCGCAACGACTGCGCCATTTTAAGAAAATTACCTCGTGCCGCGCTGTCGGTCACGCCTCGGCCAATAATATCCTAATCTTTCGGCGTCGGGACGATGCCGTATCTGTGGGGGCCAAAGGCGCTCTGTCGCTGCGAGCCTTGGGCGTTTGTCCCAGGTTTACCACAGCGAATGGTCCTGTGGCGGACGGGAGATTAGAGCGCGCCTTGCCCTAACACGTCCCGTCGCGAAATCGGCGGTTCTAAGAGCAGGAAAAATTTTCTCATTTTTTCTGAAACGCTCCCGGTTTTTTTCCTTTGTAAGGGAATGGAACTCAAGAAAACAAACGTCCCATGAACCCTTCAATCATACCTTTGTTACTAGCAGTGGGCGCGCTTCATGCATCCGATGATTGGGTGCGGCTTAATAACACTCACGGATGGGCCCTAAATTACCCGGCCTCCTGGGAAGCGTATGTCATGCAAGCACCCGATTCCGGGCGAGAATTATCTGTTCGAGAGAGCGACAACGTAAACTTCAGCGGTCCTAAAGATTGTTACGAACGCAAGGAGCGCTGCGGTATTTTCCAAATCTCTCTGGATTCTGTTAAGGCAAATCGGCACTTTGATTTCGAGAAATACGTCGATGGTGAGACGCAGAATTCGAGCGTCATCTCAAAAGAAGCCGGCCAACTCGACGGAATGCCGGCGTACTTCATTAAACTGCCCAAAGGTCAGCGTTTGGTTATCGTGAAATATAACAGCTCGATATTTCGCATATCGTACGGTCCCAATGACCACAAGCCGACGGATAAAACGCTAGAGGAAATGTTTAATAGAATGTTATCGACCGTGAAATTTAAAAAGTAAAAGATCGTCGGATCAGGAGCTTGGTATGAGAAGAAAATTTGTTCGTTTAACAATGTTTATCTGTTTAGGAAGTGCAGTCACAAGCCTGTATGCGATTCCCTCGGAGAAACAATTCGATGGTGAATGGGGCTCGCACAAGGGTTTCGATTTTGG
>WNFO01004477.1_pt1 | contig 12072 bp, 15 predicted proteins | sample 5400251 | NCBI WGS metagenome assembly WNFO01 (sample SAMN13153354, study PRJNA577476) | soil metagenome | isolation source: 100 cm saprolite under Madrone tree | place: USA:California | collected 2016-06-14
CAGAGCTATTTTGTCGACATTTAAACCGCCCGTCTCGTATATAGCTGGGTCGGGTAATTCCTCGACTTGTGAGGGTAAATGGGAGTGCACGACCTCATGCAGTGGCTCTGCAGCTGCATCGTCAGCTTGACTTTCGAGATGGACCGTGCCAGTTGAACGATATGGACTTTGGATGGCACCCGCGCGCAGTCGAGGGCCGGCGTAGAAATTGGATGGGGAGGTAGTAGACATTTGAAGGAAGAGTGATGGACATTAGCAATGCATGGCCTATGCATGGTTTTTGGGGTTGCGGATGTCAGCATAAGTCAGCGAATTGGGATCATCATAGATCGGCTGACGAGTAGCCAAGGCACCACGGGTCGTGTGTGGGAGTGGTGTGGGTAATGAGTAACACCATGAGGTCCTGAAACAGATCTGGCGTATCACACGCCATCAGGCGCCGTGATCACGGTTGGCTTTTGGCCATTGTCGCATGGCAGGTTGTCTATGACAGGTCGGAAAAGGGTCGGCAACTGGTACGCCATGACTGGCCAGCAGCGCCCAAGTTACGGTGAGTCGAGTAATACCCTTCGATTGAGGGAGCGCGATATGACTTCTGGCTGGTGGATTAGGCTGTATTGGTAGCTGTGACCGTGACCGTGACACGCTGGTCAGTACCATCTCCTGAGGGCGTTGTAAGCACTCGGCATTTCGATTGCTAGGGCATGCTGCCCTAGGCTGAAGCAGACAAATGAGACCGGAACTGTGCTAGACAAGAGTCAGGTGAAATGCACTCTCAGGCTGAAGGCGAATTATACTCGCAATCAAGCCTTAAATCAAGCTCTCATGTCAGATACTTTGTATGTCATTTGGATTCGGCCGTACCCAAGCCTGCAGCGTATCATGGAATGCGTCATACAGTACGTATACGGCATAAGAATTCTGGAGTTTAAGCCTGCTCCGATAAGTCTTAGGCTGACTATATAAATTCACTCAGGCTGTGATGTATCATGCGTTCAGGTGATCATGAGGGCGATTATTGGGAATCGTGGCGGAGGTAGAACATTGCCATTGAAATTTGTAACGAAAAGATGAGATGAGAGAAATAATACGCAAATGCTATGACTACAAGCAGAGAATGTGAGGATTAGGCATAATCTACGACGAAGTTGTTATTTTGGAGTCACAGTACAATTAAAGCGATGTGAAATGTGGGAACAACACTAGCCAGTAATATACAGATTTCGTGACGGCTTGAGGTAATCGCGAAAATGGAAAGAAAGCGCTAAGACGGACAACAGCACAAAGGTATCTAGATGCGCACGCGCATATAAAAGCGAGAAAAAAGTTCAACCTCGTAGTCCACACACCGCGGCCATGCTGACACAGAATTGCTCTTCAAAGGGAAAACCTGAAAACGATCAGCGCAGGTTGCGTTCTCCCTGGTCATGTTCCTCCGTCCTAATACCGTGGATCCGAGCCGCCCCTGGAACATACAGTGCCCCGCGATTATGCGCACTACGCTCCTTACGACGTTGATGTGTTGGGGCGGGGAATGGCTCGGGTTGGCCAGCCTGTAGCCCACTCGAATAAAATATTTTTGGCCGCCAGGACTCACGCTCGTCCATAATGGCTGAATTCTTGAACTTCTCTACGAGTGCTTCCTTTCCCCTAGAATGCAGGTTAGCTCTCGCATGACCAGGGAAGGAAAAGACAAACTACGAACTGGTAGTTCGCATAGGACATTTGAAGGACTTTCTCGCTGGCATACATATTCCTGTGCGCAACTTAGCGAGATACCTTGATAAAAACCCAAAGACTCACCACCTGACGCCGAGTCGTGCCTTCGCAAAGCGAAGGAGATCGTCGACTGTAATGAAATTAACGAACGCATACCCAACATTACAGCCTGGTTCTCCGTTAGACAGGTCGCCGCCAGAATAACGTGCATACCATTTTTGAAGTCCATCCTCAAGTAAAAAAAGTCTATGCGTCGTGCACAGACGCGCTCGATAAACGTCATCAAGTCTTTGTCGGTCATTTTGTTTGGGATGTTCTTGATCATCACCGTCGTGCGCATATCCTGCCCGTTTTCAATCCGGGCGATATTCAGGTTATTGTCCATCTGTTGTTCACTCGGTTCATGCGAAGGTGCCGTGCGGTACTTCAGTTGGTTCTGCGCTACCTGAGGTGACACGCGCTGTGAAGGCAATTGTGTCTGCGGAGGAACGGTCCGTCGGGAGGTATGACTGTGTGCTGGTCGAGGGAGAATATATTCCGGAGTATATGTGGTGGGACCCGTAGGAATGAATGTCTGAGTGCAAGGATGCAGGTCATATGGCCCGAGTTGTCCATGGCCGTAACTTGAAACCGCTTCGTGTGGTCCTCGCAGATACGTAGACTCTTGGCAGTGATGACCCACTGAAGGAAAACCCTCCTGATTGTCGACAAGGCGCTGACTTGCATCGAAGCTTTGGGTCCGCCGGCGCTCGCCCGGACGATCCACAAATTCTGGCTCCCAATCTACGGGTGCAGTAATCCGTCTGCGGAGGTCCTCTGCGAGTCGTGTGCTAGCCAAGGAAAATGCTTTTACACCGTCTCCTGCCTCAGCACTGGCGCTACGCGGTCTGGCTGAACGCAGGGGCGGTGATTCTTCCGTTATTGAGGCTTCGGCGCTCGGAAAAGGGACGACACTCTGCAAACTGAGACCGATTGGTTGTGGAGGGGCAAGAGGGATGGTGGGATGAATCGGCGACAGCAATTTGGTGGTGTAAAGGGCAAATTGGGCCCCAAGGACGTGCGGCCTATCGTGTAGATCCTGGAATGCTGCTTGCGTCTCGCGCACATCATAGTACTCAACATAAAACCACTTTACAGGAGACGATGTAAGCCCACGTTTCAGAGGCGGCGATAATATTCGCAGACTCACCTGTCCCTCTCCCAAACGCGGGTGCCATTCACGGAACGCTAGTAAAGTGCCAAAGCGATCAAGAATCGAGCGGACCGTGGAAGGTTGGGTGGAGTGATCCTTGATCTGGATTAAAAAGGCCGCATCTTCTTCAATTTCCGTTACTGGCGAGGGATTTCCCGTGAGCTGTGGGATGGAGTCAAATGAAATGTCTCAGCGATATCAAACCCACGCATACATCTCTTGCTTCAGCAACGGAAATGAAGCCAGAATGGAGTTGGATAGCATGTTGGACTCCGCCGAGGACCATATGTGCCTTGCCCGAACGCACTGCGCGACAGGCGTTCTCTGCATGGCGTAAATCATGAAACGCAAGAATGACGATGCCAAGACTCTGCAGATGACCAGTCCATATGCCTTTGGATGCGCCGTACGGCGCAAAGGCGCTCTTTATTCCCTCGTTTGTGACGGCCTTCGGGACATTGCTAATCTAACGGAGAGGTTCAGAATACAGAAATACGCGAATGACGCTGCTTACCAAGAGGAAGCGACTAGGTGAGGTATCAAGGCGTAGATAGCAGGAGAGTGGAGATTTAGACTCCTGTTGCTGACTCTGAGCGAAGGGCGGATAAGGACGGTCTGTGGGTGTAGTGTCACCAACGAAGTCATCTGAACCGGAGGTGGGTGCGCCTTTCCGGGTGAGATATTTTGATTTCCGCCGCCAAAGCGCGGCATTCGTAGAATCAAGGTCGGTGGGAGTGGCCGGAAGACCACCTTGGCTTGCGCTATCATTCAGAGAGGAGGGCGTGAGTGGAGGGGTAAGAGGTAACGGAGGCCGCCGTGGCGATGTCAATGGGCTATGCGAGGGAGATCTTGGTTGGATTTTCGAGGGTGCGAGATCTAGAGGGCCAAGATGAGCGCGGTTTGTTGTTAGAGCTGTGATAGGTGTTAACGGAGAGTCGAGCGCCTGATGAAAATGACTATGGACAGATAAGTATATGCATATCCATTTCGAGTTGAATAGGTGGCTAGGACCCGCATATACTTACCACAGGTTTGGGAGAGAGGGGGAAGGATGCAGACGTTGGTTAGGGCGGCTAGATGACTGATTTGGACACGGAATGTCAACGTAGTGGAGCGAGTAAAGGTGATAAAAGCTGACCATTCCCAAGGCGCGCATCTGGAGGCTTAGGAGAGGGCGAAAGCAAATGGGGTAATTTGTCGAAGGGAAAGATGGGTGCAGGAGGAAAGGGAAAAGAAAGATGAGGGACGAAGCAGTGGAGGAAGGTTATATAACTGGAGCCCAAAGGGAGGACGACAGGCCCAGAACGGAAAAGGAAGTGCAGGTGGGACAGGCGCGCTTGGCGGAAATCTCTTGCGCTGATCTTGTATGGAAGATTCGTATCGTCACCTTCATTAGCTCCAGTTTTGGCCAATCTCTCGGTTGTCTTTATGAACGTCCCTTCATCCCCCTTCTCCCTCCCGCTCACTAATTTCCGTCAGAACATCCTAAACATCGACTTGATCACTGCCAAACCCACCTCATATTTCCTAATTCAGTTCCCTCTCATCTGTCATAAACTTGTCTTCCTGTGTGGCGCCTCGAATCGCCCCTGCTGTCGTGAGCCATTCACTTTATCTTAGATATACAGAGACCTACCGAAATGCCGTGTCAAATGACAAGTCTCATTCCGTCTTGGGACCGGGACCCCTCGCATAAGGTCATTGTGTCCCACTGGAGCGCGTATGGAAGCTGCCAGCCAATATCCATTTCTGGTTTACCTTCGCATAGCATCGTGTTAGGACCTTCCGGGCTCAACAGATGTAGTCACTGTCGCTCCCGCCCCCAACGGCTGTATTGTGACAGCTTACCCTGTAGCCGTCAAAGCGGCCATGACTGCGACGGGATGTGCGAGTGGATGGTGTGATAATACAACTACAAAAAAAATCGGCTACACATACACCAGCGGGGCCAGGAGGTCGGCGCTGCCGGCATGCCGAATTTCTACCATATCCAGCGAACAATCCAGCGTTCCTCACGGAGTTAGACCCCAACTCGAGTACTTTACAGTACACAAATTGAGTACCGGCAACGTCGAATCACGTTCCCCTCTGAACATCACTTTGTTCATCGGTCATTGTGTGCACGGCCCCCGAAGCCGCACAGGTGTTTGCGTACTGCATTCTCCGTGCAATCTAGGTCACGCACGTATCTTCGACCGCAAATTTCCGGCGACAGCTGCCGTCACGCGCTCCCTCATTCTTCCCTTTCGAGATTGAGCCCTTCCACGCCATTCCCGACTGGTGCATACACATACCGAATACGCTCTTGACTCCCCAGGTGTTGACATTTTTCATTCCTCCGCCATCTCAGAGCACTTTATATGCTTATCCCCGAAGCACGCCGTAGCTCAGTAAGCCACGTGTTCCATCTCCAGGAGAGAGACCCCAATCATCTGCAGATTTACCTCGTCAGGCCTCTCTACTCTGCAGTACATTTTCCCTTTGGATGCAGGTTGTATGAATCATAAAAATATGATTACTAAATCTACAGTCACAAGTTCGGCTGCAGAATCGGAAGCCGATGCTCCTGCCAAAAAGTTGCGGATTTTGATTTTGTAACCAAACCGACCGGCTTTCGGCTCTGCGACACGTTTCTACAGGGCTACGATGGTCCATCGGTTCCGCCGCTATCCACTCAAGGGGCTATACCTGACTTTCGAGCTCATCACTACCCTATTTCTCCGCCTGCCATCATGGATACTTAGTAATGTGCCTAGGGAACTGCGTCCACGACCATCGTGGTCACTGAAGAAGTCGGTTCTCATAAGGGCTGTAGACCGATTGAACGTCGTGATAGGAAGGTGGGATAAGGATGTACTTTTTCTGGTCCTGCCGAAAATGAAACCTATTATACAGGACAGACTCTTTGCAGTTCTTTGGCGATCACTCGACCGTGACCGTGGGATCCGATGTGAGATATGTTTGGGTCGAGCCCACACCCCAGCTATTAAATGCAGAAATAAGTGACTGGGCAAAAGCTGCAAACGTAATGCCCTCCACCATTCCAGGGTACTGGATGAGCAAAGAGAATATAATCTCGGACGTGGGGGTGTTACCAAGACGAGGAGAGAAGATCGTCTACTCGCTGCATGGAGGTGCTTATATCCGACTTTCGGCAAGCCCTCGCGATCTCCCGGCGAACATTGGACGGGGTTTGCTCGAGCACTGCGTGGATGTCCGCCATGTATTCGCGATCGAGTACAGGCTCTCCAAACATACACCCGATGATCCTTCACACCCATTCCCCGCGGCCCTGCTAGACGCCCTAGCCGGTTATGTCTATCTGACTGGGACCGTCGGCATTTCCCCAGAGAATATCACTATTGAGGGCGATTCCGCTGGAGGTAATCTCGCCCTTGCCCTCGTGCGTTATTTGGTAGAGAACGCAGGTCTCATCAAGGGATTGCCCGCGCCACCCATAGCGCTCTTGCTACTCTCACCGTGGACAGATCCGAGTGACACAGCTGTGCCACCGGGCTCGCGTGCGAATGCGAACATGGCATCCGACTACATCGGTCCACCGGAGGGTCCCGTCGCGTTGTATGCGCGCCGTGCATTTCTTGGACCACTCGCACACGAATCTAACGGCCGCTTTAACCGTTATGTGGCTCCTGGGTGTGTCGACGTATGTATGCCTCATGTGTCGTTTGAAGGGTTCCCACGCACAATGATCGTAGCTGGTGGCGCGGAGATGCTGGTGGACCAGATCAATGGATTGGTGAGGCGCATGAGGCGTGATCTGGGCGAGGAGGTGCACTATTACGAAGCCCAGGATGCGGTTCATGATTTTGTCCTTTTCCCGTTCTGTGAACCCGAGCGGACGCTAGCACTGGATGCAATTGCTAGTTGGCTCGAGGAATAATTACTATGATAATTACTCATTTCCTTTTTGGTATAATCGGAATTTAGAATTCTCACAAGCTTCTCTCTCAGTGGCGTGCTCTCAGTGGCGTGCACAACAGCCTTTCCCTTCCAAACCACATGATCTTTTAAAACTCGCACCGTCATCTCATTTCTCATTCTACTTCTCATGGAGCCAGGAACTTCTAAGAGTGATGAAGAGAAAGCGCGTTATGACAGGCGCATTCAACTAAAGGCCTTGAATACGCAGGTTGCAGGTACGCAACTCGCCGGGTAGAGTCGCGAAGGATAACATACGTGCATGGTTATGCCCTCATGTATCAGAAGAACAGAATAAGGCCTTGGAATCCTCTCTCAAGCGTCACACTGCCCTAATCAAGCGTATACGCCAGTCGATTGGCTTCGACAACCGTGACCAGATACTAAAAGACATCGAGAGCCTCACACTAGAAAAGTATATCGAAGAGATTGCAGGGGTAGTTCCCGAAGGAATTGTGCGATGCAAACTTGAAAGGGATGTGTGGAGCGCTACAGAGGTGCGTCACCTGGGCGGACACCGAGGCACCCACGATCCTTGACACGCATATATTCATGCCCCAGGTCATCTCAGCCCTTCATCGGCGCTTTCCAACGAACTTTACGCCGGCCCTCATTGCGGCGCTCGCTACCGCGCTTGCACCGTCAAACAAAGCAACGCTCGTTACCTTGGCGCCCGAGCAGCGGGAAAAGGAAGAGGCGGCTCGTGTTGCACGACAGCGGCCGATTATACGTGTCTGTGCAGAACTCGCGCTAGTTGGTGTGATTCGTGATGGCCCTTCGCGCAGTGGGGGAGAATGGATCATGAAAGCGCTGCGAGATTTAGTACGCCCCCTTCGCATGCAATCGCATCGCATTTGATTAAATGTTTGATAGTTGTCTAATGACCCTTCCCTGTCATCCTTGCCTCTCCTCACTACGTTCCTCAAGTCATACGCTCACCCCTTCCTCGGTCTCGCGTCGCCCGCCGCCTCCAAGCAAATGTCAGCCAGCACAGAGCCCGGCATGCTCGCCTTTGGTACGAGCAAGACGGCCGAAACTACGTTCCCACTACTTGGAGTGGGCGCAGAAGACGAACTTGTCGAGAAGGACATCCGCGACCGATTTAAAAAAATGTGTGAGGGATACTTCGAGAACGTGGCGAAGAAACTTGTCCTGGAACACAAGGTATCTGCACCTACGTTTTGTGTGTGTGTGATTGTTGCGACATAACAGTCTTGTAGAGGTTGCAAGAGCAGGATCGCCGGAATCATGAAGCATACATTCGCTCAGGGGAGATCTTCGAGGACCGCCAGCAGGCGTATGAGAAGATGACGAAAAGCTATGAGAAATTACTCGCGAGTTCTCAGACGTACGTTCTCTGCGCTTACGGATTCTCATCTATCCTTATTGACTGTCTACAGGTTATCCGAGCTGTTGTATCTGCCAATGCCCACACTTCCGACTTCCTCGTCTACAGGGAATTCCATCCAGATTGGTACCAACACGGGCTTGCTTCTTTCTGACGATGCCGAAGAGGCAGCATTTGCTGCTTTAGGAGGCAAATGGGAGGATGAAGAAGAACGCAGGTTCTTCGAGGACATCCAGGACCTGAGGGAGATTGTGCCGAAGAGCATCCTTGGAATCGAGGATACCAAGGACGTTGTCAAGGAGTGTCATGAGAGTGATGCTGAAGCGAAGAAGAATGCGGAGGATGAGGAAGTGAAGAAGTTACAGGAAGAGCTTGCGGGCCTTGAAGCTCAAAACGGCACTCTAAGTGTTAACGGTAAGGTAGATTCGCATGAGATTGAAGAAGATGACAGGTATTTTTTTTTTATGTCGCCGCTGACGATGCTAACTGACACCCTGTGGCAGTGCCGTTACGCCAACACCATCCACTCCGAAGGAGGGTTCGCGTCCAAACACACCAACACTTGCCCCACAAGGTCCCTCCCAATTACTCACTGCTCTGCTTGCGCGTCTACCAGACTGCACGAACCGCACCCTCATTGACCAAGCCGCTGTCGATTTTGCTTTTCTCAATTCCAAAGCTGCACGCAAGCGGTTGATCAAGGTGAGTTCAAGCCAACGTCAGGGTGGCCAATGACGTACACACTGATTCCAAATTCGGAAGTTTCTCACGCAAGTCCCAAAAATGAGGACGGACTTGTTACCGCATTATTCTCGACTAGTGGCTACTTTGAACAAGTACATGCCTGATATAGGTACTGAACTTGTTAATGCCGTGAGTTTCCATTGAATACATGCGCGCTGCGCTCATAGCTCCTCAGTTGGATGAGGAGTTCAGATACTTGCAGAGAAAGAAGAATGTCGTAGTGGAGCTCGCGGAAGTCCGACTGAAGGTATAGTAATTTTTCTTACTCTATAAGTCTTATGCTAATGAAGAGCAGAATATCACTTTCATATCTAATCTTACCAAATTCAAAGTCGTTCCGCCACATCTTATTCTTCACATATTCAAAGTCTGCATAGACGATTTCTCTGGTACGAACATCGACAACCTTGCCTTGCTGTTAGAAGGTTGTGGACGCTTTCTGCTGAGACATGACGAGACGAAACAGAGATTTGGCACCATGGTAACTCGAGTAATACGACGAATGAGTGCACTACTAACTCTAAAGTCTAGCTAGAGTTGATGAAGCGCAAACAGAGCCTTCTACATCTTGATCAGCGTCAGACTATGCTGCTCGAGAATGCTTATTATCAGGTGCGCAGGTCACGTTGAGCCATCTTTAACACTCATCATTTTTCAGGCGAATCCTCCTGAACGTGCTCCCCGACAAGAGAGAGCGCGCACCCACACCGAACTCTTCATTCGGCACCTTATGTACGACGTCCTCACCAAACGCACCATTGACAAGGTTCTCAAGCTCTTGCGTAAGCTTGACTGGAACGACTCACATACTCGCCGCGTTTTGCATAAAGTTTTCACTAAGCCTTACAAATTACGTTATGGGAATATTGCCCTACTTGCGATGCTCACCTATGATCTGCAGCGATATCACCCTGAATTCTCGATTGCTGTAGTAGATCAAGTGATGGAAGATATCCGGCGCGGTCTCGAACAGAACCTCTACAGTGCGAACCAGCGACGGGTCGCGGCGGTAAAATATCTGGGCGAGCTATACATCTACCGCCTTATCAGTTCGGGCCTTATTTTTGACACATTTTGGGCACTCGTCACATTCGGTCATCGTGAGTAGTATATATTTATGGCTTCCTCATGAAGCTTACGTACGTACACTCTTTTTGCCACAGCCAAGGCACATCCTTTGCCGCAGTTCCTATGTCTGATCGACATGCCAGACGACTTCTTCCGTATTAGGCTCGTATGCGTGTTACTAGACACCTGTGGCATGTGTTTCGATCGTGGATCACAAAAGAGGAAGCTGGACAACTTCGTTGTTTTCTTTCAGGTATTTTACGATTCCATTTATCACGGAGCGTATTAACAATCATATCACCTAGTACTACCTTCTGTGCAAAGAGCAGATGCCAATGGACGTGGAGTTCATGGTCACAGACTCGCTCGAGGCTATTAGGCCGATGGCACTCCTGAAAAACATTGAAGATGCAGCGAGCGCAGTCGACGAGATGTTTGCTTCCACTGTCCAAGGCTCCAGTCGTGGGTACCTTTGTCTCCGTGTTTCATCACGTGATTCTCATCTCTACCCAGCTGATGTCGGCGAAGGCAGCGGTGATGATAGCGGTGACGAGGGTGAGCGCCCTACAAAAGTTGATGACGAGGACGAGGATGAGGACGACGCCGGAACAGTCGATTCTCTAGTAGGCCATTCTCACCCAACCAGAATACACTTTTCATTTCCCTTTGCAGTTCGATGAACGTGGCCCGTCCCCAGAACCTCCGCTTATCGTCACATCATCCCAGGAAACCTTCGGCCCTAATGAGGAAGAAGATGCGGAGTTCGCGAAGGAGTTCGCAAAACTCGTTACAGAAGTTTCAGCGGAGTCGCGCAAGGTCGACCGGCGCACCGCGCAGACATTGTGGGAATCTGCTGTCCTGCCACCGGGAATGCGTAAGCGACATGAAGAAGGCGACGGCTCCCCAGAGAGCGCGAATCCCGGCGTGATGAATTTTACAATGCTCACCAAGCGGGGGAATAGGCAGCAGGTGCGACAGCTTGCGATTCCTTCGGAATCCGCACTTGCCGTCCAAACGCGTTCGGCACAAGAACAGGATAAAGTCGAACAACAACATCTAAAGCGCCTCGTACTTGATTACGAACAACGCGAAGAGGCAGAGGAGATTAAAGGTGTGTCAATAGTTCACTTTTCGAAGATGGGAAATATGAACACTCGCTCAGCCCTCGAAGCGAAGTCCCGAGCTATCAAGATTCGTCTCGCAGGATAGCACCTATCCTTGTTTCATAGTGTCCACAACGCCCTAGCACTCACTGCCCCCGATTCCCTGGTACACGCCTCGTTCTTGCTCAGCTGTTGGGCCGAAGGACGCTGGCACCCGCAGGCGCTCCGCCACCGAGGCAGAGGCCGACTGAACTCACAGACCAACATGGATGGTTGTGCCAATTCTTGCGTGTATGCACAACTACTTTGATGCCGACTTCGACGAGGTCCCCAGAAAAGTTGGGCCCGTGGGTCTGCGACTTACGGCTGGACAATATGCTGCGAGCACGAAGCTCGGCGTCCGTGTAGTTAGTTAATTACTCGCTCTCTCCAAATGAACAAAAAAATGAAAGGTGTTCTTGGTTGCTTTTCACAGTAAAACGTGCTGCATGGTGCATGACGTGCCCCGAGTAATATCTCAACAAGTTTCACAGAGGGAGTTGTATTAATAGCCTTGGCTGTGTTGGCAGGGGTGGTAAGATGGGACTTAATCTCCTTCAAGTTCTCAACCTAGCCTCACTGTCCTTAATTTGTCCATCCCTATGGCGCATTATCTATTGCTTTAAGTTCAAGTTCGCCGTCGGTATAATTTCTGCCCTCAAGCTATTGAACTTGATACGTCTAGCGAGGAAAATGTCTTCAAAGCAGATCTTCGCCTGTAAGCCATGTCCGGTCATTGGGGATACACCACAAATTGTATTTCTCATAGAATCCATCACCTTACTTTAGAGACTAACTTACACTTTAGTCATAAAACTAGACTACATGTCTCTGTATGATTTGTCGGGCATACATCATAGACCAACAAGCTTGGAATAGCTAACTCCTTTTCGCTCACTTCCTCGGGCTGAAAGCAGGAT